>Ga0255055_10000205_pt1 | contig 45214 bp, 37 predicted proteins | sample JV7_2_27_MG_FD_188633 | JGI IMG/M metagenome (GOLD analysis project Ga0255055, IMG submission 188633) | Seawater microbial communities from Jervis Inlet, British Columbia, Canada - JV7_2_27 | ecosystem: Environmental > Aquatic > Marine > Inlet | place: Canada: British Columbia | collected... | reverse complement strand
TAGAACTTATACTTTTTATAATTTTTATAGTTTTTTTCATAATTGGATTCATTATAATTTATAGGCAAGTCGCTTTAGTTAAAAAAGGGGAGTTTAATAACAAAGATCGCCTTCAATGCTTAATTTATGGCCTTATCTTTAGTACAGCTGTTATGATTGTAATCGCAATGGCGTTTATATTTGCAGTAAAAACTCCCGAATTTTGGCAAGAGAGCTTATTTACGCCCCCAGATGTTAGTCCCCTTTCATTACTCATCCCTTTTGTTTTTTGTTTAGGGTATATATCATTTTATCCATTAATCGATTTTCTATTTATTGCTCTTAGCTCTAAGTCAGACGAAGGGCTCACACCCTTTCATAAATTTATAGGGAATAAAATAATTAATATTTCCAAGAGTAAGATAATTTCTGTTATAATGGCTATTCTCTTGTATCTTTTATTTATTATTCCTCCACTGTTATTAACTCTGGTTGGTTTACCTTTTTTTATGATATGGATATCTTGGTTATTAGCGTATCCATTAATGATTTTAACTTTTTACGGTTCTAAAGGTTACATAGCGGGGATTTCTAATGAGTACTACCATATTCCTGAAATTAAAAGGTCTTTATTTTTAAATTTTGAAGATAGCAAAAGAGGTATGAAACAATTCATATCAAATCCTAAACCATTCATATTATTAGGTTTAATGTTATTTGTTTTTGTCTGGGCGTGGATTTCTATGTCTCAGACAATCATATTCTTTTTTTCAGGATCACTAGCGATTTCTACGATGACTTCATATTTCGTATTTGTTACTCTTTTATTTGGTATAGTTGGATATTTCACTCGATTTTGGGGTAGGAAGATTAAATATAGAGGGATAGATATTTATTTCGCAGCTTATTTAATGGCCGCAATTGGGATCAATGTCTTGGTCAACTTTTTAATAGTTAATCCCGACAAACTTAAGGAAACCTTTAATTATTGGTCACTTACAATTGACATTACTCCTAATTTCATTTTATTTGCTTGGGCAGCAGTTATTGAAGAAATTTGTATGATCATATTCACATCATATTATTTCCTTTCAAAAAATAATGAATTTACAAAAAATCTAAAATACTCTAAAATTACGGAGTACGGTCAAGCCTTTGATGCCATACCTTTGTTTAATTTAATAAAAAGTTCAGACTCTACACTGAGAAGCCATGCAGAAAAGACACTTCTAATGATGTACGAAAGAATTCCTTTGAAATCAGAACTTTCACTGAACGATTGGAAATTTAAAACTCCTTTATTAGATGGATTATGCGATGCTAACCCGAACTCGAGAGATATATCTTATAAAATATTAATAAAATTAGAGAAAGATGTTCCAGATGTAGTAATACCTTGGATTATAGAAACGCTTGAATCACCGAATTACGATAAAAGTATGCCTATTGCTAAATCCTTACTAGATGCTGATGATAACTTTGTAAGTAATATTCCTATTAACATTCTGAATAATCTAATTTCAGATTCAGAATGGAGAATGAAACTCACAGGATTAAAAATAATAAAGAGATTATCTTACGTAGAAAGAGAATTAATTCAAAATCTTGATATAATGAAATTGTTAAATGATCCAAATAACGCGGTTCAAGTAGAAATTCTTGATCTTTTATCAGAATCTTCATTAGATATTCCTATTGAAGTATATTTAAATAAAATTCATCATAATAATAAGGATATTAGAGCAGCAGCAATTAAAAACATGAAAAATATCAATATTACACATTTCGACTCTAACCTTATAAACACAATAATCCCCTTGATGAGCGATACGAATAGCTCAGTAAGGGCTTCTATTTTTGAAGTAATTTCTAAGATTGGAAATTTTAAAAAATTTTCTATTCCAATCTCTCCTCTTTTTGAAGGTCTAGCAGATTCAGATGACAATGTAAGGAATTTTTCTGTTTTAGCTCTTGAAAAGTACTATAATGAGGAACCAAATTCAATTAATATAGATAAGATCATTAATAAAATCGATTCCCAAAATCTTCAGTCTTTAAATAGCGTTTTATCACTCCTTAGTAAACTTTGGGAGTGTAATCCTGAAAAGATATTAACCACTTTTTTGATTTTTATAAAATTTAATGATTCTGAGTTAAAGACAAGAATCTCAAACAACATTGTTGATAACTTCAAAAAGAATCCTAACCTAATTCTTGATAAATTAATAAGAGTAAAGGACGAATCAAAATATATTTCGAAGGGTATAATTTCTAAAACAATTACAAAAATTAGTAAAGAGCATCCAAATGATGTTATCCCTAATCTAATTGAATATTTAAGCTCAAATGACAAGGAGGTTAAATTAAACATTATTTCTTCTTTAGATGGTCTAATAGAAGATTACATCGATTTAATAAATTTAAATTCAATAATTAATTTGTTTCAAGACGATAGTGATAATGAAGTTAAGAAAGGAGCTTCTCAATTTATTTCGGAAATTTCAAGAATTAAACCTTTAGCACTAAAACCAGTTTTAGTTGAATTGTTGCATCTACTTCCAAATCAAGATTTATCCATAAGAATAGTTCTCACAAAATCCATGCTAGAAATATCAAAACAATTGCCAGACATGATCCCAATTCCTCTTACTATAAAATTTCTTTCAGATTCTGATTCATTCATTAAAGAAACTAGCGTGAAAATCTTAGGTTACATTGGTAGAAGGCGCCCCCTAGTGGCCGTTGATGCTTTAATAAATAAAGGATTAGCTGATGATGAATGGATTGTTCGGGACGCTGCTGTAGATAGTCTAGGAAAAATATTTCAGTATGTTGAAAACAAGGAAACTGTGATCGAAAAACTGGTTAACTTACTTGATGACGATAAAAGTTGGGTTCGCCGATCTTCCATGAATCTTTTATCATCAATAAAAGGAATATCAGCATCCTTAATTCCCTTTAAAAAAGTTACAGAAAATTTATCAGATGGAGATTCAAAAGTTAGAGAGGGTGCAGCTAATTTATTAAAAATTTATAGCCTTGATAATATAGATCAGATTTTTAATAATATTCTTTCATTATTGGGCGATGAAAGTGAAGATGTAAGGTCTACTACCATAGATGTAATGGTTGAAATCATACAAGGTGTTGGTATTTCTAAAATGCTTTCAAAACTATTAAAAAATTTAAGCGATGAATCCACAATAGAAACACAACAATCGATTGCAATAATATTGGGTCGCACTGTTAGATATGAAGATGAAAAAATAAAAAAGCGAGTGATATCTCTACTAAAGATGAGATGTGAAATGTCGCAAGATCCTACCATTTGCGAGGTTTTAACGAAATTAAGAGAGAGTTAACAACTTTTATAAGTTTACAGGCAAGCTCGTGGAGTATTTCACTAAACTAATTCTCTCCCATTATTTTTTTCCATCAAATTTTATTTACTGTTTAATAAGCTTAAATCGTTAATATATAGAATTAAAATAGCACCAAAAATATTTTTGGTATATCAATATTAATTTAAAGGTGATCTGGTTTGACAACACCAATGTCCAGTCCTAGTGTACCTATTCATAAAGTTCAGCGCTTTGAAGATTTTTATCGGTTGTTTGAAGAAAAACCGGGAGAGTATAAGTATCAAGACCAAATTAACGATATTTTTTCAAAGGGCGGTAACACCCTAATAATTAATTATGAGGATTTGCTAGCTTTTGATCCTCAAATTGCTGAACTATTAAGGAAAAATCCCACTGCTCTATTAGAAGATGCTACTGATGCTTTTAAAAATATACTAAAATTTCAAGCGGGGAAAGTAATTGAGCAAGATTATTTTATAAGAATAAAAACAAAAGACGAAAAAAGTCCACTATTTATTGCATTAAGAGGGTTAAGAGCAAAAAATATAGATAGTTTAGTTTGGACTAAAGGAATTTTAGTCAGGAGCTCAACAATACGACCTAAATTAGTAAAGGCAGAATTTGAATGTATGAGTTGTGGGGCTCATTTCGAAGTGCTACAACTCACTTCCAAAATCAAGTGGCCAAAATTTTGTTCTAATACAAGGTGCAAAGCCAAATCCCAATCAGATTTTCGACTAATTTCGAGGAATTCAGAGTTTATTGACTGGCAAAGTGTTATGATCCAAGAAATCCCCGAAGATTTACCTCCTGGTAGAATACCACGATCTGTTCAAGCGATTTTAACATATATCTTAGTTGATAGTGTAAAACCAGGTGATAGAGTGAAACTTATGGGAACATATAAATCAGTACTAGCCCATTCTACTAAGAGCATTAATAGTACGCTGTTTAAAACTTTTATAAATGTTAATTATATTGATCCTGAAGATAAAAGCGATGCTTTCGTCGACTTATCTAAAGAGGATAAAAAAGAGATTGAAAAATTATCTAAAGAACCTATGATACAAAAGAAGATTGCCAGATCTATTTCGCCTGTAATTTATGGAAGAGCCGAACTTAAATTGGCTACTGCTTTAACCCTTTTTGGAGGTACAAGAAAGAAAAGGCCAGGAGGTGGTTATAAACGAGGCGATATTCATATTCTATTCGTGGGCGATCCAGGTACAGGTAAATCCGAGATACTAAAAAGTGCTATTGAAGTGTCACCTCGCGGGTTATATACTTCTGGCAAAGGTGCTACAGCTGTCGGTTTAACAGCGGCAGTCATTAAAGACACAGATACAGGCCAAATGAATCTTGAAGCAGGAGCTATCGTGTTAGCAAACGGAGGTGTAGCGGCAATAGACGAGTTTGATAAAATGGATACCCAGGATCGATCTGCATTGCACGAGGCGATGGAGCAACAAACTGTTAGTATTGCTAAAGCAGGGATAGTTGCTACTTTAAAAGCTCAAACGGCAATTATAGCAGCAGCAAATCCACGTTCTGGAAGATATGATAGATACAAAACACCCACACAAAATATACATCTACCTCCTTCTCTATTGTCTCGTTTTGATTTGATATTTCTTGTTATAGATAGACCAGATCCCTCTGAGGATGCTCAAATGGCAGAATTTATTTTACGGAATTCGATGCTAGGACCAAATGACAGTATTGGAGGCAAAAAAGGGAATATAGCACCTATTCCAGTTGATCTACTAAAAAAATATATTAAACATGCTAGAAGAACTTGTCATCCAGTTTTAACTGAAGAAGCTAAGGAAGAAATAAAGGAATTTTACTTAAAACTACGAGGACAATATGATAGTGAAGACGCGATAGTCTCAATTCTAGCGAGAAACTTAGATGCTCTCGTACGACTATCCGAAGCATATGCAAAAATGGCTTTAAGGGAAAAGGTAATCAAAAGCGATGTAGAAGAAGTTATTAAATTGTTTAAAAGGTTTTTAAAAGATACCGGATATGACGAAACGACGGGAAAAATAGATATGGATCGAATACTAGTCGGACAATCTCGGAGTTCAATTACTAAACTTGATAAAATGCTTAGTAGATTAAAAGAAATTTTTGAGGAAAATAATTGGAAAGCATTAGAAAGAAAAAATATTGTTCAAATTCTCGAGCTTGAAGAAGATTTAGATGAAAAATGGATAAAAGATGCCCTGGATGAGTTAATTAAAGAAGGAACTTTATATGAACCGAGAACTAACATGGTTAAATTCACTAATAAGGATGACTGATTTAGATTAAAATTGAAAATGTTTTTACAACTAATTATAAACTTAATTTTTACTAAAGAAATGGATATTAGTAATTTCAATAAATCAAAAAAAACCGAAGTAGTTTCATTTGAAGTATTTGATGATGATGATGATACAAATTCAAAACTATCCAACATTTCAGGGATTACTTCCCATATTGATTTTAGAAAAGATCTAAATAATCAACAATTTGAAATTATCAAAGAGATAAAAGGACCCCAATTAATTATCGCTGGCGCTGGTTCAGGAAAAACGAGGACTATAGTTTATTGCGTAGCAAAACTTCTCTCTGAAGGTGTGAATCCTTCTGAAATTATGCTAGTTACCTTTACTAATAAAGCTGCCGCTGAGATGATAAAAAGAGTAGAAAAATTGTTAAGTATAAAGCCAGATGGGATATGGGCAGGTACATTTCACTCCATCGCTAATAGATTTCTTCGTCAATATGCGAAATCCTTAGGATTTAAACCAAATTATGTCATAATTGATGAAACTGATGCAAATCTCCTAATGAAGATAGCATATAACTTCACAGAAATTCAGGCAGACAATAAATCTTTTCCATCTCCTAAAACAGCAAAAAATATTTTGTCCTATTCTATAAATTGTAATAAGACTATCAACGAAACGATAAAATGGAAATATAAACAATATGACGATATAAGAATTATCTCAAAACTAAAGGAAATATTTAAGATTTATAAAAATAAAAAAGCAAAGGACAATCTAGTTGATTTCGATGATTTGTTAGTATTTTGGAATAAACTATTAGATGAAAGATTTATGGCGCAGAGAATAGCTTCAACATTTAAGTACATTCTAGTTGATGAATATCAAGATACAAACTACATACAAGATGAAATTATTCGGAAATTATCAAAATATACTCCAGAGAGTAATATCCTTGCTGTAGGGGACGATGCTCAAAGTATTTATGGGTTTAGAGGTGCTAACTTTCAAAATATTATGAAATTTTCTAAGCGATTTGATAATTGTCGCATTTATAAGTTAACCCAAAATTATCGTAGCGTACCAGAAATTTTAGATTTGGCTAACAACTCAATTAAACATAACAAATCTCAATTTAAGAAAGAAATGGAGACTACGAGACTGAAAGGTGTGAAACCTGTTCATATTATATCGGAGGATGACGAAAAACAAGCGATATTCATAATAAACAAACTGAGTGAATTGCTGAGGGAAGGATATAAATTAAACGATATCGCTATCTTATATCGCGCGGGTTTTCACTCTTTAAGAATAGAATTAGAACTACAGAATCGAAATATACCTTATGTTGTTCACTCCGGAGTATCATTTTTTGAACGAGCTCATGTTAAAGATTTGCTAGCACATCTTAGAATTGTTCAAAATCCAAAAGATGAAATATCGTGGTCAAGAATCTTTTCACAATTTCAAGGAATAGGAAGAAAAACATCTTCAAAAATTTACGAAATTTTATCTAACATGAGTAATCCATTAGAAAACATAATATCAAATAGTAGTTTTCGTAATAAATTAAATAGTTTAAAAATACCAAAAGTTATACGGCAAGAAATCGTCATATATTTAACAGATTTTCTTAAATCTATTAAAAATGATAAACCTAAAGAAGTAATTATCAAATTAATTAATCAGTTAACCAAATTTTTAAAACTAAAATATTCCAACTGGCAAGATCGTATAGAAGATCTAAAACAAATAGGTATATACTTCCAAAATTATGATACAATCCAGAGTTTTTTGGATATTCTAACACTGAACAAATCAACTATTGACTCAAAATCAGTGGGTTTATCAAATGCTAATATATCACCGTTAACACTCTCTACAATTCATAGAGCAAAAGGTTTAGAATGGAATATTGTTTTCATTCCAATGTTATCTGAAAATTTATTCCCTTCGAATAAAGTAAAAAATATTGTCGAAGCTTTTGAGGAAGAGCGGAGAGTTTTTTATGTGGGAATCACCAGAGCGAAAGAAAGATTATTTTTAATATCTCCTAAAAGAATTAAAAACTTTAAAGGTCATAAAGACTTAAATTTGTCACAGTTTATTCTTGAATTAAACCCTAAAGTCTATAAAAAAAGTAGCTACTTCGATTACAATAATTTTCCTATGGAAACTAAGGATTTAAATTTAACACAAAGAAAATTAAAAAGGACTAAAGATTTACCTTTATTTACTACGGCAGATTCCTTATTAAAGGATTAAATATAATATTCCGATAAATTCTGATATGGAAAGTATATCATGAAGGCAGCTGTATTCATTAATGTGAAAAAAATCATCTACAGAGAGGATTATCCAAAACCATCTCCGGGTCCAGATGATGTCATAGTAAAAACGCAATATTGTGGAATTTGTGGAAGTGATATAACAAATTTTAAATTGAAAATGTATCAAGTACCTTTAATTATGGGCCATGAATTTACAGGAGAAGTTATAGAAATCGGTTCTAATATTATTGATATAAAACTGGGAGATAAAGTTTGTGGAATAAATGTTGCTTTAGATATTGATAAAGGACAATTAGACGGTATGGGTATTTTTAAAGATGGAGGATTTGCAGAATTCGTAAGAGTTCCAAGAAAATACTTATTCCAAATACCTAAATCGGTTTCAACTAAAGAAGCTGTAATGATAGAGTCATTCGCTAATGCTTGTAGAGCAGTAAAATTATCAAATATTACTGAAAATCAAAACATAATTATAATAGGAGCGGGAAATATTGGATTGTGTTTTTTACATTATTTATTGATTGAAAAAAAACCTAAATATATAATCGTTATTGAACCGCAAGCATTTTTAAGAGAAAAGGCAAAAGAATTTGGGGCAACAGAAGCTTTTCCACCAAATCCAGTAAAAATTAAAAATTTTTTAAAAAGAAATGGAAAACCCACCTACATTTTTGATTGTGCTGGAAATCAAAAATCAATATTGATGGCAATAGATTTAATAAAAAAAGGAGGATCTGTTATCCTAGAGGGAGTTTTTAAGGGTAAAGTCTCATTTCCTATGTTTTTGCTAAATTCTAAGGAAGTCAATATTAAGGGTGTTTTAAGTCATGATCGTGAGGATATTTTTTGCGCTATCGATTTTTTTTCTAAGGATAAAATAAACGCAAAAAAGTTTATTTCTCAAATTATACCTATTCAAGATATTCAAAAAGCATTTGAATTGTATCTTGATCAAGGAGAAAGAGAATTTATAAAACTCGTTATTGAATTATAGGGTTTAGAATGTAATCCGAATTATTTTTCTTATAATTTAGATGTAACAATCGCTTCAGCTATTTGATGAAATGCTTCCTCAACGTTTTGGCCATTTTTGGCAGATGTAGAAATAGTTGCTTTTACATTGATATTTAGCGCTAATTTTTCAATGTCATTATTAGATACAATGGGTTCCAGATCCACCTTATTTACAACTAAAATTTTAGGAATATCCCCACAAAATTTTTTGAGATCTGGATTCCAAAACTCTTTTAATTGCTCAAAAGTATTTCCTCTAGTAAGATCTCCGACAATTAATGCACCGTGAGCACCTCTATAATATAAGTGTCTCATTTTTACCCATTTTTCTTGGCCAGCAATATCCCAAATTTGGATTGAGACATCGATATCTGAGTCTAAAATTAAATCCTTAACAAACAAGTTCGCACCTATCGAAACTCGATAATCACTAGTAAAACGACCAGATACAAATTTTTTTACTAAGGAAGTCTTGCCTACTCCTGCTTCTCCTATTATAATGACTTTGATACGATAAACCATTTTATAAAAAATTTTTCTGTTAGATCTTTTTATTTATTTAGCAATTAACATAATAAGAAGTTATAAATAGTATATTAATTAAATCCTAAATTATAAACCAGTTATTATTCTTGGTAATACTAAAGAGGATGTTTAAATGAAGACAGGTATTGTATATGATCCCATCTATCTAGAGCATCGAATAGGTGTTCATGTTGAATCTCACGAAAGACTTATTGGAATCATGGATTTTATAGAGGAGAAAAAAGTTTTAGAAAATCCAGACTTTAAATTAATAGAACCTAGAAAAGCTACTACAGACCAGATTAAGTATGTCCATCAAGAGAGTTTAATTAGTGAAGTAAAAGAAGTTAGTGAAGTGGCTAAAATTACTGGACATATTCAAAATCTCGATATGGACACAGCAGTATCTGCTAAGACTTATGAAGCTTCACTGTTTAGTGTGGGGGGTAATTTAAATGGAATTGATAGTATTTTGGAGGGTGAAGTTAATAATGTATTTGCCACAGTTCGACCCCCAGGTCACCATTCAAACTCTTATAAATGTGCTGGTTTTTGTATATTCAATAATATAGCTGTCGCTACAGAATATCTTTTAAGAGAAAAAAACTTTAATAGAGTTGCAATAATTGATTGGGATTGTCACGCTGGGAATGGAACTTCTGATATTTTTTATAACGGCTCTGAAAATGGTGAAGTTGTCTTCTTTGACTCGCACCAAGATGGAAGGACTCTTTATCCAGGGACGGGATTCATTAACGATATTGGAAATGAAGCAGGAGAAGGAAAAATAATAAATTTTCCTATGCCTCCAAGAGCAGCTGATGATGTAAACATAATGTTCTTTAATGAAATTATAGCTCCAGTTTGCGACGAGTTTAAACCTGAATTCATACTGATTTCTGCAGGATTTGATACACATTGGACGGATAGGCTTACAAATATGGGATGGACTTACCAAGGTCCAGCAAACTACTTAAAAAAAATAAAAGAAATTGCCGAAAAATACGCCAAAGATAGAATTCTAATTACTTTAGAGGGGGGTTATGAGATTGATAAACAGGCTAAAGCAGTTTATAATTGTTTGCAAGTTCTTAATAGTAGTGACAAGCTAATAGAAGAAAAGCCTAGGACATCTGATAATGATGTTTTAAATTATGTTAATAACAAAGTTATCCCTAACTTAAAAGAGACTCTCAAACCTTATTGGAATTGCTTTTAATTATTGAATTACCAATCAAACATATCACACTTTTGTGCTATAGTTTATAAACAAAATTCACTATTAAAGTTACAAATAATGTAATTTTTAGGATTAAACATAAGAGAAGATAAATATGTCGGATGAATATGAAAGAGATGACGAAGAAGAGTATAAACCTCGTGGTCCTCCCCCTGTTCAACCTCCTACCATGCCTCCACCATCAATGCCACCTTCAATGCCACCACCATCAACACCTCCACTTTCAATAACACCACCAATGTCGCCTCCACCTGCTACCCCCTCATACGAAGCTCCAGTATATGAATCCACGCCTACAATCCCAAGTGGTCCTTCACAGGCAGATTATAATGCCGTAATATCTCAAGTACAAGAAAAGGACAATGCGATAGGTCAAATGCAAAATCAAATTAATCAAGTTAATGCTGAATGCGCTAATTTAAATGCACAAATTATGACTAAAGATAATCAATTAACCCAATTAACTGGACAAATTCAAAGTCTTCAAACAACAATAGAAGGATTTCAAGGTCAAATGAATCAATTAAACAACGAGAAAGCTCAATTACAAGCTCACATTCCTCAGTTAGAGAATCAACTTCAACAAGTCCAACAACAAAATATGAACTTACAACAACAAATTGGACCATTACAAGCTCAAATTGGCAAGTTGCAAGAAGAATCAGCTTATAAAGATAAAAGAATCCAAGAATTAAAAGAACCTAAGGCAGTAATGCCATCAAGCTTATCTCAAGGTATTACTTCCCAATCTCCAACCCTTGGGAGTACTCCTTCTTTTGGTACCTCACCAACTTCTTCTCAAACAACTGCCCCAACTCCCGGCATAAGTGGGGGAATGGGCTCAGGTAGAAGGATTTGTCCTAACTGTGGCGCTACGGGATTTGCGATTAAGGAGGTTGAAGATAAATCAAAAATCCTAAGTTATATCCCCAAACCTCAATATGCAAAGAAGAGCGTTTGTACAAAATGTGGTTTTGAATTTTAAATTATTTTTATTTTTCACTTTTTTTAAATATGTTTTAATAACGCCCAAATCTGTTTTTTGCAGATTTAACTTATTTTTATTCAATATTTCATATCAATCTGAATTATTAGGAAAATTATTTATACTATAATTTTAATTAATATTGCAAACTTAATATGGAAAAGTTAAGGGTATTATAGAGTAAGTATGTCAGAATTTCGTGAGGATTTATTAGTAACCCCTATCAATAAAAAACGAGTAATTAAAATCATTATTACAGCAGTTTTATTAGTCGGTGCGTTTGCTTTTTCAAGCTTCTTCTTTAGTTTGCTTTGGGACAGTCAAAGACCTCCTCCAAGCGACCGATTATCTGAAGCTGAAGATGAAGATGTTGTTTTGATGATGCCTCCTTTTCCTTATAATCTATCTGATTTTCAAAATCAATTGCCAGATTTAACCCCTGACCAACTACAAGAATTGCTCGACATGTTTGATGGAGATATAGATGACTTAGATCTAAGTAATTTCTCACAAACTATCATACCATTATTAGGATCTGAAGTCGAAGTTTTCAGAGTATATGACTATGATGACTATGATGATCTTAACGAAATGTCAAAAAATTTATGGCGATATGAGTGTTTTGATGAATTTTCGGGTGATGGATGGCACTCTACCGCTAATTCTCTAATTTTCGATCTTTATTCATTCTCAAATCATTCTACATATTATTGGGATTCTAATCTTATTCGATTAAAAATACCTTTAGCTCCCACTATCGGAATTAATTCGATGGTTATCCCTGCTCTTTTTCCAACACCATTTATAATGGAAGATTTATACGCTAATAATCTAGCGTCAACTACCTTATATAAAGACAGTTTTAATTGTACAACTTTAGATCTTGACTTTATATTAGATGATCCAGTTAATTTGTCTTATAACTTATTTGGATTGGATCTACCCTCAGATAATGAAGTAAATAATAGTGCTCTTGATGAGGATATTACTCCAAGTCTCATAAAAAATAAGTTTTTACAATTTCCTTCGTCAAAAAATGTTTATCTTAATTCAAATCCTTTTTTTAAATCCCATTATGATATTTTGAATACCATTATTAAAGTTCAAGATAATACTTTCGAAGTCGCCAATAAAATTAGAAATTATCTTCAAGAAAATTTTACAATTGGTATAGATGCATTGCAAAATGATCCTCCTACAGATACTGAGGATGTTGTAGAATGGTTCTGTGAACATCGTGAGGGTCTATGGACTGAATTTGCCTCTGCTTTTACTATGTTCTGTAGAGCTTTTAATGTTTCAAGTAGATTTATTGATGGTTTTAATAGCCGAGGTATAGTGGAAGACTGGGACATGGAAGAGATGAGCCCTTATTTTTCCGTAAAGTATAAAAATATTTACAATTGGGCGGAGATTTATGTTCCCACAGATATTTCCGGCTCTGGTATGTGGGTACAAATGGATATAACTCCTTTAATAGATTTTAACCTTGATGTGTATTCAAATAGTTCAGTTTTTAATAGACCAAGTTATGCTAATATAACAGCAGTCTTGAGTTCAAGTAATGCCTCCGTTGGGAGTAGAAGAATAAATTTCTTCGATGAAACCATGCAAAGAGATCTTGGTTCAGTTCTTACTGATATTAATGGAGAGGCTTCAATTGTAGTTGATATTAATAATTCTCAAGTGGTTGGGCCACATATTATATTTGCATCATATTTATCAGTTTTCGATTATACAAATTATACAGTTTTAGGAAATGTCGAAGTTAATCTAACAATTATTAATCCTCCTATTGTTAATATCTCAGATTCCTTACCCAACAATGTAAACGTTCAAGGATATATCTATGATCCTATTAATAATCAGAGAATACAAAATGCTGAAGTAAATTACTTATTATTCAGAGAAGGAACATTTATCCGATTATTTAATCCATTTTCACCACGTTCTAGTTTTACTGACAATAATGGTGTTTTTAATACTGTTTTAAATTTGAATCCTAGTGTATTACGAGGTAATTATGAAATTCGTGTTGACTTTAACGGAACATGGGATTTATATGGATTCCCTTTTACTATGAGTATTATTAACGATTCCAGTAATCGTATGGATTTTGATGTTACAGATGAAAAACAATTCGATCTCTATTTCTATATAAACGATATAGAAGCATGGGATTTTGAATCTCCGAGTGTTTCAAGGGATTCTACTCTTGAGCTGAAAGCACGCGTTCTTAATGAAACCGGAGACCCAGTTCAAGGTGAAATTGTAGATTTTTATGATCACTCTCAGAATCTTTACATCGGTAGTAATACCACAGATGTAAATGGAGTTACTACATATAATTATTTTATAGATAATATCGCAGCTGGACCAAACAAACTGTATGTTCAATTAGGAAATCTAAGAAATTACTCCTATTTCATATTGGATGCCCCTATTAGTCTTAATCTTGATATCTGGCCCCTAAATAGGGAAATCAGCAAGAGAGGTACATTTAATAGGACTTTTATAATTCATGGTTTTATAAATGATACAGAAAATTCACTTCCAGTAAGATTTGGGGAATTATCCCTCCATCTATTTGATGGGCCATTAGATGTGTCTCACTATTTAATTCAACAAGCAGGTTCATTACGCTCAAACTTAAATGGTGAATTTTTTGCGGTATTTAGAGTTGATGATTTAACTCCAACAAGGAATTATACTTTACAACTTCAATCTAACGGAGAATTTAGCTACATCCCTCCAACTCCAGCTCCTTATTATTTTAATCTATGGTCTTATGTTAATTTTTCTCGAATTAGTAACGCAAATTTTCAATTAGAAGTATACGATCCTGCAGAAATCGATGACACATTTAGGATTGAAGGACAACACACATTAATTCAATATAACAATTCTTATCCCCCAGCAACTTATAATCGAGGAGATCTTGCAAGTTTTGAAGTACAGATAAATCAAAGCAAAGATTATGCTCCAGATGGGTCAATCGTAACGCTCAGAGATATTTATACTGACACAAATTTAGGTTCCCACACATTTAATTATATTATAGATCAAGGATATTATCTATTCGTTATTAATACGTCTTCTTTTCATGCCGGATTGCATCGAATTGAAGTTGAATTTGAATCTAGTTCCATTATTTACAATGTTAATTCAACATATATTGTAATAAATGAAACGATAAACATTGATGTTGTTCAAAATAACTTGAGAATTGTTAGGAATTCTGATAATTTCATTATTACCGGAACAGTTCATGAAAGCGGAATAAATTTAAGGGCTCTGGTGGTTAGAATTTTTCTCTTAGAGAGTTCTGAGTATGGTGATAATTCAAGTTATCTTCATTTAAGCACCCCATATTCCATTTTAATAAATGATGATGGTACCTTCCAATATACAGTAAATTATATCGATTTAAATTGTCCTCAAGGACAATATAATATAACAATATATTTTGGGGGTAGTATCTATGCTCCGGGTATTGCGTTATCTAATTATATGGAGACTACAATAAGTCCTCTAAGAGATATTGATGTCATAGCTGGGACCCAATTTATTCAAGATACTTATTATACCCAATATGAAAGTCTTTATCCCGATATTTGGGCTGATCATGATGTTCTCTATGTAATTGGAAATTTAACATGGGACAATGGAACAGCCTTATCAGGGATGATTGTAAATGTAACTGTAAAAAGATTAGATGGAAGTATAGTATCTTACAATGATACTGTAGTCACTGATCAATATGGAGGATTTACTGTATCACTTTATATAGATCCTGTCGAAAACTGGCCCACAAATAGAGTTGATTCTGAAATATGGGTATATTTTGATCAAATCGTTAATGGTATTAATTATGTAGAACAATCTGAAGAACAATATCTATAATCTTATAAATGGGATTATAGCTATAAAAGAATTAGAATAAATGTTAACTATGCGAAAAATTGAGAAGAGATTGAAAGTTCTTTCAATAATAATTTATTTTATTGTAATAATCTCTGCAACCTTCACAGGAGGACTCACTATTATAAATAGAAGGAGTAATGTAGAACAATCAACTATTTATGATGATAATTATCCTAAAAAATCCTCATTAATAGGAGTAATAAATTTAACAAACTATGAGATAAATAACACTCGTCATTACCATAACTCCGTCATTCCTATTCACGGTAAAATTTATGAACCAATTCCACCACCCCCTCCATATAACAACCTTTCAAGTATCAATGTTGCAATTGTTGTTGATGGTATTTTAGATAATAGTTTCACAGCAATATCTAATTCATTTGGAGAATTTCAAATTAATTATCAAATTCCTTACACCTTAGATGTCTTTACAAGTCATAAAATTGAAGTAGTTACGACTGACGATTTCGGTGAGGATGACATTATTTCAAATAATTTTTTTAATATTAATGTTAGTGCAACATCATTTTTTGATGTGAATTACTTAAATTCTCCTTACATTCCTGGAGAAGATTATGTTCTTGGAGGATTCTTAAGATATGATAATATCAACGGTAATGGGATTCCAAACTCACAAATAAATTATAAATGGTATAATACAACTTACAGCTGGCCATTGGGTTCGTTTTTTACAAACCCTTTTGATGGTTCTATTTCTGAAACCATTCAAATACCACTTGGCGCCTACCCAGATTCAATTAATTTAAATTTAACTTATATTGGTGATATACCAAATATAGATTCTTCTCAAAAGGTTCTAGCGAATATAAAATTATTCAATAATTTCAATTGTAGTTGGAATACTGTCAGCAATGCCTCAGAAGGAGATTTAATATCAATTACCGGCCAATTATCTTCAAGCGAAACTCCCTCATTAAAAATTTACAATAGATCTATAAGGATTTTTTATGATGGAAATTTAATTGATTTTGTCGATACAGATATTAGTGGAAATTTTCACTATGATTATAGAATTCCTGCAGGGATTGGAAATAAAACAATACGAATTGAATTAATTGATACAGCTCCCGGTAATCTCCTTAGTTCTACGAACATTTCAGTTTCTGCTAGAGTTATTACTTTACCACCACCACCGGACACACCTCAGCCATTATTAGGTTTCTTTTTAGTTTTTTTCCCCATTTTAATAGGTGTTATTGCTGGATTAGCAGTGTATGGATTCTTTTATTATAAAAAGCAAGATAAATTATCAAAAGTAGTAAATCTACCTCTTGAAAGTAAAATAATAAATCTTAAGATTCTAAAGGAATCAGGTCGGTTAGAAGAATCCCTGTCCTATCTTTTTAATGCAATTTACATGGATTTAATAAGAGCTAAATTTGGTAGAATTCGAAAAGGAAATGAAACTATAAGAGATTTTGCTATAATTTCAGTCAAGAAATTAAAATTAAGTCCAGCTACAATTTATCCATTTATCCAAAAAGTAGAGGAAATAATATACGCAAAACCGTTTCAAATTACGGATAATGAGTTTTACGGTACGATAAATTTATTTTCTCCTATATATTTTGAATTAACCGGTTATAATTTTGAATTGAATTTTTAATAAATTAGATAAGAAAGAATAGTTATAATAAGAAACAAAAGTAAAAACAAATTTAAAATAAAAAAAAATTAATAAATAAAGAATTTAAAAAACAAAAAAGGTAAAGAAAATGGCAAGAAAGAAAAAAGTAATAGAACCTGAAGTAAATATCAAGCAAAAATTTGAAAATGTTAAGATTCTAACCGATTCAAATAGAGCGAAAGAAGCAATTGCTTACATCTACCTTGTATACAACGATATTATAACTAAAAAATTTAAGAAACCACGATTGGCTTATCAAACTATACGAGAATATGCTATAACTTGCGTCAACGAATTAGGCCAAAAACCAGAAACCATATATCCATTCATAAAAAAGATTGAAGATATTATATATGGAGGAGTAGAACCAACAGAGAAAGAGTTAAACTTTGCTGTTCAATTATTTTCAAATCTGTACAATGACATAACAGGAAAAACATTACCAACTGTAAGTTTTTAGCAAATTATCGCCGATCAATAAATATTTTCAAAAAAAAGGTTAAGATAAAGTAAAATGCCAAGTGTTGGAAAATCATCAGGAAAGAGTGTTACTTTCTCAAAGGGATTAGTCATAGCGTTTTTTACGATTTTTCTCATAATCTATGGCGTCTTTATTAGTAATTTCATTGAGCTTTATCCATCATATAATATGGGTGACAGACTTCCAATTTGGGCAAATTATCTACCTCTAGTTTGTTATATTGGTGCCGTATTCTTAGGTTTTGGCTTAATCATTTTTATTAGAAATGTAACTGTTCAAAAATCGAGAGAAATACAATCTCGTAAAAAAGTTAAAACGGGTTCTTTTTATAAAGAAGCCTTGTTCATAGTAATTTTTCTATTTACCCTTATACCATTATTTGGGCCTATATTCGATAAAGGAGAAAACGATCAAAATTTTTCTATTTACAACTATGATTGGAATGGAGCAAGTGATTTTAAGCAGACTATAGAGGAAGATGGATACGATGTGATGTCAATTCAGTCTAGCTTGAGTGCTACAGAAAGGTTAAATAAATCTATCCTGTTGATTTTGTTAGGTCCTAATCTATTTTATAATCCTATTTTTGAAATACCGTATTTCTTGGATTTTTTCCGGTTCAATAATGATACAAAAAATTCATTATTTATCTGTCATGATCATGGCAGTACGAGCACTTTATTATGGGAAATTTTTATTGCCAGTATGTTGGATCCTTATCTGCGGGGAACAATCCCAGTTACGATATTTGCAAACGGAATTTTGCGCGATAATGCATCATACGACACTCAACCAGATTTTCCTGTAATTAGATCATTTTCACCTCATCCTACTACTAATGGGATTAGTCAAGTTATTCTATCGGAAGCATCTTCTGTTGTAGGAGGTCCATTTATCTCATATTTTGGATGGGATTTAGTTGGCTCAAGCACAGATTATGGGTATGTCGATAAAAATGGCGACCATATGTATGATTTTGAACACGATTATGTTGATTTAAGCATTTTAGGTGGAGCTTTACCCGGTTTTCCACCAAAATGGCCTCTTGGTGGTTACTCACAAGGTGTATTTATGGCTAAAGACGCTGGAAATTCAAGAGTTTTCGTTTCAGCTGATGCAAGTCTATTTAATAACGAATTATTGGCTGAACCTACTTATGATAATAGCCAATTTGGATTGAACATCATAAATTGGCTTACTTATGCCGATTTAGGCGATTCAAAACAAGATTGGGTTGTTATTTTTGATGAAGCTCATATACGACCAGAATACACAAGGGATATGACATCCGCGGGAATATTTGGGTTTATTACTCAATACATAATTCATTTAAGTACGAATCCAATTACAGCTTGGATATATCCCCTTTTAGCAATTTATTCATTGAAAAAATATCTACCTAAAAAAGATGAAAAAGAGGAAAAAAAGAAAGCCCAAGAACAAGATAGAAAAGAAGAAAGAGAAAGATTTAGAACTTCCTCCTTTTTTGCGGAAAAAATTGAGTGGTATAGAGAGAAGAATAGGTATGGTAAAGCTTTAACTTTACTCTATAGGAGATTAGAGAGGAAACTAAACGCTCTTCTACGCGGGCAAAAAATTACTACCCAAAATGTATTGGATCTGGTCATCGCTAAGGAACCAAAGATAACAAAACTTAAACTCAGAAGAATTACCAAATTTATGGACACGATTATCGCAATTAAAGAAGGAAAAAGTAAAGTAAAGAATGAAGAAGATTTCGAAAACCTTTACTTCGAGATGGAATGGGTAGCTAATAACATATAAGATATAATCAAAGTAATTAATTTAAATAAAAATATAATCAAAAATCAAATAATGAAAAGATTTAAAATAAAAAATAAAAAAAATATAAGATGTGATAAAATATGGAATCCCCAAATAAAGCAAAGTACTACGATAGGGAAGAATTAAACGTAGAACCTATTAGAGAAATAGCACAAGAAGTTCTTTCAGAAGTAAGTCGTGTTATCGTTGGATACGGAGATATTTTACAACAACTCTTCATAGCTTTGTTAGTTAACGGACATGTCCTCCTCGAAGGAGTACCTGGACTAGGAAAAACCGTTATGGCAAAAACATTCGCAAAAACGCTCGGAATATCATTTAGAAGAGTCCAATTTACTCCAGATTTGCTACCAGCTGATATTACAGGTACTAAAATATTTGATCAAAACGAGGGAGCTTTCGTGCTTCAAAAAGGTCCATTGTTTGCGAATATAGTATTAGCAGACGAAATCAATCGAAGCGCCCCCAAAACTCAAGCAGCTCTCCTTGAAGCCATGGCTGAAAGACAAATCACTATTGAAGGAGAAACTCTTCCACTTGAAAAACCTTTTATGGTTGTTGCAACTGAAAACCCTGTGGAGATGGAAGGGACTTACCCTTTACCGGAAGCACAACTAGATAGATTTCTCATGAAACTCTGGCTAGAGTACCCCGAAAAAGAAGAAGAAGTAGATATCATGAGGAGACAGATTTCAGGTGAGTCTCCGTCCGTGGAAGCTATAACTAGTGGAGATGAATTACTTGCTGCTCAAAGACTAATGAATATGGTTTACATAGATGACAGAATTTTAAAATATATAAGAGATATAATATTAAAAACTCGAAATCATCCTCAGATTGCTCTTGGGTGTGGTCCACGTGCATCTCTCGTGTTGATGAAGTGTTCTAAAGCAAGAGCAGCTATCTTAGGAAGAGTTTATGTAACACCAGACGATGTAAGATCGTTAGTGGTTCCTGCTATGAACCATCGAATCTTGTTGAAACCAGAAACAGAGCTAGAAGGCCTTGATGTAAAAACTGTGATTAAGAACATCATCGAAGATATCCCAATCCCAATATAAAGTTTTTTTATAATTTTACTGGAAAAAAATCTAAATAATTTAAGGAAGGAGTAATAAAATGTTAGGAGGAAAAGGAAGAACATTAATATTATTTGCAGTTTTTTTTCTAACAGCTGGATTTGCATTCGAAAATTACTTCTTAATTTATTTTGCCATTCTTTTAATATTTAGTACCGTTGTAAGCCTACCCCTTTTCTATTACCAAATGAACATAGAAGAGTTACGCGTTCACAGAGAGCTCGAAAAAGAGAAAGTATTTCAAGACGATTTTGTTCATGTCAAAGTAGTTATTGAGAACACTGGCAAAAATGGTTTTGACTTCCTTGAAATTAGGGATTATTATAATCCCGAGCTTTTCAGGTTGGTGTTAGGGGAAAATTTCATTTCTACAAGAATTGGACCCAAAAATCAAGTAAAATTCAGTTATATATTAGAACCAAAAGTAAGGGGGGAATATCCCTTAGGCCCAATTTCTTTGATAGTTAAAGATAGGTTAGGGTTTAATTCGGTTGAAAGAATTGTACCTGATAGTGTTTCCGATATACTCGTTTATCCGCCTTACGACGACATAAAACGAATAGAAATTTTGGGATCTAAACGTTCTTTAAGTCAAAATTATGGATTACAAAGATCTAAACAAAAAGGTCTTGGTTCAGAATTTTATGGAATGAGAAAATATGTTTTTGGAGACCAATTTAGGCTAATTGACTGGAAAGCGAGTGCGCGAACTCAGAAATTAATAGTAAAGGAATTTGAAAGTGAGAGAGATGTTTCAGTTATGATTATAGTTGATTCATCAAATTCAATGGCAGGGGGTGCAATTGAAAATACAAAATTTGAATTTGCGATCAGAGCTTGTATGTTGTTAACAAAGGTTGCTTTATCTCACAAGGACAATGTAGGTGTGTTTATGTTCTCAGATAAAAAGAATTTTAAATTTTTAAAACCTGGAAGTGGAGCAGATCATTTTTATCAAGTATTAGATTTTGTTGCTAAGATCAAACCACAAGGGAAATCACAGTTTGGAGAAGCAATGGGTTATCTAAATAGAAGATATCAAAAACGCAGTTTAGTTTTCATTATTTCAGATTTAGAAGCAAATGTTAAAGAAATTGGACAAGCAATTAGAAAATTAATTCCTTTCAATCATACTGTTATAATCATTAACCCATTCAGTCCTTGGTTTGAAATACACGAAATTGATTTATCATCAACAGATAAAGCTCTTGCAGAAGCAATCAGTGAAGAAATGATGGAACATATTATTGCTATTAAACAAGAGGTAAGGAAGCTTGGCGTTAATATTATAACAGTAGGCCCAGATGATATGATGAATCAAGTTTTAAGCAAATATATGATCGCAAAGAAAAAAGGGAGTGCGTATTAAAAAATGGCGAGAAATTATATCTTAATTTTAAAAATAATTAATGTTTTAGTTTTCATATGGATTTTATTTATTTTTCTCTCGATTTTTGATTTCGATGCGGTCATAACATCAGATGGAGAACTTGTTTTAATATCGTTTTTCAACAGTTTAAAAAATATATCAACATATCTTGTATTTGTTGTAGTGTACGGTGTTGCATTTCTTTGCGTATTTATCGTTTCTTTATTGTTTTTTGCCGTACAACCGGATATATTTAAATTATTAGATGATTTCTTTAGAATGTTTTTTAGTTTATGGTTTACATTCCCAGATGGGAAAACACCAGAATTTAATAAAATTCCAGATTTACTCGGAAAAGAATTCGCAATTTTTACCGAAAATCTGTATTTAATCTCATTTCAAATCCTTTTTATAATTACGATATTCTACGCAATCAAAGCTTTTCTAAAAACAGATCCTAAGAATGATATTAGAATGATAGGCTCTATTGTACTTATGTTGGTAATACCTCTTATGGTTTTTGGGTTTAAAGATATGCTAGACCTTTTTTATGTTAGTATACCATATATGGAGGATTTACCTAATCCTCTTGACCCCTCATTAGAGCAGATTCCCATCGATAATATCCTTCTATTTTTTAGTAGTCCAGTTATCCTTCTTGCGATACTATCTTATATTTATTTAGAGCTAGCATTTCAAATAAACTATACTTATACAGTTACCAAGCCGTCTTTAGAAAGAAGATTAAGATTAGATGCTCAATTGCATGTTTTAGAGAGCGAATCTCATTATATAACAGCAAATGTTGATAAGATTAAAGAAGAGGCTAAAACAAGAAGGAAAGAATTAGAAATCGAAGAAAAAGCGACAATTGGTAAATTTTTCGCAAAGACGGGAGAAAAATTTTCATATGTCAAGGAAATGATTGAAAGAAGAAAATTAGAGGACGAAGAAAAAAAATTGATAACAGCAGCATCAAAAACCAGAAGGCTTGGAAGATACATAAATCAACTATTTCAAGAAGATTCTGAAGCTCGTGATACTTTAACTGCTCGATCATCGGCACCCAAACCAAAAAGTCTTGTAATATCTACAGTTATTAATTTTGTTTTTCGAGTTGGGTTATTAATAATCATTAGCTTTATAATTATCCATCCAAAATGGTTTATGGAAAATGTTTTTGATTTACCTCCAGCAGTCGTAGAAAGCGTAGCTATGTTTTCTCCAGAAGTAATAATAATACTATTAATTCCTTTAATACTCATTTTCCCTGTAATTTCAAAGGTCATCTCTTCAATAAAACACAGAAATCTAATCATACGGCTTCAACAAGAAGGAAGGATTAAAGAGATTTTAGCTTCTGTAGGAGATTATGTTAAAAAAGATGTAGTAGAAGAAGAAAAAGAAATTGAAATTCAAGAAACGGCGACATAAGCTATACCGTTATATATATCATATTTTAATGTCAATTACAAATTGAGCGAGTTTTTTTTTCTTTTCTATTGAATCCATTAAAGTATCATAACAGTAAGTGTGTATTCCTAATTCCTCAATTTCTGATTTTAAGTTACAATCTTTTTTATCAATAACAAAATGATCTAAGATGTCTTTATAGTATTTTGCTACCCCTACACAAGATACTTCCAATCCAAGGCACCTCATTAATTTATCTGCCGGCCCTTTTACTGTTGCCCCCTCAATTATTGGACTTATTGCAATAACTTTCTGTTTAACTTTCTTTAAAGCATCTCTTATTCCGGGTAACTCTAAAATTGTCCCTATTGACACTATTGGATTTGATGGACAAATCAAAACTTTCTCTGCTTCGTTAATATATTCAAGAACACCCATTACTGGTTGTGCTTTATCAATACCATAAAAATTGATATCTAATACTTTTGGTTCACATTGATATTTAATATAATATTCCTCAAAATGCATCGTTTTTGAATCAGTTGTAATAAATGTTTGAACTTCCTCATTACTCATTGGTATAAGCTGAGATCTAATTCCCAACTTTTCACAAATTACTGAAGTTATTTCTGTTTTATTATACCCTTTCTTAAATAAATCGGTTCGAAAAATATGAGTTGCTAAATCTTTATCTCCGATATTAAACCATTCAAAATCGTAATATTTCTTTAAAACGCTTAAACAATTAAAGGTTTCGTCTTGAACGCCCCAACCTTTTTGTTTATCTACTATATTCGCCAAAGTATAAGTTATTATATCTATATCAGGGCAGATTTTTAAACCGTATAGTTCAATATCATCAGCGGTATTAATTATAATCTTTAATAAAGCGGGATCAATAATACTGGCTAGTCCCTCGATGAATTTAGCTGCGCCCACCCCTCCAGCAAGTACCAAATAATAGTTATCGCTCATAATGAATCTCACAATCTATTCTTTATACTCTGAAAATGATATCTTTTAAGTCCTTACGATTTGGTTTCGGTGATTTTTTCATAGAATAACCTACAGTAAAAAATGCCATTGGAATAAAAGAATTAGGTAGATTCAATGTATCTTTAATAATATCCTTAGCAAATAATGGAGCACAGTACCAACAAGCTGCCAACCCTTTTATTTCAAAAGCAAGAAGTAAATAAGTCGCTGACGCACTTACACTCTGTACTCCCATAACATACTCATTTTTTTCTCGTTCGCTATCAGAATATTTCTCTAACTCTTTTGTGTCTAAACAAAGAAGGATTAGATATGGGCAACTTAGAAAGTTAGTTCTGGTTTTTTCAATTTCTCTTTGGATGAAATCTTTTGATCTTCCATCTCTAAGTAAATCATCTTTTAATTTACTATTCATATTTTCAATTAAATTTTCGCGTGAACTTCCTTGTTCTATTATAACATAACGCCAAAATTGGCCATTGTGCGCACTTGGGGCCCACCGTGCTAATTCTATGCTTTCTTCTATCAATGCTATATTTACTCTTCTATCATTGAACTCTAACTTGTAGCTTCTACGTGATCTTAAAACATTTTCAAAACTTCTTACTATCCCCTCTTCTCGGAACAAATCGAGCTCCTCTTCTCTTAGAATTTGTTTAATGGACGCATTCTCGTCGAAATTAAAATTATACCCTCTTAATATTACTACTGGTAGTCCCTCATCCGCTTCTCCCATAATTAACTGAGCTGAAGATGCTAAATTATCAATTTGACCAATAATGGTGCTCTGCAATTCTTTTCCGAATAAATCCTTGTCCCCCCTTTTATCCAATATTGGATTTAATCCTGAAACTCCTAACGCTACTCCAACTGATCCAATTCTAAAGGACCTTCCAAATGAATCAGATATGATTACAGCTATTTTCTTTCCAGTTAACTTCTGGAGTGAATTTCTAATCTTTTTCGCTTCTAAATCTGAATCTAAAGGTAACAAAGAGATTGAATCTTTACTTCCAACATTAGATTGATCAATTCCGGCATTAGCACATATAAAACCGTGGTGAGTCTCAACAACCAAAACATGTTCTGCTTTCAATACCTGTTTAGATTCGTCCAGTATTGCTTGAATAAGTTCAGGCGTTTTTATTGGTAAACCGCTTTTCTCTGTCAGAGGTGCCATTTTTTTATAAATTTCAATAGCTTTTTGACTTGGTTTAATATTTTCTAAATTCCTCATTCTTCCTAAGCTTTTCGAGACGATTGATTGAGCAATAACTAGAATATCTCCATTTTCTAATGTTAAGTTCTTATGCTTTAAAGCATTGAAAATTATCGATGGGAGATTATCACCCGATTTTATAAGAGGAATATCTTCTATTCCAACCAAATTAATGTTATCATTCATTTTCTTAAATGGGGTTTGTTTTTAAAATTATTTTCGATAATTTCTTAAATCTGAATCTTTACTCAGAGCAAATTTTTCGTATTCATCTGGTATTGCACAACACGCAGAGAAAAAATTGTAGTTTATATTAGGATATAGTTCTTTTGCCCATTTTAATGTCTTTTTCGAAGGAATTTCAATTCTATTTATACCCGCTTTAATAGCACATTTCTCTATCTCGACTTTAACATCTCCTCTGGGTCTCATGCATCCTAAAGAAATCTCTGAGTTAGGATAAACAAACCTAATAACGGTTATAATTTTTGCTATATCAGCTGGTTTAGGTCTAATGAATTTTGTTTTAGTATTCTTTGGAGGGATTAAAGCAATTAAAACAATTAATGAGGGATTTAATCCTGATTCTTTTATAAATTTGATCGACTCTAATTCTTTATGGAGTTTACCGTAATACAAGCCAATGCAGATGTGAGGTACAATATTTATACTGTATTTTTGCATATAACCAATTGCTCTTTTATAATCCTCTAAATCTTTATCTAAATGGTAAATATCTTTTATTACATCCTCATCCATATTAATATCAAAAGAAACAATATCTACACCTACTTGTGCTAGTTTTCTAGCAGTTTCTTCACTAAGCAGACCGGTATGCGCATTTATTATTAAATTCGTCTTTTCCTTGATTTCTTTTATGGAATCTAAATAGTTCAATAAGGGAACAGAACCGTCTGGTTGACAACCTCCTGAAATTAAGACTCCAATTCCATCGTTATTATGTAATTTCATTAAAAATGTTTTTAATTCGTTATTATTTAAAATTGGTTTCATTCCGTCAAGATATTTTTTATTACAATGTTCGCAATGTAATGAACACTCACTTCCCGTAATGCTTATAGCCGGAAACCTTTTGTTTGGGATGTAAATTTTTAATAAATTTCCAAAATTTCTCTTCTTCAAATTGTGAGCAAGTTTTAAAAACGGTTGTAAATCTTTTATATCAAGGTTTAAAATCTCATTATAATCTTCCCATGTTTGAGTACCCGTTTCAAACTTTTTTAATAAATTTCTATTACTATTCATATTTCTCTAACCATTCTTTATTAGAATATTTCTTTTGAACAAAATTTTCAGCTATTTTGAATTCATTTTCAGTAAAAACGCCCTCTTTTAATTTAATTCCTAATGTTGTTTCAAAACCTGCTTTTAAAGAAGTTAGAAAATCCTTCTCGTCATAAATTTCTAACTGGTCTTTTATACCAATGCATTTCGCATAAACAGATTTTACCATTTTCGATTTGCTCACATTATGAGGAGCTTTTAAAACCGAATACATAAGTTCCGGGTCGAGTTCTAATAATATTGTCCCATGTTGGAGTAAATAACCTTTTTTTCTAATTTGTGCATTTCCAGAAAACTTTTTTCCGTCCAAAAATATTGCGGGACAATGAATTACTCCTTTTTCTGGTTTTAACCCATAATTTTTTAAAGCTAAAACTATTCCTGCTTCGATTTTTTCAAATTGTTCAAGCACTTTCTTTGCATTAAGGTTTTCTAGGAACCTCGTGGGACACACAATAGAATATGTGATTTCGCGAATACTATCATGGAACACTGATCCCCCACCCGTGATTCTCCGCACAATATTAAAACCCCTTTCTTCAGCAAAATTGATATCTACTTCGCTAGAAAGACTTTGATTTCTTCCAATCGATACCGTTGATGGGTTCCATTTGAAAAACCTAATGGTATTTGGAGACTCTTTTTTAATAACCGCGTCTAAGATAGCCTCGTCTAAGGCCATATTCCAATATCCATTCCTAGTTTCTAGAGGAAGAAATCTCCACTCCTTCATATTTTCTGACATTAAATTTTATGAACAAGATTAATTAAACTTTCATATATCGCTTCTTTCTCATTTGAAGAGAGACTTCTTGGGTAATTATAAATTGGACCTGATGGTCTCGACGTATAGTACGGGCGGTTGCAGCCAGAGCACCCCGAAGTTAAAAAAGCGTCTGAATTATCAATAAAATTCCATAAATCTCTTTTGTTTAAATTGAACTTGATGAGGTCACCAATATTATTAAATGTAAAATCGTTAAGATTCTTAATATCGTGTATTAAGAGATATCTTCCCAATTGTATTTTTCTAAAATTTAATACTTCTGGTTGCTGTAAATTTTCAAGCTTAGTTCCTTTTATTGGCATAAATGCAAATAGACTTACCTTGATTTTTAGGTCATGGAGTTTTTTAATCATTTTTAAAATTTCTTTTGATGTTTCTCCTAATCCTACTATCAGATGTGTTGTAACATATCCTTCTGAGAAAATTACTAAAGCATCTTTAAGATTTTGAAGGTGACTTTCCCAATCGTAGGGACCTTTAACTTTTCTTCCTTTAATAGTTTCAAAAATCTCAGGTGTAGCGGCATCAAGAGCTATACCTACCCTCTCAACTCCAAGGAGTTTTAATTGCTCTAACTTCTCTCTTGACATTGGTGGTATTGCAACCGATATAGGTGTTTCGCAGTTCTTTCTAATCTGAGATACTATTTCAACGAGATCTTGAAAATTATGAAAATAATTAAGAGTTTGGATGCAAATTCTTTTAAATCTTTTTGTAGGCGGTAAATAATTCAGTTTAGTTAGAAATGTTTTAAAAGGAAAAATTGGCCAACTCACTCGTGAAAGCAATTCAATTGAACTTTCTGATTCTCTGGCTTGAGGACAGAAATGGCAATTTGCTGTACAATGCCCTTCTTTATAAGTCATCAAATAACATGTCGTTGGAATGGACTTAAATCTTTTACTCTCGTATAACCCTAATACTGAAGCGCTACCTATCGACACTCTAATCTTATCTATTGTCATTATTAGAACGAAAATTTTGGTGAGGAATACCTTTTTGATAAAGAATATACCTTAATTCAAAAAAAATTTATTGTTTAAATTATTCATGTTAATATTTTAATAATCAACATTAAAAAATTGTTTTTGATACAAAATGGCTAACATTGAATACGATTTTCAAAAAATCGAGAAAAAATGGCAAAATAAATGGGAAAAAGAGAAAATTTTCGAAGTAAGAGAAGATTTGAGCAAAAATGGAAAAGAAAAATATTATGTACTAGAGATGTATCCTTACCCAAGCTCTGAATTACACGTCGGACACTTTCGTAATTACTCAATAGGAGATTCGTTTGCAAGATTTAAAAGAATGAAAGGATTTAATGTGTTATATCCAATGGGATATGATAGTTATGGATTACCCGCTGAAAACGCAGCAATTGACCATGGAGTTGATCCCGAAGAGTGGACAAACTTAAATATAAAATCAATTCAAAATCAACAAAAACGCATAGGTCTTTCATACGATTGGACGCGAATGGTCTTTAGTCACGATCCTAATTATTACAAGTGGGATCAATGGTTCTTCGTGAAAATGTATGAGAAAGGTCTAGCATACCGACAAGAAAGCTATGTGAATTGGTGTCCAAATTGTATAACAGTTTTAGCTAACGAACAAGTTCAAAGTGGTAAATGTTGGCGCTGTAGTTCTGAAGTTGAACAAAAATTTTTAACTCAATGGTTTTTGAAAATTCGTGAGTATGCTGAAGAACTCTTAGACGGTTTAGATACAGTGGATTGGCCAGATAAAGTGAAGACCATGCAACGAAATTGGATCTCAAAATCGGAAGGAAGTACCATACGATTCCCTATTACCGGAGACGATAGAACCATTGATATTTTTACAACTAGAGCTGATACGCTATTTGGTGTAACCTTTATGGTTTTTGCACCAGAACATCCTTGGATAAAAGAATGGATAAAAGGAACGGAATATGAGGAATTGTCTGAACAATTTTACAATGAAGTAATGAAACAGGATAAATTCGAAAGAACAGATATTGATGTTGAAAAGAAGGGAATATTCATTGGTAAACATGCTGTAAATCCAATAACTAAAGAAGAAATTCCAATATATGTTGGGAACTTTGTTATTTATGAATATGGTGCCGGAGCCGTTATGGCAGTTCCTGGACACGACCAGCGTGATTTTGAATTTGCCAAGAAGTATAATATTCCAATAAAAGTTGTTATTCAACCTTTTGAATATGAATTAAATGCGGATAAGATGACAAGAGCCCATGAAGGTGATGGAACTTTAATAAATTCTGATGAATTTAATGGTATGGAAAACCGATCTGCAATAGATTCAATTTCAAAGAAGCTAGAATTAATAGGAATGGGAGAAAAAACTATAAATTACAAATTAAGAGATTGGTTAATTTCCCGACAACGTTATTGGGGGTGTCCCATACCAATTATCTACTGTGATACTTGTGGAATCGTACCCGTCCCATATGCTGATTTACCTGTAGAGCTACCAAAAGATATAAAATTCACGGGAAGAGGAAATCCGCTAAAAACAAGTGAAATTTATGTTAAAGTTCCATGTCCAAAATGTGGGAAACAGGCAAAAAGGGAAACAGACACTATGGATACATTTGTAGATAGTTCTTGGTATTTTTTCAGGTATTGCGATCCCGATGAGAAAAATTTACCATACAGAAAAGAAGTCGCAGATTATTGGATGAATGTTGATCAATATATTGGTGGAATAGAACACGCTATTATGCATTTATTATACGCTCGCTTTTTTACTAAAGTAGCTAGAGATATAGGTCTTCATTCATTTAATGAGCCTTTCCAACGTCTCTTGACTCAAGGAATGATCAATAAAGCGCATCCTTTCTGTCCTGAATGCGAAACTTTCGCTATGAAAGCAGAAATGCTCAATAAAAAGTGTAAACGATGTGGAACGGATTACATTTTGAAAAGTGTTAAGATGAGTAAAAGTTTTGGTAATACGGTAGATCCTATTGGAATTATGAATAAATATGGAGCAGACGCAGCTAGATTATTTATTTTATTTGGAGCAAGCCCTAAATCTGGATTAGAATGGTCTGATGAGGGCGTAGATTTTGCTTATAAATTTGTAAAAAACACATTTAAATTATTAATTGAATCCCCTGAAATAATCCGAGAGAAAAAAATGATCAGAGATACGCTCATTGAATATAATCTTAATAAAACTGTTAAAAATGTAAGTGAAGCCTTAGAGAAGATTTCAATTAGAGACGCAATAAACGAAATAATTCAATTTACTTCCGAGTTAAATAAATACAAAAACGAGGGAGTTAATGAAGAAATTTTTAACAAATGTAAGAAAATCTTGGCTCTTTTATTACATCCGTTTGTCCCCCATATGACAGAAGAAGTATGGGAGCTTTTAGGAAAGGAAGGTTTTTTAAGCTTAGCTAAATGGCCTTTATACGACAAAAAAACCCTAACTGTTGACAATGACTACAAGTGGAAATTATTTAACAATATAATTGACTCAATTAACCACATCATTTTAATCATCAAAAAGGAGAAATTAAAGGAGATATCCATTATTATCGCTGCTGAATGGAAATATAAATTCATGCTAAACTTACTCTCTTTAATAGAAAGAACAAAAGATCAAAAGGAAGTAATGAGTATTATAATGGAAGATAAATTATTCAGAACTCAAGGTAAATTTGTCTCTCAAACTATAGGTAAAGTCCTAAAAAATCTCGGTAAATACGCAAAATCACCAATATCAGCTTTAGATGAATTTGATTTTTTCACACAAATTAAACCAATTTTTGAGAAAAAATATGATTGTAAAGTATTAGTTATTTCTGAAAATGAATCGCAAGAAAAGAAAGCATCTCAATCTTTACCTGGAAAGCCCGCGATTGTAATAAAATAACAATTATTATTGTTTTTTTCTCAATATTATATCGGATGTAATTTTTTACTAATTTAATTAAATTATCACATTAACTGCATTATTTTAAATACATATACTCAAATCTATATTTATAGAAAAAATAATAATTCATTCTTCGAATATATTTAAAATCACTTTTATAACATGACATTTTACGAACTTTCAGTCATAACTAACACTGGATACCCTTATTACAATCTAAAACTGAAGACCCCCCCTAATGGCGTGAGCTTATTTTTAAGATTCTTTGATTTTACTCGTAGCAAATCAGAACAAATTGCTAAATTAGATCCCGTTAGTTCATTTGAACTCAATGCAGGGTTGGTTTCGGCTTTATTTGAATTTGCAAGAAACATTGATAAAAAGATCGAAATTATTGAATATAAGTCAGGCAAAGAGGAAGTTTTAAATAAAAATACTACAATTTATGAGGGTGATGTTTTAATTACAACCCAAACAGAACCTTACTTACTTCATAAATCTGTCAAGGAAAAAATAAAGCTTATTTATAATTTAGTTATAGCGACTAAAATCCCCCTTGATTCAGCTTTAGAAATGCTTCAAAATGAAGAAGATAAAATAATTGAAATTCTGACAGATTATGAAGCAAGGAATCGCATAAAAACGCATGAGAACGAGATCGATCGCTTAGCAAATGATTTTTTAAAAGAAATGAATAGCTATGGTCTACACAGTATTTGTATTACTTCTTTCGATCTTTCCCCTATTACAGTTTACGGAAATAAATATTCATTAAATGATATAGATGCAATTTTAAGAAATGTTGGCATATTTCCTAATATTAACCCACTTGAATGGATTTACCGACAATCTTATATTTCAGGTGTGCAAATTTGGGTTTACGTAATAAAATCTGGTGTTGGACCAACTATTAACGGCCTATTCGAACCCTATTTCTATTTGTTATTTGCGGATCCTCAATCTTATTTAGGAGAGTTTCCAGGAAAACTTGCTACAAAATTTAATCAGATTTTAGGATAAATATAGATCAAACAATATAATATAATCTATTGATTAATAGATTCTTCTGCAGCCTTAATTATCTCATAAAGCGATTTAGATTGAAGAGATGCCCCTCCAACTAATCCTCCATCAATATTCTCTTTCTTGAATATCTCTTTTGCATTAGTTGGTTTAATCGAGCCTCCATATTGAATTCTGACTGTTTCTGCTGTGTTTTTTCCATAGATGCTAGCTATTAGTTCGCGAATAAATATGTGAATCTCTTCAGCTTGCTCTGGAGTAGCTGTTTTTCCCGTTCCAATTGCCCAAATTGGTTCATAGGCAATAATAACTCTGCAAAGTTCTTCACTCTTTATATCTTTAAAAGTTAGTTTGAATTGAGTTTCAATTACATCTTTAGTTCTACCAGTTTCCCTTTCTTCTAGGTGTTCTCCTATACAAACGATAGGAATTAATTCAGATTTTAAAGCTTTTTTCAATTTTTTATTTATTAAATCATCACTCTCGTTAAAAATATCCCTTCTTTCGCTGTGTCCTAGAATAACATATTTACATCCTAGCTCTTTTAAGAAAACTGAAGAAATTTCGCCTGTAAAAGCACCATTCTCCTCATAATACATATTCTGTGCTCCAACCATAATATTTGTGTTTTTGACAGTTTGAATGGTCGAGGATAAAACTGTAAATGGTGGAACTATAACAATATCTACAGAACTTATTTTTTTTACTAAAGGGATCAATTCTTTAAGCATTTCGATAGCTTCTGAGGGCGTTCCTTTATTCATTTTCCAGTTCCCACCAATAATAGGATTTCTCACTTTAATTTCACTCGTTTATGTTTTTTATTATAACTAAATAATACTCAATTATTATTTCAATTTAAGCTTTGACAGCAGATAACAAACCTAAGTGAATTTTATAAAAAGAGAAATGAAGAATGTTATTCTTCTTTTTTGATTTTTTCTGCTAATTTGGTAGCTTTCAGAAGTTTTTTTACTTCTTCTACATCTGGAGGTATAACTTTTGGTAAACCAAGTTGATCTCTTCTTCTTTCTATAGCAGGTTGCATAGGAATTGCCTTCCCATTTTCCAATATTGCAGACGCTTGGGTTGTGTAGTAATCAGGAGCTTCGCCCTTTTCAACGCTTAGATTTTTTAAAATGGTAAAAATCTCAGTAAGTTCCACTTTCTGAGGACATACCTCATCGCAAGTATCACAAACCGTACATCCCCATATGTTAAATGCATTTTCTTTACCAAAGATTTTTTCTTTTAACCCAAGAAGAGCGTCCAAAATTAACCTTCTAGGATTATAACGACCATTTGTTATTTGTGCCACAGGACAAGCACCACTACAAGTAGCGCATTGATAGCAATAAGCTAAGGTACTACCAATGTCCGATTGGATAATTTGATTTCGAAATTCAAAATCTATGGTTGCCATAATTATTAACTTAGTTTTTTTAAACTTATATTAATAATAACTACCTTTTGATTTTAAATTAATTCTTTTTAATTTAACGCAAAGAAAAGGGTCAATTTCTTTAACAAATCAGAAAATAAAAAAAATTCAAATAATTTTTGACGATTTTTATTGGAAATGAATTTAATTATCTTTATAAAGCGATTTAAGTCATTTTACCAATGATTTCCCTAATTGTGTCTTCGTTTGCCGCCCCTAACATTATTCCATCTCTTACTAAGGGTTGACCTTGAATTTCAATAATTCCGTCATATAGATCTCCATTTTTGAAGAAGAGTAGAGTAGGAATGGCAGTTATATTAAATTTATTACCTAATGGTCTATTTTCGTCCAAATCTATTTTTATTAATTTAAACACTCCTTCGTCATTAAGTCTCTCCAAAATTGGACTGAGATATTTACACGGTCCGCACCAATTTGTATACACATCTATTATAACATGTCCTTCCTTCATATTATCAGCAATTTCGATACCAAAATCTTTCAATTCTTCGATTCTCGTCATATTCATCAGTTTAACAATTTAGATATTTGAAAAAGTTAGAATTTTTAAATTATCTGTTTAATATTAGTCAAAATAAATATTTAATTGCTTTTATTAGTATCAGTTATAAAACATTAAGCTACTTTTGGGAAAAGTCGTGTATTTTTTTTCACAGCCAAAAGAGTTAGAAAGAATTTCAACCGATTACTATTAAAAGAGGTTGACCTTAAAAAGATATGATTAAGAATCCATTGAATGTTTATCAGCAATTGCGTTTAATTCTGCTATTAACCAGCAAAGTTCTTCGTAAGTTGATGATGATTCGAAAATTTCTTGTGTTTTTTTCTGTATCTCGTTCTTTGAAGCTTTATTTGGCCCTTTCATAAGATCCAACTGCATTTTAGCTAAAGTTTGACATAATTGTTTATAAGATTTTTTTTCTTGAGATTGTTTATGTGCTGCTAAAGTTATTTCTGCTTCTAAATCTGGACTTAATCCTGCTTCTATTAGTTCTAAAGTTTCTTCAAATTGTATTTCTAACTCAGGTCTTCTCTCTATATTTTGTTTTCTGATCTCCCCTTTCTTTAAAGCATTCTTAATAGCTATAAATGCCCCATATTCTTTATTTTGAGTAATTATTTGAATGTTAGCTACATTTTCCTTTTTATCATTCACCAATTTGGCTTTATCTAATGATAAATCCCTTCTTTTCTTAACTATATTTGATCCAAACCACAGATACATTGTTTTAGAATCGTCAATTAAATAGACCTCATCTTCCAGAAAATGGGCTTTACTTATCTTTTTTAATCCTCCCCTTACACCGACACTGTACAATTTCATATGTAATCTCATTTCAAATTATTTTTATAAACTAATAATTAAAAAATCATTCAGCTTTTAGGATATATAAAAAAATAGATCCTTATAATTTCAAGGATTTTTCAGTTAAAATTTCTACCCTAATCTTAGAGGATTTCTTCGCCATAATATCTTTAAATAAATTTAAATCCTTATCCCAATTGTGCATTGGAACTACTATTTCAGGTTGGATATCTACAGCAGCATCAGAAGCTTCTTCGAAATCCATAGTATAAGTCCCCCCACATGGAAGTAATGCGACAGTTATGTTTCTTTTCTTTAAATCTTTCATTTCAGGAATTCTTTCTGTATCACCCGCATGATAAACACTTTTACCAGCCGATTCTATTATGGTTCCCGTCCAATTATTGCTTTTTGGATGAGTACCTTTCTTTATTGTGTAAGCTGGAAAAAGTTCTATGGAAAAATCTTTATAAGCGAACTCTTCTCCGATTTCTAGAGCTTGTCCATTAAATTTTTTTAAGCTACTTTCAATACTGGCAGGACCCAACAAAACCGTATCTTCTCGCCAAATCTTCTTAATATCCGATCTCGAAAAGTGATCTGGATGCGTGTGAGACGAGACTATAATATCAGCTTTTTCTTCTCCATCTTTAATGTTATAAGGATCCAAATAGATGATCCTACCACTAAACATTTTTATCTTAAAACTGGCATGACCTAGCCAAAAAATTTCCATTTGAGCGTCCAAATTTACTACCTCGATTTTTTTTAATTTAAATTATAATATTTATAAATGCTTCTCTAGATTATAATTTTACCTTGAAAAACATACTAATCATCTATGAATTGAATTGAAAATATTAATATTGATGGTTATTTTTCATTAATTATTCAAATTTTAATGCCTAAATTGAACGAATGATGAATTTAACCAGAGAAGATTTGATACAGTCAGATTCTACAATGAATCAAATGCGTAATATGGTTTATCATTTAGAAAGATTTATGAAAATCAATGGAATATCTGGAACAAGAGAAAATTTAAGAAGAATGGGGCGAAATATTGCCCGAACTTATATAAAATATTGGAAACCAATTGATCATGTTAACAAAACAAATTTAAATGATGTAATAACAACAATCTATAAAAAAATCTTAAATAGCTCAGTTTCAGTAGAACTAGATGAAGTAAATAATATCGTTTTGGTTAAAGATAATGATTGCTCTTTATGTAAGTATCATTTTAGCGATATCGATGTTGCGGGATGTGAAATTATTGCAGCAATGGTATCCGAAATAATCTCTCGCATTAATAAAGAAGTATCTCCAAAAATATTGCAACCACTTGATATTCTTGAATCTCGAACGTTTGGACACAAATCTTGTATTCAAAGCTTTAAATATAAAGAGGGAGGAGTTTAAAAATGGGAGCAGTTCAATGGTTATTAAAAAAGATCACTAAGGTTTTTGGAAGGAACACGAATTCACTCTTTTATGTTCTTCTTTATCGCGAAATACTAAAGGAAATAAATGAAATTACTAAAAATGAAGAGGATAGTGTTATTTTACTTCGAGAGATCGGAAAAAAAGCAGCAACTGAATCATGCGAGCGTCACACGGCTGTTTTTAAATGGATGCCTGGGAGCCCAAGGAAAGTAATTGAATATTTTGAACTTTTATGGGTTGTTGTTTTTGGTAAGGAATTAGAAGAGGGGGATTTAACGTACGAGGAACTTCCTAAAGAAGGCTCGAAATATAACGACTATATTGTTAAGATAAAAAGTTGTCCACTTTGTGCAGGGTATGGGGTAGATGATGAAGATACTTTCAATTTTCAAAAATTAAGTAATAAAGATACAGAAGGTCTTGCGTGTGGTTTAACGGGAATGTTAGAAAGTGTTGCTAATTTCATACTTAAAATAAAAAGAAGCGATTATAGAATTAATATACAAGAACAGAAGTGTTTAGCGAAAGGTGAAGAAAACCTTCAATTTGCATGTAAAATTTACGATTCTCTGGAATGGAAAGAGCTAAACTCTGTACGAATTCAGGATAAAATTAAATCGGGAGTTAAATTTGAAGAATCTTTAGAAGAGGATGTTGTTCAAGAAACTAAATTAGACATTATTGACAAACTTCAAGAAGTCTTATCTCTTGATAAAATTGAAGAATTACTTGATGAACCCTTAGAGGGTATTAAAAGCAAAGTTGCTGAGATCATTGAAGACAAATTAAACATGGAACCAGAACACTTCTTCGATTATTTTAGAAATTACGAGGACGATCTATTAAGAATCATTGGTTACCTCGCAGTTCACCTGCTTAACGAATATGGCGGATTAATCGAAAAAACTTTGGAAAATAGCACATTTGCTAAAATAGCAGGGTACCTTTTTAAACAGTTAAGAGAATTCGTGTTATTATTCATCCCTATTGATGTCATTAACGATTATCATCAATTATTAATAAGTTTTCTCGATGGTTTAGCTCCAGCAGAGATGGTCGAAAATGTAAGACAATTCTCGGGTAAAGATGATCTTAAATTTCTCTTTGAAGGAGCTCAAATGGCACTTGAAAATTTAGGAATTGACTTTTCAGAGTTAAAAGATAATGTATGGGAAGAATTAAGAAAGGAAAGAGAAAACGGTTTAATCTCTTCGGATCAGTCAATGATGGATAAAACTGAAGAAAACATCCCAAAAATTATTAAGATTTTCCAAGAAATATTAATGTTGTTAAGCGATATTTTAACGCTTCCAATAAGAGTGTTAATTTCTGAGGGTCATTACGGTCTAAAAACAGCTATTAATTCTGTAGCATCTGAAGAAGAAGGGTTGTTCGGTAGTATAAAAGATAGAATTGATACGATTTTTGATTATGTTCAAGAAATTAGGCAATAATTAAAAAAAAGAGAAATTTAATTTTTTTTTATGTTTTTAAACCTAGGTACATCCATAGTGCAAAAGTCATCATAACCCCTCTTACAACACCAATAGCAACAGGTATAGTGAGTATTGAATCTAAAGCTCCACAGACAACAAAAATTGTAAAGCCTAGCCCTAAATAGAAAAATTTTTTTCTCAAATCACCAGTTGCCTGTTTTGCCTTTATAAAGAAACCAATACCAAGAAAGACTAGAGCAAAAACGAGAAATAAAGCAATTAACAAAAATGTTGGATGTTCTCTAACAAAACTAGCGTCTATTAACTCTTCTCCTGGATTATTAAGTGTCCATATGAAGGACTCACTTGTTTGAAACCATAGGAAGTATTCGAATACAGCTCCTAAAACTATAAAACTTCCAATTAAAATCCATTTTTTTTTTGGTATTAGAAGTTCACCACCAAGCCACAACGCGAATACCAATGCTGGGGCAACCCACATATAACTTAACAACGAATAAAAATATACTGGCGTGATGTTGGTAGTTAAGGATACAACCAAAATAAAATCTATAAAAGGACCAAGCCATAGGAAACCAACCATAAGCATAGTTAGAGCGGCTATTGTTAGGAGTTTTGCTTTTAATTTTATTGATTTATACAATGATAACAATGCAAAAATTGTAGCTGATAAGATGATACCCGTTGCTGTTAAACCATCTAATAAACCTAGAGCATCAACCATTTTAATATCCCATATTTTTTTTTTAGTTTAGTTTTATTTAAAATTTATATATTATATTGTGGATTTTGTATTTATAATTACTTCTTGATTTAAGTTTATCTTCTTTTCTTAATTGTATGTTAGTAACTTTAATTTTGTTTAAAATAGCCCTTTATTTTAAAAAAAAGGACAACTTTCCTACTAGTTCAATTGAATCTAAACTATATTTCTTTCCAAATGGAGGTTAATGGCATGGAAACTGAAAATAGAAAGTTTTACATAAGTTTACTTGTGGTGTTATGTCTAACAATGTTACTAACTCTAATTCCAGTTTGGCAGTTAGTGATAATACCGGGGATTATTGCAGGGATGCTTAACAAATCGTTTAAAACGCGGGATACTAAGTGGTTTTAGCGGTGTCACCCTCTCATGGGGGATATATGTCATAGTTGGAGTGTTTACACGAAATGTCTATCTTATGCTCGATCAACTCGGAGAGTTAATCTTTGGAGGAGGTTCAGGATGGATATTTTTAATGCTCATAATGCTATTAGCAGCTATATTTGGGGCTATTGGTGGAGGGATTGGCAATGGTTTGATGGCTGTAATTACAGCTTATCTCGAAAAACATCCTTCTAGGGATTTAAAGACAAAATAAGATTAAATTTAGACAAAACCAAATTTAATTCCATTTTTTTCTTTACTTTTTATAAAATAAATTTTTGAATTCAGAAAATAAAAATTATTGCGTTTCCTAATCTAAAAGTGAAGCAATCCTATTAGAAACGCTCTGGATGTTTAGAAAAACCATACCTAAACTAGAATTAGCACTACATAATGTGCATAAAATAGCGTTGTCACCAGCTTTAGAGAGGATCATAATACCATTTAAGCCCTCAATGAGAATTCTTTTTAGTTCCCCCCTATCAAGCTCCTCAACTGCTCGCTCGGATACACTCTGTATGGCTGCTGACATTGCAGAAACTATGCCATCATTCACATTTCTGCTTAAAACGGAACAAATTGGGAGCCCTTGAACGCTAACGATTGCTGAACCCTCTATGTCACTATTTACCGCTGACAATTTTCTTAGTAAATCCGTGAGCTCACTAATATTTTCAGACAACCATGACTACCTCCCTAATTTTTAACGAAGGTTTAATTAATTTAAAAACATTTTCACTCAAGTATAAATCAACCTACTGAGTGATTAATTTATAACTTATATGATCTATTAAAATTAACTTTATTTAATTATTAATGTTTACCTTATTTTTTCTATTTTAAGTAAAATTATCTAGACAATTAAAAAATATTTTTATCAACTTTTACGTTTACTTATTTTAATGACTGAGAATAATAATTTAAAAAATCAATCTGCTAAAAAAAAAAATCAAGAAGAAGCAGAAAAAGATGAAGAAGAGAAGAAGTATAAAATTGAATCTCTAACTAAAGCAGGAAACATCGCTCAAGAAGTAAAAACATTTATTAAACCGCAGGTAAAAGTTGGAACAAATGTATTCAACTTAATAGAAAAAGCTGAAACGAAAATTATCGAGTTAGGTGGAGGATGGGCATTTCCCATTAATGTGAGTATAAACAACATTGCTGCTCACTACACATCTCCGATAAAAGACGACGAACTTACAATTAAAGACGGAGATATTGTTAAAATCGATTTAGGCGTACATATTGATGGATACATTGTAGATACTGCTTTTACCTTAAGTTTTAATAATGATAAAGCCCTTGAAAACATTATTCAAGCAACCAAAGTTGCTCTAGAAGCAGCAAAAATGATGGCTAAACCTAAGATCAATACGAAAGAATTGGGTAAAAAGATTGAAGATATTGTTAAAGGTTTTAAATATAATCCAATTAAAGAACTAGGTGGACATCAAATTGAAAGGTGGACTGTTCATGGAAAAAAACAACTACCTGAATTAGGTACTCAAGGCGGTGATATAATGGAGGAGGGAGAAGTTTTTGCTATAGAAATCTTTGCATCAACGGGTGAAGGAACGGTTCACAATACCAATTCATCTTATATCTACGAATTGAATCCCTATGCAGGAAGAGTGCCATTACGGAGAAAAACATCTAAACAAATATTAGGACATATCAATAAGAATTATAAAACTCTACCTTTTGCAGAAAGATGGTTAGCAAAAGATTTCAGAATGGGAGTCGCATTTGGCCTTCAAGAGCTAATTCAACAAGGAAAAATTCAAGCACATTATGTGTTAGCCGAACAGAAAGGAGAATTTGTTGCTCAAAGCGAAGAAACGATACTGATAACTGAAGATGGATTTAAACAGCTAACATAACGATTTAAGATTTAATAAGGATATCGTTAGATTTCGTATGAAAAAGCTAAAAATATGTTTAATCTCATTAACAGTTTCTCCTGATAGTGCTGATGGAGAGGCTAAAGTAGTCAGAGCACTTTTTGAATACTTAAAACAACAAGGCCATCATGTAAAATTAATTACTGGTAAATGGAATAAAGATTTAGAAGATCCAGATATAATTCAATTTAATCTTATTAGAAAGAGGTTTTTTTGGGTCCTTCATTTCTACTATAAAGTAATTAAATTCTTAAGAACCAATAGTTTCGATATAATACATGCTAACAGTGCAAAAGCGGCATTACCAATTATTTTATCAAAGCGAAAAAAATTCTTATGTACGATCCACGATTTCACACCTTTTGAAACAGAACTTACAACAATACCTATAGAAAGATTGTTAATAAAATATGTTTCAAAGAGAGCATCAATAATAACTACGGTCTCTAATTTTGTTAAGAGGGAATTTCAGCATTATATTCCAAGAATCGATAAAAAAAAAATTGTAACAATTTATAATGGTATTGAAAAGAAGTATAAACCCTATCCTCTTGAAGCTCAAAGATTAAAGGAAAAATTAAATATTCAAGGCCCTGTATTATTGTATATCGGAAGAATAACCCCCTATAAAGGAGTAAATCATATTATTGAAGCTTACAAAATCGTCAAAAATGAAATTCCAAACCTTAATTTAGTTATTGGGGGAAAACCAGATTATTTGATGGAAAAAGAATACAAATACTGGAAAGAAGTGCATAATGACGTTTATTTTATGGGATATCTACCCGAAGATGAAGTTCCATTTTATTTTTCTATGGGGGATATTTTTCTTACATATTCTTCATCATCAGAAGGATTTGGTTTAACTCCTTTAGAAGCTATTTCCTGCGGAACACCCGTAATATGTTCATCAATTTTAGTATATAGAGAAATATTAAGAGATAATGCCTTATTTGTCCCTCCTAAAGAACCTATAAAATTAGCCGAAAAAATTAAAATTCTTCTTAAGGATGATGAGTTAAGAAATAATTTAGTGAAAAATGCTCAAAAATATATTAAAAAATACAGTTGGAATACAGTTGGAAAAAGATTAGAAAACGAATATCTAAGATTTTTAAATTACACGGATTAGTTCATTAAATTCTTCTTTACAAAGTTAAAGCAAATATCGTTTGGATTTTCAAATTTCATTATCTTCTTCTTAAATGAAGTGGTAAACCTCTCTGGATTTGGTTTTGTTGACATAATCTCAATGGATTTCTCTACGATTTTTTCACACTCTTTAATGTGTTTTAAGGGGAAACCATTATTCATTAAAAAATGTTCTTGTGGGGCGGTATCTCCTGGAAAAAATTCTATACTTGGTACATTTAAAAGGCTAGATTCACGGACTATTGTCCCTCCTCCACTGATTACTAGAGCACTGTAATAACATAAATCCACCATATTCGGCATGTATCTCGAAATAATTATATTCGAATTATCATCATATTTTTTTAATTTCTCTTTAAGAAACGCTTCCTGTTTTTCTGTTCTGACGATTAAAAAATACTTGAAATCTGGAAATTTCGTAAATATTGGTGGAAAAAATTGACTTATTAATGATTCTTCCGGTTTAAGAGTATCAATAAAATAGCTAGCAAAGCTGGGTTCACTTCGAATAATAACGAATCTTCCTTTTTCTAGGGCGTATGTGTCAAGTATTTTAGGATTAGGTTCGTATTCTGAAAGCCACGCTATTTCATCAATACCATCATATTTGATTAATTTATCCGGATTGGCGTGAAGTTTGGTATACCACTCTTCAGGAACACACGCTGGAATAATTATTTTATCTAAATACGGAAATATTAATTTACACACTGGAACATTTCTTGGTTCATCGTTATACCCGATTGAAGGAATTTTTAACCCATATGAGATTCTAGCACCTTCCACAGAAGAAAATGTAACGAAATAATCGGGATTAAATTTAGTAACAAGAGGAAATAATTCCGTTAAACGATTTATATAAGTTTCTAATTTGTCTTCTAATCTTTCACCACCATGTTCCCCTGCTTTCTGATATTTTACTTCTGAGTCGTCTAAAATTTGAAAAGTTGAATCATAGTCTCTAGCAGTAACTAAAAGTTCTGCGTCTTCCTTTTGAAACTTCTTTAGTAAAGAATTAAACATTACTCCCGTTTTCGGTTCCTCTATATCAATCCAAATTTTTTTATTTTTTAAACTCATTTTTCACCCATTTTCTCTAACACAATTTTAAAATTATTGATTATTTCCAATCCTCAGGTTTTTTCTTTAGCAACTTAGCGGGGTTTCCTATAACGATATCGTTTTCATTGGTGTTCTTTGTAACTATGCTTCCTGCTCCAACAATAGTTCCCATTTTTAATATAATTCCCGGTAATATTACTGAGTTTGCTCCCAAAGAAACATTATCTTCTATATTTGGGCCAATTAAAGCAAATTCTTTACGCATCATGTATTTATCATTTGTTAATTTACTAAATGGGCCCATAAAAACATTATTTCCGATTTTTGAGTATAAAGGAATATAAACTCCTGTTTGAATACTTACGTCTTCTCCTATAATTACATTTCCATCAATTACTGTATTAGTCCCTATTAATGTATTGCTACCTATACTAGTTTTTTCTCTAATCATAGCATAATGCCCTGTCTGGCATTTTTCACCCATATTCACTTCAGAGTAAATTATCGTTCCTGCTCTAATGGTGCAATCCCTTCCTATTGTAACTAGAGGGCTCTCATAATCTGTGATCTCCATCCTATCTTTAATTATTTTTGATAAATCCGTTCTCTGTGGATGTCCAACGATGCAATTTTCACCTACATAAGTACCTGATTGAATCAATGCTTTGCCATAAATCTTGACGCCTTTTGAAATGTAAACATCCTTCTCAATTTTAACGCCCTTTCCTATTGCTGTAAAACTCTCAATATGAGCGCTTTCGTGAATATCTGCCTTTTGATGGAGAAAAGAATAATTATTTCTTTCTAAATTCACTTAATTGTTTCACTTTATATTAGTTTTTAGTTGAATTATTTCTTAAAATAATATTAATTTAATTATTTTTCACATCTGCAAGGAGAAGAACTACATTTTTTACATTTATTTGGATACTTATCAAATAAAGCTTTTTCTATGTCAATATCTAAAATGTTTGCGAGAGAAATTGTCCAAGCAATAATATCTGCTATCTCTTCAGATACTTTTTTTTTATCTACATCTACTGAATTTAATAAAGTAGCTAATTCCCCAATTTCTTCTATTAACCAAATAAAGGTGGAATTAACACCTCTATTTAAATCATTTTGAAGATAAAGATCTTTTAGTAAATTCTGAAAATCTGATATTTTCATAGGCTAGACAACAAATTTATTAAGAAAAAGGATTACGATGGAGTAAATAACCAATTGAAAATCCCCAACCAAGCAAATATCACAATCAAAATTAAAGCTACGGAAAAAATTACAGTAGTTATAGGACTAACTTTAATTCCAATTGAACTATCTTCAAAAAATCTCATTAAACCAGCACCTCCCATAGGCATTGGAGCGGTACCACTTCTTCTTTTTTTACGCCTTGATTGACTGCTACGAGATGACATTAATCCACTATCACAATTTATATATGTTAATTAAATAAAATTAAAACATCAAAAATAATAAGTTTTATCTTGAATTATAAAAAAAAATATGATAAATTTTTATTAATGGTATTAATTATTGTTAGTTAATTTGAGTTAGAAAAGGAAATTTATTATGAGAAAAAGAAGTAAAGTCTTACTATTAATTGGTTTTCTATCATTTATTTTCATATTTCAATATTTCAATGACGATTCA
>Ga0255055_10000204_pt1 | contig 45349 bp, 45 predicted proteins | sample JV7_2_27_MG_FD_188633 | JGI IMG/M metagenome (GOLD analysis project Ga0255055, IMG submission 188633) | Seawater microbial communities from Jervis Inlet, British Columbia, Canada - JV7_2_27 | ecosystem: Environmental > Aquatic > Marine > Inlet | place: Canada: British Columbia | collected... | reverse complement strand
CCTGATTCTAATCGCATTGGTGCTGTTGGCAACGGTTGGAACGTAATGATGGCAGGTCTAAACTTTGAACGGTTAATTGGGGCAGCAGTTTTCAGCGGGTTATTTGAAGATATCATCAGTTTATTATTTCATTTCACAAAAAGGCGCGTTCAATTTAATAGAACAATGAATCAATTTCCGGGAATCCAAGAAGGAATTGCTGAAATTATAACTAAAGCAAAGGTTTCAAGGTTGTTTTCTTATCACTGTGCTAAATTAATAGATGATGGGGGAGAACCAATGGTAGAAGCGTCGATAGCTAAAATAATTAATACAGAATACGCTAGAGATATTGGACTTAAAGCCATTCAAATTTTAGGAGGAGATGGACTTACTAAATTTCTACCGGCTGAAAGAATTTTACGCGAGGCTAAAATAGGAGAAATTGTAGCTGGTACGAACGAGGTTCAGAAGATGATAATTTATCGTTTTTGTGCAATGCTCCCTTTCTATAACAAACCGATGAGATTGAGATGGAACGATGAAGTTAATGCGCCCATTATTTCAAGGAAAGAATCTCAATTCAAAGGAATATCTATAACGGAGGAAAATGTGTTAAAAGTTATCGCTCACGATTATAAAATAAATCCGGGGTTATATATGACTCCTGACGATGTACGTGAGGATATAGGAGGGGGTAGGTCTGAACTTCGGAAGATTTTTGAAGAATTAGAAAAACAAGCTTCAATCGTTATTCACCGCGATCGCTCAGGAAAAATTGCTCTAGTTAAAGCTACTTACGAGGGATTACAAAAATCCTTTCCAAAAGAATATTATCAGTGGTTTCCAGATTGGTATGAAAACGCTGATAAATTCTAAAATTATTCTTTTTTTTTCTTATAGATTCTAGTCTTCTATTTTAAAGTCTTTAATTAAACTAACTTTATTGTTAACATCTATGGCTACCGCTAGCAATTTTATTTCTTCTTCGTCTTCAAATTCGGGATCGATCATTACGAAGTAAAAGATTTCTTCCTTCGTATTGTATCCCATCTCTAATTCACCGGCTTCCTCTGGGAGCATTTTCAATATGTCTTCAGGAGCATGCTTTTTCAATACTTCATATATCGAATTTTCGATTCTTGATTGTTCTTTACGTATTTCTTTAATCTTTGAAAAATCAAATTGACCCATTGATTCTCCAGCCTTTATATTTAACTCGTTCCATTCTTGAAAGAGTTCACTTAAGCTTGACATAGTAAATCTATTTCTCAGATTTAAAATAAATGTTTTTATTATCCCTAAAATAAAATTATATTACTTAATTTTTTTGAGAATAAGAAGGTTTTTTTAGAAATGACAAAGTTTGATATTGATGTTAGAAAAGCACCCTTTGCCCATACATATTCTATCGTCGCAAGAGATGCCAAAACAGGCGAAATGGGGGTTGGAGTACAAAGTCATTATTTCTCAGTTGGTAGTGTTGTATCGTGGGGGGAATCTGGTGTAGGAGTTGTAGCTACTCAATCGCTTGTTAATGTGTCCTTTGGATTACGGGGGCTTGAGCTCTTGAAGCAAGGAAAATCGCCACGAGAAGCTTTAGATATGTTACTCGCTGCCGATGAGAGAAGTGATGTAAGGCAAGTCGCAATTTTAGACGTTCAAGGAAGGGTTGCCGCTCACACTGGATCGAAATGTATTATTCACGCTGGACATATCGAAGGAAACAATTACTCAGTCCAAGCAAATATGATGCTTACCGATAAAGTTTGGTCTACGATGTCAAAAGCCTTTGAAACACATGAGAATCTTCCCCTCCCAGAACGAATCGTTAAAACTTTAGCATCTGCTGAGTCTGTTGGCGGTGATATTAGAGGGAAACAGTCTGCAGCGCTTCTAATTGTAGCTGGAAAGGAAGCTGAAAATAAATGGGAAGACAAACTAATTGATTTAAGAGTGGAAGATCACGGACACCCGGTTGAAGAACTTTCAAGATTACTTAAGCTTTATAGAGCCTTTAAACACATGGATGAAGGCGACTTGGCCATGGAACATAACGATATGGAAACGGCACTAAAAGAATATGATTCTGCATTAAACATATTCCCTAACAATCTTGAAATGAAATTCTGGACAGCTGTCACTCTCGCGAATAACCAAAACATTTCAAAAGCGTTAGAACTGTTTAGTGAAGTTTTCGAGAAAGATAATAATTGGCGCTTGTTAGCGGAAAGATTACCGAAAAGCGATTTGTTAACCATATCAAAAGAAGAGTTAGAAAAAATCTTATCTATATAATTTTACACACTTTTTTTAGTATTGTATTTGATTGAAAAAATCGTTTTTATTTATTGAAAAATACATCAACTTTGTAGTAGCATCGTTTTGGACATAATCTCCCATGTATTTCATTCCTGATCTCTCCGCCACCTTCCAACCTCGACTATTTCCTTGATCCACACGTGCTATTATTTTTCCGAATTGTAGATTTCCGAATACATATCCAAAAATCTTTTTCATCGCTTCTATAGCATAACCGTTTCCAGTATATCGGGGTAGAAGTTCGTAATAGCATTCCATTTGTTCTTTATTTTCTAAAATTTGTAATGCTACAAAGCCTAAAATTTGGTTACTTTCTCTAAGTAATAATGTGAAAAGAACTGTATCACTGTTCTCAAAAAAGCGAATTAATTGAAAGCCATTGTTAACCATATCACCGTTTAGATCGCGAACTAAAAAATCAAAATCTCCTTGAATTAATTGCCGAATGCGAAGTCTTTTTGTTTCTAGTTCTTCGGAGATATTAGTTGGCAAAAGTAAACTAATAAAAAAATTCTTTAAATTAATAGTTAACGATAAGAAATGTAATTAAAAGTTATAAATACAATTAGCCAATCAATAATTTTAATCCTTTAACTAGCTGTTGAGGGGTAATGCCATAGAGAAATGCCGAATGAAGCGTTTTTATGTCGTTTTCGATATTTTCTATATCCTTATCTCTGTACTTATATTCATCTGCAATTTCTTTTAATTTAGAATAGGTTACTTCTTCAGAATTGCTCAATTTCGAAAAATAGCCGCCAAACGCTATACACATATTGTGCATTAAGTCAATTTCTTTATCAGTAAATAACCTTAAGCATTTATTGCAGACTATTCCAAACGATCTGCCAATTTCTTTGATCTTAATATGTGAATTCGCGTTTCGATGACAAATACTGCATTTAACAAAACTTAAACTCTTCTTCTCTCTTACAAGTTCAGGAGTGATCATGAAGTCCAGATCAATTAGAATTATTTAAATAAAAATTCATATGATAAAATTATAAAAGATTCCCTAGCTCATCTATTTTTTTTAGTAGCCAGTTTTTAAATTCTTGAAAATTTTCGATTGAAGGTATTGTTTCAGCAGATTTCTTGGTAATTTTATTGTCAAAACTTGAATCCTTATTAACTGGTTCTTTTGAAGCTTTAATTTCCTTAAGGTTATCAATTGTTTTTGCCGGGATTATTCGCAACTTATCGAAAACAATCTGAAAGTCCAAACGGTCGTTCTCACTTAAATGCGAATTTGTATTTAGTTTTTGAACCCAATTCATTATAAACTCTTGTGGAATTCCTTTTGTCCAATGGTGATTTCTTAGGTAGTTATACAATTTCTTAGGGTAATATAGCTGATCTATTTCTAAATTAGCAGGATTAACTTTGTCAAACCGATAATCGTGAAGCAGTTGAATAAATTTCTGTCCAATTTTACGATTTGTTTTTAATATAAACTCGTACTCCTCAGAGAAATCCTTAGACAACGCTAAAATATTCTTTTTGGACGAGATTTTTGGTCTATTAAATTTTGGAATTTGTATATTGAAATAAAGTTGAGTGAAGGTTAAAATCTTGTCCCAGTATATTTGTTCGTAATCGCTCAAAAGTCTTGGAAGGTTATCTGAATTGTTGTTTGCATTTAAATCAGAATAAATTTTAGTAGCAGTGTTTTTAATTTTAAGAACTTCGTCCAATAGTCCTTGTTCGTTTTGAGAATTCTGGATAAGGTGTAGTTCAAATGAAATATTCTCTCTATCAGGTTGATAATTAAGAAAAGTTTTGTTTTTTTTATTATAGAAAATATAATAATTCCCGTTTGCTAAATGTTCAACATTTTCAGATGTGTTAATAATGCACCGGGCATTTGGAGCGTCCATTAACTTCTCTACATCTTCTGCGTTTACATTTAAAAGATAATACAGGGGTGGTTGTTGGGAATACGAGTTGCTCGTCTCAAACTCAACAATGTCGTGAATATTATTTAGCCCCGTAGAATCTATATCTATCAAATCATGTCCAACAGTAAAACAATCTAACGAATGAATATGCTTTAGATCAACGTACGGATATATGACTAAGTTCTTTTGGTTAAAGAATAAGATATTGAAAAATTCTGGTGTAATGAAATCATATCCAGTGTCCATAATTTTTTCTCAAATCTTCGAAATTAATCTCTAAAATAATTGAAAAGTATTTGAATCATTAAATCTTCAAAACATCTTCGAACTGAATCTCCTTCCAATGCCACAGTGGGATACACTACAAGCGTTTTATCCGCATATTCCTCGGATTGAGGTAATCCAAGTTGTTTTTTAAATTCCTTAAGAGATATGGCAGTCTTTAAATCTCTTTTATTCAATTGAATTACATAAGGAATATTCATATCGCGTGTAAAACTGATCAATTCTCGAAAACTACGCTTGTTCTGTTCCATCTTTTCCGCATCAGAATCGGCAACAAATACAACACCATCGGCTCCATCAAGTACGTATTCTCTCGTCGATAAAAAGCGTTCCTGACCGGTAGCAGTTACGATTTGAGTAATGACATTAAACTTTACATTTTTAAGGTTTAAGTAGAAAGACAAACGCACTGAGTCTTGCCACAAGGTTCGACCGTCAGTAGTTTCAATAGAATAGCCTGAATTCAGCTTCACACCGTCAAATTTTTCTCGAAGACGAAAGTAATTAGTAGTTTTTCCAGATTCGCCAGGACCCCAATAGACTACTTTGAACTGTAAAACTTCTTTTAGGATATTTGAACTTGGTTCACCACTTAGAACTATATCTTCTTTTTCCTTATCTTTCGAGTCAATTATCAACCTTATATCCTCCTTGATTGAATTTTATGTAGATTCAAACACTTTCCTTTTTAGGTCCTTGAGGTGATCCTTGAGTTCTTGTTCAGTCATCTGCAATTTAATCATAATTGTTTGACTTTTGGTTATCTCCTGCTTTATCTTAACCGAAAACTTTCTCATTTGCAAAATTAATACTCCAATGTTAACCATATTATCAACCAGAAGGACTACTAAAATTTCTCTTTTACCCTTTTTAACAAGAACAATATCCCCTATTGATTTTACGTAAAGTTGCAAATCCTTATAGATTAAAGTAGCGCGAACTAAAGAGTCGGTTTCGAAAAAGTCTTGAGCTTGACGAGCAACTCCATATAAAGCAGCTCCAATCGAGCTTAAATCCCAGTAATTCAATTTACGATCAAACCGAGAATCGATAGCTATAATTTTAGCATCTTGATCGATTGCGATTAAACCATAAATATATCCCTTCCGAGTTAACAATCCGTAATTATAGCGAACTTCATCTAAAACATTGGAAATTTCGTTTTCATACAACGCTTTTGGGACGAATAAAGTCATTTTTTCTTATACCACCAATGATTTTTAATTTGAGAACCTAAGCTTTCGGTCTATTTAAAGAAAAAATTTGGAATTATACCCTTTCTTAAAATATACTTTTAAGAAAGAAAGCATTTGATATTTTGAATATGAAAGAAATTGATAAGATACAATATCTAAATGTTTCAGAGATTAGTGAGATATTTCATCAAAAAATTACCAAAGATGAAATTGAGAAGTACTTTGCAGCTGGTAAAATCAACGGAATAAAAATCGAAAATGAATGGCACGCAGATCGTGAAACGATTGATTATTTTGTTAAGAATGTTATACTTAAGGAAAGAACTTATAATGTGGGACTTCACACAATTGACCTAACAAATATCAAACTAACAGGAAGAATTCTAGATATTGGGGGAGGAGGTCAAGCTATAATAGGTCAATTTAAAGGAAAACAAGTAGTAGCAATAGATCCAAATAGAAATGAGCTTGAAGAGGCTCCAGACAGCAATGAATTAAAAGTGATAATGGATGCAAAAGAATTAAAATTTTTAGACAATACTTTTGACACGGTTACCGCCTTTTTCACATTCATGTATATTCCAGTGGAAGATTATAAAATAATTTTCGAGGAAATTCATAGGGTTTTAAAAAAGGGTGGAAATTTTGTGATTTGGGATGTGTTAATGCCGGAGAAAGGTAATGATAAAAGGGATATATTTTATATTGAACTCAGAGTTAAAATATTTGATAGAACAGTTGAGGCGGGTTATGGTGTATCATGGAATAAAGAGATTAATATAGATACTTTTACAAACATGGCTAAAAATATTGGCTTTGAAACCTTAGAAAAAAAAGTAGACAAAGAGATTATATTAATAAGATTTAGAAAAAATTAAGTAAGAATTAATCCCGTTGATTGATTCTTTGCAAAAAGAATTTAGAATTATACCTTGAAAATGTAATAATCTAAAAAGAGCATAAATAAAGCTATAGAACTTAACAAAAACCATTCAATTAGAGGTTCAGTGCTCATACAATATAGGAACGTTAATAAAATGGGGACAACAATTCCGAATACTCCCAGATTCTTCAACTTACACTTGTGAGATAAAACTATATTTAAACTAAAGAAAAAAATTGAGATGATATATCCACCGAACGATATAAAGGCGATAATCCCGTGATAAATCTGTCCTGGACCCGCGCGATCTAAACTAAATACTCCTAAGAAAATATAACTAACATTACCAACTATTCCAAATAATACCCCAATCTCCAGAAAAAGTATAGAATGTTTAGATTTCTTATATTGAACTTGGAGTTTTTTTCTAACGAAAAAATTACTTGGAAGGCTTATTAATCCCCCAAACACACAGACTATATCGTGAAAATACGGAAAGGGTATAACTTTTTTACTCCCTAAATCGCTAATATAGTTCAGGGTTAGGTTAAAGCCAAAAAAAGAAGAAATTAACACATTAGTAATAATTAAAACGACATAGATCGCAAGTCCATAAAAGAGCAAGCTAGCGAATTGCGGAAAAATGACTTTCTTTGGCTCCTTTAGCCCTGCAACCTCGTAAACATTCAATTTTTGCTTAGTTATCACTTTACTTTGCTTCCGATAAATAGTCTTTTCATTATCAATTATTGCAAATCCTGCTATTTAAAAAAAAAATCAGAGAAGAAAATATATTTGATGTTTTGAATTATAAATTTTTTATTTTTTCTTCAAAATACTCCTTTAGCAAGAAATAAGGTAAATCCCCACATCTAAGAATAGTATCGTGAAAGAACTTTAAACTGAATTTATCCCCCATCTTTTCTTCTACTTCCCGTCGTAATTCTTCAATTAAGAGCTTTCCAACGAGATATGACAATTCGTAACTTGGGATAGAAGTAAAATCTAATATAACTGCTTTAGCTGCTGTTTCTTCCATTGCTAATACATTCATTAACATTTGACTAGCATCTATCATTGAACGTTGTTTACAGTGTAATTGGATGTCTAATATTAGAAACATAGTGTACTGTACCTGGAATCCCGAAATTAATTGCTGAGCTTTCACAGGATCTTTATAAAATCCTTCTTGCAACATTAATTTCTCACAATAAACAGCCCATCCTTCTGTAATTTCACTAGCTACTCCAATCTCAGAAGCAACCCCTAACAATCGAATGGGAGGAGCAAATCCATTACTGCAGACAAAATCCATATGGTGTCCCGGATAAGCTTCATGAACCATTAAATGAGATATTAGGGTATAAGAAAGTCGTTCTTCTTGTGTAGGGCTAATCATAAAAATTCCCGGTTGTTCTCCACTAAAGTAAGGTGGTTCAAAATATGCTGCAGTAACAATGCTTGGGATAAGGTGGGGGGGTGTTTCAATGATAATCAACTTTTCTTGAGGAATAGATACGAGATCATGGGATTCTATGAACTTTTTTGCGCGTTCTGCTTCAGCCCGAGTGTATTCAAGGACTTTTTGAAAAGTAGGAATCTGATCTTCTTTAAAAAAAGCTTCGATAGCCTCGTTAAGAGTTTTCGTAGGATATAGCTCTTTTAAAATTTGTTTTATTTTTTTAAAAGCAGAACTAAATAACTTGTTTCCTTTTTTTATAAGTGTTTTTCGATCCCAAGGAAGTTTCCGTAAACTCAATAGTTCATCGAATTTTTCAGGTCCTAATGCCCAAGCAAATTCATCGTTATCAACTGGTAAACTTTTTATCCATTCTATATGAGCTTGGATATGTGGTTGAACCTGTTTAAAAGTTTTTTGCAATCTACTTTTCACAGATTCGGAAACTTCTGATGATTCATTATAAGCTTCAGTAAGGGTTTGTAAAAATTTAGGAGTTGTTTGAATTTGTTCTAAAGCCAAATCTCTCCATACTAATGGAATTGGAGCATTATCAAAACGAGATTGAAACTCCTCTAAATATATAGGTAAATGGGTTAAATGAGCAATGATGGCTTCTGCTACGTTAGTAACTGGTCCCTTTCGTTGGAATAAGAGAAATGAAATCTCTTGAAAATACGCTAATCCATTGGGGTGTTTTTTCCATAAGGGAAACGCGTCATGCATAAACAAATTGATATTGTGAAAATACTCCATTGCTTTGAGAGATATTTGGTTTTCGAAATTTAATTTTTCAGCATCTAATTGCTTAAGTTTTTCAATCCATTCACCAAAAAACTTAAAATTTTCAACCAAATGTCTCTTTTTTCCAGATTCTACTACGCGTTCAAATTCTTCTTTACCTAATTTGACCGCAATTCTTGGATTACGCTTAAAATATTCTTCCATACCCTCGTTAACTATCAGTTCAAATTGTTGGTTCTCATCCATTAGTTATTCAACTCTTTTACAAATTGGATTTATTAAAAAATGTCGTTTACATTAGATTCAAACTTAATTCAAGATTAAAAGGTAAAATTATTTAAAGTTTTTCAAAAAATCATTTTGATGAAGAGAAAAACAAGTAGGTAAGAAATTAATTAGGTTTAAAAACATAGGTTTGGAATAATCCTTAGTTTTATGAGTAAATATCATGATCGAACCTAAAATACGAGAATCAGAGTCGTTTGAACACCTCAGAATAAAAGAATACTTCTGCGAGAACCTTCCCCTCGATAACGAAATTGATGAGATAAAAAAAGAATACGCAATCGGAAATCGTAAAGCAGATGTTTACTGTAAGTTAGTTAACGGTAAGGAAATTGTAGTTGAAATTCAACATTCAATGATTCTTACAAAGGATTTACTTCAACGTACTAAGGAATACAACGAGAACAATTGTTATGTGCTCTGGGTATTTAATGGAAGCTCATTTGAGCGGTATCCGAAAATAGAAGATAATATTCCCTATTTGAGTTTTGAAAAGTGCTCTCATATGCTTTATCGCGGGCGCGTTTATTACATCAACATGACAAAATTTGGTATATACAGCCCCGTATATCCCCTACATTTTGCCAATTATTATGTAAAAAAGTCGTCTAATTATGGATTTCGGTATTATCAGAAGTCGTCAACTAAAAAATCTGTAATTCCAAGCATTGTTCCTTCTCTACAGTTTAAGGTTTTTAAAAATAAAGGATATAGGTTAGCTGGGTTCTACGATGAGAATGTTAGAGAAAGATGTGTTCAAGAAATTAATCAATTTTTAAGCGAATATGAAAATATTGATAAAGAAATTAACGGTATTAAGAAACTAAACCCACATCAGAAAAAACTCTTCATTATTATGGCGATTTATGGTCAACAATATGGTTTACACCTTGTTTACAATGTGCTAGCTTATATCAAAGTAGTTACCAAGGAGGATTTTCGCTATATGAGTATCGTAAATCAATATTTAAATAATTACCCTTCCTAGGTCGTATTTATCCTACGATTTCTAAAGTTGAATTTTTTGTAAACACTAACTCTCTTTCGTTGGTATATTTATTTTGTTTTACTACCACATTTGAAATCACTACAGTGGCGCTGTTACTAATGATTTTTAGGCATTCAATAGCATTCATTCCCCATATTAACACTCGAATCGTCGTAGAATCGTCGCTTAATAATATTTTAAGTAAGAAAGTCGTATCGCCAGATTTTTTAGTAATCTCCTTGAATGCTTCAATTTGAATTTGACCTTGTATTCGTGTAATATAGTTAAATTTATCTACTAATTCTTTTATTCTCGAAGTTAACTTTGTACCGGATTTCATCTCACTCGGGATATCGACTTTTATGTTGTCTATTCGTATCTTCAATTTTTTATCAGAGATTTCAGGAGAAAGTATGATTTTACCCCGCTTTCCCAAATGAATTTCCAATTTATTATTTCTACCTTTTTTGCAATAACAACCAATAATACGAACTAGTTCACCCACTCGGAAGAACTTGTTTTTAATGATGTCTACTTTATCGTCCCATACTATGACTTTTATTTTCTGAGAGCCGTCCCCGAATAAAAAGGAGACTACCTTGCCAATTGATCCATCTTTCCTGAAAAATTCTCTTGGTTCGTAAATCTGAAACACCTTACCTACTAGAACGATATTTCTCATTTCTTCCTTTAGCTCAGATAATGCAATCGTAAACTCATCGTAATCGATTTCTTCTTCAAATTCTTCATATTCCTGCTCGTTAATCTTGGGTGATTGGACGAAAATACCATTTTCTTTAGCAATTATAAATAAAATTCCTTGTTTAGACATGAAACCACCAAATTCGCTCTCCTTATTCCTAACCTGCTTCTCTAATTCTGCTTCTGAGATTCCTGAATCTATGAGTTTTTGATACAATTCCTCTACTGAGATGCTCATATTCCTATTCTTACTGAATTAATTATACAATTTAGTATAAGATCAACTAAGGGAATATAAAGAAAAAATTAATTTTATTCAATTTTAATATATATTTAGATTTTTTGTAGTTAATTTTTGGAAAAATTTAATACCTTTACATATAGAAAATAAATAAATTATAATCAAGTGTTAGGAGAAATTGAACAAATCCTTAAAGAAAATACTATGTAGAATAGCTAGAAATGATTTTAGTAGGTTAAAGAGAAAGAAAGAGCTTACACCGCAAGAATTTAGTACAATAGTTTTCTTTGAAATGTTTATTTGACAAGGATGTAAACCAAATAAAGTCTGAGATAGATAAAATAAAAGAATTAATAAAAAAATATTAAATATTTTATACTATTTCATTATAAAAGTGATTAAAAATGAAACAACACCATTTGAAACTCAATGAAAACAACTCTACTATAATATTTTTATTTTCTGGAACTGGAAACTCTCTAAATGCTGCTATTAGAATTCAAGAGAACATCGAAAATTGTGAAATTCTGTCTATCCCTAAAGCTCTCGACGAAAAGAAGTTCAATTACGAAGCAGCTAAAATCGGATTTGTTTTCCCCGTTCATTTCCAAGACGCTCCTCATCTAGTTAGAGAATTTCTGAAGCACGTCAAAATCTCAGGCGACCCATATATCTTTGCCATTGCTACAGCTGGTGGAGAGTTTGGTAAAACTTTTCGAAGAATAAACAAAATACTTGATAGACAAAATCGAAAATTGCATTCAGAATTTTCTTTAGCTTTGCCCTCAAATTCTATTGTTATGGAAGATAGATCGAGAACTCCAGAAGAAATTGACAAGTTAATAAAAAATTCAGAAATCAGAATTAATGAAATTATTGAGATAATCACCAATAAGGAAATTGAAAAATACATATACAAGAAATCATCTTTTAAAGATAGATTTGGTTGTTTGATGGGGAAAATATTCTTATACAAGATTTTTAACGACAAAAGATTCAGAGTTGACGATGAAAAATGTGTGCGGTGTGGGACCTGCGTATCTGTGTGTCCGATGAATAATATCGAAATTGTCGATGATAAGGTGACTTGGAATCACAATTGCGAAGTTTGCTTAGCGTGTATCCATTGGTGTCCTCAAAATGCCATTCAACATTGGAGTACTCAAGGGATTCCCCGCTACCACCATCCAGATATCACAATCAAATTATTAAAGGCCTATAAATCAAAATCATAAGTGTAAAACTCTATATAATAATTTTAACAGCTCTGAAGTATTAGAATTTTTATATTAGGAAGATAATTTTACTAATACAAAAATTAAGTGGAATTATTCTGAATAAATACCTTAATTGATTATTTTAAGTTCAAAAATTAATGACTATTCTTTATGAAAAATGTACGCATCGTAAAAAGAAGTTTTTTTAATCTCTACTGATAAGTTCGATTCTTTGTTATAATTCCGTGGATCAGAAGCATCTGGATGCTCTGGAGATTTATTTGCTCGTACAATGGCTAATCCTCGAGGATTTGGTTCGAAGATACATATTATTCCATTCGAATTAAGCACGCGAACGCTTTCGTTGAAAGCTGCTTGTTCGTCTTCGATATGATGTAATGCTCCAGATATGAAAATTGCATCAAAATACTCATCTTTAAAAGGCATTTTTTCAGCGTTAAATGGTTTATAAGTTATCAGATGATCGACTTCTGCTTTTTTAGCAGAACTTAACCAATCTTTTTTTCCGTATTCGGACTCATCGCTTTCTAGCTCTCCAGTAAGCACTTCAAAGCCATTTAAAGCAAGGGTTATAGCCATTCTACCTTCCCCAGTTCCGACATCTAAGATTTTCGCATTTTTGTCTAACTCTAACTCTTGGACAATGGGATTAGTAATATCAAAAATATAACTAAACTCCTCTCCTAAAAGCTCCTTAACTTCAAAAATATTCATTTTGATGGCACTCCAATTTTATTATAGGTAAATTATTAGAGTATTTATTGTTTGTATTTTAGAAATATAAAAGAAGAAGATTATTGTCTCATTCCGGGGATCTTTTGATTTTCCCTTCTTTAGAAATATTTAATCTATTTCTGGCGCAATGAAAAGCGTAAGCTGAACAAGTACAAAGCATTCTCAGATTTTTTTGTAAAACATAGGATTTATCTATTATATTTGGATCGTTTCGATCCGTAACAAAGATTAACAGAGCAAGTTGGGTCGTGATATGTGGCCAATAATAATTAATCGTTAAAAGGTTATGAAGTGCGACTAGATTCTTTTTAGCGCGTTCATAGTTGAAGATAGGAGCAGTCTTGTATAGTCTTTTAAGGAAAATAATTAACATATCATAAATATAGCTCTTACCAGGAGTCCAGTTCTCGTATCTGGTAGTTAAAAACTCGTGAAAGTCTTTCAATTCTCTTAAGAAACTGTTAAAGATATATAGAACTATACTTCTTGATGAGTTTGTTTGCTTAGCAATTAACTCCAAATTTAAGCTGTTCGGTGTTCTAATCTTATTATTATTATCTATTAGACTCTCGTATCTAAAGAGGAAGTTAATAATTACTTTCCCATTTAAACCATACTCAGGAATAGTTTCTTTCTCAACTATTTGCTTTGTTAAAATAATCGCATTATTTGTCGATCTAGCCATTTTTTCCTCGGGAGTGTAGAAGATGTAAAGTTAGATTGTATCCTTACTTCTTCATAATAATCGGTCTATATAAAGAAAAATTACTACCTCTAAATCTATGTTAAAAGAGTTGATCTAATGTTTTCTGAACAACAACAGAAACATTATTCGTCGATTGAAAGTAGGCTCGACATTTTTCAAAATTATTTACAAGCTTTAATAAATTATTCCGTACCCTTTCCCTATTTAAAAAATGATCCTCACACAATATTGCAGCAATTTGGTGTTCAGATGGCAAATTCCAACCTAAATTTTCGTATTGAGTCAACACCTCAGGGAGTAAAAATATCTTTCTAACTTTCATAATGATTTCATGAGTAAGAGAAGAAAAGTCGTAGTTTTGTTTCTCGTGCTTTATCACATTTTCCAAAGTTCTATAATTCTTTATGAACTTGTGAGCGTGTTTTGGTCCAATTTTTTTAATTCCTGGAAAGTAATCGTTCCCTATGAGAATACCCATATCTACTAAATGAAATTGGTCAATCTCTAAACGACTTAGATTTTCCTTAAGATTGATCGAGTAAGGGACAATTTTTTCGTACTTCCATTTTCCTTGCACCTTTCTTCTTAACGATTTAGAAAGATTCTGAATAATTCTAGGGCATCCAAATAGTAGCGAGTCAAAATCTTGTGAATTCGAGCAGTGGGCGATCTTAGCTTTAACAAACTGAGCGCACTGTGATTCTGCCGAAGCAGGAGAATTAATGTATGGAACCCCTAAAGCTCCTATCAACTGCTTAGACTCTTTGATTATGTTCGGCCATAAATATTCTTTTGACATCGCAATCTGCCGAACGAGCTGCCTATCGCCAGATTGATAAGCAGAATCATATAATTTTTGTGTAAAACGAAAATCATTCAGTCTATCTTTTGTTTTTATTTTCTTTAACTCAGAATCGAGTCCGTCAAAACAGAAAATTGGGAATATCTTCTTCGAATAATAGAAATTTATCCGATATAATAAACCATAAAGATGGGATATAGGTCGTTGAGTACGATCAAGAATTAACCCCGCATACGAACCATCAGGATTTTTCCGGACGAAGTTAAACAATCCCATTATAATATTCGGAGCGTCAACCGCGATAACTTTCCCTGCTAATTTAGAAATCTCTGTTTTAGTTCTAGTAATGATGTCTTGTAATTTAACTCCCATACCAGTTAAAATTTTTTTGAATTAATAAAGGAAAAAAGGTGAACTAAACTTATTGTATCAGTATTATTATCAAGTATACGCTAAACACTCACTTTCTCCTTTTATAATACCAAATACCAATACTTACTATGGCTACAGAAAGCGCACTAATTAGTACTATGAGCCAGAAGAAATCATCTGGTGCTTCAGTCGAACATACATTATCTACGAGTGATGTATCGTCGCAATCTTCAGCAATAGTATAGCAGATTACATTATGTAGCATATCATTTCCAATAAGTTCGTTATTATCTGAATTTAGCGTGATTTTAACTCCGCAATAGTTATAATTAATCCGATTTTCGGAAATAGTGTTATAATCGCACCGATCTATAAGTAAAATACCCGATTCGTTATGATTTGTTATGACATTATTCGAGATTTGATTTAAGACTGAAGCACTACTTAAATAAACACCCTTCGAGTTATTGTCAATTGTATTTTGCGTAATAACATTTCCACCGCTAGTATTACAGCAAATTCCCGCATTTTTGTTGCTTCTGATAGTATTTAGAGAGACATTATTCGATACACTGTAAGTATAATCTGGTGGGGGGGGTAAAACGTTTTCATTGTAGTATTTATCCAGTAGAATGCCATAATTAGTATTATTTTCTATAATATTACTGAATAAATTATTGTGGGTAGATCCTTCGATCGAGATTCCATCATAGTTTACTACTAGCGTATTAGATTTTATTGATATGTTATTCGCGTTCACCAATCTAATACCGCTTTTATTACATAATTCTATTCGATTGTATTGAATTAAACAGAGTTGTGTCTCCGTATGTGTCCAATCCTTACCAACCAAAATCCCGCTCCCATTAATCATATAAATGTGGTTATTATCTATTATGCAACTTGGTCTATAAGCATCTATATTAATAGCATTTTCATAGATTAAGAAGATATCGTTATTAAAGATATTAATTTCAGTGCCACCCCAGCTATTAATTTCAGTAATTCCATTATTATTATCATATATTCGATTTGAGGAAATATTGCAAGCTAGCACGGATTCAATGAAAATTGCCGTATCAAATTTAGAAATCTCATTTGAAATTATTTGAATTTGAGATCCAGAAGATATAGCAATTCCGTTTCCAAGATACTCCTGAAATGCAGTGATTTCATTACGATCAATTGTAGTTCTATTGTATCCACTTAACGCGATACCGATTCCGATCTCCATCAAATAGTTACCGTAAATAGTGATATTGGAACAGATTTGTCCCGCTATACCATAATTCAGTTGAGACATATTGTTGTTTTGAATAGTGATATTGGAACAGAGTTGTGTCGCTATACCAAAATTCAGTTGAGACATATTGTTGTTTTGAATAATTCCATTAGAAACATTAAATAAATAAATCCCCATTCCCCATATCGATTGTGAAGAGTTGTACAACTTACAATTTTGAAGAATAAAATGTTTCTCGGAGTTAAATATTTCAATACACCTATCAGTGTTCGCAATGGTAATATTTTCAATTCGATACGGATTTACTTCAGATCCAATCCCGCCCCCAAACCATGGTTGAGACTCTGCCCATGACCAATTGTGTGCATCAGGGCCTACTGCCGTCCCGTTTATGGTTAAGTTGACAAGATTCCATTGTCCAGCCCCTCGAGGATACTCTAAAAGCTCGTTTTCCTTAATTTTCACTGCAGATTCATTCAATTGGAAATTAATAGAATTACTAAAAAATAAAGCGCTTAGCACCAAAAATATGAACGATATTAATATTATCTTGTCCTTTTTCATAGGTATATTATCACATAATTGAGTGATATTTTCTTTTACTTTTTTACAAAAAAGTCTTGATTAACAATATGGTTGAGCTAAATATAAGTTTATGTGTGTATAGAAGCTACAATTTATATACATAATATATATACAATACTCAATAGGGGTTTGATCAAGTATTCTGAATTAAGAATAATAATATTTGAAGAAAAAAGAGGGGGTATTGAAATTTTTCTTTATAAACAACAACTTGTTGATCCTCTATAACCTAATTAAACGATCTTTATCAGGAGAGTTAGTATGGCTAAAAATAGCGATCAGTTGATTATCATCCAGAAAAGAAGAAAATCAAACAAAGTATTTTTAGTGTTTCTCGGAATATTAGGGTTCGTAGCAATCTATGTGCCGTTCTTTGGCTCGAACTTGCGTTATATGACAGGTACGACCTTCAGACTAATCTTCACCTATGTCGGAAACTTCTGTTTGATTGTAGGAGGTGCGCTATTAGCGATTAACATACTAAAAGTCTTTGGTAAAAAGATTGACATCAAAGGATTCGTAGCGAGCGTACTTCTTTTATGGATAGGGTGCTTTTTAACAGGTACGTCTTTCGAAATCATGGGATTTCTTATCGGTGGAACCCAACCACCTCAAGGCTATCACTTTTTTTAGATTAAAAAGAGAAGAGAAGAAAAAACAAATACTGTTTTTATCTTTATTACCTGAAAATTCTGAAGTATTTAAACCCTGTATTGAACCCACACACCATTAAAAGCAAAAGAGAAACTACCGTAACACCGATCATCTTAATACGGACGCGACTGCTACCCCAGATAATAAAAATTAATCCTATAATAAAACCCATTAAACCCACCAGAGACCCTAGGGCTATTAAAAACTCGAATCCTTCCAGTAAGTCTTCGAAATAATCAAACATTACCATGATGCATAGAAGTAATAGCACAAATATTTAAAAGAAAAACTCAAGACAAATTTTTTTAACTAATACACATACTTTTTTATCGTTCTTATTAGTATGCTACACATTGTTTACACCGTCTACAATACTTTTTCTTCTCTTTTTACGACTTACCAGAACAAGGATTACTGTTGTTAATACAATTGTATTAATAATAGAAGCTCCTATAAGCAAAACTCCACTTAATAATATTGGTAAAGAAAAAGAGCGTATAATTTCGGAAATGTACTCAATACGTCCATCACTGTATCTAATATATCCATAGAGAATATATTCCACGTAAGGGTTCGATACGAACGCCACACCAGCTATAAATAATCCTATAAGGGGTAAGTAAATTAGTCCAAATGGTGCTATTCTCATTCTATATACCTCATTTAACGCTATTGCTTGTTACCTTCTAAAAGTAAGAGATATTATTTTTAAATCAGAGTTTAAATCTGTTTTATTATACTTATGTTATCATTTCGAACTTTCAAAACCTTTATGCATCAAATCTCACACATAAGACTTAACGAAAAACAATATTTAAAGATTCTGTTGTAACTAGTCACTTCAAACAAAAAAAGAAAGGTTAGAAAATGCTTCCTAACCAATCTAAGAAATAGCTAAGGCGTTTTTCAAAGAATTGCATGTCTAAAGAAAAAATGTAGCCATTTAAACAGAAATACGTATCGAATTTTCTGATTTTTTTTCCTTTAAAAAGGTAAAATTTGTTTTATCTTTAAATTAATTGCAAGGCGTTTTTAAGTGAAGAAAATAGAAGAAATAGGTACCTGCCCTGGTTGCTCCTGTTCCTTGAACATTTACAAAACAAGCAATTACAAAAGATTCGTAAAATGCGATATATGCGGGGCTTCATATCCACTTCCAAAGCGAGGTAAAGTTAGTAATTCCGCGTTGGAGTGCCCCAAGAATAATTTCCCGCTCCTTATCGTAGAAAGACCGACCCAAGCTGCTTATTTTTGGTCGGACCAACCATGTTTTAGTTGTATTGACTACGACAGGTGCCCGATTGTTAAGGAGTTAATCGTTGAATTCAAAGAATTGCAGGTGTATGGCTATTAAATCTCGTCAAAAAGCAATAGTTGTTACTTTTGTTATGATTTCTGGGTTAACTATCGGAATTCTAACCCTTAATTCTCGTTTTAAAGGAGATGCGGAACATTTTCCTAATCTAAATCTATTAAGCACACCTAATACCAGTTCTGAAGAAAATCTTGTTGATAAAGTGTTTACTTTTCTCGCCCCAGCCGATACTAAACAATTTAACGACTTATACCTATTCGAAGATTTGAATTATTACGTGTTATTAGAAATTGTTACGCCGCACAATTGCCAGATTAACGTATCTCTAATTGATCCTGACCTCGATACTTATAACATTTTTCGAACCGAAGTTAACGTATCGCAAGGAGACCAGTGGTTCGAAGTCCCGTTTGGAACTGCTATCGCAGGAAATTATACGTTTATCTTTTCGGTTATTGCCGCACTAAACTTGAACGTGTATATTAAAATTCATTTCGATAGAGAGGAAAAATGTTTGTACGATATCATGGCACCTGACTATATTAACAACATGGAACTTTACCGAGTAAAGAAATTTGCTGATGGGACGATGATAGAACACAATGTAATGCTCAAAACGGATGTCTCTTATAAATTCTACATCGGAAGAGTTTCGGCAATAGGAGGCAACCCAATAGGTAAAGAAGTGGAAGTCGATTACAAACTAACAGATCCGCAAGATATTGAATTCATCATCTACCAAAATCAGACGGCGGGAAGCGTTGGAACGGTCCTCCACTTTAACTTCGGAACTGCAATTGGAGGGATTTACACGGTGAAAATTAAAATTTACTGTAGAGTAGATGTTGTAAATGTGGCTTACGCGATCGCGGAGGACCATTCGATAAGTACTGTTAATAACGGGACGATACCTGGTCCCGGACCAAGCAACGGCACAACTACAGGATTCTTTTACATGCCAATGGAATGGACGATCGGATTTGGTATATGCGCCGGAGGAATATTGGGATTATTGGTAGTTATCGGAAGCGTTCGTAGAAAGAGAAATTCCGTAAGCTTAAGAAATTAATAACAACAACTATTTACTTTTCTTTTTTTCAAATCAAATGTAAAATAATTTGGAAAAGAATCGAATAATCTTTCTAATAAGTCGATATTTATTTAATGATATTTATCCTAATTGTAAAGTACCTACAAATTGTATTTTCCTATAATATGAAATCGATTGTAAAGTTAAACTCAATCACTCTAGGATTTTTTCTCATCCTATCAATTACCACTAATCTTATTTTTATAATGGAAATCAGCGAGGAAAATACTGACTATGGTGATAATATAACTTTAGATAAAAGAGTTCTAGAGTCTTCAGTACTATCAGGAAAAATTCATATTGATGATAGAGATCCAAGTTATAATTGGTCTATTGCTAAAGATGCGGGAATCTGTATGGGGAATGGGACTTTTTCCAACCCTTACATTATAGAAGATTTAGTAATAGATGGTGGAGATTCGGGAAGTTGTATCTCAATTGAAAATTCAGATGTATACTTTAGGATTGAAAATTGTACAGTCTACAATTCTGGTGATGACTATAGTTTTGATGATGCAGGGATACGGTTGTATAACACTGGTAATGGAACACTAATTGATAATGATTGTCAATTTAATTTTTATGGGATATATCTCTATTCTAGTAACAACTTCACCATCTTAGGAAACGCCGCAAATAACAACGATAATTCTGGGATATGGCTATACAACACTGGTAATGGAACACTAATTGGTAATGATTGTTCATCAAATACTTATGGGATAGGTCTCTATTATAGTAATAACATCACCGTCTTGGGAAACACCGCAAATAACAACCGTGAATCTGGGATATGGCTATACCACACTGATAATGGAACATTAACTGGTAATGAATGTTCATCTAATATTTATGGGATATGGATAGACATAGGTGATTATAGCACCATCTTGGGAAATATTGCAAATAATAACCATGAAGCTGGGATATTGATACAATCTAGTGATCATTGCACCATCTTGGGAAACACCGCAAATAACAACCTTGAGACTGGGATATGGATACAATATAGTGATTATAACATTGTTTCAGGAAATATAATGAATGAATGTGGATTACGATTACAAGGTAGTCTTTATTCTTTAGCTTCGATTAACATAGATGACACCAATCAAGTGAATGGAAAACCATTATATTGTTACAGCAATGCAGTAAATTTAGTACCAGCCAATTTTACGAATGCAGGACAAGTTATTTTAGCCAATTGTGATGATTCATTAATATCAAATCTAAATATTTCTTATACTTCTTATGCAATTTCAATACTTTACGGTTATAACAATACTATCACCAAAAACACCATAAGTAATAATGAGAGAGGGATCTACATATACTTCAGTGATGGTAACACAATTACAGCAAACACCTTAACTAACAACGAGGAGGCTGGGATGCATTTATATTCGAGTAATCATAATAACATTTCGGGAAACACCGCAAATAACAACGAGAGATCCGGGATTTATTTAGATAATTGTGATTATAACACTATTACTAGGAACATCGCAAATAGCAACCATCAGCATGGAATTTACTTATATAGTAATGAATGGAACAAGATAACAGAAAACACTGTGAATTATAATACTGATTCTGGGATTTTTTTATATTCAAGTAATTATAATGAGATCTCCGAAAACACCGTAAAAAATAATAGGTTTGGGATTTGGTTATTTTGTAGTGATAATAATATAGTATCTGGTAATACTATCATGGGAAATTATTATGGGATTTACTTACATGCTTCTGATATATTGTGCGGTCCATGTGATTCCAATAGAATCTATGATAACACATTTAGTGGTAATGGTGAAGATATATATAGTACAACTGACTACATAGACAACACATCACCCGATAAACCATTACCCAATGAACCGTCATTCAATTTAATTATATCTATTATCTTTTTATTTATTGGTGGAAGCTTAATCATAGGTTTAATAGTTTCTAAAAGTAGAGTAAAGCATTAACGATCGATGGCTGGCTTAGTTGTATTAATTTTTAATCCATTTGGATATAAGCTATTGAAATGGAAAAGAGGGATAAATATCTGTATTTGTGCAATTCTGGGCTTTTTGTTTTTTTTTCCTTTTTTTCGACATATTTTCGACAATTTTCACTTTCAACCAATGGTTTATCCTGTATAAAAATCTCTAATTCGAAATACTCCATTCGCTTATTTTCTTGTAATAGCTTTTATTGAGTATGGAACAACCGGACTCGTATTACGACTGGGAGCTAAATTTTAAGAAAAAATCAAAAAAACGCAAAACTGAACCTAAAGAAGCTCGAATTCTCAACTCGATCGATCTTCCGTCAGATTTTTTCAAAAACTATTTAAAGCTCTGGAAGTCGGAGAACATAAAAAAAAGTGAATAGCATCTGTTCCCTAATAAGGTAAAACTTATATATTAAACATTAACCTAATTTTTAAATGCACTTGAAAAGAAATATGATATTACTTTAGTAAATAAGCTGTTGAATCTCTCTTAATTTACAAAAATAAATCCAATCTTGGCTCAAAAAGTCTCGAAAGGATAATAATTATAAGTAAGTAAAAATATTATTATATTAGTATAATAATGTATACAAGTATACAAAAAGGTGATTTTTATAAGTACAGTCCGAATTGATAAAAAACATTTAAAATTATTGGATAAATTGATTTCTCATTTAACGTTACGAGGAAATAAAGTAAGCAAGAAAGGTCTTGTAGCAAAGCTGATTGAGGATGCAATGATAGCTGAAGGTCTTGAAGAAAATGATGTTCCAGACACAATAACAGACGATCACGCATGGAAAGGATTGGAAGATATTTTTGAGTTAGGTATTGAAGATTTGTCCGAAAAAGTCGATGAAGTTTTATACCAGTCAAATGGAGCAGAATAAAATGGCGGTTTTTTTAGATACAGGATTTTTATTAGCAGTTAAGAACAAAGATGATAAAAATTTCCAAAATGCCCAATCTTGGATGAAGAGGTTTCTAAAAAATGAATTCGGAGTGATTTATACATCTACATTAGTGTTTAATGAATTGGTGACCTTAGCATTGGTAAGGATAAAACGTCCTGATTTTGCGATAAATCTGGGAAATTACATTTTGAAGAGTAGGAGGATAAAGCTTATTAGTCTTACTGATGACGATTTTAAGAATTCTTGGGCGAACTTTCAAAAATATAAAGAAAAAGGATTATCTTTTACTGATAGCACTATTTTAACTCATTGCAAACGGTTAAACTGCAATTTTTTAGCTACTTTTGATAAACACTTTAAAGGTTTAATACCTTCAAATTTAAGTTGATAGCTATTATTCGTAGCTATTTTATATTAAAAAATATATAGAGGAATACCAAATGTTACACTAGTGTATAACGCTGATGATAAGTATAAATAGTACTCCGTGAAATTAATAGTAGTCGTGTGAAACTAAACACCATAGGAAAATATAGTATAGGGGAAGAATAAAAATGAGCGATGCTAATTTAATAAAGGATAAGATTCGAGAAGAATTTGAAAAGGGGTATCCAAATTATTGGAATCCATCCAGTAAAAAGGTTTTATCATATTTACTCGAATTGCTTAATAAGGATAAATATCCATCTCTCTCTGACTTTGAATTTTACGATATTGTTGGAGATGTTTATAAATTAAATCTCACCAAAGCAAGTTCTATTCTTTCTAAGAAATTTGGATCTGAAGGTGTATTGAAAAATGCTTACAAATTAAATCTTAAGATCTCATTTTATCCTCTCTACAATGATTTGAAGAAAAAGATCAAGAAACTTTATGGCGATGAAAAATGGCTCGAAATGGAACAATATCTTATCAAAAACTATGGTTTATTTAAAGAAGGATTTGAACGGGTTGATCCATCAATAGATCAAAATTGGAGGTTATATCGTGACTTAAAAATTTCAGCTACTTTATCTGAGTTATTCCCTACACATCAGCATCTTTTTTATACCGAATTTTTCGATATCGTTGGAGAAGCTTTCAAATCAGATCCTGAGTTTTATTTGGAAAATATTGAAGGAAAAGTAAAAAAGAGAGCGAAAAAGCTTTATGGAGATGAGAAAATAAAGGAAATGGAAAAATATATTATTAATAAATTTTGTTTACTTGAGGATGAACAAATACTCTTTGAAACTGAGGGGCGTATAAATATATATCACCCTCCAGTTAAACTTTCAATAAAATCTGGTAAAATTTTTGTTACCAATTATAGGCTCATTGCTCATGGTAAGCTAATTACCGAAGAGAGTCAAACAGGTGGCTCCACCTCCCAAAGAGATAAAATCATAAAAGAGATTAAACGGAGAATCTTGGGATTTCCCTTCGAACATAAAGGGGAAACTGATTGAACTCATTGAAAAGTTAAGTAAAGTTGAAAAAAAAAAGTTAAAATTTTAAATGCTTAACAACGCTTTGGCGTCTGATTGCCACTCTACAACTTTTTTAGACGATACTCCGCTAATTTTAGAAGCTAATGATTCAGGATCGGATTTTATTAAATCCTCGACCGATTGAATCCCACTTTTCTCGAGATTTTTCGCAGTACCCTCTCCGATTCCCTTAACTTCCACTAACGAGTGCTCTCCATCATTGGCCTCCGAAGTTTGGCTTTCATCAATATTATTCTCCTCCTCGAATAATGTTTCGACTTCGAAATCTAACACTTTTTCTTCGGAAACCTCTCCTTTCTCCGTGTCGGCAATTCCAACGCTCGTAATATAAAACTCTGCCTCTTCAGGTGGCAAATCTGGCGCGTCAACTATTATCGCTCTCCGTTTTAACGAATTATTGGAAGAAAATCCCTTTGTCTTAAACATCACACGGAAGTGACAACCGTGTGCAACGATGTTTCCACCAATCGCGTCATTTCCTGAAAACATACCCATCATCTTAGTCGAAACTTGATTGGTTAGAAGAATGGCGCAATTATAAGTCTCTGCAACTCGCGAGAGCGCGTGGATCATGTTGTTTAGAACGCCCTGTCGGCGAGCTAACATCCCAATACCCACGTATTCAGACCTCAGCAAAGCCATTAAGCTATCCACTACGATCAGTCGCACATTCCTGGTTTTACATAGGGTTTCTGCTTTTTGAATCATTTGAGATTGGTGATCGGACGAATATATCCTGGCATGGAAAATTTGTGAAAGCACTTTTTTTGGATCGAGACCAAACCTTTTGGCGATCCTTTTTATTTTCTCTTTTGAAAAAGTGTTTTCGGTGTCTATGTAGGCTACAGCTGAACCTAAGCCTCCTTTTTTTCTCGGAAGCTGGATAGTCACGGCAATCGTATGAGCTAAATTTGTTTTTCCGCTTTTAAACGGACCGTATACCTCGGTGAGTTTTCCTGTTTGGAATCCACCGCCCAATATTCTATTTAGCTCTGAGGAACCTGTAGTAATGTAATCGGTGTTCTCATCAATCTCCCCCGCAGCGATAAATTCAGTCATTCCTAAAGCATTTCGCGCGTTCCAAATCAGTTTCTTCGCTGTCTTATCGCCTAGTCCATCAATCACCGATATGATATTATGTGGTGACATTGCTAGGGCTTCTGCCGTGCTAATCCCGCTTTCTTGAAGGAGCTTAATTTGTCTCGCATTGATCGATTTTACCTGGTCTAAATCTGAAATTTTTCAATATCAACTCCTATTTGTAATTTGAGATTACATCACCTTAGAATCTTCTACTTATAAAGAAAAAAATTGGAGTGGATGCAAAACTCAATGATGACTAATTTTTTACATTACCATAAATAGAAATAAAAAAAAGATCAAAAAAAGTTGAATTAAATCATTTTCCAAGTTTGATAGCGTCCTGAGAACAAACAGTAACGCATCTATTACAATAATAACATTCTCTCTTTTTACTATCTCGTTCTGCTTGATGAGTAGGACATATTTTTTCACATAATCCACATTCGTTGCAGTCTTCTGTTCTTATATATTTATATTGAGTAAAGCGACCTACTAAAGAACCTAACGCTCCAAACAGGCAGAAAAGCCTGCACCAAGGGCGATACATAAAAACACTCGCAATTATTACCGTTATTAAGGTAATTCCGGGAATCAAAAATAGAGGAGCAAGTGGGTTGGTAAAAAAATTAAAACCAGTGAAAGGATTGATTATTTGAAGTAAAGAAAAACTCCAAATAATTGCTAATACGGTTATAACTCCAAAGAAGATCCACCGTATAATGGTTGCGGTTTTAAGTGAAATATCGATTTTATATTTTACATTATTTTGTTTTTTGATATTTGACTTAAACATAATTTTTGAAATCAATTCTTGTAGTGATCCCACTGGGCAAGCAAAACCACAAAGTATGCGTCCAAATAAGAAAACAGTTAGTAACAATATTGTTAAAATTATTATCATGGGGAGTATAACAATAAAGGGAGCACCTACTCCAATAGCAGGTAGGAGAGTTTGAATTGATAAAGCCAAATTAGGTACAGCACCTAGGATAACGCCTCCAAGAACGACTACTATTGTATAAATAATAAAGCTGTAAGTTTTATTCAACTTACCTTTATATATTAGAAGTAAGGCTACGATCGATACAACAATCCACAATAAAAACATGGGAAGTGTTGAGGTATGAGTAAAATCCGGTCCGTTTTGAAAAATCATTTTGATAATCTCTATTTATCTGTAGTTTAGTTAATTAATTTGAATAATTAACTGAAGATAGTATTATTCCTTTACCGGTAAAGTAAAGTATTTTAAATAAAAAAGTCGTTTTCAAAAAAACTTTACCCGTAAAGGAAAACAAAATTATTGGTTGTTTAATTTTATTTCATTAAATATCAATTAAAATAAAAATACTAAACGATCATTATGGTTCCTATAAGTGCTGTAATAGCTCCAGTGTTGATTTCCTTCCTCCACAATTTATTTATTGTTTTGTGGATTGGAGGTATGTTGGCGCTTGCATTTACCGTTTTACCTGCAATTAGGAAAGTTCTTGGTAAGTCTAAAGAGACTCAAAAGTTAAATACTTTGATAAAGAAAAAACTTAGTATATTAACCTACATTAGTATGGTTGGCTTGATAATTACCGGTTTATTTATGTCGAGAAAAGCGGAATTATCTGGGTTATACACGGGCTTCTTAAGCTTTGGAACTGAATACTCGACACTTTTAAGTATCAAACATTTATTGTACTTCCTTATGATATTCTTAAGTGTGTTCCGCAGTCTAATTGTGGATAGAGTTAAAAAGTTCTCTCCAGAACAGAAGCAGCAACTCAATATGCTCACACTAATGTTGAATGTTCTTGCAGGATTAACGGTTTTGTTCCTAAGTGCATATACTAGCGTACTTGCATCTTTGCCAACACCTTAAATTTTTTTTTTCTTATTTTTTTACTTTACATTTTTAAAATTATCCCTACATACAAATTCGAAGATGTTCACTCTAAACCTTATATTGTAAATCAATTTATATTGAATTAACAAAACATATTCGAAAATGAAGGTTAAAATTCAATGAAAATCATTGACTTAAAAGACGTTCAAATAGCAAACACACCACATAAAGTTGCTGTAAAAAAATTAATTAATTTTGAGCACGCAACGATCGTACATATTGAACTTAAACCGGGCGAAGCTCTTAAGAGACATATAACACCTGTAGATGTGACATTTTACGTTCTTGAAGGTAAGGGTATTGTCGAGATTGGAAAAGAAAGTGAAACTGTGAAAAAAGATCAATTAATATTTAGCCCGGCCAAAATCGTCCATACGTTAAAAAATGAGTCTAAAACAAGCTTTAAATTCTTAGTTATAAAAACTCCGACTCCTACAACTGAAACAAAAATACTCTAATTTTTTTATTTGAATTCTTTTTCTTTCTTTTTTCCAACCTTATCTATTTTTCCTAAGCATACCGAACAATTTTTCATCAACAAATTCCCCATCGATAAAATCCATATCTTTCTGGTGCCCTTCTTCAATAAAACCAATTTTATTAAACATTTTTAATGAGCGAGTATTAGGCACATTGACACTCGCTAAGATCTTATGGTAATTCAATGTGTTAAAACCATAATCAAGCATTAAATTGATAGCTTCAGGGCCTATTCCTTTTCCCCAATATTCAGGTTCCCCTATAAAAATACCTATTTCTGCTCTTCGCTGAATATTAAATATTTGAAAAAAACCTACCATTCCTATCGGTATCTGGTCTTTTTTGTGCCAAATTTCAAACCATATACTCTTTCCATCTTTTGCGTCTGAAAACCATTCCTTCCTCATTACTTCAAGAGTTACTGGAAGTTCCACGCCGAGATAGTTTCGAACAATTGGATTATTTACCCATTTATTATAGGTCTTAATATGTTCTATATTTTTTACTACTAAATCTATTTGTGTTCCTGGAAGGAAAACTACGATTTCGCCCATTTTCTTTTACCTTAATTAATTAATATTAAAACATTGATCTCTTATTTTTTTTCGCTCGCTTTCAATTCTTTTTCGAGTGTTTTAATTTGGCTATCGATATCTTTCGTTTTAACTTTCTTTTCCTTTTCAACCGCTTTTAAATGCTGATATATGGTTTTTTCCTTCTCTTTCATCAAAGAATTGTATTTTGATTCCAAATTCTTAGTTATGGAGAGGAGTTCTTTCTTTTTTGCCGTTAACTCGTTAAGATTTTTAAGGACGTCGTTCAATATAGTTTGTTGCTGAAGTAGTTGTTCCCCAAGATCCTTTATTATAGGATCAAATTCCTCGTTATATTTGTTTGTAACATAGTTTTCTTTTTGATTCGCTATATCTTCAATTTTCTGAATTTCCACAGCTATTTTAGTAATTTGATCCTTGAGTTCTTCGTCTGACATTTTGATTTTCTTTGTCTAATATTAATTATATCCCATTTTTTAAGCAAAAATGATTAATATTAGAGAATCATAATTTAATTTTACTTACTTAAAGTACTAGTAGAACTCTATTTAAATTTTGATCCTTCTCTTTTTTACACGCCTTGTTCAACGTAAACAGAAAGTTCTTCTAAAAATTCTTCAGGGGTAATTCCATGAGTTAAAACCTTGTGCCACATCTTAACGTTCTGTGAGTGAAAATTAGTCTTTCTATTTTCTAATTCTAAAGCGAATTCAAGGACAATATCTTTGATAGAGAATTTGGACCTATCATGCACCCCAAAAAAACCCCCAAATGCAAGAAATATGTTGATAATCATCTCGACATCCTCTTCTGAGAAACGCCACCTGCAGGTGTTGCAAATGATGCCGAGTTTTAAGCGGGATTGATATACTTTATGACGATCTTTTATATCGGCTCGACAAATCGAACATTTTAATTTATTTGAGACTTTACCTTTAAACCCGTTGATCATATACTATATCTATAACTAACTTATTTAAAGGAAAAGGAAAAATCGGCGTTAGAAATTTATCCTTTATATAAGACTCAATTCAATAATCGCTAATAATTAAGATGCTACAACTGTGAGATTCCACTATCTTTAATCTCATAATTGAGCCTTCTTCCATTTGATTTGCAACCACAATCTATTGCCATCTTTTTCACATTTGAATGAAAGTTTTTTGAAAGTGTAATACTAACCGTTTGAATTCTTGAATACAACTTGTTAAAAAATGGTCGAGTTTTACCTAAAGCTGGATCGAAAGAAACTTCGTGAATTAATATTAGTACTATATTTTCCCTTAAACATCGCATAATTAACGGAAACAACTGAGAGCTAAAAAACTGATCTAGAAGGATTATTTTTCTCTTTATATCTGAATATAGAGAAGCTGCGAAGCGTAAATGGTGGGAAATATTATCGATAACCATAAATTTCACATTAGATGGCAATAAAAGGGTTCCTAGCTCGTTAAAAAAAGTCGACTGTTCTCTGTAATTCGAAAACGGTTTATTTCTTGGAAAAACAAAAATATTTTGTAAAAGGTAGTTCTTTTTACCGGGAGAAGTTTTAAAAAGCGATATCAACCTTTTTTTTGGAAATAATTCGCTCGCTTGAATCCAAACGCAACTATTTTCTAAAGACTTCTCATTAGTCAGAATCGTGCTGACTAATTGTAATGCTAGGGTGGTTTTACCCGTTCCAGATTTGCCAGAGATCGATATAATACTTCTATTACTTTGTGAGAGCCCGTATATTGATGAAATAAAATCGATTTCTCCTTGCTCAATCATAATCTAATCAATGCTCAGCAAATCCAAAACTTCTTTTTGAGTTTTTTCTATTTCTTCCCGACGTTTTTTAGACTCTTCGGATATTTGCTTAGATGCCGTATTATTTTGGGGATTGCTTGAAATAAGTTGTTGAAGCATCATTAAAGCAACTAAATCGTCGAAATTCCTCTCCTGAGACGATTGATTTCCACTAAAAAATGATCCCAGAAATCCTTTCCCGCTTTTTTTTGCCTTGTAATAAAGATACAAGACCAACCCTACGCCAACGATGATTATTGTATAAACCGGTTCTTTCTGGTAAAACATTAACATAGCAACCACTACTGCTATTAAACAAAAACCTTTCACTTACCATTGCGCCTCCTTTTCTTTTTGTTTTTTAAATTCTTTAAACCTTCTTTTTCGAGTTAAAAACTTGGGGCTCGAATCCACACCTTTTCCTAACATCATTGCTATCGCATTGATTAATTTTCCAATGACCCAAAATACAGACTTAAAACTATAGTAAAACAAGGCAAGAAATATGAAATATTCAATGTAATACAATACCTCAAATGGAAGGGATATAAAATATAAGTCAATAAATACCCATACCAGTAATCCTGAGAGTAAAACTAAAAAAATCTGATAGAGCGAATATCCTGGATCATTGTTAAATTTTCTTCCCACTAACTTCACATCCTGTCCCGAAGGTTCTGAACCTATAAGCAATGAAACACAGAATACAGTTGCTATCACTTTAACCCAGATTTCTGTCTGAATGTTAAAGATGATGTCCAAACAGAACATAAATAGAAACGTAGAAACAAGTAACGGCGCAAAACTTATCATAAAAGCCTGTAGAAACGATTGTCGTTCGTATTCTGGATTATCCACCCAACCATGAGGAGAAACTTCTGGTTTTTTTCTACTGCGGTATCTGACTGTAATTTTTCCCATTTTAGCTCCAAAAATTATACCGAGAGTAAAGTGTGCCAATTCGTGTACAAATACACCTATAACAGCAACGATATCAAAAACCGTTTTGAATCCAGGCGTATGAGCATGTCTATAGAATGCATTAGCTATACTCGAAACTAACAACATGACAAAAAGCCAAAGATATAATTCTATCATAATGGTAGTTCTATAACTGAATGAAGATTTATAAAAGAAAAATTTCAAGGGCTTTTTATAATACATTCCTTACAATTTTATGAAAATATAGTAATATGTTTAACATGTAATTTCAGTGGGAGACTTAAGAAAAGTCGAAGGATTAAAACCCAATTCAAATATAATTTGATGTAATCATAGAGTTTATTGGGGTTTTTATCTTATTAAGAGTATTGTCATAATTCGATTTTGACATATATCTGTAATTACATTAAATCAAATCCGCCATTACGATTTTCTTTATATTCCCAATTTAATCTGGTCTTACGATGATCGTGAAAAAATATTTTTACTAGTTGGGAATAAAATTGCAAAATTCTGTTTTTTGCGAAAAAATCAATTTTTATCTTCTAATTATGAAACCCAGCCATATAGATTGATGAATATTAGAAGATTTATCAAATGTTTACGCTTCAAATCTCACTATTAACGCTTTTATACTTTTTCTTTTTAAACTTTTTACTTAATTGCAAATCTTAAAATAGCATACTGGTGATCTTAATTATTTAATTTGAAGATAATTACATAAAAAAATTAGTAAAAAAAATGGAAAAAGGTTGATTAGGAATAATGGCAACTCATAATGTAGAAAAAATTGATTCGGTAGACATAGATTCTAACCAGAATCCTTTAGATTGTTGTGATGTTTGCGCTTCAGACAATGTTATCGAGACTAGAGAAGGTTTTACTTGTCGAGATTGTGGTATCGTCTTGGAAGTCCAGAAATTAGAATATTATCGGCCGTATGATAAAGATATTGTTCAATACGCGGTTTTAGGCAAAACACAAATGGGAAATAGGCGAGAAAGGCGCAATTTGAAAAGTTCTCTCAGGATAGAGGGCTTAAACAAGTTAGATTCTTTACGGACAAGCGAGGAAAGTGTGTTTGTTGTAGCACGAGTCGAGATCAAGCGAATTTTAACAGCTCTGGGTTTTCCCTTAACTGATGTTGAACCTCTATTAGAAAAGTTCAAGTATAACCGCTCTAAATTAGGAAAAGGAACAAAATATAGGAGCCCCCAGATGTTACTTCCGTGTATTATTTACGCCTATTACAAGGAAAACAACAAACCTATTCGCGAAAAAGGCTTGTTAGAAGTAACTAGCATCTCGAAAAAGGATTTCAACGCTTTCAAGTTTTCCATTCTTCGCATTTGGCCGGAATATAAAGATAGAAACCGGAAAGAGTATATAATTCAAAGGATTTTAGAGGTAACGGAGCATTTTAATCTCGGAATGCCTTTTTTCTACCAATCCAAAAAGATCTTAAAACGGTTTTACGATACTATAAAGAATACTAAAGACGATGTAATTATTGGACTTGTAACCTCAATAACCCTCCTCTGTTCACAACAAAGAGACGTGAGTATTTCAGCTCTATGTAATCGATTAGACGTTAAAATGTCTACAATCCACAGACAAGTAGAAAAAAAAGTGATGCAAAGGTTTAAAGTCCCTGGATTCAAAAGTTTAGTAAAATCTGCTGACCTACTAAAAAAAGTCATGAACAAATTAGGTGTGCTCGATCCCTCGTTTATTGATGTAAGCGAAAAACCCGAACCTAGTTCTGAGACCGATGATATGGTCCTAGTAGTTCTAGGAAACGCGAAACAAGTGTTAAATAGTCTTAACAAGAGTAATAGTTATTACTTATTTCTGAGAAACCTTCGTGGATTTTCAGTTACATCCATAATCAACGAAGAAAATAACGATAAAACTAAGAAAATCCCTTTCACGGATGACGATAATATCACTCATAAATCTGACAAAATCGATAACAAAGATAAAGTAAAGTTAGAATTATTGAAGTATTTCAACCCGAAGGGACCTCCTATAATTTGTTAGTCTTATATTCCTACTTTTTTTTTCTCTTCTTCTGTAATGTTGTTATTTAACGACAATAAATGAGTGTTGATTTTTCCTTTATAAATTCTGGATTCATTTTAATGTAAAGCATTTAAAAACACTTCGCGTGAAGTATCATGCAAATAAAAAAATCAATAATATTAATTGGAGTAATTTCAGTCGTATTTTTATCTTGTTTTATAGCACTTAGTAATAATTCTATAGCCATTCCAGGTAGTGAACTCTACCCAAGCTTCGAAATCCCTAAATCTTCTGATACAACTAACCTCGAAATTATTGATGCTATATTCGAATCAAAAAACAGTAATTACAGCTCAAACGGGTATTATCCTCAGATATACTCAAGTTCTCTCCAGGCTACTTATTACGCACTTTATGTTTTAGAAGTAATAGATAGATTAGGACAAATTGATCAACAACGGGCGATAGATTACATCTTGTCTTTTTATAACTCGAGCTCGTATCAATTTTTAGACGAGAACGCGTTAAGATATTTAGCATCTGAAATTCCCCGTAGGTATCTCCCATTATCCACGTTGCTAGAAGTTAACTGCTACGCCGTGCTTTCTTTAAGTATCTTAAATGGATTGAATCAAATAGATACTACCGAAATTTTCAACTTTATCTGGGATTGTTATCACCCGAATCTTCACGGATTTATAGGTCAACCTTACGATTCCTCGTTAGATGAGGGATTCAAGATTCCCACTGCTGACAACACCTATTACGCGGTAATTAGTCTCGACTTGCTCGGTATTGACTGGAACCAATATTCTCAAGAAAAAAGTGATATTGTATCATATATTGAGAATTTACAATCTTTAAGTTCCGATACTGGATTTTATAACGACTACGAACCGATGTTTGATTCATTAATGGAACCAGAACCAAACCAATTCGCTTCCTATTACTGTATTAAGACTTTAGAAATGCTCGGACCCGCCTATGTGGATGTTATAGACAAAAACAAATTCCACCAAGATCTTGCGGCTCTTTATCACCCTGCTGAATTTTATTTTGATATTTCTTCGACAGTATGGGTTAATAACTACTCTAATATTGTTGCTACTGCGATTAATCTAGAATTGTCAGATATAACAGGATTCACAAACCTTGATAGAGACGAAGTAGTAGATTTTATATTGAATAATCGAGTTTATCTTGGAGGTTGGGAGGCGTCTACAACTATTAAATATCACGAGTTAATAGATATATTTCAAATAGTTAGGTCGCTTTCAAACATTGGTGTCATTTCAGGGTTACTTATGAGCGATAAAGACGAAATCGAGTCGTTTATAGGTTTATTTTCACAAGAAGAAGGCTATTCCTTACTCTCAGAGGATTATACATCCGTAGATCTGATCCATGGTATTGTATCGTCTTACGACTACTTTGACCGTATTGGGGAGTTAAATATTCAAGAACTCTACGATCTTTTAGAAGGTACAGTAAAAGATAGCAATGGAAATTACAGATTTTTTGCTTGTTCCAACCTTGATTTATCTAAATTGAGTTTTCGCTCGAAACCAATAGAATATTACTCAACGGGATATCATAAATTTGTAGAAGACATGAATTCAATAAGTTCTAATAAAGATATTTTCAAAACACTGGACGCTCTCGATAAAATTTTCAAGTTAAACGACTTTGCCGCGAGTTATAACCTATATACGGTCTTACAGGCTATAATCGACTCACAATTTCTCGATCCTTTATTCACACAAAATTTCGGAGCTTTCTTGATCAACAACATAAATTATTCTTCGGAACGAAAAAATGAGTTAATTTATTTACAATACTCTTTTTACGCGATCAAGGCTATGGAACTCATCGCCGATTTTTTTTCTCTAGGTAGTATTACCGGTGTATATTTTTCAGATTTAGGGTTCGATAAATCTGCTATAACTACTTACATCGTTAGAAACATAATAGAGTCTCCAACGGAGTTATATTTTGAAGTCGACTATTCTGATTCCGTCGAGTTAGCTTTAGAAAACTTATATTATTCGATTTACATCTTGGAAGCTCTTAACCAATTTAGTTTAGATGTTAATAAAATAGAAAATTTCGTAAAAAATAACCTGAACTATTCCAATATAAAGAACTTATATTACTGCTACAAAATATCGGATATTCTAGGCCTCTCCATTGCTTTTGATATAGATCAAACACATTCTCTAATACAAACAATTTATTCAGATATTTACTACGAATTTTATACAACTACGGAACGAAAATTTCTCGAACAGGAAGCGTTCTTATGGGTATGTGAAATGGCAAAGAACGATCAAGTAAGGATAAACGCTAGATATTCTAGCTCTATTACTTTAGGGAGCATTAATGTGTTTTCTGTAGATCTAGTTAACATTATACTTTCGAATTTTGGTCAGTACACTTCGGTTAAACTGGAGAGCGTACAACTCGGAACCTTAGTGTTTGATCAAATGACCAATCACACTCACCAAAAAGAAATTCATATCCCTGTGGATCCAAACAATTATCCGGTAATTATCGGCGAATTATGCGTTTACGACGGGAGTACTAAAGTAGCACAATTACACATCTCGTTTAACACTACTTTTGATACTATTTACGGTATTTCCATCTCAAAGACCGAGTCGAGGATTGCAATAGTAGTGAACGCTTCTCTTCGCTTTGCTTCAGGAGAACAACCTGTTTTCGATGGTTCGATGTATGCCGATGTTTATCGAGGAGGCAATTATATAGACACCTTATTTTTAACTTCAGAAAACGAATTGCAGAGTACTTTATTCAGATTTGTTTATCAACCCTCTTACAATGGAATTTACTACTTTGAACTATACCTCGACGATACTTATCACTTAAACTCGCAATTCGTGGTGGATACGAGCTTCATATACACGGGTGAGGGACCTATCCCTGGAGAACAATCGATTGACGGTTTTGAAAACGACGCGATTATTACTTTTCCATTAATTATTGCTATGATAGGAGCAGCTTCAGGAGCCGTTATTACCACTTCGAAAACGAAATACTTTAAAAAAGCTAAAAACAAGCTAAAGACCTAGTAAAATAATTTTACTTTTTTATCTTTTTTTACACTCGAAATTTTTTCATTTCTTTAGTAATAGTAGTCTAACAGTTGCAAGCAAAACCTAGAAAAGTTATTACTTGACATGGGTTTATAACTCATGATATCTAAATAATCATAATAAACTTTCTATAAGACAAAAATAAATAAAAAAGTGTTAAAAAAAATGGAATTTAGAAAACATGGTGTAAACTTAATACTAATGTTCGTGTTGGCGTTAGTATTTTTATACGTTGGATTAGTAGTTACTTTTTTTCTTGTAAACTCACTACCGGGAGACATCGCGCTATGCTTTTTACCCCCAGTTTACTCTCCTGCGGAATACCAAGCAGTTGTACAAATGTTAGGACTCAACGATCCTCTATTTTTCAGATTTCTAAGGTACATTGGAGAATTTATTAGTGTCGATTGGGGAATCTCATGTTCTGTTTCAGCGGGAGCTCCTGTAAGTGTACTGCTGAATGATCGATTTCCACGCTCAATTGAATTTCTAAGTTTGCCTTTGTTAATAGGAATTAACTTAGGATTTGTATTTGGAAAGATTTCAAAGAGAACTAAACATAATTGGTTAAAAATGGGGATTCGATTATTAAGCGCTGTAGGTATAGCTATTCCGGTATTTGTATTTGGGATGTATTTGCAGTACACTCTAGCTTTTCAAGCTGATATGTTTCCAGCAGTAGGATACAAAACCCCTGGTTATCCAAACCCGCCTTTAATTACTGGATTTCGGATATTAGATTCAATGATCTCAGGACAATTGTATTTAGCAGCAGATACTATACTTCATTACATATTACCTGGGCTTGTATTAACCGTTGCAATTACTGCGTTAATGACGAGAGTATTTGATTCTAAATTTGTAGGACATTCCGAAAAAAAAAAGACCATCCTTTCAAATACTACCAAAACTAGTGCGGTTTTCGGTGTAATTTTAACATATCTAATTTTGATAGAACCAACATTTAATTTACATGGTTTCAGTAGTCTCTTTTTAAGTTCTCTGGTTCAACAAGACTTCTTCTTGCTTAGGGGATTTATGTTCATGATTATTATATTATACGCAATAACAATCTTCGTTTCAAACGTAAGTTTTACCCTCATTGGCATAGTAAGAGACAAAATCCATCCACCAAAAAAAGAGTTAAAGGTTACTACAGAAAGAGAGCCTAGAATTAGTGGTCCAATAGAGTTCAAGAATTTTCTGCTAAAAATCATAAAATCCCCCGTAACGATCATTGGATTAGTACTCGTTATAATTCCTATTATCGTATCGATATTTCCTGAACTAATATCGGGAGTTTCTTTCGAAGATGTTAATGGCATATGGCCAGGAGCTTGGAGCCCTCCATCTCCAGATCACCCCTTAGGAACGGCAAAATTTGGAAGGGATGTGCTAGCGCAAGTGGCTTATGGTACTCGCAACACTATAATATTCGGCTTAGGCGCAGTTGTTACAGGTTTAATTGGAGGTGTGATTTTCGGGCCATTGGCTAGTAAATATAAACGCATAGCTCATCCAATAACCATGAGTGTTATGTTGATATTTTACGTATTACCTGGAATACTACTTGTTTTATTTTTTGTTAGCAATACACCAGGAGGGGATATTTTTGGGCTTTTGATGTTCACAACTGGTTTTCTACTTATACCTGGCTTTACGCGAATAATCGCTAATTCGGAATTCCGGATCGTTCCCATTATAAAGAAAGTACTTACATATGTTCCCTTATTTACCGGATTTGCAATATTATTTTACGTGCCGTTAGCATTTTTAGGATTTTATGATCCTCGAATAATATCATTAGGAGGACTTATTAGCGAAGGGAGAGCAATGATGTATGTCGCGCCATGGGCTATTTTTTGGCCAGGAGGAATAGCATTCCTTATTGTGGTTAGTCTATTCGTATTACACGAGGGATTAGTGAAATCGTCCAGATAATTATTTAAAAATTTTTTCTTTTTATTTTCTTATTATATTTAACTAGTAATGGCTCAAAGCGTTAATTTTAAGTAGTTAATTAGAAAATTCATCACAAAGTAATTCCTTTTTTTTTTACATTTTTTAGTTAACAATTTCTTATTACTAGTTAATTTATGATTCGTAGCTTAGGCAATAACAGTCATACTCGGCTCTCTGGCAATAGCAACCAGTTATAAAAAAAGCATTCATTTACATTTACATTTATAACTAATGAAATCTAAATAATAGTACTACATTATTGTAGACAAAAATTTAACAATTAAAAGTTGAAAAAATTGAGTAGAAAAATTCTTTTAAATATTTTAATGACATTCCTAATACCGGCTACCTTTTTATTTGTGGGATTAACACTAATATTTATTTTTGTGAGGTTGATGCCAGGCGATCCAACCTCCGCTTACTTACCTATTAACGCTACAATTGAGCAGAGGGAAGCTGTTAGACGTTATTTAGGTTTGGATCAACCTATTATAATTCAATATTTAAGATATATTGGAGATTTTTTAACTGGTAATCTGGGTTTATCTTCTAGTATTTCAAGAGGGCAACCGGTAATTAATCTACTGGGAGAACGCAATCCGCGCACATACGAAGTTATGATCTTGCCTTTATTAATAGGTGGTGGCTTAGGGTATTTGATTAGTAGAATTTCAAAACGGAGCAAACGTAATTGGTCAAAAAATGTAATTCAAATACTTTGCGCATTATTGATTGCAGCTCCGATATTCTTGATCGGGATGTTTTCACAGTACATTTTTGCTTATGTGGTTCGTTGGTTTCCAGCAGTAGGATACAAAACCGCTGGTTATCCAGATCCAACTCTTATTACTGGGTTTCGGTTACTAGATTCGTTGCTAACCGGTCATTTGTACTTAATAGCAGATACCATGTATCATTACGCTTTACCCATGATAATACTAACCCTTGTAATCACCGCGATAATGACGAGGTTTTTTAGTTCTAATAGGGTGAAAGACTCCTACAAAAAAAATACGATCCTATCAAATACGGCCAAAACAAGCGTGACTTTTGGTGTACTTCTAACCCTTTCTATATTGATAGAAACAACATTTAATTTGAAAGGTTTCGGTAACCTTATGATTAGCGCTATAGTACGCTACGACTTCTTCATGATCCAGGGTGTTTTGATCACGATACTCGTATTACTAGCCATCACAATTCTCGTATCAAACTTAGCGTTTAGCCTTTATGGATTGAGAAGGGACAGACACCCAGAAGAAGGATTAGAGGAACCTACAGAAGTTAAGCTTAAACCTAGTAGTAAAGAGGATGTATTGAATTACTTGAAGCAAATCGTACGATCCCCGTTAAGTATTATAGGAATAATAGCTGTCATGATTCCAATCATAATGTCAATATTTCCCGGGTTAATCTCAGGATATACTTTTGAACAAACCAGAGGATTTTATGTTGGAGCGTGGGCTCCTCCATCTCCAGGTCACCTCTTAGGGACGGGATATTTGGGAAGGGATGTACTTGCGCAAATTTTATACGGTATTCGCGATTCTCTAATTTTTGGAGCTGGAGCTGTTCTCGTAGGCCTAATCGGAGGTTCAATTTTCGGGCTGCTTGCAAGTAGATTTACTCGTAAACTTCCCACTATAATTAAGAGTGTGACGTTAGTTTTTTACGTATTTCCAGGATTAGTTCTCCTTATACTATTTGTAATGATGATAGGGCATTACGTTTGGCTCTTAGCGCTAATTACGGGTTTACTGCTTATACCTAGTTTCACGCGAATAATAGCCAATACAGAGTTTCGGGTTGTCCCTATCTGGAAAAAAGTAGTTTCCTACCTACCCTTGTTTGCTGGGTTTGCGATATTACTTTACGTAACAATTGGATTTCTTGGGTTTGCTGATTCTAATACAATTCAATTAGGAAACCTAGTAGCGGTAGGGAGATATCATCTGTATGACGCGCCTTGGGCTACTTTTTGGCCGGGTTTTGCAACATTTCTACTTTTGATTAGCCTTTTCGTATTACACGAAGGATTAGTGAAGGACTCCAGATAAATTTACAAAATTTTTTCTTTTTATTCTTAGGCCAAATTTAACTAGTAATGGCTCAAAGCGTTATAATTAAGCAATTATATAAAGTAATATCATCTTTGGAGAAGTTCCAAACCAGGAAAAATAGCATGTTTAGTCTCGAAAAATTAGCTGCGTATCTTCAATTATCAGTAGGAGAGCTAAACGAGATTTTAGAGCTCGTTTTCCGCTTCCAGATGTTGTTTAACTCGACGTTTGAAGATTACTTTCTGTTTAAAAAATGGAAAAACAATAAAAATTACCTAGTTTTAAAGCCAAAATCGGACGTGAAAAACCCCATTACTAACGAGCCAAAAGAAATTGAAATCGACCAAGGACAGGTAAGAATATTAAACGACATCGTGTATTATTTTCTGCATGTAAAAATTGGTAAGGGTTTTAACATCAAGCAAAACAGCACTGAACTCTCTAAAAAGGTGAAAGAACTTAAACGATTTCACCCCTATTTCTTCGAATATAGAGGAAATGGTCTGATCTATCCTTCAAAACTCGCAGTTGATACGGGAAAAGTAATTTCGTTTTATAATAAGAGTAAAAAGTTAATTACACAATTCGAAGTAGAGGATTATCTCATACAGATTACTTGAAGGAGTTAAAGAAAATGCTAGAACTAGAGATTAATAATAACAAGACGAAAAAAATGTCGTATTTGCGGGAGAAGCAGATAGAACACAGAGAATACCAGTTAAAAATAGCAAAAGAATGTGAGTCGAAAAATTCTCTTGTAGTTCTTCCTACTGGATTAGGGAAAACAATTATCGGAGTCTATGTAGCGGCGGGGAATTTAAAGAATTTTCCCCCTAAAAGCAAAGTTGTAGTGTTAGCACCAACTAGACCTTTAATCAACCAGCATTACGACTCGTTCAAGGAAATTATGACGATTCCCGAAGAACAGTTTATAGTGTTAACTGGTAAAACCGTTCCTGAGAAGAGAGTAGAATTATTCCAGGAAAATAAAATCATTTTTTACACGCCCCAAACATTACGAAACGATTTAGTTAACAAAAAATATACCTTAGAGAATGTGTGTTTAATTATATTTGACGAGGCTCACCACGCAACGGGCGATTACGCTTATACACTCATCGCAGACGAATTTGTGGACCAGAATCCAGATGGGACGATTTTAGGCTTAACTGCTAGCCCTGGTTCCTCTAAAGAAAAGATTAAAATTTTATGCAAGAACCTACACATTCCGCTTAAAAACATTCATACTCGGACGAGAAAAGATGTTGATGTGAAAACTTATTTGAAGCCTATGGATGTTTATAAAATCGGCGTTAATCTCACTGAACTTATGGGGGAGGCTTATTTAGCAATTCAAACTCTTTTAGAAGAACGCCTTCAATATCTTTCTCAACTAGGTTTCTTAAGCGTTAGAGCAGATAAATTATATACAAAAGTGATCCGAAAGGACTTAATAAAGCTTAACTCCGAGTTAGTTAGGTTGGTTAAAGGAGATGGCGATAAAACGGGAGTTTATAGCTCGCTATCAGTGAACGCTCAAGCATTGATTCTTTTTCACATGCTTGAATTGATAGAACAACAAGGTTTAGATGTATTATTGATCTATTTAACGAAAGTAAAACAAGACGCTCGAAAAAAAACTAGTTCGAAGGCAGTCAAAATTCTAGCTTCGGACCACAGAATAAACCAAATTTATATAGAACTTAAGAAAAACGAAGACTTATCTCCCGAACAACTTATACACCCAAAATTTTACGTATTAGAAAAATTATTAATTCAAGAGATTAAAAATAATCCAAACTCGAGGGTTTTGGTATTTGTGAAACTGCGTGATTCAGTCAAAAATATTGTAAACAAGCTAAAAATGAATAATCCAGAAATTCTCAGACCCGCTAGATTTGTAGGACAAGCAACTAAATCTAAGGACGACAAAGGATTGTCTCAGAAAAAGCAGTTAGAAGTATTAGAGCAGTTCAAACAAGGACAATACAATATTTTAGTGAGTACTAACGTAGGGGAGGAAGGTTTAGACATAGCAGAATGCGATTTGGTTATTTTTTACGACGTCGTTGCCTCAGAGATTAGATTCATCCAAAGAAAAGGAAGAACTGCGCGCCATCGCGAAGGAAAAGTTATCATCCTCTATTGTAAGGGCACTCACGACGAGATTTACATGCATATCGCCCTAAACAAGCTAAACAAAATGAATGTCAACCTTAAGAGCGGTCAACAGTTACGATCTTCTTACACAAAAGCTCCTAAAGAAATGAAAGTAGAAGAAAGCAGTTTAGTTAAAAAACCTCCTAAATCTACCTTAAAAGTTGAAGTCCCCCAAAAACAAGGCACTTTGCAAGCGTTTTTACAAAAATCATCAAATTCAAAAGAAAAGAAACAAAAATTAGTTGAAATCAGGATAAGCCATTCGCTTCCCGTCAAATTTGGTATAAGAAAAAAGCTCCAAAACGATCAAATACCTTTCGAGATCGTGAAGTCAATTATCCACATTACATTGTTCGATCGCGTGATAATTCATTCTTTAGATCCACATCAATTTGAAGAGGAATCGCTATTAAAGAAAATTTCCCATTTGAGCAAGAAATATAACTTAATCGTTTCAATTTTCGATTTTGTTAACTTTTCCGAGAAATTCCAAGACGAAGAACGACTTATTAAGCAAAAAATAAAGGAATGGGGTTTAAAAAACGATCTACAAGCTATATCTATAGACCTCCCGGAAGAATTATATTTTATCGTTAAAAACATATATTTACACTCTCAAAAAGAATTCAAGGTCGCCTAATATGGAAGAAATCGCTTTCAAAAAGGACGAGACTCCTTACCTAATTTTCGCGTGCAGAAAATGTAAGCAGTATGCATACGTGAAAACCACTCAGAAAACTAAAAAGTGTCTGAGATGCGGTCGAACTCACCAAGTGAGTAGTCTAAGCGAGGGCGAAATCGTGTATGGAATGACGGCAGCGGTAGATACGGTAAAAAAGAAACAAACCGAGTTCGCAGTTCCTGAATTCAGATCAAATAGCGATTTTGTTGTTGCTACAAATAATATCACTCGGTCTAAACACAGAGTAAACGCGTTGATAAACAAAGATCAAGAATTTGATTACAAGGGAAAGTTTAACGAGATGTTAATGGAGCTATCTATGCTTTACGGTAAGTTTCCTAAATACTTGCTAGAGATAATGGCAGAAAATTACGGAATTCCACAATCGGAGCTATCCTTGTTAATAAACGAATTCAAGAAAAATGAAACCTTAATCGTTGTGAAAGAAGTGGATTTTTACTTTAAAGTAGCTAAAAAATAAGGGAATAAAAAGTTTGCTTAAGAACATTAAAAACATAATTAATGAATCAAAGAAATATTGAATGTAACGCTTTATGCTGTATTCTGAAATAACGCATTGCGTCGTAAAATTCTTGTTTCATCATACTTTTATAAACCGGATCGCGTTGCTCGAAAGGAATTCTCTCGTCTCCCGAATACACATCTGGAGTACTAGATACTCTCATTACCTCTGAAAGTGGGATCAATATCTTCGATAAAACTGTTTTGATGTTGTCGTACTCTACAATTTCTACAATTATTGGCTCGCGTTCTTCTTTTTTACTCGCTTCCAAACTCATTATTCTCGCTTTTCTTAGGTTTTTACAGCGTAAAATTGGGAGATGTATTTAAAAAAAAAAATTTGTAAAAAATTCTTTTCGCTTAGAACAGGATGTGACCGAGTTGATTATGGTGTAGTCTCTACCACCTTAGAGATATCAGAGTAAACAGTGCTCCATATTTTATGGGTAGGTAGCTTATTTCCGTGAGTTGGACAAGATAATTTAATCAAGGTCCAAGGCCCTGAAAGTATCACGCGATCCACCGTAGCTTTTTGTCCGCATTTAAAACACCGAAATACAGCATCCCGGAAGTAAGGAACACAGTGATCTTTAAGCCTTAGAGGAATTCTAAAAAGTTTCACCCCACTGGGAGGATAAAGTGTTGGACAGCTTTTTTTTACTAGAATTTGATCTTTAACGAGTTTTATAAGATGAACAACACCTTTATTTCCACTACCAGGGCAATCGAACATTTTAGCTAAGTCTGATTGAGACATTGAATCTAATTTCTTTTGTCTCACATTTTTTACTAAGAATTTGATCGAGGAGGCAATTAATAAAATGAAACCCCCGACTATAGTATATATAGACATAGTGATAGATATAGCCTGTTGTAAACCATAATAATATCCCTGCGCTGTAAAAAGAGAAGATACACCAATAACGATTATAAACCAACCAGCTACCATAAAAAATACAGAGTTAGCATATTTAGGATATTTTAATAAAAACATTGAATAGGGAATAGCTAAAAACAATCCAAAGCCTATAGACATTATCGCAAGCAAGAATATTATAGGGAACGATGAAATCTGCTCAGGTAATGCTAATAAAAAGACACCAATAAAGATTAAAAAGCCAGCAAATACCAGCACTAGTGTTAATTTTTCCTTTTTAGACATTTCAATAAAATCTATAGGGCCTATTGCAAGTTTTTTATTATCTGCTGCATTATTTTTTTCATTACTCATTTGTAATAAACTCACCCTTATTTTTTTGTTCCGTATGATTTATATGATTAAGTGACAATATTGTCAATAAATTATTTAAACTATTTCTTAAAAAGCGTAAAATTGGGAGAACTATTTTAAAAAAAAAGTTTTTATGGGTTAATAATCCTTATCCAAAATTTAATAATCTTCATTATGTTGCATTTAATCCACTCTCTGTGTGGTATCCCTGAAAGTGACACACAAATTTGAAGTTCAAAAAAGAATGTTGTAATGTTACAACTTCAAAATAAAAGTATAAACTAATAAATAGTATAAAAGTATGGTAAATAATATCGGTTAAGTAAAAGCTTTAACTCATATAAAGCGTTCTGAACCGCAATTTTGGCAGAACTTTTGATATGCGTCCTTGTATCTCTCGCCACACATTCGGCAAAACCTTTTTTCTTCGCTTGGAATAGGTTGTGATTGAACCTGTTGAGGTGTTGCAATTCCCTCATTAGAGATATCAGAGTAAACAGAGCTCCAAATTTTATGAGTAGGTATCTTATTTCCGTGAGTTGGACAAGATAATTTAATTAAAGTCCAAGGTTCTGAAAGTATCACGCGATCCACCGTAGCTTCTTGTCCGCATTTATAACATCGAAATACAGTATCCCGGAAGTGGGAAATACATTGATCTTTTAACCTTAGAGGAATTCTAAGAACTTTCTCTAAATGGTTTGGACATTTTTGCTTTACTA
>Ga0255055_10000203_pt1 | contig 45356 bp, 48 predicted proteins | sample JV7_2_27_MG_FD_188633 | JGI IMG/M metagenome (GOLD analysis project Ga0255055, IMG submission 188633) | Seawater microbial communities from Jervis Inlet, British Columbia, Canada - JV7_2_27 | ecosystem: Environmental > Aquatic > Marine > Inlet | place: Canada: British Columbia | collected... | reverse complement strand
TATTCTATTTAAATCAATTTTTTGAAAAAATGATTCTTCCCATGGCTAGGATATACAACCTGGCACTGTAGTGTAGTGGTTAGCACATTGCCCTCTGAAGGCAGTATCCTGGGTTCGAATCCCAGCAGAGCCTATCAAGCCGTGCAAATAAGGACATATCTGGCACTGTAGTGTAGCTGGTTAGCACATTGCCCTTTGAAGGCAGTATCCTGGGTTCGAATCCCAGCAGAGCCTCTCAAGATTAAGCTGCGTAAAAAACAGCTGGACTTTAGAAAAATATTAAAATCCGACTATATTATATAATGTCCCACAAAGCCGTAAAATACAAACCAATGCACCAAACGTACTCATCAAAATTCAGTCCTTATCGAAACCCGGGATACCCAGAAGAAGGAGAGGGTGTGGAGGGTTACACAAAGCTTGAAGTCCAGGAAGTCAAAGCAAAGACTGATGCCGAACTAAGGGGCATGGACTGCCCCGATCTCGAGCGATATTTAGATGAAGTCCGAGCAGGATATGATGATTGTCCGGCCTGCGAGGCGGGAGACGAAAGTGAAGAGACTCCCCACACCCATCCACCCATGCCCGAGAAACTTATGAAAAAGATAAATGCGCACATTAAGAAAAAATGCGTGGAAGCAAGCAAAGGTGGCGGGCGACGTCGCACAAGACGCAGAAAGAGACGCAGACGCACAAGAAGGCGCACAAGGCGCCGCACAAGAAGACGTGTAAGACGTAGAGTAAAAAGGAGAAAAACGAGAAGAAGGAGAAGAAAAAGACGTTAAATCACAAGTTTCATATACTATTAAGTACATTATGAAACCGGTATTGGTGTTATTCTTGCGATACAAAGCTGATCGTAAGATTTCTATACTGAACAATCACTAGTTGCTTGCAGACCATACATAGGCTTCTGGACTCTGCTCTTGAAGCATTTCCAGAACCATGGAAATGAGTGGACGATATTAATTTTCTCGTTACGCTCTAGCCTGCTCAGAAACAGGCGAGCCATAGGAGAATCGAGATTCCAATGATGGAAGTGGATAAATGCTCGCCGTGAACGGGTCCGGCTTCCTACAATGTCTACTCTTTGGATAGAGCCTAACTCATATTTTTTAAACGTTTCAATAATTCTACTCTTGCTGACCTGGCTGCTGATACGCGGTATGCATATACTGGGATTGTCGACCATTTTTGGCTTTTGTGAGTGAGGACGTACTTGCCTCAAAGCCTGTCAATTTTATGCGATCTCCTATAATCTATTATTCTACAGAAGGACCTGCCCCCGCGCGCGGGAAGTTTTGTCTAGAAGACGAAAAAAAATGAATGTAAGTAAAGGAAGTAGCTGTAAGGAGATACAGATGTATTTCCCTAAGTATCTTTAAGTTGATTTGTCAAAGTTACTTAAATGTTTTTTATCAACCTATAATACATAATGAACTCATACAAGAAGAACCCTTTTCTTAAGGAAAAGAAGAGTCCAGAGACGCCACCTAACAGTAGGTGGTCGAAACTGGAGATAGGAAAAGAAGATGTAAAGGACACATTTAGACGTAATGATGATAACACGATGTTCAATCGCCGAGAAAACGATAATAAATTCTCTAGAGGCGGCTATCAGGGCTATAGCAAATTTATGAACTACGTTAGACCTAAGACACCGCCCCCACCACCGACTTTCAATCTGGAAGATAGACAGGATGAATTCCCACCTCTAGGCGCCTCTTAATAAGTTTAAACTCTCGACTAATAATTTAAACTTACTACAATGGAGCTGGACAGTCAATGGATTCGAGATTTCGAAGAAACGGATGAACTCTATAGCGACTTTTATACAGAACAACTAGAAAGCGTGAGATTGTTCGTCTTGTACGTTGACAAGAGAAATAAGTTATTTCACACGAAAAAAGAGCTTATTACTCTAGAAAACGGAGTTATATCGAAAGAGAATCTGATAGGCATACTAAAGCAGTATATGACCTACAATAAAAAAAAATATCGCCCAATATCGATTATGAAGTGGAATATTGATCTCCTCCCCGAAGAGATAACAAAGTATTTGAAAAACCAAGAGAAGTATAACTTTCTCTCTATAGAGGAAAAGATCGAAGACATAAAGTTTGACGATAGTGTAACTTTGTTCCATGATATCAATAGTTTATACATTGTGTTCCACAGAAGTTGGGAATCATACAAGAACAGAACTAAGAAGATATACATAAATAAGAGAAAATTGAAAGGAAGGAGAAGAAAAACAAAACGTATTTAAAAGCAATCCCGAAAGGTAGCATAATGGTATACTCATTTAAGCTATGTATTGTGGGTGATGGTGGCGTTGGAAAAACATCCCTTGTACGGGCCATGTCGAACGAACCGTTTGAGAAAATGTACCTCCCCACTGAGGGAGTAACTCTTCAGCCAATAACATACAATAGGGGCGAGCGGTTGTCCATTTTGAACTGCTGGGATACTTCAGGACAAGAAAAGTATGGACATCTGCACAAAGGCTATTGGGAATCGTCAGATGCTTTTATAATTATGTTCGATGTTACAAGTAGGATAAGTTTTAACAACGCATTGAAATGGCTTAGAGATATCCGAGAGGAATATGAAGCTGTTCCTATAATCATTATAGGCAATAAAGTTGAGCGCCCAGACAGGAAGGTAGAGTTGGAAGAAGTCGAGGCAGTACTTGATAAGCTGACGACCTATCAACCATATTACGAAATATCTGTCAAAGGTGATCCACCCTCTATCGACCGACCTCTGTCCGATCTAGCGGACACCCTACTAGCTATGGAGGGCTAGAAGAATAAATTGAAGTGCTGGGAAAGAGGAACCAAAAGGGTTTAAAGCAAACTTGGAAAGCTAATATTAAAATGAGCTCCTTAATCACCGGTCTCGACAAATACGCAGGAAAACAGCTCGGAGAGAAGGCAAGCGTCGAATACTCATGGTCTAAGGATACAGACGAAAAGATTGTGCAGTTTTTCTTCCAGTTAGTTCGGAGCAAGGACCATTCTGATTTGGAGAAAGTTCACCGGGATATCCTCCTATCTGTGGTGAAGAGGCTTCCTGAATCGCTAGAACAATTTACAATCATGTATAAGCTTATTGCGCAAACACGGGACATAATTTCTGGGAAAGGAGAGCAGCGGTTGGCATTCATGCAGATATACGGGTTTCATGAAGCCGGCTTCAAGGGACTGGCTATAAGAGCTTTTGCACACTTTGTCCAGAGAGACAATAATGAGCACCCTTTCGGATCTTGGAAAGACATAAAGTACTTCTGCAACTACGTTAGAGACAGATGCGGAAGTGAAGATCATTTCCTAATTGAAATGGCTTGTGTTCTTGGGATCAGCCAGCTCTTTTATGATTGCTCTCTATTTGAAGAGTGCGGATCCTTGACAAAGGCTACAAAGCCTCGACGTAACATCACACTGGTAGCTCGTTGGCTTCCGCGTGAGAAGTCTAAAAAGTTCGGATGGATTCATAGGAAAATGGCAACTATGGCCTTCTCTCAGTATCTCAGATCAGCCGTGACGCCTAGCTCAAAGCGAAAAGCGGTCCTGAAGTGCAAAATCCGCTTTACCAAAATGCTGACAACTCTTAGTAAATTCCTGAACACTGTACAGATCAAACAATGCGGGAACCAATGGGATGCCATCGACTTCAACACTGTCACTTCAGCTACCCTTCGCAAACAGACTCTCGCCTTTGCAAACAAGACAAAGGGTGGGGGACAGCGTAGTGAGAAAGCAGATCGTGTTACGTGCGCATCTAACTATAAGAGCCATATCGAAGGTGCGAAGTCCGATCCTAGTGTCTTCCGAATGCATGGAAGACGAGTGAACCTCTATGAGCTGGTGAGCGACGCACTAAAGTATAATGTGTCCGCGCATCCAGAGAAAATAGACACTATAAATCTGCAGTGGGAAGATAACAGGAAAAACAACCAGGGGTTGGGAAACATGATCGCCTGCGTGGACACGTCTGGATCAATGAGCTTCACGGACAGAGCGCTTCCGCTCCATAACGCTATTGGACTAGGAATCCGTGTGTCAGAGCTCGCGCATTCAGCCTTCCGAGATAGGATCCTGACTTTTGACAAAGAACCCGAGTGGCACAATTTGTCCGATTGTTCTAACTTTGTAGAAAAGGCTAATAAGGTCAATAGTATGGCGGCCGGTTTGAACACGGACTTCTATAAGATGTTGAAGCGGATCCTAGATGTCTACGTACTCCAGGATCTTCCGCCCAAGGAGGTCAGAAACCTAACACTTGCAATCTTCTCGGACATGCAGATTGATCTTGCTGCGTCAGAAAAAGAACGCGCGGATGGGAAGGAGGGATGCGCGTGTCTAGATACAATGTATGAGCACATTACCAACTTGTATGCTAAGGCGGGAATGGAATCTTCGTATAAAATGCCGTACACGCCTCCACATATTCTTTTCTGGAATCTTCGCAGAACGGCGGGATTTCCAACAGTAAGTACGCAGAAGAATGTGAGCATGGTGTCCGGCTACAGTTCCGCACTTCTCAATACTATGTGTGAAAAGGGTATCGAGGTCTTAGGCGAGCTTACACCAAGGAAAATGCTACAAGACGTCCTCGGCAATAAGAGGTATGATGTCCTCGACAACGACATATTTGAACATCTTAGTGAGTTAGAACAAAACAAGCGGAAATAAGTCAAAGACTAAAATTATTTAAAATGAAATTTAAATAATATTACAATACACTAATATGACGGACGTCAGTAATAACATACAGAGTGCTATGACTAATGCGATATTACATAGGCTTTTGGACCTTCAACTACAGCCGCCCACTTTTCTGTCACCAGGTCTGGGATCTAACCAGGTCTTAAATAATTTTTTGCCACAGGCGGATCTGTCCGATAATAGCGTTCCGAGTTCGGAAGGACCCGCGAATTCAACGGGAGTCGACGATGAATATCTTAATTTCGTGACAAGCTTGTTGAGATACTCAGAGGGAGCACAGATGAGTAGAATACTGCAGAATTCTCTCTTAGATCCAAGTCAAAACACATACAAATACGTACTATCGGACAAAGGAGAGAAAACGATCAGGATCGTAAAATATAATAAGAGCAGCTTCAAAGGTTTTACCTCGTGTCCTATGACTCTGAATGATTTCGTAGATGATAAGGACATAGCACAATTACCCTGCGGTCATATATTCGAGCCAGATGCCATATTAAAATGGTTGAAGTCAGAAAGCGCACGTTGTCCCGTATGCAGAAAACCTCTTGGAGCGAAGGAAGTAAAAAAAAGGGCTGTAAAGCGAAGGATCCCAAGACCGCCGTCGACTCCGCCCCCAGCTAGAATCCTAAATCCTAGACTGATGCTCTCGAGATTGATAGAACGGCAAATTGCGCTAGAAGAAGAAGAAGAGATACAGGCCGCCATAATGGCAAGCCTGTTGGATATTACCCCTCCCCAAGATGGAGGAGACGATATACCATAGATTAGATATCATCCCAGTCGAACACATCTGTTTCATTCTTTTTAGAATCCGGTTGATCGAGGGTAACCTTAGCATTTCGTATGCTGGGCTGCTCTGCAACCTTATTTTCCCATGTGGCATTCTCTCGGATATCGTAACTTGAGCTGCCTCCAGAACGTCGCTCTGAATCTGGCAAAATGTCTTGAATTTCTGGGATTTTCTTCAGGGCAGACAGTTGCCCGCGCGAGTAAACATAAAGAAGGTCGACTTTATTCTTCTTATCTGCATGACGGACTTCCCAGCTACGTAGTCCGGCCAGGACCATAGTGCCTATAGATATCATATTGTCTCGCTTGTTACGTCCGCGGAATTTCTTACGTATCTGTAGAAGACGAGTTATCTTATCGGAACATAGAACATCTGCCATTCCATTTCCGTAAAGCTTTATAACGCGTGCGTATATTTCATCGTCCGCTTTGGCAAAGCGGACGTTCGCTCTTGCCGGAGCTTGGAAGTGTTTGCTCGCTTGTTTGCGATGACGGCGTCCACCTTTTCCCTTCTTCGGCATGTTTAGTATATATTATCTCACTATTAAAGTCTTAGGACTGATTCAATTTTCCCTCGATATCCACTTTCCATTCAGCAATGCTGGACTCACTGATATTCGGAATAGCCCTTGACTGGACCGTTTTTGTCTGTTCGTCGGTCTCGAAATAGTATTTCTCACTGAATTCTTCGTATTTGTCGTCTGTTGGAAATCGTATCCGACGATCAGGATGGTCTATCTCCGCACCATACTCGTCGAACCTTTCTCTCCATATTGGAGAATTATATGAGTAATACTCCCAATGATGCCAGTACAACTCGCTTACAGTCATTCCCTTTAGAGAGAATCTGGAAAGAGGGAAACAGCCGATTTTATCACTGATCGGGTATTGCAGTTGGATAGGAAGCGTCTTGTAGGCTGGAGTTACGGATTTGTTGGAGAGAGCCAGTTGCTCAACGAAAGCGGAGTGGTCGTACCGACGGAATACCGACTTGCGATATATGTCAGCTGGGTCCTGGCGGAGGTAAAGAATTACAGCCATTATAATGTGGGCTTTGTCGGTATAAGGGATATCATCTAGAGATCTATCAGCAAGATGCATACTATGGGCCTTGCGAAAGTAACATTTCACGATCTCATAGAGCTCGTCATGGTCTTCATAGAACTTGAGATAGAAGGCTATGTTGATGCTGTTCCTTTTATGGAGAGACCTGACGAAATTCCTGTATTTCTTTATCGACGGGGTCTCCAGAACCAGCTCTTTATACCAACTCGGGCTCCTACCAATATATATCTTCTCCGGAATCTTAGGTGTGAGACTGTGCGAGCTAAATACCACAAGATTCTTCCTGCCGTAGAACAGGATATTGATCGCATGTAGGATATCCTCAAGGGAGGCGTTGCCCGGCGCTTGCGCCAGCCCCTTTTTGCAACCTTTTTCTAAAAGGTCTTTAGTAGAAGATTGGTACAGCTTGGTGAGTTTCCTCTCATATTTAGGATAGATGATGGCGCAGAAGTTATAGTAGAATTCGAAGATGAACCTCCATAGCTTATCCGCGAAGCCGCTGTAGTATATCTCTCCGACCCAGTGGACACACTCCTCAAACGAAGAGCCGGTAAGCATAGCTTGTTGTAAGCTGTAAATGGTCTCATCAAGCAGGTACAGATACCGCGTCAGAATTGGCTCTGCCATAGCTAGCTTTGTATAAATATCTACCTTTAATCTTCCGACATCAATTTAATTTCTGTATTAACTATATAATGGCAAACGCATGGCTTACAGCTCTACAGAACGCTAAGAAAGAGAAGGATAAGAATGGTGAGAAGGGAGCCGCCTCATTTGTTTACAATGGGAATAAATACATCAAAGGGCACGCCAAAACCGGTATGATTATTTACAAGAAGAAGTCGGCGGCTCGCGGGAGCAAGGCGAAGAAAAAGCGCGGAGGCGGAGGGAAAGCTACCATCAATGATGCACCGGCAGCACCTGCTACTGTAGGCGACGCGGGTGCCGCATGCCCGCTTCCCACGCTTGACGGCAGTGGGTCCGTTACTGTTGCTGACTTGGACCAATGTAAAGGCAAGGCTCGAGGTGGCGGACGCAGACGTAAAAGAAAGACCCGCAAACGCAAGAGACGTACCAAGCACAGGAGACGTAAAAGAAGACGCACCAGAAAACGTACGCGACGCAGAAGAAGAAGAAAAAGATAAATAAATATAATTTGACCATAAAATTATATCTATTAACGCCTGACTGTCTTGTGGGTGAGTGACCGGATCCTTCTTTCGTTGAGCTCAAAGCTTTTATTAATGTCTACTTTGTTCTTATCAATCTCGTCGGCGATTTCATTAAAGATGGCCACAGAGTCTACTTTTTCGTTATACAGAAAGCCATTGAACAGTTTTACCGTCTTGGCAATAGTTAACCTACGACGAGGATCAGGGTGTATGTTAGTCAAAAGGAGCTGAGTCATGAACTTGATGAATGCATTATTCAACACTTTGTCCTTCTGTGAGCGGGTAATGAAGTAGATAAATTTCAGGTAGACAATAGAAAGGCTGTAGTTATCCCACGTCTTCCAGGCTTGTAGTATCCGGTTCTTTTTCTCGGTCAAGGTGAGACCATCGTATGTCCGCAGAACTTCGTAACAGCTTTTACTGAAGTCTTTTTTAAATTTTGGAGAGAATGACTCAAGTGCTGCGTTACCCTTCGTATAACGCTCTGCAAGACTAGAGAGATCGGCTTGACTAGGCTCTTGACTGATATGAAGGATCATATTCATATAGTGCACTTCTAGCGGCCATACATAGTATTGAGGGGCATATATGTAAAAATAGTTGTACAGGTTGTTCTGGTTGATGTTGTTCATCGGCAGGCTCAACCCGAAGTCGATTATTATTGGCAAGGTTTTCTGACTATCGAAAATGATATTTGGTCCTTTAAGGTCATACTGCACGATACTCGCCCCTATGAGAATATCTATCGATTTAAGCAGGTGATTAAATCCAGACACGAGGGTAAGCAATAGCAGATTAGCATTTACATTGTCTATTATGTATTGGTCGAAGTCCTTCATATCGATATATCTAATGCGCATAAGAATGAAGTCGGTGCTCTGTGTCTCAGATTTTTTGAGAATATTACATTGGTCTACATCTTTTGCTTTCAACTGTCCGAGACTGATAGGACAGCTCGAAATAACTGGTGCAAAATTATTCTCTAGCGGGTTACCTGGAAGTTTCTGCGCCGCTTCTTTCAACAGTTTACCAATTAGAACCTCGTTTTGAGAGCTGAAGTCCGCATGTTGAATCTTAGATATGTACTTTGTATTGTTTGTCTCCTTTCCACTGCAACTAATCTCAGGATGAAAAACGCATCCATAACCACCTTCCGCAATTTTCTTACCTCCATCCATTATATAAACTTCATAAAAGTTTTTAAGCTTTGAGTATTTTATTATCTACTCTACCTTTACCCTATTTCAGATTTCCGAGGTATGATCTTTCGACGGTTTGCAAAGCTTTTGTCGCCCAAAGTAACGATTTTTGTAGGCCTTCATCAACTTTTTACTAATAGAAGCTTCATCTAGCCCTTGATTTACTAGGGCTTTAATCTGATCCTCCATTCGCGAGGAATAGCGATAATTGGAGATGAAGTTATTGTATGCATGAGCTGGCTTCAGCTCGTTAGTAAAAGCAACTTCCTTAATGTGTAAGTCTATGTCGGTACGAAAGTCTTTATCAAGGCTAAGATATTTGCGCCGTTTCTTAGGCTCCTTTGCCTCCGCCGACCTGTTTTTAAGATAGTAACGAACACTCTTATACATTTTACTATGGATATCGCCCCGGTATCCGTGGCTCTTGAGTCGCGTTCTTTCTCGCTGAATGAGCGTATCGTTCAGTTTGAGCCATAGTAACCAGTGTTCTTGGAAAACGGCTACATCATCATACCGATGCGTAGCCGAGAACTCCTTGAGCTGGTCCATAAAAGGCTCGTCGAACTTATAGCGATAAATAGTGCGGGACCTGGTTTCTCGACTGATGTCAAAATCTGTCATTAAGTCTGTCTAACTAGCTGTGATGAAAATTGAAAGTGGGTCATTCGCTTCAATTTTATGTAAACTTTATACATAATGTATCAATTAAAGGCCGAGGTATACCTAGATAAATACAACGAGTGCTATAAGAAAGTAGTTGTTTTGTCGCCGCCACCACAAGACCAGGCACTTATTGCGATCACGAAGCTCGTCAATAGAGAAAAGCTATCGCCCTTTAAGCAAAACAGCCCCTGTTGCCCTCTTCCGCAATGCTACTACGTCGTTCTAGACCCCCATAATCTGTGCGAGTTCATTTGCATCGAACAAATCGCGGCTCTATTCACCTATTTACTGGAAAACGGCTACAAGATAGACACTAGCGCCACAGAAATTATGCAGCTATCGGACGTCAAAATACCGAACCTCATATGTTTTATTTCAAAATAAATTGACTTAATGTTTTGGCGATAAGATCCTCGTAAGCTAACGATGTCCTACTCCCAGAAAGTTATTCATATGTACTTGGAGCAACTGACGAAAAAGGAGAGAGTAACTTATGACATTGCTAGAAATCATTTAGGTTCTTCATTTAACCTGCTAGAGAGTATCGGATTCCAAAAATGGATTTCGCAGCTTAATATATCGGAGGCTCTTCCGGATTCCGACCAAAAAAAATCGTACTAGTATATAAGTAAGCAATGTCGAAAAATGGAACAAGAAAGGTAAATTTGAAAAAGAAGATTCCCATCCCCGTAAAGGAAATCAAGGGGGTCGTATCCGACGCCTTGAAAAGAATAAAACACAAAATAAATAGAAAAGCTGGACCGGCAAGGCAACGTCTGCTAAATGAACTGGAGGACCCAACGGTATTGATCGATAACGTTTCCGACTACGTAACGATGAAGGTACAAAGACAGGGGATCCTGTATATCATGGGAATCGAGGCGATGACGAATAGCCTCGCCTTTCTCATTGACCTCATACCAGTGCCAGAAATCGGTTTGCTGGGCGAAGCAATTACCGCGGCCGGCGAGGCAGCTGTTAATGCCATAGTCTGGGTGGGACCAGACCCTCTGCTAGACACAGTCGAACACACTTTAATGCCTCTGTTAGTAAAAGCTGCCACCATTTTTCAAGGGGTAGTAGCCTCCTTCCATAATCCAAACCCTCCTGCGATAAGGATCGACCATCTTCCAATGGCAGGAAGACTTTCAGATCTAAAGGATACCATGATCAAACTTAATAGAGCTTTACAAACGATAGCTACTGACCAGGAGTTGCCGGATAAAGAACGGAAGAAAATCCAGAATGCCAGGAGAATCGTCGAGAGAGCCCTTAAAAGATTCGGCACTCAATTCCCTAAACTGTCGCCTCCCAGCGATATTTCCAATATTTCAAGTCTGGCGCGCGTGAAAACAGCATCCAGCGGTAGCCGGAAGCGAGGCAAGACCAAGAAGAAGAAGAAAGGTAGAAGAAGAGCATCAGGAAAGGCAAGAAGAGCATCAGGAAAGGCAAGAAGAGCATCAGGAAAGACAAGAAGAAGAAAAAGGAAGAGATAATGCAAACTACAGCGAAAGCTTCTTCTTCCATTGTTTCCAACTCAGCAAGCTCGAGACAGCTCCTTCGGAATTTCTGCTGTCTAACATCCACTTTTTAGAATCATGGAACTTCCCACGGTTAACATATTTATTAGCGTGGTCGCATACTATATCGCTGCGAGTTATTTTAACTTTATCTTTCGTCTTTTTCTTATTAACTGTATTGTAGGTCTTCAAGCTAGCGAACACGCCCTCTTTCCTAGGTACATCCCCTTTCTTTTCTTCTTCTTCTTTAGCTTTAATATTCTTGGATATTTCGCCTTGAAGATTCGATAACTTCTCGCGCAAGAGTGCGCCCCTGTCGATATAAACCTTGGGACAACCAAAGGTATTCACGTATTTTCTGGCGACTGTCTCCAGGTGAGCGTACCGGACGTTCTTATCCGCCCAGTATTCGAATCCGACCTCAAATTCGCTATATCTCATCGCAACGTACCCATCGGGCGTATTTTCAATAACCAGATTGCTCAACTTAGTACCAACCAGATCGCTTCGTGCGTCCGCGATGAGGGGATATCTGTAGGCATAGGGGATACTCTCCAGACTCCTCTCCTGTTGTAACTCTGACGCCAATCCGTCCTTTCGCATCGGTTCATACACAAATTTGGCAACTATCCACATAGGACAGAGTAGGCCGCAGATGGCAACGCTCATCAATGTAAAAAAGATGCGCACATAGCTCATGTCTTGACTCGACACAACATCCAAATCAGCGTTCATATCTATGTAAGTATGAACGTTGATAATTTTAAGTTGTTACAAGAAAGGATTTTCTAACATCTATATAGAGTATGCTGGTCTGTATGTTCAAGAAATATAGGAATATTTTGGGAACCCCAGGACATGGGATACATAAACCGCGGATTTGTGGCACGGCCGCTGTCGACTATCTCTCAACCATCCTTCTGGCCATTGTTCTATGTTATGTTACTGGAATTCCGCTAGTGCTGACGACAGTGTCCTTACTGGTACTGGGGACGATAGCGCACGCACTTTTCGGTGTAGAAACAGATACCCTGAAATACTTAGGAATAAGATGCTAGAGATATTACTTACCGCCGCACATCTTAAGCCTTAATGCCATAAGATCCTTTATCTCTTCGTCAAGGATGGACACCTTGAGCCTTTGAAAGGATTTATTCAGATTATTCGGATGAAGACATACAAGATACATACCAGTCACTGACTTCCCATATTTCTTTTCTATAAGCCACTTATAAGTGTTTAATTGGAGAGAATAGTGCCAGAAATTAGCGTTTGGAAGATGGGAGATACACTCAGTTGTTGCCGACTCCCAACGATTGAGCTTTTTAATCTCCTTACAGCGTTTCCAGTCATATATCTGAAGTGTTCCGTCCGGGTTTTCGAATATCATGTCTATGGAACCTGCTAGTTTCAAGTCTTCGTCCCACACCATCCACTCGGTGCGATACGGTCTCATGGTTGACCCTATAATTCTATGGAATCTCAGGAAGTATTCATACTCTGTTGAATCGTTATTCACGGTTTCATTGTTGTAGAAACATTCTATGTCGTAGTGCATTTTTGTGCCAGCAGAGGATGCTTCGTTTCCGTTTTTCTTCCAAAGATCTTTGATCTCCTGCTTGCTCATACCGAAGTACCTACTGTCACTCCACTTCTTGGACTTCATCATCTTATCTATGATAGCATCCGGGTTAAAATGAGGGAAATGGGAGTGGTTCCAGGTTGTAACGGACGTGTAATCGGAGCAACCATCTATGGTATAGATATGTGGTCCCTCGTCGAACGTAATGTGTGAGTCACGCTCGTGGGGATTCTTCTTTGCTAAATAAGTCGGGGGATTCATATGTTATAATTGAATAGTTCTAGTTAAGCTATTATTCAATTTATTTAGTCAGGATACACCTTTATGATGAATTGTATAGCCACGAGGGGAGGTGCGTAGGGTTCATCAGCGCCTGTGTCGGAAGTAGAGGCGTTGAGCGCTTGCGCATTCGAACCCAGACCAAGCCCCCACTCCCCCCAATAACTTGTGCATATGTGTGTGCATGCTTCGGCATCTGCGCAACCGTCATGACGTCGTTCCCGTAGTACTGACCAAGCGTAATTGGTAATGTCGAACGATCAGGAGCTGGGGCTGCACCACTGAGCGCACCCATTATAGTTCGCCCGCGTATATCTGGGAGCCTGAAGTGTGTTAAAGCGCCACCATATGTGTACCCGACGAGGGAGAATAACTCCGGGTAAGAGCTAATGTCCAAAGCATCGCCATTGCAGACTAAATATCCACTAGGAGGTGATGCGTTAGCGTATGGCAAGATCACGCCAACCGGAAGACTCTGGCTGGTTGCGTGCATATGCATTGGGAGTCCGTCTTTGTAGTATTCCAAGGCATTGACTCGTTTGGCTTGTATCGTATTCTTAACCGGCATATATATATATATATATATATGTGGAGTATATTTAAACAACGGAGCTTCGACCAGTTTTTGTGCTACCTACATGGATGTAGGTGCGGTGTAGTTGGGATTTTTTTTGGGTGAATTTTAAATCTTTAGGTAAGTCATAATATGTCCTATCGTTTAGAGGTTGCATTTAGTCTGAGGCATGCTACTGGAGTGTTGAAACTCAAAGATGATCTAATTTCAGTAGCGGAGAACCACGGGTGTGAATATAGCTATTCGGATATAGAATTTGAAGGAATAAATCGAACGATCATAAGAAACCATCTCGTGATAGTATTGTATTTCCCTCAAAATCCCAGATATGTTATTGGTTTTATGAATTACATTAAACGACACAAGGTCGCATATATCGAATCTCTAGGATTTGACAATTGCCGATTCACCCTTCTCTATGCCTCAAAAGTGTACCTCAACATGATGGACAAGTACAAAGTAAAAGAGTACTTGCAGAACAAGAGAAATATCCGCGATGCGGATTTCAAAAGAGTGCTGCTAGCGGTATGATAAGCTATTTCCTCTTGTGCTTTCTACTCTTTCGCTTGGAGGGTCTCCTCCTCCTACGGGTTTTCCGGTAGCCCTTTTTGTGTGACCTTTTTCTAAAAGGTCGTTTAGACCGGCTCCCTTTCGCTTTGCTTTTTGCTAAAGTGTTTTTCAGCCTTGAAACCAACCCTTGCTTTGAGGATGGTACGGTGAGCAGACCAAGTAGCTGCTTTCGACTGAGCTTCTTGATACCGGTCTTCCCGTTATTCCTCTTCCCCTGATTACTGGCACACGATACGACACTCACTTCTAAGTGTGGAAATACAATACCCCTTACTAATAAAGACATTCTTATACTAATTTTATATTTTTTTATATTAAATGGATAAGAAACTCGAAGAACTCCCAGTTCCTAAGTTTGGCAAGAAAGTGGCTATTTTCAAGGCACCCGCGAGGAGTAAGGAGGATATTAAAGTATCATATCTCGACGAGCTACTAAACAAAGCTTTCTTAAAGAGGTACTTTAAGAAAAATAATAAGTAAACTATATAGATGGAGACGACTGCGGCATATGAACTTAAAAAGGTAGCAAGAAACAAAAAAGTAAAGACCGGACCGTGTATATTCCCGTTTAAGTACAAGTGGAAAACACATTCGGAATGCATTCCTACCAAAAAAGGTGAGATATGTGCTACGTCAGTAACGAAGAAACGTGGCACTCTGAAAACCTATGGTTATTGTAAACAAAAAGGGATTAAGAGAAAGACACTAAAATTACCTAAAAAATTGAATCGAATTAAGGTTAAGGTCATGACAGACAACATACAGTCGAAATCTTCTCAAGACAAGAAAAAGACACAACAAAAGTCTTCCATGACGAAAATTAGAATTAAAGGAAAGAAGCCCAAGATCCGAGTGGTAGAGTCTCTATCACTCAATAAAAAGTTCATCGATCTTCTTGGACGCCTGGAAGATCTCATGAAAATGCAGGGTGAGGTTCACCGTGCGCGAGCCTATCAGACGGCCGCCGAGACGATCATGGCTTATCCCACCAAGATCACGTCGCCCGACCAGCTAAAGGGTTTGCCTGGAATTGGGACCACTATCTTAAAAAAATTTGACCAGTTCCTCAAGACGGGCACGCTGGCTGTGTTGGAACGTGAGAAAGGGCACCCACGGTACATATTCGCCAAGATCTTCGGCGTCGGTCCCAAGAAGGCATTGGAATTGACGAAGGAGGGTCTCACGAACCTCGAGGAGCTACGAATTCGCAAGGATGAGCTTCTCAATAATAAGCAAAAAGTGGGATTGCGCTATTACGAGGACATCCTCAAGCGGATTCCGCGTGACGAGGTCAAGCAGTTTGATAGAGCCTTCAAGAAAGCTTTTGCTAAAGTTGCCTCTAAGGATGACAGCTTCGAGATTGTCGGCTCTTACCGACGCGGTGCTCCGTCATCAGGCGATATTGATGTCATTATCACTAATAGAGAGGGGGATCACTCCATCTTAGATAAGTTTATTACAGAGCTTCAAAAGGAAGACATCTTAACTGAAATTCTCTCCAAAGGGAAGACAAAAAGCTTAACTATTGGAAAACTTCCCGGTACCACGGTTGCCAGGCGGTTGGATTTCATGTTTGCAGAGCCCTCTGAGTACGCATTCTCGACACTCTACTTCACAGGCTCGAAAGCATTCAATGTCGTTCAACGTAAGCGTGCCAACGATCTGGGCTACACCATGAATGAGCATGGGTTATACCATTGGGTAGATCACGGGAAGAGGAAGAAGAAAGGATCGCGCGTCGATGGAGACTTCCCCACTGAAAGATCTATATTTGACTTCCTCGGGCTTAAATGGAAGTCTCCCATTCAGCGGACCAGCGGGAGGGCTGTTATCCTCAAAACTCCAACGAAGGTCACTGCGGATGTAAAGCTTGCTGAGCCAGAGAAAAAAGAAGTTTCCAAAAAAGCTACCAGGAAGAAGATTAGGGTGAAGCGGAGGAAAGTCACTGTTAAGGTCAAGTTGAAGAAACCCCGCAAAAAGGCGTATCTTCGCGAACAATGGGCTATCGTGTCCAAGGAAGGGATGTCGGCTATTAAGGTGCTTGCTGAGGATGATCTTTGCGCCATGCTTCGCTTCGCCTCAGATGCTTACTACAACGACAAGCCTGTTGTGACTGACAATCTGTTCGACATTGTAAAAGAGTACGGACAACGAACCTATAGTGGGAACCCGTGCTTCCATGAAATCGGTGCACCTACGAACAAGAAAAAGGTCAAGCTACCTTACTTCCTTGGATCCATGGAGAAGATCAAGCCTGATACTGCCGCTCTCCCGAAGTTCCTAGCAAAATACCCGGGATCGAAGGTCATATCCGCCAAATTGGACGGAATCTCAGCCCTCTACACGACCGAGGGGAAGCGTCCGCAGTTACTAACTCGCGGACGTGCAGTATCGGGTCTAGATATTAGCTACATGATTCCTTACCTCGAACTCCCCAAGGAAGAGGGCATCGCAATTCGTGGCGAGCTCATCGTACCGCAGAAGGTGTTCGAGTCCAAGTATTCGGCCACATATAAGAATCCACGGAATATGGTGTCTGGGATTGTGAATTCCAAGCAACACGAGGCTGAGAAGTGGAAAGATCTGGACTTCGTTGGGTACGAAGTCATCAATCCTAGGCTTAAACCTAGCGCTCAGCTCGAGTGGCTACATAAACACGGCGTGATCACCGTCCTCCATGAGGTAACCGACAAGATCTCGAACGAGCTCCTGTCAACATTGCTCGTTGAGTGGCGGGAGAATTACACCTACGAGATAGATGGGCTCGTTGTTGTGGACGACAAGATACACCCTCGTCGAGACAAGAACCCCGACTTTGCCTTCGCGTTCAAGATGGTATTGGGGGACCAGATCGCAGAAGTGAAAGTGGTCGATGTGATTTGGACATCTAGCAAGGACCATTACCTGAAGCCCGTTGTTCAGGTCGAACCCGTACGAATCCGTGGTGCCGACATTGAGTTCGCAACCGGTTACAATGCCAGGTTTATCAAAGATAACATGATCGGGGTCGGCGCCGTCATTCAACTTATTCGCAGCGGTGACGTGATTCCAAAGATCGAGACTGTCATCCAACCTGCCGAGCAGGCTAAGATGCCCACAGTTCCGTGGCATTGGAACGAAACAAAGGTCGATGCTATCAGCGATCTGGAAGACGATCCGGGTGTCCGTCAGAAGAGCATCGAGTTCTTCTTCAAGAAACTTGACATTAAAGGACTCGGACCAGGCAACGTCAAACGTATGATAAAGACCGGATTCGACACGGTCCCTAAGATTCTTAATATGACGAAGGAGGATATGTTGACTGTTGAGGGAGTCAAGGAGCGGACTGCTACTAAACTCCACACTAATATCCGTGCGGCTCTTGTTGACGCATCTTTGGTTGCAATTGCCAGCGCTTCTAACGTCTTCGGTAGAGGACTCGGCTCCTCCATTCTCCGGAACATCATTCATGAATACCCGAACATCATCGAGGCACCTGAATCTGCGGATGTAAAAGTTCAACAAGTCTCTAAGGTAGAAAATGTGGGGCTCAAGAGAGCCAGAGTCTTCGTCAAAAATATTCCAGCCTTCATCTCATTCCTTAGTGCGTCCGGTCTGACCGACAAGTTAAAAGAGCAGGTGGGGAAGAACGTCGACAAAAGCCATCCACTATTCGGGAAACGAATCGTGATAACGGGGTTCACGGGTAAAACGCTGAAGAAGAAGCTGGCCCAACTCGGAGCTAAAGTGGGCTCATCTGTGAACGACGATACCTTCCTTGTAGTAGTTAAGGATCTGGATGCGGGCACGTCCAAGGCAGACAAGGCTAGAGAAAAGGGAATAGAATTAGTTACCGTGGATGATTTCAGATCCAGATATGTCAAATAAAATCTAATGATTGTATATACTACATGGTAAAGAAACAATCAAAATCTTTTTTATCAAAGTTTAAGAAATTCGTCAGAACCCATAGTAGGCGTCGTAGAACGAGGAGAAAGCATCGTGCGAAGGGACCAGGGAGGCGACATCGCTCGTCTCGTCTAAGGCATGTCGCTCTTGGCAGAAAAAAGACCAAAACCCCCACATCACTGTCAGTATTTCCCGATAAAAGCCCACAACTGCAGAAGAAGGGAGAACCAACCAAACTCAACCCTTTTACCTCAAAAAACATTGCGATAAGAGACTCCAAAGGGAGAGAATTCAATGCCATCATAAATGGACGACTGGCTTATAGGCGCGCTCCTAGAGGACACAACGTCCATAATCTCTCCCCAGTAATATACGGCCCACGAGCTGAACAACTCACCAAGCAGAACTACAAGAAACTTAAGAGAGGAACAATGCTGTACTACGATAGAGGATCCGTCGTGCTCAGAGGTCCTCTGAAGTTTCAGAATGTGGTGCGAGGTCCAAAGCTGCTTATGAAGGTGTCCGACACTGTATACCCGGTAGAATACCTGTTCACCATGGCGGTTGACAGATTGGGAAACGAGAAATTATACATGGTCGTAGACAAGAAGAGAACGGATACCCGCAGGAAGAAGAAGCGTAGACGGCGTAGTTCTAGAAAGTAAACTCATACTCGACTATTTTTTTAAGATTAAGCTTCAAGTGGTTATACAATTTGCAGCTTATTTTGCTGATCGATACGTCATACTCGTACGGTCCTCCCATAACTTTCCTAAGATTGTTAAGGTACGTCTCATTCGTAACTGGGTTATCTATCATGCTTGCATTCTCCAGCCTGTACATATGGAAAACTCTCTTCAACTCATTATACAGCGTGCCAATGACAACTCTGAATTCGTCTTGGTCGATCTGTCGCCACTGCCCTTCGCTGTATGCGAACAGCGTATTCAGTTTCTGATCGAAAGCACGGATGGGAAGTAAATGCCCGTCATTTAGGCTGAGATTCTTCTCTAAGACGCGGTACATTCCGCCCACAAAGTTGTGATCGAAAAACAGGTGAAGATCTCTCCGAGTGAACTCTACGTTACGTGCCCAAGTGATGTAGTCCTGTCTTGGTGTACAGTTGCCATTCAACCAGTCCATAAGATTAAGCTTTTTCTTCTGTTTACATATCCACTTCTTCTGCACCGCAACTGTATTTTCCAGCTTCGTAACTTTTTTTAAAAGAACTTGCACCACTAACCACAGATCGGTAGTCGACGGTTGATCCAATAGGTGGCTTTCCGTACTATTCGCAGAAAAGCGACGCATTTCACAGAATGCTCTGTGCCTCTGGAAGTTCCCAAGCCTCTTATACTTCTTTCCGCAAGAGCAGGTATGCATATACTAACCAGCTACCCTGAGATATCTCGATTCTAAGATTAGATCGCCTGTTTCAATTTTTTTAATAGGCTTATATGTATATATGTCCGGTTTGGTCACAGGAGATAATTGCACTATATGTATTGCTTGTCACGACAATTGCTATAGCTGTCCCGATGGTCCTTATAGCAACACTGGGAAAAGTTGCCAGACACACGCTATCTATATGGATAATCTGGCTAGAATAAACAAGCAAGTGCGGATGTCCTCTTCACTAGCGATGATGATGCGACGCGCTGCCAACGTAAGTAAGCAAGTCGGGCAGAGCGCAAACCCCAGACATTTAGAACAAGCAGGTGGTCCGGGGGACTTGATCCATGGAGTACAGACGAACTGTCGCAATAGAGGCTTTGGTTCTCTCGGAATCTTCTCCAATCCCACAGCCTGGAAGTCGGTAACATACAGAGTCCCAACATCCAGAGCAAGAACCGCATATCGTAACCAGCGAGGGGTTGACAAGAAACACGGATCTTACGCTCGCTACCTGGCACGGAGAGTAGGAGGGGAGTTGCGGAAGGAACAGATGCCCACGGTCAGGAACAGAACCGCCCTCATCCATCAGCCGCGCAACCGTACAGGCACCAACTCCTGTGGAGGAGTATGTGGATCGGATCCGCACACGAAGGCACAGACTACCAGCAAATGCACGCCTCCATGGGGGGAGGAGGTGGACATGCTGGTTTGTTGCTCCACAGCCTGCTGTGACAACAGAATTCCGGGCACTAGTCAGACTGGAGATCTACAGTACACATGCGATTCCACGCATAACTGTACCCGCAATCCCAATAGCACAAATTTCAGCGGATTACTTGGAAACAACACCCAATGTGTCAGCTCCACAAGGTGTGGATGTTGCGTTGGCAATGGGAACTATCAAGCTACGGATGCCAAAGGTCATCCGAACAATAGGTAGAGAAAAATTGAATTAGAGATATATTGTATTAGTAGGCCCAATACAATATGCCAATACAAAGAGATCGCGTTTCCCAACTGTCGGCTGTACAGCAAGAGGCACTAGCGCTCTTTGCCAGAAAAAATGCGGACTATGGTGATGCCTTCGCTGGCTACGGACCTGTAGGTGTATTGGTCAGGCTTGGCGATAAAGTCAGTAGGCTCAGCAGCGTAACCAAGACAGGGATTAATCTAGTTAACACCGAGTCTCTTCGCGATACGCTTATCGACCTCCACAACTACTCGGCAATGGCTGTCATGCTTCTCGATGAGTCTAAGTCGAACATAGAGAACCCGCGAATCGCCAAACTTAAAAAGGAATCTTGTTTGGAAAAGATGAAGGACAGCTATTTGGCTGACTTGCGGCTTCGGCATGACTCAAAGGAAGCTGAAGAGGTTGACTTTACTGCGCTGGTTAAAGATCTCATTCGTGAGCAATTGCGATGCCGTAGACAGCGCGTGCGCCGCGGCAAGGAGAGCCTTTACGCAATATTTGAGTCCGGCTCGAGATCACCAAAGATCTACGTCTTCTATGGGACATTCCGCAGACTAAGGGTGGCAGTCAGGGCCTTCAAGTTGAAAGGTATAGACTGGACATGGGAAAAGGGCACGTTGCTCCGATTCATTCGAGGAGCTGTCACGGATCTTCTCCCGAGGGAGTGGTCCCCCCTCCTTCTTTCCACACCTTGGAAGCTATCTGCCTTCCTTTCCAGAGGCTTCAAGGAGAAGGTAGGCAATAGGGCATACAATAAGGTCAGCAACGCGCTGTCTTCCCTTCCCTGCTGTACTGCTGATCATGAGGCTCTCCTGGAAGTGAGTGCCGCGATTCCCGGATTGCAAGCGGGGAAGTTGATAGAGCAGATGTCTGACGACAAGTGCAACATGCTCATATTCGTCTTTATGGGTGGCGCATCTATCCAATTTGCGATAGTCACTGTGGATAAGCAGATAGACATCGAGAGCTGCCAGATTACCATTGAAGGTTGGTCTGACAAAGTGGGCGGAATCTTTGAATGGATTACGAAGTTGAAGTGCGCCAGAGATCCAGCAGAAGTGACTCTTTTCCTTGGCTCGAACCTCGGCTTCATCAACAATTGTGTGGATGCTAAGAACAGGGTTCCTGGCAAGCCTCCCTACCGCGAGTATGACAGAGAGGCTCTCACAGCGGGTTTCGCTACGTCGCGTTCGGTGTTCGCCGACCTCGGAACAAACGAACGTAAGCAGCGGTTCGGCACGGCATCAAGTGATGCCTTTGCCTTCGCGGAGAAGGTCCTGAAGGGACTGGCGCCGTTGGCAGACAAGGTCGTGTCTGGCAAAGACTTGAAGGTAGAGGGCGAAACATGGCCTGGTGGACCGTCTGGGGGTATAGGCTATTTAACAGCCTTCTTACAAGAAAAAGAAGCTTCGTTAACGAAACCGTAGAGTTCACGGCCATTACTACATCTTCCTTATCAAAAAAATATAGCCAGACGATTGAGATACGCAAATACAAGGGTTCTCTTCACTTAAACGCCGAGAGATTGTCGTATAGTCAATACAAATATCTGTAGCGATGCTCCTTAACGATTTGTAGAAGAGTGTGGATCTATCAGGAAATATGACTAGATACCTTAATTTTTCTGCGTATTTTTCCATTTGAGCTACTGTCGTGATATCCATAATACCATAGCTTACCAAGATATTTCTAATATATTTATAGTTTATCATCTTCCAAAAAAAAGAGCACTAAAAAAAACGCACTGCTCTGCTAACTTTCATGGCGCCTAGTTCGCAATTTGATCCAAATGATCTCAACGATATAAACTTAAGCGGGCGTATTAGTATATGGGAAGTATATGTTCTTTTTTCAAACAACAGATATCCAAAAATGGTAATCCTGATAAAGAGTCCAGTCAACATCACAGGCTACTGAACAGAGAGCCAAATGTAGCGAAACCTTCCATAAATAGATGTTACAATGGACGGTCCGAGTCCTACGATGGGGAGGTGCTTTCAGACTCCCCGCGGTCTACCATCATTAAAAGGATGATTCAAGAATATCCAGATCAGCTGCAAACCCTGCTATACCCGTCCCCAGAAGAGGATGAAGGTAAGGAGGCAAGCCCCCCTGATCTCCCAGACGATGTCGCGAAGATCAGTCCTCCTGCTAATATTCGTCTTGACATTCAAGAGGGAGAATTTCTCTAGGGGAAGTCGTCACGATGGCAACATTATCTTCGATGAGTTTTTTGGCTAGCTCTTCGGTTACCAAGAACCGAAAGCCAGCGGAGGCCATCTTCAGTCCCGTTTCACCTAAAAAATTAATTTTAGAAGTATCAATAAATCTTACAGCTACTGGCTTTGGAACTACAACTTTCTTCAGATCCTCAGGGTCTACAATAAAGTTAGCCTTAATCATCACTAATATAACTAGGGTCTATATTTTTTCTTCATCTAATCAGCCCAACATCGCTCACATTCACGATGAGTGCCATGTTTAAGATTTAGATTGACTGTAGCTTCTCTCACTCCACAATCTTCGCACATACCCACGCCATTAATCCAAGGTGGATTTGCACTTCCGCGGATCTTCAGCACCGCCTCTCCTAGTAGTTCGTCAATATCACTTAAGACCTTGGCTTCTTCAAGCATGATCTTTTCTCTTGCTGCTTCATACTTATCACGAACTTTATCAAGATTTTTGGAACGGGGGAGAAAGGAGTAGGCTCTCTTTTCCGGTTCTTTTGACATGATCGCTCTTGTGTTGCTTTGAAAAGTATTCGAATACTCTACTTCAATTTATTTCGCTCTAGCCTTCATTTTTCTGCGTTTCCGGCGCAAACGCCGTATCCGTTTCTTTTTCCATTTCCATCGCATAGTCGCTGTGGCTTTCTTGAAACGACATCCGTGTGCCATCGCTTTTATGTATTTATGCAAGATAATTCTTATTTATATCAATTTTAATGTCTATGTAATGCATATAAGATGGTAAAGTACTATGGAAGAGCGCGACAGAGGGTCGGTTCAGTCAATACGAACCAGATAGGGCTCAAAATGAGCGGATGTCCCTCAAAAGTCGGTAGAAAGGGAGTGATCGACAGATACATTAGTCGGCGCAGCCAGTGTAACCAGACATACTGCGGACCCGTATTTTACCACGGCGTGATATGGAGCTGGAACAATACTCGATGCGTAGCGAAAGCGCCTCGCGGACAATCGTTCAACGCAGGTGTTGGACATAAGGCTAACCCGCGGTTTGCTTGTGGAGATACATGCGTTGCAGGCTGGGACCCTAACAGAGCGTTCCAGATCTTGCAGGAGTTCTTCAATACTAGCACCCAGAGCGTTATCCTCATTGGCAAAACTGAGACATTGCTGGCGGATCTTCCCGCGGATGTTGTAGCCCAGCTACAGGCACTCGGTACATGGCCCATAACGCACTACTACCCTGGGCAGCCAGAATATGCTGCTCTGCCGCCTTATATTAAGCAAGCTGTGGATACCATTAACAATCTGGGTATCCTCGGACAGATCGGGTCCGGTCCGCCAGCACCCCATGTGGTTGGCGTAGCAACCTACACGGACCAGACGCTTCTGAGGGAGGCAGGTTTTGGGATGGGATTGGTATTTGCTCCAGAAAATACTGTGATGATGTATTCCCTAGCTCCGAAAACGCAAAACAAAGTCCCTAGCACTTTCTGGTGCCCGAGGGGTTGGAGCTGGCTCCCTTGGTGTTCGGTGGAGGGACCGGGAGGGGTAGAAGTGACGGAGTCGGTGGTAGGTGGCGTCATCGTCCCTCCTATCATTCCTGTCATTTAAGGTCTAAAACAAATTGAACTAAATCCACTATATTAATAACTTATTAATACAATGGAGATTACCGTATATACCGATGGAGCTTGCTCGAACAATGGGCAAAAAGGAGCAAAAGCTGGTCTTGGTGTATACTTCGGGGAAGGGGATCCTAGGAATTGCAGTCAGAGAATTCAGGGAAAGCAGACCAACAACACGGCGGAGTTGAAGGCTCTTATAAAAGCTGCATATGTTCTGAAGAGAGAGATTCTAGCGGGCTTTACTGTGAACATATATTCAGATTCTTCCTATGCGATGCGCTGCTGCACTACATATGGAGAGAAGCTGGAAAAGATTAACTGGACTAGAAAAAAGCGAATACCTAACCTTGAACTGGTAAAGGAAGCGTACTATACGTTCAAAGGGAGAGATAATGTGAAATTCCACCCGATTGCCGCCCATACAGGAAAGGTCGACGTACACAGTTTAGGAAACGAGGGTGCAGATAGACTGGCGAATTTAGCGATCGGTCATATGAGCTGTCCATATGTAAATAGGACTAAGAGAATGGGTTGGGCTAGCAGCAGTAGCAGCGGAACGAAGAAGATATACCTCAATCTACCTTATGACGAGAAAGAAGACGGGAAGAAACTGGGTACCAAATGGGACCGTGGAAAAAAGAAGTGGTATATACTGTCCACCATGGACGAAAATCGTAAGAAAACAATATTAAATCTATGGGGATAGTTTAAATTACATGTTCGAGAATCTTTTAATCGGGGGTATGGCTGGGGTTATTTCGAGAACAGTCACCGCTCCTTTGGAGTTATATAAGATTCAACGCCAGAACCAATATCTCAAGGATGCCAAAATAAGCCAGGTTTTGAGAAAAGAGGGCATTAGATACTTATGGAAAGGCAATATGACGAATTGCCTACGAGCATTTCCTCAATTCTCCTGTAATTATGCTATATTTAAGTCTTCCAAAGAACACATTTTTTCAGATATTCAGCATGAAAAGCTAAGGGATTTCCTCTCAGGGGGCGTGGCAGGGGTAGTCGCAATGGGAGCTATCTACCCACTTGAGACTATTAGGACGCGTCTGTCGTTACAGATGAACAAATCCCACTATGCGAATCCCTATCAAGTTCTCCGAAAGCTTAGGTTATCGGAGCTGTACCGGGGGTTAGGCATCAGTATCCTCGGCTTCGGTCCCTTCAGCGCATTTAACTTCATGTTTTACTACAATTATGCCAAGATGCTGGAGAATACCGGCTTAAACTCCACTAGCACAAAGTTGTTGGCTGGCGGAATGGCAGGAATGTGTGCTCTGAGTATCACTTACCCTACGGACCTACTTCGAAGACACTTCCAGATGGCCGGGTTTAGTAATGAGGTCCCTAAGTACAAGGGCATCTTCGACGGGTTTAGAACTGTAGTCATTGCAGATGGGATAAGAGGACTCTACAAAGGGCTCCTAGCTGCCTATATCCGGGTGATTCCTTGTTTAGCAATACAGTTTTGGTGTTTAGAGAAAGGCAAGCAACTATTGGGAGGTAATTAGCATATAAATATTTTAGATCTAGAATATATATTGGATGTCGAAAATGTTTAACCTCGCGGTCAAAGACTACAACATAAATGAATTAAAGAACTTATTAAACCTACAAGATCCTTTCACCTTGGAAGATATTGTAAACAATGAAAATGTGCTCCGTGAAAAACTGTTGATGGACAATGCTATCTCAAGGGGTAAAAAGAAAGAAATACTGAAATTCCTAAGTGAAGCTAAAGACATTCTAATGAAGAAGAAAAAACAGCAGTTTACGAGCATGGCTGGACACGAGCTCATGGGCGGGGAGCATGTGATCGATAAGCGCCCCCACGACCGTACCAGCCTACAATCCCGGCTCAATGCTGTGCCTGGAGATCGGATGGACGGGATAGATGATGGGCACAATATGCACCGGCTATTGTGTCTCGACTCACGCTTTCGAAACAACTACTATACCACTCTTAGCACCAACTATACGATGACGCTTCCAACAGTCGTAAAGAATGTGGTGTCTATGGAACTTTCCGCACTAGAATTCCCGAGTACGTACTACCAAATAAGTAAGTCGATCGGGAATAACTTCTTCTGGATAGTATGGACCGACCCCGCCCGCTTAATGGTGGGGAGCGACCCGCTGGCCCTCTGGTACTATATAGCAATACCAGATGGTAACTACAAACGTGGTGAGATTGAGATCGCAATCAACGAACAGTTGCTAATCGCCACACAACCAACAGCCGCCGCCAAGGCGGCACTCGGTCCTGAATACACGTCGGGCATGGTAGCTCATCCGCAAATCACGATAGATATACACTCTGTTAAAAGCGTTTTTTCTATTGCCCCGGGGAACGTGACAGCAGCTGCGACAGTCCCAGATGTATCGCTCAATATTCTGAATGATCCTTCATGTAACGCATGGTTTGAGGTCCTCTATAATCGTAGCAGAGGAAGCAGAGGTGCTACAAGTTACTGGACACAAACCATTACTCCAGGTCCGATGACCTATTCCGGAGGAGTCGACGACGACCCGCCGCTCCATTTAGATAGTTACAATGGGATTCTTGGGGGTATGGGCTGGATCTTAGGCTATCGGCTTGGGGAGTATAAGGGAGCCACCGCCTATGTATCTGAAGGATGCTACGACGCGTGGGGGACTAAGTATTTGTATGTAGTAATCGATGATTTCAACAAGAACGTCAACAATTTCTGCATACCTTCATACAATCAGTCTCTCGGGACATCAAATATACTTGCTAGGATCTCCACAAATGCCGCTTCGTCGGACGCCTTTAGCGATGGACTCACTCTCAACACTGGATTACAGGACTCAGACAGTTCGATCAAGAAACGGTACTATTTCGGTCCAGTCGACATATCGCGCCTTCATATTCAGGTTCTGGACGAACTTGGTCGAATTATCGATCTTAACAGCATGGACTACTCGATGGCGGTAAATCTTGTCTGTTTATATGATTAATTAAATATATCTGTGTAAATTATATGAACTGCTTTAACAATAATGCTCCAAACTTATCTTCCAGCGACAGAATACGCGACAAGAAAGCTAGATCAATTTACAAGACTAACGTTATGGATTTCCAGAATGGCGGAAGCAGCAGATGTAGAAACTATAACGGTAAAGTAGGCTTCTACAGAGACGGAACACTACGAAATACGCGGAGCTACGATAGGAAGCTTTCACTTAACCGCGGATTCGCTCTATGCGTTGATGGGGCTTACGACACCTCATGTCACGACTATCCGAATCTGGATACTCTGGACGCTAACGTTCAGCGTGGACTAGTCCAGTGTAAGTCGACAAACTTACTAACAGCGGCCAACGTGAAACTCACTACTGGCAAAGATAGTATCCTGAGTATGTTCAGCGGAGCCTCCTTGAGCTCCGTATTAGCATGTAATCCTATGCGAGGCTTCTTGGTCATGGAGTCGTGGAAGTGGCCATTCGAATGGATAGATGGGGACACTAATGGAAATCCGAAACTGAATTGGTTTGAGAATCCTTTCTACTTTCAGACGCTCGACGGGAGCGGAATAATCATAGATCCAGAGAACGCTCTGTTCGGAACCGACACCTGTCCTACCGATATAACAAACAGAGCACTCGGTCCAAACGCCTATCTGGCATTTACGCGGACAACCCCCTTTATTGTAGTGAAAGGAAAGTTGTTTAACCCTGATACGGGCGTCCCCTTTGAGTGCGACGCGCTGCCAACGGAGTCTGTCTATGATGACCCCCTTTCAACAGCTACCCCAAAAGCAAAGTTCCCGATAAGGTTACCAAAGCGAGGGGACGTGGCTGTAGGAGGAGTGATGAGTATTCTTGATTGGAATCGAAATATATCGCAAGCCCGTCAAATTCCCGGCATCCAGTCCCTCTACGACGTACTCACTGTGAAGGAAGTGCATATGATCAAAACACTGTTCGTGTCCATGTCATGGTCCTTCGAATGGTTTACTGGAGTAGGTATAGTCGACCGCGTATGCTGCGTCGATCCGGTCGAGAAGCTATTCGAAATTTACATCAAGCCTTTTTGGGGGAGCATATGGCCGCCAACTACTCTCCCAAGAACCAAGGCGGTAAATGGACCGGACGTCCCCATTGCGCTTCGTTCCGCCACTGCAAAGGGTGGTCCAGACAGTATCGGCGGACCCATGCTTCAGTTTGGAGGGGAATGGACGACGACAGTGAAGGGACTTAGCCAAGATACCGTTGCACAAATGCTTGCTGCTAACGTATGCGTGTGGCCGCCAAAAGCAGAAGAGATTGTTTTGATGGTGGCGGCCGCGTCGCCTTGTCCGGCTCCCACCGGACCTGGCATTTGCCCAGCTTTCTATGCAGGCGATGCGCCCATTGGACTCCCGTACGGGACTGCCCCATTCGGCGGAGGCATAGCATTTCTTCCACAAAGAGCCGTCTCAGAGCTCTTCTCCGCCGCACCTCAAAGCCACGACGTCAGTAACCAGCAACTCCTTAATAACCTTTCGCCTTTGTGTACTATGGGCTGGTCAATCGATTGCAATCTGATTGGTGGAGTAGCTGGTTGGGGTTCGCAACTTCAAGCTGCTCAACCTGCGGCACCGGATTCATTGGCCGGTCGCGCCTCGCTCTATCATCTGGTAGCTTATGATTCCACTCTGAAGGAGAATTCCGATTTTGGGTTGGATTTGCTGAAATATTTCGTTAAGGAACCCTACAGTGTCCAGGAAGCAGCAGGAGCTCCATGTGTCAAGAACGTTGCCTTTGGAAATAATACCAAACAGAACTACATCGTAAGTTACGACCCTCGCAGCAAAAATGTGAAATTTAATATTAACCAAAAACTGTATTCAGAATTAAGTATATAATCATAATAATGAACGGTTCTGAAGATTTAGAGAAGCTCGAGGACCGCGCTTTTCCCCAGACAGGGTCGCTACGAATGTTGTTAGGAGCGAGGAACTTGAAAATTGTGCTCTTCGTACGACATGCTGAAGCCATCCATAATGTCGCTGACGCAGTCGCGAGGAGGACCGCCATCGATGAGGGGCGCAGTGCGGAAGAAGCCCGAATAGCCACACTTAAGAAACCCGAGTTCCTGGATGCGGGACTTTCCCCGCGGGGAGTCGCCCAGAGTTTCAGATCTCGCAAAAGCATATCCCGCCTCATATCCTCGTTGGGACTGTCACCCAGTCTAGTCATAACATCTCCACTGAAGCGGTGCACTCAAACCACGGAAATAATATTCGGTGACAATGCTGACGTAGTGGTCGAAACAGACAACCTGGTAAGAGAACGGATGACTGGCAGACCATGCGACTTTCTAGAATGGGAATTCAAGGAGGAAGGTGGTAAGGCTTCGGAGGACAAGATGGCAGAAGAGGACAACATCAACCTACAGACTCGGTGTTCGAACTTTCTCGATCGTCTCAAGGCAATAGACGGTCACCAGTTCATTGTCGTAGTTTCCCACAAGGCTTTTCTCCGCGAATTGGACAATGAACTCCGGAATCACTGGGCGGAAGCTAGTACAGTCTTGCGTCCTGGTATCTACCAAAATACGGAAGCGAGGCTATACTGCTTTGACTTTGCACCCAAGACGCTGATAAACAAGAAGCTAATGCAATTTATTGTCGGAGACCCGCAATGCACCTACGGGATACAAACCCATATACGAAAGTGGTCTATCCGTTCCGAAGCGTAACCCGGTCGTTATATTCTATAAATTTTTGACTACCATTATAGAATATAGCATATGTCCATATTCCACCTAGATTTGAACACATATCAGCAAGATTTCAAAACAAGTCAGGTAAATAAAGAACGATACGGAGATGTAAGGACTGACTTCGCTCTTGTAAATAAAATACTCGATCTTCTTCCCCAATCTCGGTTCGAAAATCCTAGGCTAAAATGGCTCGATCCTTGCGCAGGAACAGGTTATTTTACAATAATCCTATATAAGAGGCTATTTAAATCTCTCCAAACAGTCATTAAAAACCCAATGAAAAGACACAGACATATCGTAAGGAACATGATATGGATGATTGAGATCAATGGAGAGCATTTAGATGGTTTATTTCAGTTGTTTGGAGAGAATGCCAATATACTTAATGGCAACTTCTTGGATATGAGGAGCATGGAGTTCGACACAATAATAGGAAATCCGCCATTTAACTGCAACGGTATTAAGAAAGTTCCTACCAACAGTAGTAGAAACAAAAAGCTCGATGGAAGGACCGTATGGGTTGACTTCGTTACCTACTCTATGATGAACCTTAAAAATGGCGGATATTTAGCCATGATAACTCCATCTATTTGGATGAAACGCGATCATTATCATTCTAATTCTCTCCAAAAGTGGAATATAAAGAAGATTCATTGTCTTACGAATACACAAACTAATAGAATCTTCCATAAACAAGCGCAGACCCCTACATGCTATTTTACTATCGTCAAGGAGAAGACGGCTCTCTCCAGCAGGGTCGCTCTGTTCGACTCATTTTTGAAGAATTACATAAACTTTTCCGCCAACCGACAATCGGGAAGCGTATCGTTCCCATTATACGGCGCATCCATAATAGAGAAGCTAGCAGACGTGGTCAAACAGTTCGGCTTTATACAAGTAACAAAGACCAGTATACGGCCTGGTTATAAAGGATTAACCGTGAAAAGTGCCTCCGATGAAAACCATGTGTACCCCAATGTGTCGACCTGCGTCCTTAACAAGTTAAGACCTACATTAGTAGTGAATTTTTCAAATCAGAAGTGTGTGTTTGCCGGAGTCCCGAAGCTCATATTGGCGCATAAGATGTACGGATTCCCTTTCTACGATTCCACAGGGGAATACGGGATATCCAATAGAGACAACTATGTTATCGTAGGTCGGACGCATAATGACTTCTTGCGACTTAAAAGATTCCTGTCTACCAAGTTGGCGTTTGTCGCATTCGAGTCCACGAGATACCGGATGAAATATCTGGAGAGATATGCGTTTGAGTTTCTACCAGATATTACTAAAATACCCAACTTTCCTGAGACAATTACGGATGAAACTGTGATGGACTACTTCAAATTCTCTGAGTTGGAGAGAAAATGTATTGATAATATTGTCAAGAAACAATATAAGCAATTCCAGGAGTGAATTAGCCTGCCATTTATCTTCTTTTTCTTCGCCGAGTTCTTCGCCGAGTTCTTCGCCGAGTTCTTCGCCGAGTTCTTCGCTGAGTTCTTCGCCGAGTTCTGCGCCGCGTCTTTCTTCTCCTTATACGACTACCCATCCCGAACGGAGGAGGCGATCTTTTCTTTTCAGCGCGGGCTTTACGATACAGCTCTCCGCGACGTTCTTCCTCTCGCTTCCTCTTTCGCCTGGACCTTCGCCGCCGGCTCTTTGTTCCGAGATGTTTGAGTTTGTCCCTCTTTTGGCTTGCTCCTGATGGGGACCAGGCAGGTGGCGGACCAGACGGTTGTCTCGTTAGAAGAGGAGGAGGAAGCCTGTCCATCCAGTGAACGGACTTCTCATCTGAGCTTTCGTGTGAAGGGATCCAACTGGGATGTGACATTATATAGTAAGAGGCGATTATAAAAATTGATTCAGTCAAGCTGTCCCGCAGGTCTAGGATAAGATCGATGGTGAGTAATGGAGAGAAAGTCTATATAGGCACAACACGATTCACAAACGCAACGTTCGAGGAGAACAGAGCATGGAGAAAGAAGCATAAGTGGAAGGGATGTATATACGGCTTGAATAAAAAGATGCCTATCTGCATACCCCATATGGGACTGGTATATGTCGTCGAGATGAACAATGACGAGAACAGGATAGAGGGGATAGGATTAGTTCGCAACTATATAAATCTGGACTACAAGACATGCCTCTATACGAGTGACCGGAACTACAACCGATACATATACAACAGTGAATATAGAAAAGACAGAAAAGACATTGGGTCCCTAAAAATGCTAGAAATCCTAGAGATAATTTTATTTAAGGGATCCGGACATTATAAGCGCGGTCAAGGAATTACGACTATAAATCTAAGTAAATTAAGCGATACGAACAAGAGAGTTCTAGGTAGCTTCTTCGATGGACTTTTCAAACTGTGAGATCGGCGCGTTTGAATTTTCTGGATACGGTCCTGAAATCGGGCTCAAGCACCGATACCGTCTGTGAGTACAGGACACTAATTTTCTTCAGCTCCGCATTTGCGTATGTGCGAAGCCCGTTGCACCTGCTCAGGTTTTCGACGATAACCTTCTTAGCAGCTTTCTCGTCGAGGTCGGTGTCGAGATCGTGAAGAGATTGGAAGACGTCGCGAAGGCTCTCGACGAACACAGTATTGATCAACTCATACACATGCAGAATAGCCAAGCTTTTCCCATGCCTTTTGTCCCTCTTCATAAGCTCTTTCATCATTTCTTTCTCAGTGACCTTTTTAAGGATGTACTTTATACGGAGCAGTTTGTTATCGGCCGCATTGTTACAATGCCTTCGCACGCGTTCCAACTCTACATGGGTAAAATGTGTACTGGCACGGTGAAGATCGATGATAGCCTTGGCCAGATACGCATTCTCGGAAAGTATCTTGTTTCGCATTTCGTGCCTGCTGACATCTAGAATCCCCAAGATAGTTTGTCTGAATGTCACGACGTTGGGTAACCCCCCGCACATGACGGCGCCAGGGGCATTAACGGCACCCGCACCTCCACCATTGTTCTGCCAATGGTAGAAGTGGGGATTATGAATGACCCCGAACACTTTGTGACCTGTCTTCCAGCTGAACGCTGTGTTGCATCGAGTACAAAACATCTGATCACATCCTGAAATCTTGAATACAGGATGCCCGTTCGGACAGTTGCGAGTCTCCTTGCGGATGATATCGGCACTTTTGACGTCATTCTCGTCGCACTTATGTTCCGCCATATGTTCGTTTGTAGGCTTAATAGCGAAGCATTTCGAGCACACATGACATTCACACATAGGACATCTCCACTGAGTCGACAGGAATCCACGACATCCCTCAGTCGGACAAGCTTTTATGAATTTCTTCTTCTTTTGCGTGATCGTTCCGCCAGATCTGTATCGCCGGATCTTTTCTTCGATTCTATACCGTTTCGTCTGTAACTGCTGTAGATAAGCTCGTATATCGTCTACCTGCTCCTTGAGACCTGACATCTCCACCTCAAGGATCTGAACCTGTTTATACTCCTCGACGTCAGGCATAGTAGCTGGAAGACGACTCTTCTCGTGCTCAAAGAGCATCTGTTTTCGATGAGCTTTGTATTCGCCATTGACGAAGGATTGTAGAGTCGCCTTCGTCAAGGTATCTAGCTCCCACTGGTTCTTGCAGTTTAGGCAATGTGCTAGATCGTTCTTGGTCAGAAGATACCTCCTGATACAGGCACGACACGCAGGATAGTCACAGACGGGACAGTTGAAACGAGCACGTGTGCTCTTATTGTAATCATCGCAGCAAATATCACACATCTTTGTGTCAGGGTTTTTGGTGTCCATGTTTGTTCCTTGTTATTTATATATATTTAAGTATTCCAGAGCTAATTCAATTTTTCTCTCCCGAATCTATATACGAATGGATAAAAAGGCACGTTCAGATCCGACTCCAGGTGTGAAAATGGTCATAAATCCGAAGAGCAACATAGGACTGAAAGGATCAAACCAACAAGATTGGAACAAGGAGTCGGTGGCTATAAGAGCAGCCGTCGAAAAGAAGGCCGGTGACATAGGAATGTGCGGAGGTATAATAACATCGAGCTATCTAGATGTAGACCAAGTGAATGAGAGTGATATCATCCTGACCGTGTGGGGAGCGGGTGATCCTAGAACCCGCTCTGATTCTCCGGAGACCAAATTAGGAGGATTCGCCCTATGTCGGGTCATCAAGAATGCAAGCTACGGTGGCAAAAAGTTTCTGTATGTGGACATAATCTGCGCGAAGGACCCGCTTAGAAAAGGGTATGCTAGTGCGCTGTGGAACCAGATAATATGCTATCTCTTACCGATTCTTCCGGACGTCGAAGGGGTCCAGTTATCATCCTTAACATATGTTGTGGGTTACTACTACAACCAGCTCGGATTCCGCTTCTACACGAAACCGGGGCTGGGTAAGAAAGAGATGACACTGGATTCGGCAGCCAATGCCGCGGCGAAGGAGTTCTCGAAGTACGTCTTCGACTCGGCGGATGAGTACGACGTGCTTGAGGGGAAGAAACCATGGGAAACCTGGAATGACTACGCTAAGTGGCTCGTAGAATCAAACAAAGGGCTTGAAATACCAAAGAAGCTTGGAAAGCAACTAATGGCGCTGCTGTCTAGACTGGCAAAAAAAGAGCGCGTGGTGCTAGACGACGAGATAGACGCGGAGACACATGAGCAAGTGTACCCCAGACAGGAGCATCCTGAGGAGTACGTGGATAGCAAACGCGGTAAACAAAGGAGGGATACGCTACCAGCACGTTTGGAGATCGTAAGAGAGATTATGCCCATCCTGAAGTCCGCCAGCATCGCTGTCGAAACAGGCAGTCCGGTTTTGAAGTTTATGACAGCTGCAAGCGAACATGGCGTCGAGGCGCCTCTGTTCCGAAAAGCCAGGCTCAAGAAAAGAGTTGTTGGTGAGTTCAAAGATATGACAGAGGAGGAGAAGTCTGAACTTGTGGAGGAGTTAGAGCTGGGCAGTCTAGGTTGGACCATGTTCTTACTCAAAAAAGATATTATGGACGCAGGGTGCTGTGGTGCCGATGTCAGTCATATGCGGAAATGCCTTAAAAGCCTACATGTAGGAAGCCTTGACACAAAGGGAGGGGGAAGCATAAGAAAACGCACTAGGAGAAGACGTCGCCGAAAAAAACGCACCAGGAAAAGGGCACTAAGAAAAAGACACCGCCGAAGGACTGGCAGAAAACGCAGACGAAGAAGAACACGGAGACGTTAATTTAATATGAACTATTTTCTATTAAATTAAAAATGAAGATAGTATATAAATGACAGATAAGAAACCCGATTTCAATATAGACAGCTACAATATAGGAGAATTGCTGGATATTTTCGGCATTACCTCACCGGTTGGGAGAGAAGGCATCATGAATATAGCAGCTAATCTAATACAGAAGTATAGAAGTTTGGGGCAGACGGAATATGTAGAGTTCTTTTCAAGAGGCATGAACAGGTTGCTGTCCGAGTACGGAATCGTTGAAAATATTCTAGGTAAAGTCGACGGACTCCTCGACGAAGGAGGAGAGGTACTGGAAAAGGTGGGCGGAGTCCTCAATCAAGGAAGTGGTCTCATTGAAAAGGCGGATCACTTCATTTACAAGGGGGAGAGAACTCTTGGAAAAGTGGACAACATATTGGATCACGGCATGGGAGTAGTGGGAAAGGTAGGCGATCTTCTGGACACCGGAGAGGGGACCCTGGAAAAAGTAGACAACATACTAGATGAAGGCAGCGGGGTGGTCCGGAAAGTAGGACATCTAATCGACGACGGAGGGAGGACGCTGGATAAAGTAGATGGTGTCCTGGATCAGACCAGAGGGACTATTGGAAATATTAATCTTCTGATCACAGAAGGAGGGAACGCCATTGAAAAAGTCGACGGAGTTGTCAACAAAGTGGGGCACTTTGTCGATGAGAGCACTAGGACTTTACAGAAGGTAGACGGTACTCTGGATGAAGGTAGAAATGTCCTTGGAAAAGTGGATCACTTCATTGATGAAGGAGGGACAACATTACGAAAAGTGGACGGAATGCTGAACCAGGGGCGAGGTGTGATGGGGAAAGTGGGACACCTTATGGATGAAGGAGGGACAACACTACGAAAAGTGGACGGGGTCTTGGACGAAAGTAGAGAAGTAGTGGATAAAGTGGGCAACTTCATCGATGAGGGTGGGAAGGCGTTGGGGAAGGTCAACCGGATGTTAGATTCGGTTCCCGAGAGTGGATCTCCGCAGATAGGCAGCTTATTGAATGCTGGGATTGGGGTAGTCGATAAGGTGGACGGTTTCCTGGATGAGGCTAAGGAAATGCAGGGGAAGGCGAGAGAGTTGTACGAACGAGGCAGGGTTCAGGCACAGGATTTCCTGAATCCAAGAGTACAGCCCGTTGCTCCCAATATTTTCAAGAATCTCTATTACAATACCCAGACTATTGCAGAAAGAGCCGGACCAGGGGTAGTAATGCCTGCACGGCAGGATTACGTCAAAGTGCCTCCGAGTGGGGTAGGAGCTCACGCCCCTCAGCTGCAGAACCGATTATTACTTCCTAATGCCTATGCTCAGCTCCCATTCGCACAGGGGTATATTAATCCGACTTTGCAGAATTTCTTCATTACATGGACGAATGTGGACAGCCAGTACCGGGAGATCAAGCCTACAGGCAGTAACACCGCATCCTGCCCACAATTCGTAGGTGACCCGACATTTGATATTTGTGGGAACTTCTACCAGAACGATAGCTCTACCGATTTCACATTCTCACTTGCCGCTCCTGTTACGAATGTGATGGCGATGACTGTAGGAAGCATAGAAGTTCCTTTAGGGGGCTACTACGGATTTTCTGATAAGTATGGGAATACGACCTTTGAGATAACATACGATATCGAACTGCCAGAATCAGACCCAAAAAAGTGGAAATGTTGGAAAATACCGGAAGGCAATTATGATGCATCAGGGATAAAGCAGATAATGGATGGTATCTTCAATGAGTATATCGTTATGCTCGTATTTGAGGCTCTTGGCGGCACACCTGCTGTCATACCGCTCGCACTCTCGGTAGAGGGTATCCTCCAAACATTTGTGGACAAAAGCAACCAGAAAATATATTTCGCCTTCAGTGGAGAACAATTCCCAGCTCCTGTCAACAATATTATCAACACCGAGAGCAAAAAACTGTTTGCCCTCAGATGGTTTGGAGCCTCGAAATGCGGTGGATGTCCGGTATGTACAGCAAACATATACACCCAAGAGGCCATAGACGCCTCACATAATGCGATACAGCAGGTGAGGCCGAACAAAGAGTACAGGTGTTCCCACAAAAATACCGGTAAAAAAGTAAACTCAACTCTGGGGTGGTCACTGGGTTTCAGAGAGGCAGTAACTAGATTCCAGGAGATAAATGTTTCTATCAACCCGGTGGCGGATGAGGCCCTGCTGGAGCACGTCGGCATACTACCCTTCGCCATCCCTCCAGTCGTGTCCTATATAGGGGCATTCGGATCGTGTATTTGGAACGAATTAGGCACGAAGTATATGATTCTCGAAGTGGATGACTTCAATAGGAACCGCAACAGTGGAAACATGGGTGCCATGTCGATGCCATCTTGTATGGAGAAGTTCGCATTGCCGAGCTACGCAAAGCGCCTATCTCAAGTCTATGCTGTCTGTGATCCGTCGAATGCCCAGCAATTGCCTGACGCGGAACCGAATCCAGGCAAGAATCAGAATCACCTCACGTACTCAGGTACAGCACCACCGCTGTCTGGTGCCTCATATGGGAATCGTACGAAGGCCTACTATGAAAACTTCAAAAGATCATGCAGAAAAGGAACGCCGGCACAACTCTATGGTGTAAGAGGGCAAGACACACTAACGAAAGCTCAGAAATATACAGCCATACAGATCACCAATACCCAGCAATCAAACAGCGTTAACCAATATTTCTCTCCACAGGCTTCCAATATTCTGTTCCGATTTCCGGTACAGAGGCTAAGCACAAACTTGCAGGCACCGATGATAATCCCGAACGCTGCTGGCATGGACAATGGACGAAGATACTTTGGACCGGTAACCATAGAGAAACTAAGAGTGAGACTACTAGATGACAAGGGATTTCCCGTGGACTTACATTGTGGAGATATATCCTTTTCTCTTATTTTGGAGAGACTCTATCAATACTAAGTAATATCCTCTTATCAGATCAGAATATATTACAACAGGTCGGCGTCGATCTTCTTTCAGTCTTTATATCAGGCTCCTCTGAGTAGGAGAAATGCCGGTCAACACCGACTCCAAGTTTCTCTCCGTCCAATTTTTCATATATATCAATTACTAGCCATTCGAAGGCCTCTTGAACATTCATGTCCGACTTCGGACTGCATTCGGCGTATAACAAATTATGACGTAGTGCATAATTCTCGCCTTCACGCCTGGTAACAACTCTGTCCGCCATGTCCACCTTATTTGCAACTAGCAGTATGGACATAGGTTCTTTAGAGTCCCTGCTTCGAAGGATTTCGTTCCGCCAAAAATCCACTCGATTGAAACTCTCCCTCGAGCCAACATCATAGATTATTAGAGCTCCAGCAGTATTTCTGTAGTAATTCCTGACAATCCTGGCAAACTTCGTATCCCCTGCGGTATCCCAGATGTGAGTCTTGACGACGATGCTGTGATCGAGAGTGATACTCTTCGTCCGAAAATCCACGCCGACTGTTGGCGAGTAGTTAAGATAGAAGTTATTCGTTATTAGCTGGTCGGCAAACGCTGTTTTCCCGACGTTCGGATTACCTACGGAAACCAATTTAAATAAGTAATCATATGACATTCTTATTATATAAAAATATAATAATTATACAAGTATGAACAGCAAGTTTGATAAGAAAGAATATGATGCCAGCGCGCTGTCACCTCAGACGACGTATGCTATCAGTTTTTTGGACAACGGTGGAAATTTCAATAACTTCCCGAAACGGCATAAAAAACTTTATCGAGCCATAGAGCATGAAGCTAAGAGGCGGCTAATGGTGGAAATCAGGTACTTTGCCGCCGCCTCTCCCTCAAATCAGAAGGAAATTTACACAAAAATCCACTTAGATCCTACCACAATGTTAAAACCAGTAGATTTTTACAAGAAATTAGATAAATTATCATATAACCGTCTTTTGAGACTCCTTCATCGGAGTAAGGGAGTAAAATAATTATTTTTCCTAAAACCGCCCATCAAATAATTGATAGCTTAGTTGATGTCGGCAATCGGCTGGAAAACAAGAGCATAAATTTAAAAAAATGAGCCCTTAATATATAATGTTGTATGCAATTTTCAACAGTGACCATTACTATATTATTTACTCTCTGGGGTTCACCCTATTCTTCGGCTCATATTTCTTGTTCCATAAATTCCTCCATCATGTAAATCAAAAATACAGAAAATTAGATGAAGATAAACAGGTATATGTTGTAAGCAACATACTCAAGTCCATTTGTCTCGGTATAATATCGCCTATTGCCATGAGAATACTGTACCAAGCAATGTACCTAGATACATGGAATAACAATCTTATTAAAAACATGGGCAGCATCTATGCCATACCTGATGGTGTGTCTTTACTTCTAGTAAACAAAATGAGCCTTTCCACAAAAATTCACCATACTGTGGTATGTATTTTTAACTTCGCTTCTATACACAGCGACTACACTCAGGAAGGCATTATACGCTGTATGGTAACCTATGCCTGCTTAAGCTCGTTCTCCTTCATAGTCAACTTTCTATTGGGTGTCAGATATCTTCATAATGATATTAAATTAACAAAGCATCTATCGCGATCCGCGTTCCTGGTCTACGTTTCGTGCTGCCTTATGAATTGGATTTGGCATGTCCGATATCTATCCCATCTAATAGGAGTGTGCGACGACTACCAATGCGCCATCGGTATACCTCTTTATTCCATCATGACGGTGACAATTGTGTGGGACGATATAGTGCTCAACAAGTGGTTACTTGAGCGCGCTTATTTTGAACCATTTCTCAATTAACTATTGCAGCCTAGAATCTTGTCGTCAAGCGACACTAACATATTCTTGGCGTCCCATTTTGATTTCAGCGCCGTGTAGTCCTCCTTTGGACCGTAGAGTTCCCAAAATTGCTCTTTAGTTAAGAAGGTTTGAGAATATAACCCTTTTACCCTCTTAAGCTCATACATCTTAGTATCTATTTTCTTCCTATAATAGTCCTTGTCGATCCTGTGGTTATCATCAAAAGCTTTCTGCACACCGAAACCTACTCCAAAGTCAACAGCATAGTGGCCGGATTTCTTGAATGCGGTGTCTCTAAGTGTCTTGTAGGGACATATCCACACTGGAAAAACGCCAATTTCCCCATCATACCAGTCGAGGAAGTCCAGGAAACCATCGATCGGTAGCGACAAATCATTGGCTATACCTTCACCTCTACATGAGACTACCAGTTTTCTGACAAGCTTATTCTCTGAGAGCAGCTTTAGTTTGTCTGAACTAAGAAAAGGTTTAATATAGTGTCGCAAATATTTGTTGTCTAATATCCCACCATCCGCTCCCAAGTAGAAACAGTTGGAGTCGTATCGCCATAGATAGTCTTTAATAGTAAGATAGTCTTCTTCAAGCTTCGGAACACTTTTATAGTACTGATCGAAACTATAAGAATTCGTGAAACGGGGCTTCGTGGCGATCATTTTAGCCTTCATTAAGTACATTTCGCGGGCATTGAAAATGGTGCCGTCTATGAAATCGTACTCTTCGTCGCGCTCGATAGCTCGTATCTCCCCGATGAATTCAGAAGGATCAGTGAACCGAACGTTCTGAATACGAACAAATGAGAGCGCCTTCCTAATCCTTACCTTTGCACTTAGTATGTACCCAATAGACCCATATGAGTTGGGCAATCCTTGGAAGAGATCACAGTTAGTATCTTTATTGGCAAGGACTATACCGCCATTCCCCGTCAGAACTTCATATTCGGTCACAGAATCATGAAATAGTCCGTACTTGAACGAGGAGGATTCCAGTCCCACGCCAGATACTAACCCTCCAACAGTAAGAGAGACGAACTCCGGTACCACCAATGGTATGCGATCGTACCTCAGTGTATACTCCACTAGCTTATCCATCCTCATCATTCCTTCCACATGGACATACCCTTCTTCAATGTTTATGGTGATCGGTTTATTGAAGTAGGAGAGATCCAGCTTCCTAGTACCGTCATCTCTCTTGTAGTACAGGTGATTATCCCGCTTACCTAGTTTTATTTTAGAGTTGGTCGCGGTACAGTCTGCAAAATCTTTCAATGCCATATCCTTCTTGCGAGAGTAAGAGTAGTTCTCGTTCCTGTGGGCTATGCGTCTGGAAATATACCACAGATACATGATCGGGAGCAAGATCAATATGATACCAGATATAGCGGATACTAGTAGGATTGAAGATGACATATCTAATATAGTAACACAGCCTTTATATTAATAACCGGATAGATACCATCACTTCTTCAGATTCATCATGTCGAAGACTGAACTTATAAGCCTCTCCTGGTCAGAGATACACTCCGTCATCTCTTGGTTGAATTTTAGCACTTTTTGGCGCATCTTATTCCAATTCCTCTTAAGGATAGGAATACTGTTCCTAACTTTGTCTACAATCTCTTTACAGGAAAGATCTATTGAGTCAGTTTTCAAGATGAGCTTGAATAATAGGACTGCGAGTTTAATATTGTGCATATTGCTGGATATCTGGTGAAGGAATAGGATGGGTTTCCCATCACGGACCTCCAATTGGAAATCATCTCTCGAACAAACGCCAGATTTCAGACTAATCAGGATTCCGCAATTAATATCATGATTTGTATCTATATCTCTGTAAAACTTGTCTATTTCCGGCTTTGTCACGTTGTTTCTATAGTTCTTCGTTTCTATCAGCATACTGAAGGCGCCCTCCTTAAAAATGAAGTCTCCGCGGCCTTTCTGCTTATGTGTATCTTCTATATCTGCCTTCGGAAATCTTATGTTAAGTGCATGAAGAGTAAAATTCTCTCCATCCTGACCGATTATTGTAGAATTTTGAGTTCGAGAGATCAAACTCTCTCTCTCTTGTTTCTCCGACTTCAACTTCCTTTCATACTCCGAACGCAGATCTTCCATTTTCCCCTCCCACGCGAGTTCTCTTATGTTCCGCTTGACCTCAAACTCCTGATATGCTTGCCGGTATATGTTGCGATTATCCTCGTTAGAATCACGTAATTTGTCATCCTTTCTCTCCAATTTCGTCTTAAGATCGGTAATCTCACTTCCAAATATAGTTTGCATTTGTTCTTTAATTCGACTCTCCACGTGACGCATATCATCACGATGTCGATCTGTAATCATCGCTAGCTTACGCCGTTCGGCATCGCGTTCTTGTTCCAGGTCGGCTATGCATTTCTCGAACTTATGTCGTTGTCTATTTAACTTCGTAGTCCATTGTTCATTATCCCAGCATTGCAACTGTTGGTTCCCAGCCGAGAGAAATTTCATACCCAGTTCGATAACTCTAACTCTATCAGCTGACGGTAGCTTGAGAAAAGACAGCGTTGAAGAACTTGCTGGTAGGTGAAAATCAACGAACTCCACTTGTGAAGACATCTACAGTGAAATATCAAATTCTTTTTATTAAGTATTGCAAGTATACTACTAAATTGATACGAGTAATCGACAACTCGAAGGTGAGTTAATCCAATGAGCCTCCATACACAAGCCAGTAAACTCACAACATCCTGGAGAGACCTGATTCAGAAACTTGTAAAGGAAGACAGCCATCTCGAGAGATGGTATGCCGAGGAAATAGCGAAGTTTGGTGAGATACTACCTATGTATCCAAAAAAGGAGAATATTTTTCGATGCTTCGACTACTTCGATATCGCTGATACGAAAGTGGTGATTCTTGGACAGGATCCTTATCACGGACCAGGACAGGCAACTGGACTATGTTTCGGTGTCAACACCAATCAGAAAGTACCACCATCTCTCAGAAATATCATGAAAAAACTTCAGAACAGCAAAAGTACTACCACAACTACTCTAGAACAGTGGGCCGAACAAGGCGTCCTTCTTCTGAACACGTCTCTGACGGTTCGCCACAAAACTCCAGCCTCGCATATGAAGCATTGGTGCGACTTCACAACTAAGGTAATAGATCACTTGAACAGGAACTATACTGGTATAGTGTTTGTCGCCTGGGGCGCCTTTGCACATCGTCGATTGGAGAAAGTGAGCAATAAGCATCATCTAATAGTTAGCTCACACCCTTCGCCGCTGAGCTACTCGCGAAGATACAGAATCTACCCGTCATTCAAGGATGCCACACCGTTCATGGACATCAATAAGAAGCTTTCCAGCTCGTCTATAATCCAATGGTAAAAAATTGAACCTGATTCAACAAAGGGCAACTCAACTCACCAACACCGTCCCAGATACTACTAGCCAGCTAACAATGCCAATCCAACCTCTTTCATGCCTTGACAATGTCAAACGTTCGGATGAGTGGAATACTCGTCCTCTGCTGCGACCCATGTACACAGACATTGTGTTCTGTGGCGATCGCTCGGGTTCCATGCGCCAAATGGGCGCCTCTCCGCAAAAGGGTACCCGAAACTTCCTTACAAAACATCGTGACTTAGCGAAAGAGCTCAAGTCTAAGGGAGATTGTAACTACATCCTTGAACTTACCACGTTCGATGATGTTTCTGAAACATCCGTCTTCGAAGATGCCAGTAAAATATCTGATATTGATCTTAGCGAGTCCGAACGTGCGATGCGTCCGCGTGGACAAACCCGATTGTATGACACTGCGATTGAATGTGTAGAGCGTCAACAGAAACGTGTTGACGCATTTATTGGGAGCCTTCCATCAGAATCTTGTGATCTGGTCCGAAGTAATGGAGATGCGACTGTAGTTATTTTCGCTCTCATGACTGACGGACAGGATAACGCCAGCATTGTCAACGTAGACAAAATGAATGAAGCTGTCAGGGAACACCGTGACTCCTATGGTGCGACTTGTCTTTTCCTCGCGGCTAACCAGGATGCGATTACCACCGGTCAGAGATTCGGCTTCTCCGGAGACACTTGTCTCCAAATGGGGAACACCTATCGAACGACTATGGCTGCAATTAGCTCAGCAACTCAATCCACTTCCAGGTGCGTATCTGGATACTCGCCAGCTTTTACATTTCTGGAGCGCCAGGTTAGCTGCGCCGACGCTGGCATAAAATATCCCTCTTCTCCAATGATTCGAAGTTCCACGACTATCAACCAAATTATACCTCCACCTCCTACAAACATCCCTACGCTCCAGGAGACAAAGTGCTCTCACATCAGCAATCCGACTTGTCAGACATGTAAGAATCCAGAGGGTCCCTTCTGCTGCGACTGTGGCACTCGCCTCTCCGCCCCATCGTGCGTTTGCACATCCTCCTCGGAAAACGATAGTGAGGTTGACTTCATCCTCCCTCCCCCTCCTCCCCTCGCATAATCTGCTCTACACAATGATGCTTCATACCTAATAAATCTGATATAAGTCTTTTTTCCTGAACTTAACCTAAAAATAACTTCCCTACTACATGTAAGTTGTATGGAGAGGGAACTTATCAAAAGAGCGAAAGAAGCCATTTTCATCCAAGATCACCAACAGTTAAAGGATATATATGGGGGTATATGCGCATTAGACTACCAACTAAACATCTCTTATATATTCTTCCAACTATTCTACTACGCTTGTCAATATAACAGGAAGACGACGATTATGTTCCTATTTAGAATCTATTATGAGATATTTTCCGATGCGGAGAGAGTCGCCCTAAGACAGGGTTTTTATTATGGGAAGTTCAAAATCAAAGAAGAGGAGTTAGCGACATGGTATAATCATTGTCTATTACCTGTAATTAAAGTCTAATTCATATTATATACAAATGTCTGCCTGTAAAAACCTTGTTGAGAATTGCGGACGGATGGGTCCCATTGGACCCATGGGGCATACTGGACAAACGGGACCCACAGGATATACGGGGGCGACCGGCTACATTGGAAAGGATGGAGAAACAGGACCAACAGGACCTACAGGGTACATTGGAACGGACGGAGATACCGGACCGACTGGACCCACAGGCTACATTGGGAAGGATGGAGAAACAGGACATACTGGACCCACCGGATACACAGGATACACTGGTCCACAGGGGATTCCAGGGACTGCTACGAACACCGGCGCTACTGGACCCACCGGATATACGGGATATACTGGTCCGCAGGGGATTCCAGGGACTGCTACGAACACCGGCGCTACTGGACCCACCGGATATACGGGATATACTGGCCCACAGGGAATCCCAGGAACCG
>Ga0255055_10000202_pt1 | contig 45482 bp, 37 predicted proteins | sample JV7_2_27_MG_FD_188633 | JGI IMG/M metagenome (GOLD analysis project Ga0255055, IMG submission 188633) | Seawater microbial communities from Jervis Inlet, British Columbia, Canada - JV7_2_27 | ecosystem: Environmental > Aquatic > Marine > Inlet | place: Canada: British Columbia | collected... | reverse complement strand
CGGCACCCTGTGAAGCGACCTGTCCGACCGGCATTCCCGTGCAGGAAAGATGGCGCCTGATTCGTGAAGGCCGCGTGGATGAAGCGGTGGATCTGGCACTGGGTTATACGCCCTTTCCGGCATCGGTGTGCGGATATTTGTGCCCCAACCTGTGTATGCAGTCCTGCACGCGGCAAATTTCAGCAATGGCACCGGTGGACGTCGCCCAGCTGGGCCAGGCGAGTCTCGAGGCCAAACTGCCCGATCTTCCACCGCAAGGCGATAAAAAAATCGCGGTTATCGGTGGCGGGCCGGCCGGGATCTCCGTTGCCTGGCAGCTGCGCCGGCAGGGGCATCAGGTCACCATTTACGAGGTGGCAAAGACACTCGGCGGGAGAATAACGCAGGTTATTCCGCAGAGCCGTATTCCCAAAAAGGTGATTACCAAAGAGATGCAACGCATCAAAGAGGTGATTCCCCAGGTAAACCTTCAACAGCCCCTGGGCCCGAAAGACATCATCCAGCTCAAAGAGGATTTTGATTTTGTCGTTATTGCCACGGGAGTCCAGAAACCCAGAAGCCTGCCGATTCCGGGGAATGAAAGGACCATCGCGGCTCTTGATTTTCTGAAGGCAGCCAAAACAAACAAAGCCAAGGTGGGTAAAAATGTGGTCATCATCGGCGCCGGCAATGTGGGTTGCGATGCAGCTGCTGAAGCACACCGTCTGGGGGCCCGGAAAATCACCCTGCTGGATATTCAGGAACCGGCATCTTTCGGCAAAGAAAGAGCTGCCGCTGAGGCGGTGGGGGCCGAATTTATGTGGCCGGTATTTACCCGGGAAATTACCCCATCCGGTGTGAACCTGACCACGGGCGAAGAGGTGCCCGCAGATACGGTGATTGTTTCGATTGGCGATGTGCCGGATCTCGAGTTTGTTCCCGAAACGGTCACAACCGAAAACGGGTTTGTTAAGACAAATGACAACTACCAGACGTCAGACCCCCAAATCTTTGCCATCGGCGATGTGGTCAAGCCGGGGTTGCTGACCGAAGCCATTGGTTCCGGCCGGGTTGTTGCCCGGACGATTTGCGACATTTTAGAGGGCAAAAAGCCGGCTTTCGAAAAGCGCTCCATGATTGATCGCCGGCGGGTGACACTGGAATATTTTGATCCCCGGATTACCGAATTTACCGATCTGGATCATTGCGGGTCTCAATGCGCATCCTGCGGTGCCTGCCGGGACTGCGGTATCTGTGTCTCCGTCTGCCCACAGTCTGCCATCAGCAGAAAAGATCTGGAAGATAAGGCTTATGAATATGTCGTGGATGAAAACCTTTGCATCGGATGCGGCTTCTGTGCCGGCGCCTGTCCCTGTGGCGTGTGGGACCTTGTGGAGAATACACCCATCGAATAAGTAATCGGGAGCGGACACTGGGATTTTGAAGCTTGATACCGGTTAGGAACATGGCATGGGGCATGGCGCATAGGGCATGGGGTTTCCTTGTTGGGCGATTATGCATATAATTAAGCACACGCCATGCTCCGTGCCCCATGCTCCATGCAATAAACTTTTGGAATTCGAACGGATCATAAAAAACACTAAACACTAAACACCAAACACCAAACACGAAACACGAAGCTTTATGGATGCATTATTGGCGCTTGAGGACGGCCGCACCTTTGCCTGCCGATCCTTTACCGGGCCGGGGGAAGCCATGGGTGAGGTTGTATTTAACACCAGTATGACCGGTTACCAGGAAATTCTTACCGACCCGTCCTACAACGGACAAATGGTGGTCATGACCTATCCGCTTATTGGAAACTATGGGGTTAATCCTGAAGACATTGAATCCGGCCGCATACAGATTGCGGCCTTTTTAATTAAAGAGTATCAGGCGTATCCCAGTAATTTCCGATCGACGGCAACCCTGGCCGATTACTTAAAAGGCCAGGGCCTGCTGGGTGTTGAACACCTGGATACCCGGGCGATTACGCGGCATATCCGAAATGCCGGCGCCATGCGGGCGATTATTTCCACTGAGGATTTAAGGCCGGCTTCTCTTGTGAAAAGAGCCAATGAAATTCCCAAAATGGCGGGCTTAAATCTGGCTAAGGTGGTAACGACCCCGGATCCTTTTTACTGGGAGAATGGTAAACCGGAAATTATTCATTCCGACAACCGCCCGCTGGACAAAACCATCTGGCGGCATCGAGGGGTAAAACGCGCGGTGATCGCATTTGATTTTGGCATCAAATTTAACATACTGAGGCAACTTGAAAAGGCCGGTTTTGAGCTGGTGGTGGTTCCGTCTGCCACCACAGCCGACAGCATTCAAGCCATGGAGCCGGACGGCATTTTTCTTTCAAACGGTCCGGGTGATCCTGAGCCGGTTACCGATGCAATTGAAACCATTCAAGCGCTATTGGACTACCGTCCCATATTCGGTATTTGTCTCGGGCACCAGCTTCTCGGGTTGGCTTTAGGTGCCAAAACTTTTAAGTTGAAATTCGGCCATCGGGGTGCTAATCAACCGGTCAAAAATTTTCGATCCGGGAAGGTCGAAATTACCTCCCAAAACCATGGATTTGCCGTTGATACGGAATCTTTCCCGGGAAATGACGTTGAAATTACCCACATTAACTTAAATGACAATACCCTGGAGGGCTTTCGGCACCGCAAATACCCAATATTTTCGGTGCAATACCATCCTGAAGCATCTCCAGGTCCGCACGATGCACGCTATCTCTTTGATGAGTTTAAAGAACTATTGCGATAGAATTATCTATTAGCCTCTGGCTGCTGGCTGCTGGCGATGAGCGGGTTGAATGTAGGGCGGGCCACCGTGCCCGCCGCTTTGGGTCGGCACAGTGGCCGACCTTACTTGAGGAGCGTTCCTGCGGAACTTTAGGTTTTGAGGCAAGCTTATCAGCCTAAAGCGCAGCGCTCCTTTAGCTGCGAACGAAGTGAGCATATATGCCCAAACGTACAGACATCCATCGGATTTTAATCATCGGGGCCGGCCCGATCATCATCAGCCAGGCGTGTGAATTTGATTATTCCGGCACCCAGGCATGTAAAGCCCTGAAGGAAGAAGGCTTTGAAGTTATCCTGGTAAACTCCAATCCCGCCACCATCATGACCGATCCGGAAACGGCTGATCGAACCTATATCGAACCGGTCACCCCCGAAGCAGTGGCAATGATTATTGAACGTGAGAAGCCGGATGCCTTGCTGCCGACCCTTGGCGGGCAAACCGGCTTGAATACGGCCATCGAAGTTGCCAAGGGGGGGGTTCTGGAAAAATTCGGCGTCGAAATGATCGGTGCCGCCATACCTGCTATAAAAAAAGCGGAAGACCGCGACCTTTTTCGCAAGGCCATGACCAACATCGGGCTGCGGATTCCCAATAGTAGGATCGCCCAAACCATGGATGAAGTTCCTAAAATTGCCGATAGTATCGGATTTCCCATCATTGTGCGTCCCAGTTTCACCCTCGGGGGTACCGGCGGCGGGGTGGCTTATACTTCCGATGATCTTTACAAACTGTCCAGGGCCGGTCTGGATGCCAGCCTGATCGGGCAGGTGATGCTGGAAGAATCGGTGATGGGATGGAAAGAATATGAACTGGAGGTCATGCGGGACAAACAGGATAATGTGGTGATCATCTGTTCCATCGAAAACATGGATCCCATGGGCATTCACACCGGCGACAGCATCACGGTGGCTCCGGCCCAAACCCTGAGCGATAAAGAATACCAGGTGATGCGCAATGCCTCCATTGCTATCATGCGGGAAATCGGAGTGGACACCGGCGGGTCCAATGTTCAATTTGCGATCAATCCCGCCGATGGTGAGATGGTGGTGATTGAAATGAATCCCCGGGTGTCGCGCAGCTCCGCTCTGGCTTCCAAAGCCACCGGATTTCCGATTGCCAAAATTGCTGCCAAACTGGCGGTCGGTTATACGCTTGATGAAATTTCCAACGACATTACTGGCGAGACCCTGGCTTCTTTTGAACCGACGCTGGATTACTGTGTGGTCAAGGTGCCGCGCTGGACATTTGAAAAATTTCCCGAAACGCCGGACTTTTTGACGACCTCGATGAAATCAGTTGGCGAAACCATGGCCATCGGTCGGACCTTTAAAGAAGCCCTGCAAAAAGGTCTGCGCTCTCTTGAAATTGGCCGTTACGGCCTGGGGGCGGACGGCAAGGACGGTTCCGAGGACCCCAAGATGAAAAACCGTTTGCCGTCCCGATCGGAAATCGAGCAGAAACTGGCGTCTCCCAATTCTCAACGCATATTTTACCTGCGTTTTGCCCTTTTAAAGGGGATGACCATTGAATCGATTTATAAATTATCCAGAATCGATCCCTGGTTCATCCAGCAGCTCGAGCAAATTGTGGCCCTTGAACGTGAGATTCAAAAAGCCGGAACTCCAATATCGGATGCGCTCTTAAAACAGGCCAAGGAATGGGGCTTTTCAGACGTTCAGCTGGCACATTTAACTGCTGTGGGCGAAGCGGACATCAAAAAAAGGCGTTGCGAACTGGGGCTGAAACCGGTGTATAAGCTGGTGGATACCTGTGCGGCTGAATTTAAGGCGGCAACTCCTTATTATTATTCAACCTACGAACTGGAAAATGAAGCCCGGGTTTCAAATCGTAAAAAAGTGATGATTCTCGGGGGCGGTCCCAACCGCATCGGCCAGGGAATTGAATTTGACTACTGCTGCGTACATGCGTCTTTTGCTTTGCGCGAAGAAGGCATTGAAAGCATCATGGTCAACAGCAACCCGGAGACCGTCAGCACGGATTATGACACTTCCGACAAACTGTATTTTGAACCCCTGACCAGAGAAGATGTGCTGCATATTGTGGAAACCGAAAAGCCGATGGGGGTTATTGTTCAATTCGGCGGCCAGACCCCGCTAAATCTATCTGTGGGACTGCACGCCGCCGGGGTTCCGATTCTGGGCACCCAGCCCGAAAGCATTGACCGTGCTGAAGACCGCAAGCTCTTTCAGGCGATGCTCAATAAGCTCGGTCTGATTCAACCGGCAAACGGCACGGCCTTAACCATAAAAGAAGCCGTGAACGTTGCGGAAACCATCGATTATCCGGTGATTGTGCGACCCTCTTACGTACTGGGCGGACGGGCCATGAAAATCGTTTATGATCAAGCCGCGCTTGAAAATTTTACCCATCTGGCGATTCAGACCTCACCGGATTATCCGGTATTAATCGATAAATTCGTAGAGGACGCTTTTGAATTCGATGTGGATGCTATCTGTGACGGCCGCACCACGATTATCGGCGGTATTATGGAACATATCGAAGAGGCCGGTGTGCATTCCGGTGATTCAGCTTGTGTCCTGCCGCCGGTCAACATCGATCCCCATTTTATCGAGCAAATGACCCAGGCCACCAAAGCCATGGCAAATGAATTGAATGTGGTCGGTTTGATGAATGTCCAGTACGCGTTAAAGGACAGCCAACTGTACGTACTGGAAGTCAATCCCAGGGCATCCCGCACCATCCCATTTGTCAGCAAGGCGACCGGTGTGCCCCTGGCCAAGCTGGCGACCAAAGTCATGCTCGGCCGAACCCTGCAGGAACTGGGCTTAGCTGCGGGAATCGTTCCCGCGTACATATCGGTTAAAGAAGCCGTACTGCCGTTTGACCGCTTCCCGGACGTGGATATTTTACTCGGCCCGGAAATGAAATCCACCGGGGAGGTCATGGGAATCGGTTCGGATTTCGGGTCCGCTTATGCCAAGGCCCAGCTGGGAGCCGGTCAGAACCTGCCGACTGCGGGTACGGTTTTTATCAGTGTGATCGATGATGATAAAGAAACGGTTTTGGCCGTGGCCGCCAAATATCGGGATGCCGGCTTTAAAATCATGGCCACCCATGGAACCGCCAAGTTTTTGGCCGATCACGGTATCCCCAATAAAGCCGTAAACAAAGTTTCCGTCGGCCGGCCCCATGTGGTTGATGCCATCAAAAATGCCGAGATCCAACTGGTGATCAATACGTCAATCGGCGGTCAAACCCGGCGGGACGGATACCATATCCGGCGCAATGCCTTGCGGTATAAAGTTCCCTATGCCACCACCACCGCAGGCGGAATGGCGATTTACAAAGCGATCGAAGCGTTGCGGGAAAAAAAGACAGCTGTCAAAACCTTGCAGGAATATAATAATGAAGGTTGAAAAAACATCTAGTTTCAAGTTTCTAGTTTCAAGTTTCAATGATGACAAACCCCGTGAAGCCTGCGGGATATTTGGAATTTACGATCATCCGGAAGCGGCGGCCCTGACGTATTTCGGCCTCTATGCACTACAACACCGGGGCCAGGAAAGCGCCGGCATTGCAGTCGCCAAAGACATGCAGATTGCTGAGCACAAAGGCATGGGGCTGGTATCGGATGTTTTCGACATGGATCATCTGGCCCAGCTGGACGGTGGAAGCGCTGTGGGACATGTGCGCTATTCGACAACCGGCAGTTCCATATTGACCAATGCCCAGCCGTTTCGGGTCCGTCATCGCAAAAAATCCTATGCGGTTGCTCACAACGGCAATATTACCAATGCGCATGTTCTCAAAAATGAACTCGAGCAGGCCGGCTCCATTTTTCAGTCCACAATGGACAGCGAGATCTTTTTGCATCTTTTTGTCAAAAACCTGAAGTCTGGTTTTGAACAGGCTTTGGTTGAAACCGTGTCCAATCTGGAAGGGGCGTTTTCCTTTATTATGTTAACCAGCAAGGGTGAAGTTGTCGGGATGAAGGACCCGCAGGGTTTTCGACCCCTTTGTCTGGGCAAACTCAACGGCAATTATGTCCTGGCATCAGAGACCTGCGCCTTTGATCTGGTTGAAGCTGAATTTATCCGTGAAATCGAACCCGGAGAAATTGTGATTATTGGTGAAGACGGAATTAAAAGCATCCAAACGCCTGCAGCTCCTCACCGGGCATTTTGCATCTTTGAGTTAATCTACTTTGCGCGGCCGGACAGCACCATTTACGGTCAAAATGTCTATCAGACGCGTAAGGCACATGGGCGACGCCTGGCCCGGGAGGCGCCCGTGGATGCCGATATGGTTATGCCGTTTCCCGATTCCGGTACCTATGCCGCCCTAGGCTATCATGAAGAATCCGGCATTCCTTTTGAGATGGGAATGATTCGGAATCACTATGTCGGCCGCACCTTTATTCAGCCCACTCAGAGTATGCGGGATTTCGGCGTGCGGATTAAATTGAATCCGGTCAAAGAGCTTCTCAAGGGCAAAGATCTGATTATCATTGAAGACTCCATCATTAGAGGCACCACCATTAAAACCAGGGTAAAATCCCTGAGGAAATTGGGCGTCAGGCGTGTACATATGCGGGTTGCCGGTCCGCCGCACCGGTTCCCCTGTCACTATGGCATCGATTTCTCTACCCGGGGGGAGCTGATTGCGGCCCGGAAATCGGTGGATGAACTCAGAGAATACCTGGGACTGGATTCGCTGCACTATCTCAGCCTTGAAGGGTTGCTGAATTCTACCGGCATCGAAAATCCGCAACGGCATTTTTGCAAAGCCTGCTTCGATGGATGCTATCCGGTGAGTTTTGATGAGATGGTGTCAAAGGATTGCCTGGAGGTCACCGACTAGTCAGATTTCAGATTCAAAGGTTCAGGGTTCAGAGGTTTAAAGGATCTGCTTACCGAAAGCCAACAACGCTCCTTTGATATTTGGCTTTTTTATTGAACCGCAGAACACCGAACAAGGAATAATGAATGTTGAAGTATTGAAAAATTGTTAAAACTTTTTCCTTCTGCATTCCTTGTTCGATATTCGATATTCAATCCGAATAGATTTGTAATAGTTAAAGATACTTACAAATTCCTCCTTGCCCTATTGGGCTGCACGGTATAAAATAATAATGTTGTATTTATCTCATTTTAGGTTCTATTTTAAGGCGGTCCCGGCCGTGTGGAGGAATTCATGCTTGAATCCAGATATCTCAAAGATAATATTGAAAACATTCAAAAATTACTGGGCATCCCCGGCCTAAAAAATTTTGAAACCAAAAGCCTTGGAAAGCTGCTGCGACTCAGCAAAATCCGCGAATATGAGGACGGCGAGCGGATTATCACAGAAGGCGATTTCGACCCCTGGCTCTATTTCCTTCTTTCCGGAAAAATAAGAATTAGCAAGGAAGGAATGGAGATCGGCAGCATGGATGAAAAGGGTGAAATTTTTGGTGAAATGCGTATTGTTGACAGCCTGAGTCGATCTGCATCGGTGTTTGCCATCGGCAAAACCATGTGTTTGGCGGTAGATACCTCCGCTAAAAAGAGACTATCGCCCGACAGCAGCCAGGATGAAAAATTAGACTTTTTGCTGTTACTTTACCGTATATTTGCTGAATTTATGTCCATCCGATTACGCGCCACCAATGAAGAGCTGATTATGGCTAAAAAGAAAGTCAAACGATTAATTGAACAAATATGACTGTCAGAAAAACCGTCGCCTTTTCAAAAAATTCCTCCAATCTTTTTTTTCACATTCTCACCAAATGCAACCTCAGATGTCGGCACTGTTACATAAATCCTGAACAGCACGGGGAAACCAACCTACCCTTAAAAACCATCAAAGCCTGGTTGGATGCATTTTCTCATGACAGCCCCACCGCAAATGTCATATTTTTGGGCGGAGAACCGACACTGCATCCGGATCTGCATCACGCCATTAAATATGCTCGCCATCAAGGTTTTAGTTCCATCACCGTTGATACCAACGGCTACCTTTTTCATGATATCCTCTCCAGGGTCAGTCCGCAGGAAGTCGATTTTTTCAGTTTCAGTCTGGATGGCGTCACCCGCAAAACCAATGATGGGATTCGCGGGCAAGGATCTTATGATGCCGGCATCAACGGCATTCAGAAGACAGTTGCAAAAGGCTTTGCTGCCAGCCTGATTTACACGGTAAGCCGGTTAAACATCCATGAACTTGAAATGATGCCGCCGCTTTTAAACGATCTGGGCATCGAGCGGTTTTTTATTCAGGTCATCGGTCTGCGCGGAAAAGCGGCTGACAGCGGCAAAGCGAGCAATTTGCAGGTAACACGATCTGAATGGCTGGAGAGCGTTCCCCCGTTGGCCCAAAAGATCGCCCGACAGGGTATAACCGTGAGCTATCCTAAAGTATATTTAGACCCTGAGGAAAAATTTGAATGTGCCGGTCTGGTGGCTCGAAATTATTTTATCTTCCCCAATGGCAGGGTTTATCGGTGCCCGCTTTGCGAAGATCTGCCTATCCATAGTCTGGAGTTTAAAGACAATCAGCCGGTAAAGACCGCAAAGCTCAATGAGAGCGATTTATTCGAGTTGAACATCCCGGAGGGTTGTGTGATGAACAAGCTGATTCAGCCCGACAATTTAAGCTACACGGTTGGCGGTGTGCCGGAATATAAAATTGCGTGTTGTCTGCTCAAGGAGGAAATTGCACCTACATAACTTGTCCTCTATAGTTCGTCCTCGTCCTCGTTCTCGTACTCGAAAACTAGAAAGGACCGGGTAGAATGGAAAAATACAGATTCGATCATGAAAAACTTGACGTCTATCAACTTGAACTCCAGTTCATCGCCTGGGTAACTCCATTAATTGAAGTTGATAAATCGATTCGCACCAGCAACAGGGGTTCGTGAAGAGGTTGTTCGCTACAATGCTGATAGCGCTTCCGAGGACGAGGACGACGACGAGCACGAGGACGATTAGAAGATTATGCCAACCATTCGTCAGAAGATAATCTCTCTTTTAAGCGAAGATGAGATGAGTGCCCGGGAGATTTCCGGGGAAGTGGGGATTTCTGAAAAAGAAGTTACTGAACATTTAGCTCACATTGCCCGTTCAGTATCTTCTCAAGATAAGAAGGTGGTGATTACACCGGCAAACTGTCTGGCATGCGGCTATGTGTTTGAAGATCGTAAGCGTTTTACCCGCCCGGGGCGCTGCCCGCAATGCAAAAAATCTCACATCCAGAGTCCGCGATTCCGCATTTGTTAAATTAGCCACGGACACACACAGACGCACACTGTTAAATAGTTGAGGGGTCGGGGAGTCGGCCACCGTGCCGACCCAAATCAAGCGGGCACGGTGGCCCGCACAACTAATGCGCCGTTGCCAAAGCCAGGGCGGGTCGTCCGTATAAATGTATGTGCTCGCCCTATTTTTTTCTTTGCAAAAAGGAGCTTCTTGTCATCCCCGCCCCGATTGAATCGTATAAAATCGTCTTGGCCTGTCTTAAATTTTCAAGGTTTTGATTTACAGGATATCCCTGAATTTTATCCGGACGCAGTTCCCCGCGTTCGAGGTCATAGGGCAGTCTTGGCATACAAACCACCGAGCAGTTTCCGCGCACATGAATATTGGTCACCATTTTATTGGCGATAAAGTTAGCGACCGCATTTTTTGAACCCTTATCGCCGTCCACAAGAACCTGTTTGAGGGTCAGCGGTATCATTGCAAAATTAGCCTGATGTTCAATGAGAAGGTCAATCGTATCCAGGGTTAAGCTGTTGCCGGATAGTAATTGATCCAGATGCTTCTTGGCACCGCGGGTGGCGTGAAGAAATACTCCTTTTCCATTCATCTTGCCGAAGATATCGCCGTTGTAAGGCACCGTCTCTATATAGTCGGCAAAACAGCCATGGGTCCGTGTCAGGCAATCTATAATACCCCACTTGGGTTTCGGATAGCAACGATCCCTGCCTTCGTGTAAAGTGAGCACAACGTTATGGTCAGAGGCAAGGTAAACCGATGCCATCCGCTTGTATAGACCTGAATTTGCATAGGCTGCCGCGAGTTTTACGACCTGGGCCGGATGCGGGTCGAGGGTCATAATATCAAAAGCAAAGCAATTGACATGCTGATCATAAAACTTCAGTGCCTTGCGAAATTGTTTGAATGTACCTTTAGCGGTTTCTTTGGGGTAGAGTTGCTCAACGAGGTGATGCTGCACTCTGACTGCCGTTGCCGGAATTCTGGATTCGAGCTTGCCCAGCTGGTTGTCAACAATGATACCATCGATTTTATTCGCGCCTATTATGTTGGCCAGTTTTTTTGCGATACCGTGTGCAAAGTCCTCACCGGCATTAAATTTTACCCTTGCTGTTAGACAGTCGGATTCAGAGTGGGATGCACCGCCTCGGGTAACCAGTGCGGTGGCCAGGGCATCATCACCAAAGATGATGTTGGACGTGTCGTCCGGCGGAAAGGCTTTTGCGCGATGCAAATTCTCTGCGCCAACAATAATCGATAGGTCATCCTGTTTGAGAATGCCGGCCAGCGACAGGATAAACACCAGTTCTACCGAGGCATTAAAACCCGGACAGCCCGCGTATAAGTCGAGCACCAGTGCGTCCGGACAATCGCATTGCACGTTTTCAAAAGGATGCCGGATAAGAGGGCCGGGATCCCATTTATCTTCACCGATATTGGTGGCCCCGATGACCAGCTTAATGCGCGCAGGATCGATATCGGATGTTTGCAGCAGGTCCTGAAAAGCCAGCACACCGATACGTTCATCCTCAGGCGCCACCACCCGCGTGCGCACACCGATTCGATCTTCGATTGTTTGGTGATTGACCGGGATACCGCCTTTAAATGTCATTCCTTTGTTTTCATAAATGGAATTGTCGACCAGGTCGCCCCCGTTCCAGGCACCCTGGGCAATTATTTCTAAAACCGTATCCGTAACCAAATCTATCTCCTCATCTTTTTTACTTGAATCTTTAATGACGAAATTGTGACTTTTATTGCAAACCTGATTAAAGTTACCCTCAACTACAAGAAGATATGTGAAGTGGTTTCATAAGCCCAGATCATGCTTGAAGGCAAGGCGCGATTCGATTCAAAAGCGGAGCGTACACGGTAGTACGTGAGCATTTTGAATCGGATCATAACACAGCATTCGAGCATTAGATGGGTTTATGAAACCACTTCTAGATGTTGAAACGGAACTGTACAACATCCCCGTCCTGCACCTCGTAAGATTTGCCTTCCAATCTCACGGTTCCCCGCTTTTTGGCTTCGGCATAACTGCCGGCGTCCGTCAAATCCTGAAAAGATATAACCTCGGCGCGAATAAACCCTTTTTTCATGTCGCTGTGGATGACGTCGGCAGCCTCCAGGGCCGGGGTTCCTTTTTTTAGGGTCCAGGCCCGGACTTCTTTGCTGATAATGGTAAAAAAAGAAATCAGATTCAATAGCTGATAGGACTGTCGGATGACGCGATCCATGGCAGATGCCGGGATGTTAAATTCAGTCAGAAATTCGGCCGCTTCCTCAGGAGGCATCTGTGCAAGTTCCTGTTCCAGCTTGCCCCTGATCACCTGGCAGGCTTCATTGGCGGTGAGATCTTTGATACCCGGCAACCGATCATTATCATCTTCGTTGTTAAACAAAACCAGGACGGGCTTGGCACTTAAAAATGTAAACCCTCTAAGGTTGCGGGCTGATGAGAGGTCCGGTCTTTTTCTTAATGGCATTTCACTTTCAAGGCATTGTCGGCACTCCATCAACAGGGCGTGTTCTTCGGCATCCATTTTTTTGCCCCGTTGGTGGTCCATTTCGATGCGTTCGATGCGTTTTTCGGCCACCATCAGATCGGCCAGAATTAACTCCTGATCCAGCTTGATAAAATCTTCCGCCGGCGTTGGTTTTTCAAAGCCGTAAGCCGCATGATTGCGAACGACATGCAGCAGGGCATCACAATCCCTTACCGATGTCCGGATACTAGGGTCTCTAATACTGTCTTTTTTAAAACCGGGCAGGAAATATTCCACCTGGGCATAAATGGTCTTTTGGGGTTTGTAGATCCGGCTGAGGGCATCGACGCGCTCGTCCGGAACACGGACTGTGGCAATCCGATTTTCACCCTGATGTTCTGCCCCGGCGATATTTTGGGTTAGGGCATCGAATATCGTTGATTTGCCGGAACGCGGCAGGCCCATGATTCCCAGCTTCATGTAACGGCCTCAAGGCTTTACAAGTTGCAGTTTTATTTAAGATTGATGGATGATTCCAAATTTCGCTTTTGAAATCTCAAAAGGGATAGACCATGGAGTCTATCATAGAATCTAACATCGCTCAGGAAAATTAAGCAAATAAAAAAGGAGAGAGTTTAACTCACAACGGTTTGGAAAACGGATTGCCCTTTTTTAACTCGGGCAAATCCGGCAGAGTGATGCTGCCCTCGGATTCAAAGGGAAGCAACGCGGGGAACCCCCCGGCACCCAGGCGAACCTTGCCTTTGATGTGGTACTTTAATTGATCCTGGTCCTGCATACCCTGGGCACTTTTGATTATATCCAGTACCGAAGCATAAACATGCAGCTGCACCAGCTCAGTTCCATAGGAAGGTATTTCAACATCGGCATCAGAGACGCCGAGAGCAAACGGCTGGCCATTGATTTCGAGCTCACATTCAATCCCTTTAATATGAAGGGCGGTATCATTGGTGTTAAACACCCGCAGGCCGACTTCAAAGGCGGTTTCAAGAACATTGAATTCTTCGAGGCGAATCGTGGCCAACTTGACCCGCGGAGGCTCCAGGCGCCGGCCGACTCCCGCACATCCAGCCATTGTGAGTAAACACAGAACGGTTGGAATGATAATTTTGGTTAATCTAAGCAGATGCATTTTATTACTGGCCCAGGATGCCTTTTAACACCCCCTTGGCGGTCTCCTCAAGATTTTTTTTATCCAATTTTAGTTCGTCTTGCCCGGATCCCAGGATGGTTTCTTCCAGCTGTTTTTTGGCCATGCCGGCCAGATCCGGCGTAAATTTAGGCTTGGAAAAAGTGCCGGAAACCAGCACCGGCACCATGAGTCCCGATCGCTGGTCCGTGTCGCCCTGTCCTTTGATGGTAGCGACCACTTTGGGTTCTACCCGAAAGTCCAAAGTTTCTTTAACCAGATTGGCATCTCCTGCTGCAATGACGCGAATCAGCGGTGATTTCAAGCGAGTTTGCGGTGTATGAACCACCCCGTTGCGAATGCTGAAGGGCGCACTGAGCTCCGCAAAATCGGTTCGCGGTCGCTGGGCGGGTTTTTGTTGCAGGCCGAAGGCGGCCGTAACATTGCGAACCATTCCGGCCAGATCAATCCCGACGATGGCGCCGTCACTGAACAGCACCTGCCCGCTGCCGTTTAAGGTTTTCTTTATCACAGCCGCATCGTCTCCGGACATGGATAATGTGACCCGGGCGTTGGTCAAGCCTTCCAGTATGTCTTTTTCCAAAACATCCTTAAGCAGCGGTCCGGCCTGAATGTTTTTCATATCCAGATTCACATTCGTCCGGGGGGTATCCTGTTGTACATTGAGCTTGCCGATGCCCGATACATTTCCCTGGTACATGTTGAGTTTCAGCGGATTAAGATTGATGATTCCGTTTTTAGCGATAACACGCACATTTATGTCTTCGATCTTGGCTTTGCTGACGACGAGTTGTCCGATTTTTATGCGGCCATCCAGGATCAGTTTTCGCAGGGAGGTGTAATCGGTCGGTTTCTTTCCAGCCGGTTTCTCGGCTGCGGGCGGTTTGTCCGATCCCGGAGGCAAATAACGGTCCAGGTTAATCCGGTCCAGATCTATCTCAAATGCAAGATTGGGTTTTGAAAAATCAGAAGCCTCCATCGTAAAATTCAGCTTCGATTCGTCCAGATTCAAAATTCCGTTCGATATCGATACCTTCGTCTGATTCCCCTTCAGACTGGCTTTAAGTGCCACCTGGTCCAGGGCCTTGGGGTCGGCGGTGACCACCGGAAAATCACGGCCCAGCGCTGCCAGCAGTTTGCGCGGGGAAAACGCTTTGATATCGACGGCCAGATCGAAGCCGAGATTTGAGCCCGGGTTCTTCAGACTCCCGTTTAGCTTTAGCGCCAGCTCGGTTAAGGCTTTTAAGTCAAGATCCAAAGGAATGGTTGCCTGCTTGAAATCTTTGCCGATCGGCCCGATGGTCCCCTCAAGGGATAACGGTTGATTATCCAGGCGCGCTGAAAATGAAAGCTTGACCGGGCGCTTAAAAGAAACATCCCGCAAGCTCATATTGAGCGCTGTTATTTTTTTGCGCACACCGGCGGTGTGGTCGATCCAATCAAGCGATCCATTTTTGATTGAAAAATCGCCGACCGTCAGATCCTTGATGGGCAATCCGGTTTCCGCGGCCGTTGAAGGGGACTTTTCGATCGGTTTTTCCACCGCTGATTTGCCTTTAGCCATATCCGGCTGCGACCAGTTAACACGACCGTCTTTGTTTTTGACCAGAACAATATGAGGCTCGTTCAATATGAACCGCTTGATCTGGACATCTTTGGAAATGAGCGGCAGCAGCTTTACCCTGACTTCAAAGGATTTGACTGTAACAAAATCCTTCTCCGCAAATTCCGCCGTATTTCCCAGTTGCAAATTGGAAAGCGAAACCCCGGCCCACGGAAAAAAGGATAAGCTCAGGTCATCGCCGACCGCAAAAGGCCTACCGGTTTTTTCGGATATGAATTTTTCCACTTCGGGTTTGTAGTCTTGAATGTCGATAAATGCCGGGGCAATTAGCAGCCCGGCGATGACAATCACCACCAGGCTAACACAGATAATCAGCCCCCATTTGATTGCCTTGTTCATTATTTGCCTCCTTTATCATGCAGAGAAGAAATTTTGCTTTAGCTAACCTATTCACCATATTACAGAGTGTCAAGATGGTATTGGCTGCTTTGATCCGCAATCCACCGGCGGACTCCTATGCACATTGTCCGCCGGAGGCGGAGTGAGATGGATTCTAAATTAATCTACAGCGAAAAAACGTTTAACCATACACAACGCCTGTTGACTTTTTTTGGATTTATACTAAAATTGAGCGTTTCAAAATCGAATTTCAAACCGAGGAATTTCAATTATGGATCAGCATAAGTACAGGTATTTGATGGAGAGCGATGAAGAATCTGTCCGGCTTGATCTGAAAACGAATCCCGAGGCGGTTGAAAAACAGGCGCTTTGGGCCGGGATTAAACCGGGCATGCGCATTGCTGATTTAGGCTGTGGCCCTGGGAAAACCACTTTTCTGCTGAACAAACTCGTTGGGCCGGCTGGATCCACCGTCGGGATCGATATTGCGCAGCAGCGAATTGACTATGCTGCAAGCCATTATAGCCATGCGGGAATTGAATATGTTTGTAAAGATATCCGCGAACCGTTAAATGATCTTGGAATGTTCGATTTTGTATGGGTGCGGTTTGTTCTCGAATACTATCGTCGAGATAGTTTTGATATTGTAAAAAATATTTCCAAGAACCTCAAACCCGGCGGCATTTTATGCCTGATGGATCTGGATTGTAACTGTCTGCGTCATTTCGGCCTCTCTGAGCGACTTGAAAAGTATTTAATCGAACTCATGGAGATTATGGAAAAGGAGCTTAATTTCGATCCTTACGCCGGGATAAAACTTTATTCTTACCTTTATGATCTGGAATATCAGGACATCGACGTGAATGTTACCCCTCATAATCTAATTTATGGTGAATTAAAAGAGATTGATAATTTCAACTGGACAAAGAAAGTGGAGATTGCTGCGAAGAATTCGGGATGCCGCTTCCAAGATTACGAAGACGGGTATGAGGGCTTTTTTAAAGAGTTTAAGGATTTCTTTGCGGACTTCAGAAGATTTACCTATACTCCGTTAATTTCCTGCCGGGGTCGCAAACCGGTGTCGTGATCTACTATTTTTGAGATAGCTTCTAAAGAAATCGTAGAAGACGATTGATATACTTGAAATACTGATCTGAGAACTGCAGACTGAATGCCCACAAATTATAGCGTTTCTCATAAGCAATGGCCTGTTCATCGGCATATGCAACGGGGTAGAGAAGCGTTGGCATGTCTGTTTTTTGAAATTTTGTGGCCAATACATCCAGTGTGGCGTATAAAATGTTAGCCGAAAGCGCCTTTTTGTCGATAACAAAAACCTTGATGCAATTGGTCAGATCGGAAAAATTAAGGCCCAGGTCGGTTAGATTCACCATGACAAGTGCCTTCAGTTGACCTTCCTGCCGCAGCGCAAAAAGCTGGCGGTCACGTTGCAAGCCCAAGCGCTTGTATTCTTCAGTAAGCTCATCAATGCTAAGACGGTTTGGCCTTAGATCGGTGGCATCCAGCATCAGACCGCCTGATACGTGCTGGTAAAAATTTTCCAGCTCTAAAAGGTCGACCCTGGAAACCGGTGTAATCTGCCAGGGCTCCGGCAGGTGTTTGACCGGGTCAGAATTACGCTGATGACGATAATAGGCAAACGTGTCAATCGAGCATCCTTTCGGATCATGGATCGAATTTGCAGCTCCTCCAAAGACGCGACTCGGAAATTTATTTTCAGGTCGATAATAGCAGATTAGATAATCCATGTGGAGAGAATCGAGCCGGTGAGAATTATTGCCCATCCGGCCAACTTGATCCAGGACGATCAAACCCGCTTTGTTGAGAGCTGATTTGCGAGCCGCGTGATGATGGATCAACCAGGTTTTCTTATAATACCGAAGCATGGCCATATGCCCCATGATGCGGCCGTTGTCCTGGTAGATGAAATGCCGGGCAATGTTGGATTTATTATTGTAGAGCTTTTCGTAAGTCGCTTTGATCTGACGTTTGTTTTTCTGAATATGTTTGTACTTATTCGGATAAATGAACCCCGTTTCAAAGAAAAAATTCCAGAGTTCATCGAGGTTCACACGGTTGCAAAAGTATGATTTGCCATCCTTGGTTTGTTGCAGTATGGAGATCAGTTTGACATGGTCTTGAATATTGATATCCAACAAGGCGATACCGCATTTAACCCAATTCCCATTTTTTTCAGCTTCAATGTTTTTGCGATATACGACTTGAGCGCGGCATTTGATCTTAAAACTGTTGGCAAAGCTCAGCTCCAGTTCAGGCAGAATCAACCCCGGCAAAAGCACGGAATTATTTTGATTTTCTTCTACCGCAAACCCCGATCCCGATAAATCGACGACTTTAAGATCAAATATCTTATTGGCAAACGGATGCCTGAAGAGAACATCAGGAGACGGTGACAAATGATACCGGTTGCTGCGGAACTCTTTATGCTTAAAACGCTGAATTTCATTAACGAGTGGCTTTAAAATATAGACACGGGTTTTCCTGCCGGAGCTTTGCCGAATGATTTTACAGTCACCGGAATAATAGGTTTCCTTATGGTCCGATAAAATTAGATTGACTGGCGATTCCGAATTAATCCATTCAAAAGTTTGGGGCGCTGCGGCTTTAAGTTCGATTTTAAGAGAACAGGCATTAAAATCCACCAGTGTGCCGGGAAAGAGGGTGCTGTTTTGAATTAATTGGGCTTTTATATTTTTACAGCCATGGCGAATTACCTTCCGCGAACTGACTTCAAAGCCATTATCCGGTAAGAGCAGGCTGATGACTTCTTTATCCATCCGGATGAGTTCGGGTTCCACCTGAATCAGGTTCTGGCCGTCCGGGATCATAATATTTTGAAATTCATAAAAATCTAATACCTTCAGACCCTCCTGCGATTTTTCCCAAAAGCAATCCAGCGTGTCGCCCAGGCAAGGTTGAGGTCTGGCCATTAGCGTAAAGCGTGTATGGTAATTACGGTGTTTAAGATTGATCAGGAGGGTGCTGTCTTGAAAGTTGATGAAGTTAAGTTTATTAACAAGCTGATTTTTACTGACCGGTTTTCGGTCTTCCAGCCCCTTGTCTGCAGTGATTGTGTGGGAAGCCTCATAGATGTCATTTTTTTCGATTGCACTGATTTGTGGGTCGGCATCGGGTTGCACTGCAGATCGAGTCTTATGGGAATCGCCGGCTTCAGTGAATGGCTCGATGACTTCCAGCTTTTTTTCCGAGGTTTCCATTTTCTCCATCCTGTTCACCTCTGCAAACTCGCGAATGAGACATCGTCGGGTCCGGTTTGTCTCGCATTGTCGGTCAGGAATATATCCAAGCGGGTGCTGCCCATGGGTTTACTTATTTTAGTGTTTTTGTGTAGTTTACATCGTATAACCTCTATCTTCAAATAACTTGTCAGCCTGTAACATATTAACGTATGGCCGACAATAAGTATTTTTACAAAATAACAATTATTTTTTTAAATTTCATTTAGTTATTGTTGATTAACTTTTATTAATAATGTTAACTATAGCGGCAAAAAATAGATTGTAAAGAATAAAATAAAATCTTGATGCAGTCATTTTTGAGATCTACCAGATATTGTGTTTTTTTGATTGAGTAAACAAAAATATAGCCTGATTTTCTAACATAGCAGTTGCGATTTTTGAGCCGGAGTTTTATATTTTCAACGCATCCGCCGCTGCAAGAACGCATCGCGCATCTGCAGGGTTATCCCCCGCAGAACGGCCAGGTGACTAAATCTGGCGAGGATCGCCGACAGGTCGACGCCAAGGTATTCTGGGATCGGTTATCAGAAAAGTAGATATGGGGTATTAGGTATTAGGCGCCTAGTTCTGAAATTGGTGCCTTTTACATCAAACAACACCACCGCAGGCGGCGGCGTTCCTGCCTTTGATCCAGGTCTGAATAATATAGGAGGCGCATCCCACCCCCGGGGCCACGGCGATCGCTTCGGTGGGGCAGTTTTTGGCGCAAGCACCGCACTCCATGCACCCGTCTAAATCATGAATCCGGGCTTTTTTGTTGTGAAGTGAAAATACCCCATGGGGGCAGACGATTTGACACATGCCGCAACCCACGCAGGTTTTTTCGTCCAGCCTCAAAGTTGTCACACCGAGAAGATATCTAAATGTTTCCATAAGGTGCAAATCCTAACCCGGACAAGCCGGTACCAAATTGAATATTGATTATTGAAGATTGACTATTGGGGGAATCGCTTCGCTCTATCTTTTTTAATATAAATTGGCAGAATACCTTCAATATTCAATATTCAATCGAAAATAGTCAATTGCTCAAGATAAAGAAATTGTTCCCAAAAATTTTTTTGCCACTAAAAACGACAATTTTAGAGCTAAGGTACTATCCTGCGAAGGCCGATGCGACCCAGGCGACCATCGCCAGTAACAGGGCCGCTGCCTGCAGCGGTAAGGCTTTGCGCATTTCTTTTTCGACCCCCGAAGGCGAAGTAAAAGGAGTTGATCCGGTAAAATTCATCGCCAGGTAAGAACTAACGGTCGTGGTGCAAAGCATCAGCGCCACAGCACCCAAAATCTGCAAATCGCTTCGAAACAGCGCAACAATTCCGGCTGCGCTCAAAACACCGATTATCGCCCCTTTCACCGCAAAGGATCGTCCCGGTACCCAGGGCAAAAGAACCGGTGTAGCTACCGCCCCGGCCAGGACTCCGGCAGCATAGGCGACAGCCAGCATTGTTCCTCTTATCCATGCAGCTGAAAAGGAAAAAACATGTGTCCCGATTCCGGAGATCAGAAATGTTGCCAGAAAAATCCACAACGACGGCTTCGGCAAGTGGGCCAGTTCCACCGGAATCAGGATTACCCGAGCGATGGTATTGAAAGTGACCGTGCGCATGGATGCTTCAGATTTAAAACCATTGGTTAAAAATTTCGGAAGATCTTTGCTCCGCACCGGCCCATAAGTTACTTTGAAGCCACTTTGTTTTTTGACGTCATGCGCGGCAACTCCTGTAGCCGCCAGTTGCGGCAGAATCAGCCGGCTGTGGGTTACCACTTTTTTAACTTCCGAGAGGTTTATGCGGCGAATCACCTCTTCGGTTGAAAAAAGGTTTTTTCCGGCTGCGCACCACACATTGATGCCACGGGTGTCCAGAACCAGGATCCAGGCGCTTATGGATGTGAGTTCCTTGCGCAAATGGTCAAATGTCAGTTTATAGTTCGCGGTGACCAGAATCGGTGCCCGGGAATCCGGCGCTCCTACACAATACAGACCCGGCGCAATTTTATATTGGTCACGGTTAATTCCCAGCCGCGCTCTGACCGTACCGGCATAGTCCGGCCATTGAAGGGCTGTTTTTACGCGCGGTACCGACCCGGCCGGCGTCTGGACGAACTCTTCTACGAAATCAAGCAGGGCAAAGCCCGGTTTTTCAAACCGGCTGCTTTGCGGTTCCGGGGCAGACCCGCAACACGCCTCATCCTGCTGAGGGGTCCCGGTTATTGGCCCGGGAGCGACATTTATGCCCGTCGGCTGCCCATTCTGTTTTTCACAGCAGCTTGCATTTTGTGAAATTTTTTCATTCATTTTATCAGTTCAGCGCTCAAGTTTATCGTAAATATACGATATACGATCTGCGGCCGGCGGTCAAGTGCAAATGCGTGATGCATTGCACCCCTTTAATTTTTCGTTGATTTTTCACAGTGGTAGAATTTTTGGCTGAGGCATACCCTGCAGCGGTCATCGCTACATAGCTGACATGCATAGCAGTCTTTGCAGGAATGTTTTCGGTTTCCTTCTTTTGACGGGTCGGGGACATAAACTTTTCCCTTTAATCCGCGAACGGTGGTAAACGGCATCGCATACCCCTTAGCCTGGATGTATTTTAATATTAACCCATATAGAGCGTTTGTCAGCATAACGTTCCAACTTAAGATAAGAATGGAATCGATCGATTCAACCGCACGGCCCCTTTTATGGCCGGAGTCGAATCGTCAATTCGTTCCGGGGTCGGGCAGTTTTTAATTCAAGCCCTTACAGCGAGCGCATGAATGATCTTGGGTGAGTCGCGAGAACTGGGCATTGCCTGAGAGCATTAGGGATCGTAGCGAAAAAACAAGGATCGGCGGGAGCTTTATTTTGCAGGTCGCGCGCAGCTTTGACTGTTGAAATGCTTATACCTGACCTGTTGTGAATTAATATACAGATAACCCCTGGATTTTGCGGGTCTTGGTTTGGCAATCAGCTGCTTAACGTCATCTCCAAAAAAACTTTTCATAATGGCGGATAGCTGATTTCGAAGAACGGAATAGGAGTAGTGCCGGGCGGCAATCGCATAATTGCTGCCCACCATTTTCTTTCTTCGTTTCGAAGATTCCAGAATGCCCACAACCCGTTGAACCGTTTTTTTCGAAAGAAAACCATCCATTACAGCCAGGTCAAACCCCAGTGGCTCAATATCCCGCACAAAGGTGGAATAGCGATTGATCAGAATCGGTTTCTTGAAGTAAATCGCTTCTAAAAAGGCGTTGCCGAACCCTTCATAAAGGCTGGGATAGGTAATGAAATCCGCGTAGGGATAAACATCCCACAGAGAATATTGATTGCCGTTATTGCCGTTTCCGCTCCACGGATCTGCAATGCAAATCGAAACCAGACGCAGATCCACGCCATGTTCGCACGCATATTCTTTTAGCCATTCTGCATATTCCAACCCTTCATCCCCGGCTTCGTGAGATACGACCAGTTTATTTTTGTTATTTTTGAGTTCCTTGACCAGTTCAATGGCAAACTCGATACCTTTGCGCTGAACAAGGCGGGTGGGCTGCAAAATCATGCGGTCATCCGGTTCCAGGCCGATGGACTGGCGAAAGACCTCCGTTCGTTTTTTGCTCACTTTGGGTGGGTTTTCAAAATCCAAAACATTTGGAATAATCGTCGAGGCAATACCGGTGCGCAGGGCCAGTTGCTCCTGGGCGGCTGAATTAATTACTGCATGCCGAATATTATTCAGATTGGGCGGAAATGCCATTTGAATATAATCGCTGACGGCATTGACCGAAAATCGGACTCTTTCCCAGTAAAAATCGTGATGGTGTGCAATGGTCGGCAGTTGGGTTTCGGCAATGGTTTCGGTTAAAGCCAGACCCAGGGGTACATGCAGGGGTATCGTCAGCGCATTTTCTGCAATCAACAAATCAATTTCGAATTGCTTGATAAATTCGTGGAGTTTAAATTTGAGGTGTGAACGCAGGTCATGGATGGTTTGGGTGACAGGCTGTTTACGACCTTTCTGGCCGAAAACCCGCTCATTGATCCATATGTTTTGCTCGTTCTGGAAGTGGGCTTCGGGAACATGAAAGCTATAATCCGGATGGCGATCCAGGGTGCCGGCAAACCAGAAACATCTGTGTCCGCTTTGCTGCAGGATATCGGCCCATTTACTGGATTCAAGGGAGACCCCGTCGGTGCCTGCAAATCGTGTCGATACAAATCCGATATTCTTGTGCATTTTTTAATCGTTTTGTAAACGCTTTTAATTTGAATGCGGTCAAATCTGTGGCTGACAAATGCTGCTGCTATTCGATTAAATTATACCACATTGTCGCGCAGATATACAATATATAGTGGTATGTCAAGAATAAACATCTAATCGGTTGTGGTCAAAGACCGGCACCTTATCTGAACCAGGATACCGCCTGCGACGGTCAGATCGGCCGGGCCGCAGGAGCCATCTCTTCCAGCAAACTGCCGACGGCCGCGCATTGCAGACCAAAAGGAAGGTAACCGGCATATCCGAGCAGCGGCATTTCAAAAATTTGATACCGCTGTACGAAGGGTATACTGTATTGCCATTTGGCCAGACTGAAAAAATTCCACATTTCCCAGAACACGCCGCAAATGACCGCGGCCATGGCGACCGTCACCGCCGCGGTCCAATTCCCCACTGCCGGACCGGATAAAATATGCCACTCGTCCATCAGGGTCTGCAGCGCTAGAATAATTAGCAATGGTGCGACCCAGAGCAGCGGGAAAAGAATGTTCGGCCAGACGCCGATAGCGGCTAACCCGCCAGCGGATAGCGTCAGCGTCAGGGTGGCTAAGATTTTAGGGAACGGTACCCGCAGCGGTTTTAAATGATCGAATCGCTGTTGGAGCCACCGGGCTGAAATCAGCCAGTCACGGAGGCCCAACACTGCCGGCAGCACAGTGGAGAAAGGCAGGGTGGCATACCAAAAATATTCCCAAGCACTAAATTGGGGCCCGATATAGTACCAGTTTTGAACAAAACGGTTCAAATACTCAAAAAACCACCAGAATGCAGAACTGAGCGGGAAAAGCAGTAGAAAATACAGCGGTCGATCCAGCATCATGCAATGTCTGTTATGCCGATAACCAAGGCCATTGATGACCAGAATAAACGATAACCACAGAGGGGTAAAGGTGTGAGGCTGAAGGTCGGCGAACCATTCAAAGCGGGTCCAGGCCAGAACCCAGGCCATGGCTCCCAACACGAGTCCCAGCCATCCCCACCAGGGGAATGACCGTGAACGTCCGGTTTGAGGTTTGACTTCTTTGCGCGATTGATAGGCGTTAATAATGAGAGGAATAAGGAAAGCAGAAATTAGGACGGCGTAGAGTACAAATGCAAACCATGAAAAGAGTTCGTGACGAACGTAGCGGGTCTGGGGCGGGAATTCCAGATATTCTGAAACAGGATATCCGGCCACCCATACGCCGAGCAGGGGCAAACCCAGCAGCATGACAGCCAGTATAAGAAATTTTATAAAAAAGCGTTTAATGCCGGACATTTCAAGTTTTCATATGGGCTACAACGAATCTGCTGCTGATGAAGAATATCGAATACCGAACAAGGAATCTCGAATGATGAAGGATGGAATCGCTGTGCTTTGAATTTGTACAGAAAAAAATGTTGATTTGCTCCAGAGCCTCTTGACCGGAAGAACATCTTACTTCGAAATTCAATATTCGATATTCGCTAATCGATATTCAAGGTTTTTTGACAGAACCAAAACAACCTTCAGTACCCAGAAATTACGAAGATTCTGTTTGTAGGGCCTCCGGTAATTCGCACGCCTCGGCCGATTTTCGAGCCTCCACATAGTGGGCAGCGGCCAACGCAGCCGTGGCGCCGTCCGATGCCGATATGACGATTTGCCGAAAATATTTTTCTCTGAGGTCACCGATGACATAAATCCCGGGTACATTGGTTTCGCACTTTTCATCGGTGACCACATAACCCACGGCATTCATTTTGGTGCCGGCCGGAACCAGTTTGCTGTTGGGTTCAAACCCGATGAAAATAAACACGCCGTCCGCTGATCGTTCGCTTTTCTCCCCGCTTTGGGTGTTTTGCAAATCCACTCCGCAAACGCCGCTATCGTTGGCTCTGATTTCGGTAACGATCGAGTTCCATAGAACTTCAATTTTGCACTCAGCCTTAACGCGTTGCTGCAAAAGCGCACCGGCCCTCAGGGCATCCCGTCGATGGACCAGATAGACCTGTTTGGCCAGTTTGGCCAGATAAAGGGATTCTTCGGCGGCCGTATCGCCTCCGCCCACGACCACAACGGTTTTATCTCTGAAGAAAAATCCGTCACAAACCGCACAGTAGGAAACACCTTGGCCGTAATGCTCTTTTTCCCCCGGGATATTGAGTGTGCGGGGGCTACCGCCGGTTGCCAGTATAACTGCGTGAGCCTGTAAATTATCGCCGTTGGCAAGCTTGACGGTGTGAATATCAAGACCGGGCTCAAGGTCCACAACTGCCTGAGAGATGACTTCCAACCCGTAGGATTGGGCATGCTGAGAAAATTTTATGGCCAGATCGGCACCGCCGATGTGTTCATCGCCCGGCCAGTTTTCTACCGAATCGGAATTATTCATCTGGCCACCGGGCAAACCCACCTCTATCAGAACCGTCTTTAATGCAGCGCGCATGGCATAAATACCGGCGGTCAAACCGCCTGGCCCACCGCCGATAATGATCAAATCGTAAACTTCATTGCCCGACATACAGCGCCTCCTTCTGTTTTATACCGCTTTCCATAATAAAGTACCGAATAACGGAATTGGGGCATAAGTGGTTGTAGAAAAAAACATTTGAATACCGCAACGTTTTTTTGACAACCACTAAATACCGCTTTCCATAATAAAGTACCGAATAACGGAATTGGGGCATAAGTGGTTGTAGAAAAAAACATTTGAATACCGCAACGTTTTTTTGACAACCACTAAATACCGCTTTCCATAATAAAGTACCGAATAACGGAATTGGGGCATAAGTGGTTGTAGAAAAAAACATTTGAATACCGCAACGTTTTTTTGACAACCACTAAATACCGCTTTCCATAATAAGGTTCCGAATTAAGGAATAGGGGTATAAGCGATTGTACGGTTGTAGAAAAAAACATTTGAATACCGCAACGTTTTTTTGACAACCACTATATAATCGTTGCTTTTATTCATAGGTTTATAAATGTGGGTGATGAACACTTCATCCGCAAAATCGTGTCCTAATATAAGGTCCCTAAACTCCAGTTACAAGAATAAAATCCCTGTTGGGTCTTTACCCTTTAAAAAATTTGCATTATGGCGCAAATTTGACTATATTTATACGACAAGGAGCAAAGAAATGACCTTAAAAGCATTTAACGGCAAAGAACGCAGGGCGTATGTCAGACTCGAAAAATCTTTACCGGTGCGATTCAAGATTTCTGCAAAACAAATGAGCAAAACCTATACGGCAACGACTAAAAATATCAGCCAGGGTGGGCTCTGTCTGGAAATTCGTGAGGATACCCACGAACTGCTTGAAAATTTATCTGTTACCGATCATAAAATAGGCATTGATCTTGACGCCCTGATACCCCAGCCCAATACGGCAGCTTCTGCAACGCCTGTCTGGATCAACAGCCGGGTGGATTGGGCGCGCAAACCGAGTGAAAAAAATCCGGCGATGCTGATGGGTCTTGAATTTGAAGGTGTAACCGAGGAGGCCCGCAAGCGGATATACGACTATATTGTTGAAGAATTTGTGAAGCGTTACGATGAATATAATTAGAATGCCACAGCCCGGGGACACGGGAAGTCATCTTCGAGCGATTCCCTTGTCCCCACGCGCGGCCGCATTTACCATTGACCGGCTTCTCTGCACAGCAATACGAGTTCCTATTCTATCTTATCCACCAGACCCCAATCCATTGCCTTTTCAGCACTAAACCAGGTGGTTTTCTTTTCCAGTTCTTCCCACTTGGATTTTTCTAAGTTAGAATTGGCGGTCAGTTTGCCGATATACCGATCGCGTAAAAGGCTCATCAATTCATTTTGAGAGCGAATATCCGATGCGGTTTCGCGTCCCGGCCATTTCCATAAAGCGGCTTCATGGACCATAAAAATGGTACCGGGGGCCGCAAAACGCTCGTTGCAAACTGCAAATACGGGCACCGCTGCGCTGGCCACAATGCCCGAAGCGTGGGCGGTGATGCGGAATCCTTTTCGCCTGGCGCGTTCGATTTGATCGGCCAGTGCAAGCCCCGAAAAGGCGTCCCCACCGGGTGAATTGATGTACAGGCTCACATCCCGGATTTTGGTGTTGTTTTCCAAGACAACCAGATCATTCCACAGGCGGGTGACATCAGAAACCGAAAGCCCGGAAAAGATCTTAACAAAGGCTCTGTTGTTGGAAATAAAAGACAGTTGAGAAAGGTGGCCTTCTTGATTGGGGACTTCCATGGATTTGTTAATCCGATCCGGCTCATCTTTCTGGACAACTTTGACTTTGGTCGGGTCCGCCGCCTGGACTTTTACAATGATCTCCTGGGGCTGGGGTTGTCCGGTCGGTATGCTGGCACAACTCATCAAAAAGATACCCAAAACTGCACCGAGTACCAAACGCTTCAACATGGCAAAACCTCCTAATTTTTCTATTCAATTTAAAGTAATGATGATTAAAGCAAGATTTATACCAAAATCAAATAATGGGTGAATCAAAAGATATCTTATTAATTTCGATTGGTTAGCAAATCGTTTGATTTTGGACTGCCGGCCAACTGCTGAGAAAATTTTTCCGGAGTCACGGATTTGACATTAAATAGTCAGTATTGCCCCCAATCTTAAAAACCGGACCGCAGCAGGCTTATAGTGGTTGTCAAAAAAACGTTCCGTTATTCAAACGTTTTTTTCTACAACCACTTATACCCCTATTCCTTAATTCGGAACATTATTATGGAAAGCGGTATAACCGGGAGGTTAACCTGACCAAAATAATATTTAGATTTCAAGTCTTTAAGAAACCAACCGATATTAACTTTGATGGTCTCGGAAAAAGTCAGAAAAGCAACCTTTTTACGAGTTCATCAACATCACTATAAAGCCCAGCCGGTTATGGTGGTCATCGATGATGATGCCGCATGATGGCCCTCCGAGCCCCGGCCGAGATTGATCATTTTCGGAAGAGGGAGCAACAGGTGCCAGCCACGAAAAATGAACGTAGTGTTTCGGATCAAAACACGGATATCTGGGTCATATCCGCAGGCCGGGATTCGCAAATTGATCTGAGCGCAATTGAAGGCGCCCAAAAGAATGAACAGGTGAAGGAATATCAAATTTCCGATATCGCCTATTACCTGCTGAATCCGAAACCCATCGAAGTTGATAAACGCCTAATCGGCTGTGAAATTCATTATCCGCAGCGGATGACAACTAAAATTATTGAAAAAATAAAGCGTCTGTTTCCCCGCAGACTTCGTCAGCTATGGAATGGCCATATAATCCCGCCGGAGGTCCTCGTTACCCATTGTAAGATAGAGATGCCCACCCTGAAGGATAAAGCGCTCGAGAATCATTTATACAGCATTTATGAGTCCTTGCGCTCATATGATTCTGTTTCCAAGCGCCTGCCCCAGCTGGATCCCTATCATATCGCGCATGTCATCGGCATCTGTAAAGATATGGGCGGCAACTATACCTATTTAAAGCTTCAAGGCAGCATTGATGACAAATTAAAATACATCCAAAATTATATTTCAAAAAATGTGGGTGTTCTGCTTCGGAAAGCTTATATCGGCGACGGCCTGTTTGAGATGCGGGGGTTTGATTTTACGGCCTATGATTCCGACCATGCCCATCGACTCATTGTCTATCGACAAAACGGGAAACCCAAATGCTGTGTATTGAATTCAAATAATACGGTGGAATACAGCTTGGATGATGTGCACCTGCTGAAATTCATACTTTTGCTGCAACAGGCGCTGGCAGATGATTTGAAATTAAAGAATGCCTTTGATTTTTGCATCCGCAGAAAGGCAAAGCCTGTAAAATTGTTCTTAAACCGACAGCTCGAAGTGGATTATTCCAAGTCCCCCTTTCCCCCAATTTACCGCGATATTTTAAAGGATAAAAGGATCAATTCAAACCAGCAAAACCTGATCAGACCCGCTTTGAATTATTTGCAGATCGGAATTTCTTTTAATTATATACCGCAGCCCGAAAATGAGGCGGACAACATGATCACGCTGATTTCAGTGCTTCACGATTTAAGAGCGCTGGAATTGCTCAGGAAAAATTTGCCCCAGGTCTATCATGAAATCGAAAAGCGGGGCAGTGTATCTGAAGCCGGAAGGTTTTATCTTTTGGATTCAATAGAAGGTTTCAATAATGATGAGTGACTATAAAGACAATGATTATGAATGGATAAAAGAGTTACTGGATTATCCCCGTACGCTGGAAGAGCGGCTTGAATTTTTTGATAACACATCTCAGATAGAGATCCCGCATGATCCGATTGAGCAGGTCATCTTCCAGGACAAGGCCAAGCGGGCGATTCGGAAAATTGCCCAGAACCGGGGTCACATTCTCATGGTGGGAAGTCCGGGTACCGGTAAATCCATGCTGGCCAATATGTTTAATGAAGTTTTGGAAAAATCCTTAGGTGATTATTTACGACCCCGGGATGCCATCATTGCCTATCCCGGAAAAGATAAAAACCATGTGCGGATTGCTTATGAGGAGCCCCAGAAAATTGAACAGCTTCTGGAAAATTTTAACAAAACGATTGATGCGGCAAGGGATGCTGTGGATGAATTCAGTCTGGCAGATCAAATCCAATCCGCCCGCAAAGCCAAAAGGGGACTCCTGTGGGCAACGGTGATCGGTATTGCCGCCGGGGTTTTTTATGCGCCCGCGTTTGTTGCCGTCGGGTTGACCGGAATGGGCGCCATATTCATGTTTATGCAGGAGAACAATCACCGCGCTCAGGAGAAAATTCAAAGAGAGTCAAACACCGATCGACGAAATGTGGTCAAGCATCTGTATGATATGGTGCCGGATATTTTATGTGACCCCCGAAAAGATAAAGACTTGATGGCCAGAATATCGGAACCGGATGCCAGAAATATGAAGGGCGGTTTTCGCCATGATCCATACCAATCCGGCAATCTCGAAACCCCCTGCCACAAACGGGCCTACCTGGGGGCGCATGCCAAATCTCCCATCATTTATATCGATGAATTAAAAACCCTGATTAAGGTCGGATACATGGCTGAATTGCTGGAGATTATGCAAAACAAACAATATATCCTTGAAGGCGGCAGAAATACCGGCAGCGGCGCCGCCGATCGATCCGAGAATCATCTAAAAGCCGACAACATTATCGTTTCCTGCTGCAACCATGACACGCTGCAGCATCTCCAGCAGGAAGGCGAGGGTGCGTTTCTAAGCCGCATTGAAGATAAAGGCGAAATTATCCGAATGGAAAATTCGGTACCGGAAACACCTGAAACTATTCGGCAGGTAGCGCAGTATGTTAAACAGGAGATTCTCAACCTGGGTGCGGAATTTAAGGATTCCTGGGGAGAGGTAATCGAAGCGGAAGGTTATGAAAGTGTCAAGCAGCGCAGTGAGTATATTTTTGGGAAATCGCTTCCCGCTGATTTTAAGCTGCAGGAACGCGAGTTTGACAAAAGTGCCGTTCTTGAACTGATTAAAGAACTGAGGTGCCGAGCTTCGGACGGAAAGCTCAGCAGTATTTTACGACCGATAAATGGCATTATCAAATCCGCAGAGTTTGAGGCTATTTTTGAAAATTCAGCGCTGGTTCAAGCGCGACATGTCAAAAGGGCCCTTAAAGAGCATTTGAGTTTGGAAGGTGGTCTTTCCAAAGAAGTTAGCGAGCACAAAAAATATTTAAAAAAGTATATCAGCGCGATGACCGATTCCATCGGCTATGTTGTCGGTCTGGCCGTCATCCATTCAAATTCCAGCAGCCAGATGGTGGGTCAACCCCTGCCGATTCATTGCCAGATTAACCTGGGGATCGAGGATAAAGTCGTTGCCCCGGGGAAAATCGGCGATATCGCTAAGGCCGCGGCTCAAAATGTCAGGGCTTCAATTAAAAAAGTGTTAAACAAAATCAGGGCCCCCTATGTCGGTTATGAAATGTACGTGGAATATATTCAGGCGCATGGCGGGGTGGAAGGCGACAGTGCATCTGTCGCTATGGATATTGCGCTGATATCGGACTTTGTAAAACAACCGGTCAATCAGCGTTACGGCGTTACCGGCTCCCTGACCGGTGACATTATTCTGGCGGTTGGCGGTGTGACCGAAAAAATTCGTTCGATCATGGATCCGGTCCTGGGTATGGAAGGCGCATGCATACCGTGGCTGAACAAACGCGACATTGAACCGTTGCTGATAAATACTGAAAGTGAATACATTCAAACGGATGACATCCCCGGAATACGGATGTACCGGGCCGCCGGAAAAAAAGAGCCGTTTGATATCTTCTTTTGCAAGACCAAATACAATGCCTATAAAATCCTGATGGGATTACAGAAAGAAGAGGTGGAAACCCTTATGGCCCAAAGGAGCAGAAGCGATCTTGAATTTATGAAGAATACAGGCAGTTCTTCGGTTCAGGCCGGGTAGGCGAGTTAACGCGAATATGCCCGGGTGGGGTTTTTCACCCGATAAAAAAGATTCCTATGAGAATAGAATGTCCAAATTGTCGCGGAGTTAGTACGATATCCAGCGATTTGATTGTTACCCAAAAGCGGGCCTTGGAACTTTCGTGTTCCAAATGTAAAGCGGACATCCATATTCAATTGTCCCTGCCGGCGGGAAAAAAACAGGATAACCCTCAGGGGACTTCTTGCAGTGATCACTCGACTCGATTGACCTCACAGATGGTTGAAACCGAAGAAGATTCCAGAATTTTATCATTGAAAAGCAAAATATTGCGGAGTCTGGTGGAATTGCCGCCGATGCCGAATATTATTTTGAAAGCACGCGAAATTATGGAAGATCCCGGCTCGAGTCTTAAAGAGCTTGCCGCTGTCATTGAACACGACCAGGCGATTGTCGCCAGAGTTCTTGCACTGGCCAATTCCGCCTATTATGGTTTAAGTGGCATGGTGTCATCCATTCAGCATGCTTCCATATTGCTGGGACAAAAGACGCTTGGCGAACTGATTACCATTGCCGCTTCCTCGCGGCTTTTGAGTCAAAAATTAAAGGGCTACCAGCTAAACCCCGGTGATCTGTGGAAACATTCTCTGGCAGTTGCTTTGGGATCCAGAATTATTGCCGAGAAAAGAAATGCCGAATGTGTTGAAGATGCATTTATTGCCGGCTTGCTTCATGATGCCGGCAAAATTATACTCGATCCTTATATCGTAGAGCGTGAAAAAGCGTTTAAAAAGTGTTTAAAAAACGGGCAGCAGAAATTTAACAAGGCTGAAAAAGAAATTTTAGGCTTTGATCACGCCGAGGTAATGTCGCGTGCTGCCCGGTTTTGGCGCTATCCTGAAACCCAATCGACCGCGATACGATATCATCATTCCCCGTTGCAATCGGGTAATTGCGAGCTGGCATTCATTGTCCATCTGGCGGACTTTGCTGCTAAAGAAGCGGGTTATAAATCAGACGATACATTACCACCATCATCATCTGGAATTGACCCGCAAACATTGAGTTATTTAGGGTTTCAGAAAGAAGAATTAAACCATATAATTGCTGAGATCACCGAATCTGTTGAGAAATTAGCCACCGAATTTCAATAAAAAGTCTTGCCCATCGTAACGTTTAGCGCGATGATATCAAAAACCTATCATTGCCGAAAAGGTAAGACCCCATGCCCCAATATGATTTAACTGAATTTTTAAAATTATCTTCGGTCCTTAATTATAACCTGAGCGCAGCGTCATTAAATCGTTACAACGTCATGATGTATATCATCGGCGGCAAAGCCTTGGATCGGGGTGTTTCCAAAGACAGGGAAAAAAAAGGCATTTTGATGGATGCGCTGGGTTATCTTTTCAGCGCCTACCATCAGAAGAGACGACATCTGGGGCCAATGGCCGTGTTGCACCCGTTGCGGGCAACGGCGCTATTTGCACGCAATCAAGAGCGGTTGAACTTGATCGGTCTGCTGAGCGTTCTGTTTCACGATATTATGGAAGATATCAATCCGTATGATTTTGATATCAATCAGTGGATCGATATGGAGGGCAGACTTTACAACCTGCTGGAGCGCTTGGGTGATGAAGATGAGTCAAAACTGCTGAGCAATATCGTTGCATTAACGCGAATCGAAAGGGAATCCTATTACCAATATATCGGTCGAATGCTTGAAAGCGCCGGCCATGCCCCGCAGCTGGTGCATGTGAAATTGGCCGACCGCTTGGACAACACGCTGGATATGCGAATTGACCTTGAAGATCCGCTGGCAGGCATAGATTTTTTTCAAAATATTTTTCAGTTGCTGTTTGTCAATAATTATCGCGGGTACAAACCTGCAAATCACCATCCGCCGACTTCAGCCATGAACGGCGCCCGCAGGCTGTATCAGCTTTTTAAAAATACCGTCTTACTGTCCTTGATCCGTCAACATAAATCCATCCACAGCGATCGTGCCTTGAGCGTTCTTTTTGAAGCCGTCTGTGATGCCAGTTTGAAAGAGGCTCAAAGAACCTTAATTCATTTGATCGGGTTCCACCTCAAGGATACCGCCGATCAGCGCAAACTGCTCCTGGAGGCCATGGCATATTGTTTCAGCGGCCGAATTGATCTGGTCACCAAGCCGGATCGCAGTCAATTGCTGGATGGCCTGTTTTCAACCTATTTTGCCCCTAATTCCAAAAAAGTTCTCCACCGGCAACTCGACATTTTATATCAAAACAAACCGCTGATGATGCAAGCCTCCATCGCCTTTGTGGTGATATTTTTACATTTCTTAAATGATTCCAAATATTATGTTCATGGGATCAGTTCAGAAGGAATCGAGCCTAAATAGCCAGGTCACCCGGCACCTTTTTATCAAAATCGGTCAAGCGCATGGCCATGAGGTGATCGACAATTTCAAAATCTTTGAAAGCTAATACCGGCTGTTTTGGATTTGAAAGCACAGAGTCACGACTCTTGTAGGCCGCTATGTGTTCCGGGTCGATCTCAAGGGAGCGGTCAAAATCCTGAAAAGCCCGGGCGTGTTGTCCCAATTTTTCATAAGCGAATCCGCGCAGGTGATAGGCGCGAGCATATGTCGACTTCAGCTTGATTGCCAGATTAAAGTCACCGATCGCGTCATGTGCCCTCCCCAATTTTAGACTGGCAGCACCCCGACACACGAAAAACAGTGCCAGGCTTGGGTCGTATTTTATTGCCCGCGAAAACAGATCAACGCTTGTCTTGAAATCTTTTTTAATATAAGCGGCGACACCTTCATCAAACATCTTTCTGGCTGCATATTTATTGGTCACGTTGCTTACCTCCGATCATAAAGCCTCGATTGCTTTTTATTTTTGATTGTGGCGCCAAAACGGCGCAATCAATTTCAAATCCGGAAAGCGATTGAAATTAATCATAATTTCATGCCTTCCCTCTTGGAAATATAAGCTATTCACTTATAGAAAGATGTCAACAAAGAGAGGGGACTGGTCAGAATTTGCAGATTGAAAAAGGTTGACAAGCATTATTACCTCTTATAGTTTATATAGTCGATTGTCGACAATCGGCGCTGTATCCAATTTTGGAATCAGAAGCCATCGCAAAAAGAGACCCGCATGGATACGATGCGTCGCAAACAAAAGTGAATGGGTATGGATATGCAAACACAACAGCCCCTGAACGAATTTATTGAGAAACACCGTGCGCCGGAGCAATATAACGACCTACCCTTAAAAGGCGTACGGATCATTGACATGGCGACCGTTATGGCGGCCCCCTATGCCGCCACAATTTTAGGTGATTATGGCGCGGAGGTCATCAAGGTGGAAAATCCCGCCAACCCGGACGCAATCCGTTCCTGGGGGGTCATCGAACAAAAGGATATTCACCCGTTTTGGGCGGTGTTCGGTCGTAACAAATTCCCGGTGACGCTCAATCTCAAACAGCCAGAAGGCAAGGAGATATTCATGCGTCTGATCCGCAGCGCCGACGTCTTGATTGAAAACATGCGCCCGGGAGCCATGGAAAAACTCGGTATCGGCAGGATGGATTTGTTACAAGCAAATCCCGGCCTGATCATCGGAACTGTTTCCGGCTATGGGCAAACCGGCCCCTATTCCGGACGGCCCGGCTTTGGGACACTGGCCGAAGGGTTCAGCGGTTTTACTTATCTGAATGCCCAGCCCGACGGTCCCCCTACGAATGCCCCGATGGCTTTGGCTGATTTCATCACCGGCGTTCATTTGGGGCTGGCCGTGCTGATTGCCTTGCGTCAGCAGAAGCGCGGTGAATACGGCGGCCAGCTGATCGACATTTCACTGTATGAGCCCTTATTCAACTGGCTGGGGGCTGATTTTCTGACCTCTCAGTTAACCGGCGAGATCCCGCAACCCAAGGGGAACGAATTGAGCTATGTGGTGCCGCGTAACAATTATCGCACCAAAGACGGTCGCTGGGTGACCCTGTCAGGTGCTGCCCAAAAGCCGTTTGAGCGCCTGATGGAACTTGTCGGCCATCCGGAAATGAATGCCGATCCGCATTTTAAAACCAATGAAGAGCGTATCAAAGATCCCAACCGCCGTGTCATCAACCAGGTTATTTCCGAATGGGTCGGCAGCCGGAATCTGCAAGAGGTCATCGACACCTGTGAAAGACTCGGAATCACCATAGGGCCGATTGCCAACATGCAGGACATCGGGGAAGATGATCACTATCGCGCCCGTGAATCCATTCTGAAAATTCAGGACCCCGTGACCGGTGAGGTGCTACAGATTCCCAACATGTCCTTTCGATTGCTTGGCACGCCGGGTCGCATCCGGTTTGCGGGCCTGCCGCTAGGTTCCGCTAACGAGGCTATCTATGGGAATCTGCTCGGTTACGACAAAGCGGCCATTGCAGAATTTAAACAAAACGGTGTGATCTAATTCCACTGTGCGCATGCAGGAGATCAAGGTCACATAAAATACGAATTGAATCAGGGTTTCGAATACGGAGACACCGTCAATGTCGGAAACCAGCTATGACGTGCTGATTGTCGGCGGCGGGATCATGGGGTCCGCTACCGCATATAATCTCTTAAAATGTGATCCCGGTCTTAAGGTCGCGGTGGTGGAAAGAGATATTTCATATGAGAAATCCTCGACCACGCTGTCTTTGGCGAACCTGCGAACGGTGGCTTTCAGCTTGAAAGAAAACTATCTGCTCTCCAAACAAACCTTTAAAATACTGGAAACCTTTGAAGAAGAGATGACCGTCGGGGATCTGAAACCCAAACTTTATTTCCGCGCAGAGGGCAACCTTTTCTTAACCGATGCGGCCGATCTCACTGAGGCCCGGGCCATTTTTGATATGCACCAGCGCCTCGGCTCCGATGCCCTGTGGCTGGAACCCGAGGATATCAAAGACCGCTGGCCGCTGATAAATATCGACGGAATTGCTTCCGGCACCTTCGGACCGAACGACGGCCACCTGGATCCCTACGCGCTGCTAATGGCCTACAAGCGAAAAGCCAAAGCGCTGGGGGCCACTTACTTTGAAGACGAGGTGATCACCCTTTTCACGGAAGGCAAGCGACTCACCGGCGCCGTGCTGGTCTCCAGCACCAAACTTTGCGCCGACATTACCATCAATTGTGCGGGCGCTAGGGCCGCTGAAATCGCCAAAACAGCGGGTGTCGATATTCCCGTGATTCCGGTGCGGCGTCAGGTCTTCGCATTGGACACCAAAGTTAAACCCAAGCACCCGCTGCCGTTGGTCTTTCATCCCTCCGGTCTTTATCTGAGATCGGAAACAGGCGGGCTATTACTGGTGGGCAAGTCCCTGGAAGAAGATCCGGTCGGTATTGACTTCAACTGGGAGCGGGAACGTTTTATGGAAATTCTCTGGCCCGAGCTGGCAGAATTTATCCCGGCGTTCGATGAGCTGAAGCTCGTGCGGGGCTGGGCCGGCCTGTATGCGGTCAACACCTTGGACCATAATGCCATTATTGGGCCTTGGCCCGAGTTGGAAGGTTTTTACCTATGCAATGGATTCTCCGGCCACGGCATGATGCAGGGGCCGGCGGTCGGTCAATATTTAGCCGAAGTGATCACCGGTCAACCGCTGACAATGGATCTTTCAATATTTTCACCGGAACGTATCCTGAGTAACTGTCCGATCAGCGAGAGCGGATGTTTTTGACTCGCCGGCCGGCTTTTGCGGACAGCGGCCGGATTTAAATTTGAATTCCCTCCTGCTTGCAGGAGGGATGAATCAAAATTTGACAATCTCCTTTTCATCGGCGAAGCATAGCGAAGCCGACCTGATACCCTGCAGCTTGCTGCAGGGAGAGTTCATTCGGTTTGATCCACCAAAGGGGATTGAGCCACTGTAACGCTAAACGCGCGGAAACAAGAGCATGCCAGTTAATGATCGTTATGAAATTCGTATCGCCGGATTCGGCGGCCAGGGCGTGGTCACCATCGGCAAAATTCTGGGCACCGCTTTTTCGGTGTTTGCAGGCATCAACTCGGTCAACACGCAGTCCTACGGCCCGGAATCCCGCGGCGGTGCGTGCCGATCGGAAGTAGTGGTTTCCCAGGGCGAGATCAACTATCCTTACGTGCGTCACGCCGATGTATTGATCGCACTATCGCAGGTGGCGTTGGATACCTATCTCGCAGACCTGAAGGAAAGCGGTATTCTGATGCTCGATCCCGGCAGCGTGCAGACCGTAACGGATGCGGATCACTTCCGTATAATTAAGGTTCCGGTAGCGGCCCTGGCCCATGAAACGGGCGGCTTAAAATTCCAAAATATTGTTGCCCTGGGCGCTTTGCATGCCGTCATCGCTGATCTCATCAGTGAAGACGCCCTCAAGGATGCCATTCAGGCGACGGTTCCACCTGACACCCTGGCACCTAACCTGGCCGCCTTTGATAAAGGCAAGCAGTATATAAACCATCACCTGAAACGCTGACGAAAAATAAGGTCGCATGCCCATATCCGGCTCAAAACATCTTATTCAGCCCGGCAATTATTATCTGCAGGGCGCCCAGGCGTGCGCCGAAGGTGCCATGCTGGCGGGCTGCCGCGTATACGCCGGCTATCCGATCACCCCGGCCACTGAAATTATGGAGCACTTTGCCCGGCGACTGCCGCAGCTAGACGGACGCGCCATCCAAATGGAGGATGAGATCGCATCCGCCAGCGTGCTGCTGGGGGCATCTTGGGCGGGGACCAAAGCAATGACCGCCACCTCCAGTCCGGGATTTTCTCTCATGCAGGAAGTCATATCCTTCGCCATCATGACCGAAACTCCTCTTGTGATTGTGGATGTGCAGCGCCCCGGCCCTGGCCAGGGATACATCACCACCAGCCAGGAAGACGTCATGCAGGCCCGTTGGGGGCATCACGGCGAGGGCTCGATTATCGCGCTTTCGCCGGCTTCCGTACAGGATATGTTTGATTTGACCATTGAAGCGTTCAATCTGGCCGAGCGCTGGCGCACACCGGTTTTGATCATGGCCGAGGAAACCGTGGCGCATATGCGCGAACCCCTCGTGATTCCACCACACGCAGAAATCACAGTCGTCGATCGGGTTAAACCGCAGGACCAGGGCATTGCGCCGCAGGACTACCTGCCTTACGGCCATGGGGAAGTTCCTCCCATGGCGATTTGGGGAGAGGGCTACAATATCAATCACGTCAGCCTGGTGCATTACGAAGACGGCACCGTCACCCGTTACAATGCCCGAACCCACTTCGAAAACGTTTCGCGTATTCATCAAAAAATTGAAAACCATATCGATGAAATCACGAAAGTGGACGCCCGTTTTATCGACGATTGCCGTCATTTGCTGATCTGCTACGGATCGGTGAGCCGCACCGGAGTGGAAGCGGTTCTGGAAGCTCGCGAGCGCTATGGGCTCAATATTGGTTTTATCCGCCTGAAGACATTGTGGCCCTTTGCAGAAGCCCGGCTGAGGGCGCTGGTGCCCGAGGTGGAAACCATTTTTGTTCCGGAAATGAACTTGGGGATGATGATACACCCGATTACTGAAGCGTTGCGGGACCGCTGCAGCAATATCATATCGATACCGAGCCTGGGTTGTCTGCACACGCCGGATCAGATCCTGGCCCGAATTCGTGAGGAACTGACATGAGCACAAGCGCACATCCAATGTTGAAATATTTAAAGACCCAGGCGCCGACCGGTCCACGTCTGCCACTTATCCTGTGCCCGGGTTGCGGTGCCGGCCAGGTGCTGAATTACACGTTGCATGCGGTCGATCGCATCCTTGAGGAAGACAACTGGCCCAAAGAACATTTCGTCTTCATCTCCGGTGTGGGCTGCTCGTCACGACTTACCAGCCATTATCTGCAGTTCGACTCCGGTTGGACCCTTCACGGCAGATCGCTGGCGATTGCCACCGGTGCCCTTCTGGCCAACCCTCGATTGAAGATCATTGTCTTTACGGGCGACGGCGATGCAGCCGCCATTGGTGGCAATCACTTTATCCATGCCTGCCGGCGCAACCTGAATATGACGATCATATGCATTAACAACGGGCTGTATGGTATGACCGGCGGACAGGTGGCACCCACCACCGAGCTTGGGGAGACGACCCCGACAACACCCCACGGCAACGTGGAAGACCCATTTGATCTTTGCCGCCTGGCTGAAACCGCCGGTGCCCCCTATGTGGCCCGCTGGACCACGGCCCATCCCCGGCAGGCCATCAAGACCATTACAAAAGGAATTCGCAAGAACGGCACGGCTTTCATCGAAATCCTGTCTCAATGTCCGGTTCACAAAAAAACAGCTCCGGTGGAGCTCTTTCGGCGGCTGCGCGAGATCACTGTGTCTAAAAAAGATACGGATGCCATTGCGGCGGGTAAAATCCCGCTGGGCGAATTCTGCAATCTGGACAAATCTGACTGGATCGCGCGTTACCAGCAGATCATCGAAAACGCACGATCACCTGAGGCGGATTAATGTACACTTTTTGTTTAAATCCATCTTATTGCAAAGGCTGTGGCATCTGTATCGAAGTGTGCCCCAAAAGCGCGATCAAATCCTCCGGCCGGATAGATGCCAAAGGCCATGAGTTGCCGGAGGAACAAGACATGACGCGCTGCACCGGATGTAAACTGTGCGAAATTGTATGCCCTGATTTCGCCATCGCCATCGCGTCAGAAGAAAGCACGGAGGAGGTCCCAAATGAAGAAAAATAAAATCAATGACTCTCCCTTTGCGACCCTGCACCATATATCGATCGTCGTAAAGGACATCGCAAAGGCCACTCAATTTTACGAGTCCATCGGCATCGGACCCTTTACCGAATACCCGCCCATGCGTGAATATGTGAAGATCAAAGTGCCGGATGAAGAGGGGTTCTATAATTTAAAAATCCGCTGTGCGCAGATCGGTCCCGTACAGCTGCAGCTCATACAGCCCGGAGCGGGTGACAGCCTTTACAAAGCACATCTGGCAGAAAAAGGTGAAGGGGTCTATCACCTGGGGTTTGAGGTGGATAGCATCGATAAGGCTGAACAGCAGGTGCGCAATTTGGGTCTTGAAATCATCAGTAGCGGTCGTAGAGAAAACAGCAGCGGATTTGCTTATCTGGCAACCGTCGACCCGGGCGGGGTGACCCTGTTGGTGAGGCAGAGCCCGTTGCCATAAATGATCATGTCAAATTTGAATTCAGATACATGACGGGCGCAAAGTCAATGCCAGATGCCTATAATACCGCTTTCCATAATAATGTTCCGAATTACGGAATAGGGGTATAAGCGCTGTAGGCGTCCACAGGTTCAAAGGTTCAGGGGTTCAAGCCCGCCCTGGTGCGACGTGAGGTGGCTATGAAATTGCTTTCACATTCTATGGGATTGGCTTTCCATCACCACATCTTGACATTCCAGGTCTGGGCCAGGGGTTCCATTTTCGTCCCTGGACTGCATTTGGGATGCGTATTTACGAGAAAAGCGTCAGCTTCGTCAGGGCTAATCCAAAATTTGGTGCCAAATTGGCAATTATTTGGGAAAATGAGCATTTTTAACGAGGACTTCGGGTCTTTAATGCCTTCTTTGTCCTTAACCCTGAACGTTGAACCCTGAACCTGTGAACAGTTACTAAGCGATTGTACGGTTGTAGAAAAAAACATTTGAATACCGCAACGTTTTTTTGACAACCACAATATGCTGGAATTGGAGATCTGCTTTATGGCTGAAGCAAGTATTGCCGAACAGTTTGGCGCCTTTATCGAAACCTTCGATTATCCGGATCTTTCAGAGATCCAGGTCCAAAAGATCAAGTGGTACTTCTTGGACTGGTTGGCTTCGGCCATCGCCGGCAAAAACGAAAAGCCGGTACGGATCATTCTCGATCTGATCGGCAAAATGGGTGGTGCACCCGAGGCGACCGTAATCGCCGACAACACGCCAAATACGGCACTGTGGGCCGCTTTAGCAAATGGAGCCGCCTCGCATGCGGTGGAGATGGACGACCTGCACCGCGAATCTATTTTTCATCCGGCGGCTGCCATTATTCCTGCGGTTTTTGCGGCAGCTGAACGCCAGCAGGCATCAGGATGCGAGTTAATCACCGCAATTGCCGCCGGTTACGAAATCGGCATTCGGGTGGCCCTGGCGGCCGGCACCGGCCACTACCGGCACTGGCACACGACGGCGACCTGCGGGACTTTCGGCGCAACCGCCGGGGCTGCTAAAATCATGGGGTTAAATCAAGTTCAAATTGCCGCCGCCCTCGGATCGGCCGGCACCCAGGCAGCGGGTTTGTGGGAATTTCTAGTCGAAAACACGATGAGCAAACAGCTGCACACCGCCAAGGCGGCTTTCAACGGTCTGCTGTCTGCCCTGCTGGCGGCCAGCGGGTTTACCGGCGCCAAGCGAATTCTCGAAGGCGAAAAAGGATTTTTCAAAGCCACCGCCGAGGGCTTTCAGGCCGCACGATGCCTGGATGGTCTTGGAGCGATATTTCATTTCGAGCGCAACTCCCTGAAGCAGCATGCTTCTTGCGGCCACACCCATTCGGCTATTGATGCGGTTCTGGAGGCCACCCGCGGACGGCGCTTGCAAGCCAACGAGGTTAAAACCGTCAACGTCAGGGTCTATCAAGGGGCACTGGATCTGCTGGGTGAGGTTGATCCAAGCTCACCCTACCTGGCTAAATTCTGTCTGCCATACTGCATTGCCACGGCCATCCGCTTCGGGCAGGCTGACCTGGCCGATTTTACGACTGATCGGTTGCAAAATAACGATCTGGCCAAATTGATGACCCGCATTCACATTGAAAGCGATCCGGCACTCGATGCCCTATATCCCCGTAAATGGCCGGCACGTGTGGAGATTGTTACCACAGACGATACCCGCCTGGCCGGGGCTGTAGACGTTCCAAAGGGTGACCCGGAAAATTTTCCCACAGATAACGAAATTATTGACAAGTTCAAAAACCTCACCAAAGCGCTGATCTCGAGTGACGCTGCCAATAAGATTGTATCAGCGGTGGTACGGCTGGAAGATGTCAAAGATGTATCCAAGATCCTTAACGCACTCTAAAAACGAATACCGAGCGATAGAAACAATGCAAAAAAAACCATCAACTGACGTCGGGGCGCCCATGCGCAGTATATTGTTTGTGCCTGCCAATCGGCCGGATCGCATCGACAAGGCAGTTCAGACAGCGGCTGATCTTGTTATGGTGGACCTGGAAGATACCATCCCTCTGTCTCAAAAAGCCGATGCCCGCGAAGCGGTGCGTGCCAAGGTCATGGCACATGCCGCCCGCCGACTTTTTGTGCGCATCAATGGACTGGGAACCGGGCTGTGCCGGAAAGATGCTTGCAAAAGCCCCCGGCTCGATAGCGCTGCTGGTGTTAATCGAATCCGTTGTTGGTATGCATAATGCGTTTAACATCCTTGCACAAAAATTAGCGCCCGCCCGCCACATGATCGCGGCTTTCGGTGCAGCTGATTTCGGGCTCGATCTGGGTATCGATATCACCCTGGAGGGAACCGAGCTTATTGTGCCACGCTGCCAAATTGCCTGGGCCAGCCGCATTGCTGAGCTGGAGCCGCCCATTGACACTCCTTTTATGATCGATCTAAAGGACATCGCGGCTTTAAAATCTGATGCGGCGCGTGCCAAGCAACTCGGCTATCAGGGCAAGCTGTGCATTCATCCCGCGCAAATCGGTCCATGTAACGAGATCTTCAGTCCCAGCACGCAGGAAATTAATTTTGCGCGGCAGGTACAAAAAGCGTTTGACGAAAGCACCCCAAAGGGGGTCGCTGCTTTGCAGGTGAACGGTAAATTCATTGACAAACCGATTGTCGAGCGCTGCCGCAGATTGCTGCAACTGGCAGCGCGCATAGGCCAGGAGTAATATGTGCCGGTTCAAATCGTTGCATTCGTTTGAGCAGACCCATCTCCCGTAGGCGAGGAATTTCTCATGATATCTTTTTCCGAACGCGTGAAAAGCCTTGATTTCAAACCGGCCGTGCTGGTCGAAAAATTGTCTGAAACGCTGACCGAGGCCATTGTGGAAGGGGTCTTCAAAGGCGGTGACAAACTGATTGAAGCCGATCTGCAAGCGCAATTTGGCATTAGCCGCTCACCCATCAGAGAGACCTTTCGGGTTCTGGAGAAAAAGGGGTTGGTTGAAATCATTCCCCGTCGCGGAACATTCGTAAAGTTGATCTCAAAGCGCGATATCGAAGAACATTTTCCTGTACGGTCGGTACTCGAAGGACTCGCTGCCAAGGAGGCCTTTCATCGTATCTCTGCCCGGGAGATCGAAGAAATGAGCAGCTGTCTGAATAAGATGAAGAAAGCCGTCGCGAAAAACGAGGCCTTGGACTATTTCAAGGCGCATTTTCGTTTTCATGAGATTTTTATCCAGGCCTCAGGTAACCAGTTGCTGATCGACATGCTGCAAAACTTGCGGATGCACATGCTGTGGTATCGATTTTCCTATCGATATTATAAAGAGGATTTCAGCGCGTCTTACCGGGTGCACGAAAAAATGCTGGCACTTTATAAGGATCGCCATACGGACCCGGAAGCCCTTGGACATCTGGCCAAGGAGCATATCGAAGTCGCGGTGGAGAAATTTGTCAGCTATTTGGAAGATAAAAATAACCGGGGTTAGAGAGGAGATCATTGTGGAATCGGACACCATTGAGCACCAACCGCCATCCGGCTTATGCCGGATGCTGCTTAAATTGCCGCTGGTTGCCCATTACCGGCGCGTTCGCGGTTTGTCTTATGTCATCAGCTGGCTGCATCGCTTGACAGGTGTCGCCCTGGTCGGCTTTTGCTTCTTCCACGTGCTTACCCTGCAAAGTCTGAACAATCCGGCCGTGTATGACGCCAAGATGCGCATCTTCAGCCAGCCCCTGTTCACCGTCTTGGAGTGGGGCTTGTCGTTTCCGGTAATGTTTCACGTGCTGAATGGCGGGCGGCTGAAAACCCTGAGAAAAGGGGTCAATATCGTATCGCACCCACAGAGCTGGAAAAATACGTCGAGGCCACGCGCTGTATCAATTGCTTTTGCTGTGCCGCCGCCTGTATCAGCACCCACAGAGGGTTCCTGGGGCCCAACGCAGTACTGGCGAGTGCCGTGCGGCTGATAGATCCCCGTGAAGCGGCCAACGCTGAGCGCTTGAAAACGCTGTTCAGTGATCAGGGCGTCTACCGCTGCCACACTTCCAAAGCCTGTTCGCACGTCTGCCCCAAGAATATCGATGTGGCCCATTTCATCGCGCTGGTCAAGCAGGGCAAGTTTGCGCTGGCCTAAATTTTGAATGGCGTAAAATTAAAGTGATTGAGTAATCAATTCCGCAAAGCTTTACTTTTTAGATAGGCTGTTTATTGCAGTTTTACAGATGAAATATGCAAAAAAGGGAAATTGAAGGTTCATAACCGATTTACACATTTCAGCAAAAGTGTGGGTTACGTATACCTAATATGCAATCGTGGATAGTAACGTATGTGGCGAATTTTTACACTTTAGATATAAAAGCGATATCACAATAATAGAAGGGCCTTTTAGACCTTTGATACGTTGGAGCTATCAACGGTTTTGTAGAGCGTTTATTCATGCAATTTTTACAGATAGTTCAAAAGGTGTTTGCCCTGTGATATGTTTACAGTATCTGAAAAATACGACAACGCAGATACTTGGTTTCTATTGTTGATATCTGCAATTTAGGCTCAGCTGCGATATGTTGGAGATATCAACGGTTTTGTAGAACGACTATTCATATGATTTTTGCCGATAGTCCAAAGGTGGTTACTGTAACTTTTTTACGAAAGAAAGACGCCAACAGGTATCTAAAAATTTTGGTATGAC
>Ga0255055_10000201_pt1 | contig 45604 bp, 33 predicted proteins | sample JV7_2_27_MG_FD_188633 | JGI IMG/M metagenome (GOLD analysis project Ga0255055, IMG submission 188633) | Seawater microbial communities from Jervis Inlet, British Columbia, Canada - JV7_2_27 | ecosystem: Environmental > Aquatic > Marine > Inlet | place: Canada: British Columbia | collected... | reverse complement strand
TAATGCGGAAACATGCCGGCACCTGGATGATCAAGATTATCTTAGGTGCCATTGTCGTTGTATTTGTGTTTTGGGGAGTTGGAAGTTACACATCCCGCAGATCGGGCAGGGTTGCCGATGTAAACGGGACCATCGTTACTTTAGATGATTACCGCCACACTTACTCCAACCTCGTTGAACAGGTGCGGCAGTCATTCGGCAATAATTTGAATGACGAACTGATCCAGACACTGCAGCTGAGAAAGCGCGCTTTGGACCAACTTGTTGATAGAGTCCTTATGCTGCAGGCGGCCGAAAAGCTAAAAATCCAGGTATCGGATGAAGAGCTTACCCAAACGATTAGAAACTTCAGTGCCTTTCAGACAGCCGGGGTGTTCGACAACCAACGTTATCTGAATACGTTGAGCCGCACAAAACTTTCGCCTGAAACCTTTGAGGAACAGCAGCGCGAGTTACTGATCATTGATAAACTTCAAACCTTTATTACCGGCAACATTAAAGTATCGGATCTAGAAGCCCAGCAATGGTATGGATGGAATAATGCGGAAGTGGACCTGGATTATGTTCTTCTGGAACCCGGGCAATTTAAGAATATTGAGCCCACAGCGGATGAGATTCGGGATTTCTTTGACCAGCATAAAGAAACCTATAAAACCGATCCTGAAATTAAAGTTCGCTACCTTCATTTAAAACCCGGGAACTTTGCAGCCAAGGTAACGGTTGCAGAGGAGGATATTCGAGATTATTATGAAAGCAATCCTGAAAAATTCAAAAACCCGAAAACGGTTCATGCAAGGCACATTCTGATAAAAGTCGATCAGAACGCCAATCCTGAGGAAGTTGAAAGCGCACGCCAAAGAGCCGAAGATGTTCTTGAAATGGCAAAAGAAGGTCGGGATTTTGCAGCGCTTGCCCGGCAATACTCAGAGGGCCCGACAAAAACGAAAGGGGGAGATCTGGGGACTTTCCGCAGGGAGACGATGGTGAAACCTTTTGCGGACAAGGCCTTTTCCATGGAAGCCGCTGAGATCAGCGACCCGGTCCGCACCCGTTTCGGATGGCATATTATCAAAGTTGAAAAAATTAACCCTGCAAAAACCCGCACCTTGGATGAGGCGCGAGAGGAGATTCAAAAAACTCTGAAAGCGGAGCGTTCAAGAAATCTGGCTTATGATGAAGCCGAAGCCGTGTATGATGCAACCTTTGAAGGCCAAAATCTTGCCAATATCGCTCAAGAGCGCGATTTGAAAATCCTGACGACGGAACTTTTTACTCAAAAAAGTCCTCCCAAAGAAATCAAAAACGCCGCCCGGTTTGCATCGGCTGCTTTTAGCCTGCCGATCAACGAAATCAGTGATGTTCAGGAATTCGGTGATGGGTATTATCTGATGGAAGTTGTTGATAAGGTGCCGTCTAAAGTTCCGGAGCTCAAGGCCGTAGAAGACAAAGTTAAAAAAGATGTCATCAAAGAAAAGCAGGATGCCAAAGTTCTTGCTGAAGCCAATACCTTTTTGACGGAACTTAAAAACGGACAGCCTTTTGTCACTGCCAGTCAGAAGTTCAAATTAGCACCCAAAAAAACGGGCTTTTTCAAACGCAACGGTTCCATACCCACTATCGGCTACGAAGCTGAAATTGCGCGCACGGCTTTTAAGCTTTCTGATCATAATCAGCTGCCCGGCGAACCCATAAAAGGTCAAAAAGGCTATTATGTAATCCGCTTCCGGCAGCGGCAAGAACCGGCATCAAACGGTTTTGAAAAAGAAAAGGCAGCCATCAAGGAGCGGTTGCTGCAACAAAAGACGTTTAAAACCATTGAGGCCTGGCTGAATCGCATAAAGAGTGAAAGTCAGATTTCTATTGAAGAAGGTTTCTGGCAAAGTTAGCCGGTTAAGTCGTTAATGAAAGGAGCAGGAAAATGCCCGATAATGATTTCCGCAGGGGCTCTGGCAGTTACGGTTTTGTGACCAAAAAATGCCCCGAGTGTTATACCCATCTGCCCCTGAAAACCCGTAAATGTCCATCCTGTAACACTAAAATCGGCGGCGTTGACAAGCTCGGGTTTGGCATCCGGCCGTTTGACTGGTCGGGTTATCTAATCGCGATTATCTCTATTGTCGGCTTTTGTTTTTTTGTATGGTGGGGATTTTTTAAAGAGTAACGCCGGGACAATGAGCAGCACCCAACCATTTGATCAGCGGGTTTGATCAAGACCGCACTTCTTACTTCTCTCTTTTCCTCTCGAACCTTCAGCGATATTCAAATTGTTTTTCGAGGATATCATCGGGTATGTTGTCAAGATAGCGCGACGGCCGGTTCAATATCAATCCCGTACTGCGATCGTATACATTGCTCGGATAGGTGAAAAACAGGTTCTCTTTGGCCCGGGTGGCGGCGACATACATCAGTCTTAGTTCTTCTTCAAGCTCTGCTTCTTTATGCAAGGAATGCACCGAGGGGAATCTGCCGTCCAGGGTCCAAATGACAAATACGGTGTGCCACTCCAGGCCCTTGGCGGAATGGATCGTTGACAGAACCAATCGATCCGAATTTGACGCGTCGGCGTACAGTGAGTTTTCAAAACTGGTATTCGGCGGTTCAAGGGCCATATCGGTCAGAAATTGGTCGAGGCTTTTGTAGCGCACCATTATTTCTACCAGATGCTCCAGATCTTTGGCCCGGCGGGGGTGGTCATCATAGCTGTTTTTTAAAATCGGAAGGTAGTAATCAATAATGGTTTCTCCCATTTCAGAAATGCTCATCGGATGGGTATCCAGGGTTGAGATAAGCTGCTTGAGACGTTCAAGCCCTTTGATCCGGCCAATTTTTGCCGAAAGCAGACCGCTATAACCTGATTTTTCATTCAGGGTCGCCTCAAAAATTCTTTGGGCGGTTTTGGGCCCAACCTTTTCGATGAGAAGTAAAATTCGGTACCAGCTTATTCGGTCGTAGGCATTGGCAATCACCCGCATGTGAGCCAGGACATCTTTAATATGAGCCGATTCGACAAATTTAAATCCCCCCATCTTCACAAATTCGATTCCTTCGCGGCTAAGCTCGATCTCAAGATCAAACGAATGGAAGCTGGCGCGAAAAAGAACCGCGATTTCTTTTAAGGCGATGCCCTGATGCTGAAGATCTTTAATCTGATCAACCACAAATCTGGATTGGCCGTATTCATCTTCAGCATTAACGATAACCGGTGTTGATCCGCCTGTTCGTTGGGTAAACAGATTTTTGCTAAATTTTTCTTTGGCGCGTTCGATGATGACGTTGGTCAAGGTCAATATCGGCTGGATGCTGCGGTAATTTTCTTCCAGGTAAACCATTCGGGTTTCCGGAAACATTTTCGGAAAGTCGATAATATTTCGGAAATTGGCCCCCCGGAAGGCATAAATACTTTGGGCATCATCACCGACAACCATGATATTTTTATTCACATTGGTTAATAGATATAATATTTCGGCTTGAATGGTATTGGTGTCCTGATATTCGTCCACCATGATATATTGATAACTGGCGGAAATGCGCTCACGCGCCGCGGGATAATCGGCTAAAAGACGACGTAAATAAATCAGCAGGTCGTCGTAATCCAGAAAGTGGTGCTCCTGCTTGCGGATTTTGAAAGTCTGTTGAAGACGGCTGATAATTTCGAGATGAGATTCGAAATGTGGGTAGTCGTTGTCAATAATCTCTTCAATCGAGCGGCCTTTATTGACCGCCCGGCTGAAAATATTCGCCAGCGTTTTCTTCCTTGGAAACGATCGTTGTCGGGTTGCCGGTTGCATTTCTTTTCGCAGAATGCCGATCAAACTTTCCGAATCGGTGCGATCCAGGATTCCAAACGCGGGGTCCAAACCGATGTGGGAAGCATATCTGCGCAACATTGCATTGCCAAAGGAGTGAAAGGTCCCGCCCGCAATTTTTTCGCAACGGTCATCCAGCAGCTGTGCGGCTCTGCGAAGCATTTCCTGGGAGGCCTTACGGGTAAATGTCAAAAGAAGAATAGAGGCCGGTGATATGCCCTTTTCTACAAGATAGGCCGCCCGGTAGGTCAGGGTTCTTGTTTTTCCGCTTCCGGCCCCGGCGATAACGAGCAGAGGTCCCTCTGTATGGGTGCCCGCCTCGAGTTGAGAAGGATTCAAGGCGGTCTCATAGCGAATCCGAAAGTCTTTATTACTTATCTTCATTATCTTCTCCGATATTGACTTTTAGTAAATGCTGTCTTACTCTTCACTAAACTGGATAACAAGAATAACTTTTTGCAACAGGGAGGGTAAATAGAATGAAGAGAATACAAACTCAACTGAAAACCATCTCCAAATCGCTTGTCAGTCTTTCAAAACAGGTTGAGAGAATTACCAAACAGGTAGACAAACTGCAACCCGCAAAAAAGGCGGCGCCCGCCAAACGTAAGAAAATAGTCCGTAAAGCTGCGGTTCGCAAAAAAGCGGCACCGGCCAGCGGTCAAACGGTACTCGATAAGGTTTACGGTGTGATTAAACGTAGCCCAAGAGGTGCCACGATTGCCACATTGAAAACGAGAACCCGTCTTGATTCCCGCCAGCTTAGCAACGCGCTTTATAAGCTATCTAAAAAACGAATGGTGCGCGCCAAATCCCGTGGCCTCTATGTGAAAAAATAGTTCATCACTGGGATTCAATATAATCAATATGGCCCAGGCGGTTCCGCCTGTTTGCAGCGGCGGGAAAGCCGCGCTAAGAAACGTCGTTTTATTTTGTGGCCTCAGCGCCAGTTTGGATCACTTTAACAAAATAGTCTTCCGCATGCCGACCATCCCACGGGGTAACCGGCAGCAGAAGACTATTTTGTTTTGGATGAATACACCGCCCCTCGTGCCCTGTCCCCCGAATATGTTACAAAAGTCGTGTGGTATATTTTAGCCCAGTTGAGTTCTTTAAACAACGCCGGGTTCAAAGGTTCAACGTTCAAAGGTTCAGAGGTTAGATAACTGCAGAAATAAGTCATCAGATGTTAGAGGAAATAGGACACTTAAATCCTGAAACTTCTGAACCCAGAACCCTGAACCCGGGAACTGACACCTAAAATAAGATGAATTAACAATGCCAAAATCAATCCGTGTTTTGTAAAATACCTGCAGGACGCCACCCTAGCATGTTGGTGCCTTCTTTTCAATACAGCCGCACGTTTTCGGACGATGGATTGCCAGTCGGTCATGCTTAGAGCGTTTGTCATATTAACGTTCCGATACAGGCAGTTTTTTGAGTCTTTTTAGGATTATTAATAACGTCTAAAATAGCGGTTGTCATGTTAGTAATAATTTCAAGCCATTACACATAAAATTTTCTCCTGTTAGGAAATCCGGCAAACGGAACATATTTATGACAACCGCTATAGACCGAAGCCCTTGAAATTAAACAAAAATTTTTGGCTATTGCCTCATTCGACATCTTTTGATATGAACATGTTCTTAATTTTGTTGGAAAGGATTCAGCATGGGTTCAAAAGAGATCGCTTCAGATTTTTCAGCTATAGATCGATTATGGAAATCGTTTGCTTCCGTTAAATTAACCATCGTCCTTCTGCTAACCCTGGCGGCGACTTCAATCATTGGAACGCTTATACCTCAAAACGAGGCCCCGGGGGCCTATTTTGAGACCTTCGGTGAATTTTTATACCGCCTCTTTTCGCTGCTGGGGTTATTCGATATGTACCATTCCTGGTGGTTTCGGGCATTGATTCTGTTGCTGGTGGTTAACATTGTGGTGTGTTCAATTGATCGGCTGCAGGCCACCTGGAAAATTATCTTTGTTCGCAACCCGCGATTTAACATTGCGCGCTACCGGCGGCTCAAGCACAAGGCCGAATACAATCATGCTGGTGATGCCGGGCAGTTAAAAGCGCTCTATCAGCCCATTATTGCCCGCCGCTTTCGATACCATCGCATAGAGGAGACCGCTGAGGGCTTTGCCATCTACGGTGAACGTGGGCGCTGGACGCGACTGGGTGTCTATGTCGTTCATTTTAGCGTTGTGCTTTTATTAATCGGCGGGCTGATCGGGTCTATTTTTGGTTTTGAAGGCTATGTCAACATTGCCGAAGGTGAAAGCGCCCAATCCATTCAACTCAGGAATAGCAATCAAAAGCTGCAGCTGGGTTTTGAAATCCGCTGCGATGATTTTAATGTCGAGTTTTATGATTCCGGTGCTCCCAAAGAATTTCGTTCCAGCTTAACCATCCTCAAACAGGGAAAGGCAGTGGTTCAAAAAGATATCATTGTCAATGATCCCCTGCGCTATGAAGGCCTCAGCTTTTTTCAGTCCAGTTACGGGAGCCTGACCCCTAATGAAGTTATCTTAAATTTGACCAGCAATGCCAGCGGAATGATTTACAGCAAAAGGGCCGGGATAAATACCCCCATCGTCATTCCTGAAGATTTGGGAACTTTCGTGTTGCAAAAATTTACGCGACAGGCCAAATTCCGAGAGCATAATATCGGTGAAGCATTTATCGGGGTTTTAACGCCCCCAAACGGCAGTGCCGTTGAGATAACACTACCGTTGAAGTTCCCGAGTTTTGATAAAATGCGCAAAGGCAAGGTATTTATAGCGATCGCAGATTTTGTGCCGCGCTACTACACCGGGCTTCAGGTGAGCAAGGATCCCGGCGTCTGGGTGGTATACGTTGGATTTATTCTAATGATCATCGGAATTTATTTTACTTTTTTTATGTCCCATCAACAAATCTGTGTCGATGTCTTAAGCCAAGGCAAAAAGAGCCGAATTATGGTTGCCGGGACTTCAAATAAAAATAAACTGGGGATGCGAAAAAAGGTCACAAAACTATCCGAGCGCCTGGCCGGCCTGACGTCGAATGAATAGCGCCCCCGTGTATTTACCCGCCCAATAAAGATATCGGCGCAATTTTAGGGCAATAGAGGAAAATTATGAACAGCTCTTTTATCTTATCTATCATTACGTTTGTATACGGCCTGGCCGGTTTTTTGTACATTCTTGCCTGGGTGTTTAAAAAACCGGTCGCCGGTCAGCTGGCAACCTGGGTGGCCCTGATCGGATGGGTCGGCAACACCGCCGGCATTATAATGCGATGGATGGAATCCTATAATTTGGGTATCGGGCATGCACCATTTTCCAACTTATACGAATCGCTGGTCTTTTTTGCATGGACAATTGCCTTGATTTACCTGATCATCGAGCGCAAGGCAGACAATCGCATTATCGGTGCGTTTGTGATGCCGATTGCCTTTCTGGCAATGGCCTATGCCTCATTGAAAACCGGTATCACCAACGAAATCCAGCCCCTCATTCCGGCCTTAAAGAGCAACTGGCTGATCGCACATGTCATTACCTGCTTTATCGGTTATGCGGCTTTTGCCACGGCTTTCGGCATCAGCGCGATGTATCTGATGAAACAGGGACGGGACGAGGAACAGGCCGGCTGGCTGGATTTTGCCAAGCCGCTGACATTGTTTATTTTCGTGTTGCTGTTTAGCCGGGTGCTTCTGGTGGGGAACTGGGCCATGTCGATCATCATTGCGCTGCCGATCTGCTTCGTTTTTTACATCGGCGTTTTTCTCGCCCGCCGCATGCCCGAAGACTTCAAAAAACGAATGCTGGTCATGTTTCCGGAACGCGTTATATTGGATGAACTCGGCTACCAGATGACGCTGTTTGGTTTCTTGTTTTTATCCATTGGCATCATCAGCGGCGCGGTCTGGGCCAATTCCGCCTGGGGACGATATTGGGGCTGGGACCCCAAAGAAACATGGTCTTTGATCACCTGGTTTATTTACGCGACATTGCTGCATGCGCGGATGATGCGCGGCTGGCACGGCAGGCGCATTGCCTATCTGTCTCTTGTGGGATTTGCCGCAGTTTTATTTACCTATTTCGGAGTCAACCTGCTGCCCGGCCTGCACAGTTACGGGGCCCTGGGCCAATGATTTTATCTTGACAAAAACCAAATCGATAAGGTACACAACCGCAGGCTTATTTCCGGCGCTTATGATTACAGAACGGTCATAATATTTTGAAAATATTGTGTTTTTCAATTTTTTGGTTTTAAAGATTTTTTTTTAAAGTGCGTTAACGCAAAGGGATCGGGCTCGCAAATATAATAGCAACTTTAATTAAACGGAGTTTCCATGAGCACTGATGAGAAAGCCAATGAGGTTTCAGCCGAGGTCGCGGATCAGGAACCGATAACCCCTTCCTCTGAAACAGAAGGATCCGGCCACGGCGCTGAAGGGGGCGCCGGCGGACCGATTATTCTGTTTTTCATTATCGGGTTGATTGCCAGTCTCATTGTTGGATGGGTAATTTTCCCTCAGCTTCTTTACTCCCAGAAAAAGCAACCCGTTGACTTCAACCATGTCCTGCACAATGAAGAGGTTGAAGATGGCTGTGAAAGCTGTCATTTTTTCAGAGAAGACGGCACTTATTCCGGGGTCCCCAAACTGGCCCAGTGCATTGATTGTCATGAAGAGGTCAACGGTGAGGATCCTGAGGAAGAAAAATTCGTAAACGAATATGTTGCCAAGGAGCGGGAGGTTCCCTGGCTGATCTATTCCCGGCAGCCGCAAAACGTATTTTTTTCGCATGTCGCCCATGTAAAAATGGCGCAAATGGACTGTGTCACCTGCCACGGAAATATTGGCGAATCAGAGAGCTTAAGAGCCTATGAAGAAAACCGCATTTCCGGTTACAGCCGGGATATCTGGGGCAGGAATATCGCCGGAATTAAGCGCAATTCATGGGATCGCATGAAAATGGATGACTGCTCGGAGTGCCATGTGAAAGAAAACGTCAACCAAAACAGCGTGCAGACCCACCGGGACGGCTGTTTTGTCTGTCACAAATAATTGAATATTTCCGATTGAATATTGAATATTTAAGGAATTCTTTCATTTATAAAAAAGCGATTATAAAAATGACGGAGCGAAGCGACATCCACAAATATTCAATTGTCAATATTCAATAGTCAATTCCGGCTTGTCCGGGTTGGGTTTACGGGGAAAATTAAATGAAAGTAGACAGAAGAAGTTTTTTAGCATTCGTTCTTGGAGGTGCCGCCGGGACAGCGTTGTCACCCCTGCCCTGGAAAGTCACCGATGACTTTGCAATCTGGAGTCAGAATTGGCCCTGGACACCGGTTCCGGAAAGGGGCGAAATCAGCACGGTCAACTCCGCCTGCACGCTGTGTCCGGGCGGCTGCGGAATCTCGGTTAGAAAAGCGGGTGAACGGGTGATTAAAATAGAGGGGCTCAAAGGACACCCTGTAAATGATGGCGGACTGTGTATCCTGGGACTCGCCGGGGCACAATTGCTGTATGGCCCGACACGCATCCGGACCCCCCGGAAAAAGGTCAATGGCCGCTGGCAAAAAATATCCTGGGAAGCAGCCATTACTGAAATAGCGGCCAAACTTAAAGAACTGCGCGCCAGTGGATCGGCTCACAAAGTGGCCTTTGTGGCCGGGTCCGATCGGGGTACGGTTGCAACGCTTATCAACCGGTTTTTAAGCGTTTACGGTTCGTCCAATTTTTGGCGAACGCCATCGATCTGGGATTCCTATGAACTGGCACTGTACCTGACCCAGGGCACGCGCTCCATGGCCGGATTCGATCTCGAAAATGCCGACTTTATTTTAAGTTTCGGCAGCGGCCTGATCGAAGGCTGGGGATCTCCCGGTTACATGTTGCGGGCCAAGGCCATGTTGCGTGAAAATGCGGGACGCATGGATCAAATCGAGCCGCGGCTGTCCAAGACAGCCGCCAAATCCGATCACTGGATTTCCATCAATCCCGGCACCGAAGGCGCGCTGGCATTCGGCCTGGCGCATGTGATCATCAAAGAAAAGCGCTATAACCAAAATTTTGTAAATGGACACACCGCGGGGCTATCCGAACGTTTCCAACAGATAATTGACGGTTTCCCACCGGAAATTGTTTCCAGAACCACCGGGATCAGTACCGGAACGATTCTGGCACTGGCTAAAGATTTTGCCAGTGCCCGTAAGCCCTTGGCGATTTGCGGACTGGGCCAGGGTCATCAACCAGGGGGCCTGCAGGAGTTTTTAGCGGTGCATACCTTAAATGCCCTGGTGGGGAATATCAACCAACCCGGGGGCGTCTGGGCGGTACCCGAACCCGATTATATTGATTGGCCGGAAACGGAAATTGACGCGGTTGCCTCGGAAGGTTTGCAGCAGCCCCGCATTGATGGCGCCGGCAGTTACCGGTATCCGAATGCCCGCTATTTATTGCATCGCCTGCCGGAGGTCGTTAATGCCAGCGCCCAATCACCGGTTGAGGTCCTGTTTGTGGCCGATACCAATCCAATATATTCTCTGCAAGATACCGAGGCGGTAAAAAAGGCATTTGAAAAGATTCCGTTTGTCGTCAGCTTTTCTTCCTACATGGACGAAACAACGGCCTTGGCCGACCTGTTACTGCCGAACCATGTCTTTCTGGAACGTTACGAAGATGTTCCGGCGGCCCGCGGCTTCCCAAAACCCATCATCGGCCTGGCCCAGCCGGCCATCGAGCCGCTGTACAATACCCGTCATACCGGCGATTTTATTATTCAACTGGCCAAAGAGCTGGGTCACTCCATTGGCGCTGCATTTCCCTGGGATGACTATGCCGCCTGTCTGGAAGAAACGCTGGGCGACAAATGGGATGGCCTGGTTGAAGAAGGCTACTGGGTGGATGCCGAATTTAAGGCCGCCGATTGGGCGGATGCATTTGAGACCGATTCAACCAAATTCGAATTTACCAATAACGAAATCACCACGCTGGCCGGTTATGGCCTGCTAAAACCTGAAGGAGATGAAGCCACCTATCCGCAGATGCTGGTACCCTATGACACCATGCGGCTTACCGGTGGTTATGTCGCATCACCGCCGTTTCTCATTAAAGCGCTTGAAGACACGGTTTTAAAAGGAAATGATGTTTTGGTGGAAATCAACCCTGCAACCGCCAAACAGCTTGGACTGTCCGAAGGCAAAATCGCCAACCTGGCGACCCCCAAGGGGTCTGGCCGGGTAAAAGTGCATCTTACCGACAGGATTATGCCAGGCATTATCGCCATTCCCCGGGGTCTGGGCCGCACGGCCGACGACAGATTTTTGGCCGGCAGAGGCGTCAATTACAATCAGCTTAGCAGCCCCGTTGAGGATCCGGCATCCGGCCATAATGCGGCCTGGGGCATTCGAGCCAAGCTTAGCAAAGCCTAGTAGGATTGAATATTGACGATTGAATATTTGAGGAATTCTGTCGGTTTATTTTTTTGCTGAATGGTTTGCGTATTTCAAATTAAATTGTCGCTAATAATTTTTGAATTATTCAAAGATCAATCGACAATCGACAATAGAAAATAGTCATTACCAAGGGGTGCTGATGGAACACGAAAATGCCAAGAAATTTGGAATGGTTATCGACCTGGACAAGTGTACCGGTTGTGGCGCATGTATGGTGGCCTGTATGGCGGAAAACAACATTCCGTTTCGCGAGGATGATACCGATAAAATGCTAAGCGTTTCTTGGATGTTTGTATATAAATTAAATAACGGGAAATCCTTTCCGGACTACGAGGAATGCTATCTTCCCCGGCCGTGTCAGCATTGCGAAGGACATCATGGGCACTCTCCCTGTGTGTCGGTCTGCCCGGCGACGGCGACTGACTATGATATGTCGACCGGCATCGTCAGCCAGATTTATCCGCGCTGCTTTGGATGCCGGTACTGTATGGCAGCCTGCCCCTACCATGTGCGCCAGTTTAACTGGTGGGATCCGGTCTGGCCTGATGGAATGGAAAAAATGCTCAATCCCGGCGTATCGGTGCGTATGCGCGGAGTTGTCGAAAAATGCAGCTTCTGTATCCAGCGCTATCAGGCGGCCAAAGACCAGGCCTACATTGAGGGCCGGCGGGAGATTGAAGAGGATGAATATCAAACCGCCTGCACCCAGGCCTGTCCGGCCGGCGCGATCACTTTCGGTGATTTGAACAATCCAGAACATGCAGTCCACCAGTTGGCACAACCGGATCCACGGCATGAGGGCCGATCGAAGAATCCCAGGGTTTTTCGTCTTCTGGAACGCCTGGGCACCAACCCGAAAATTTATTATCTGTCCGGCCGTGAGTGGGTTCGCAAAGCCGGTGACAACTATTTGAAAGGTGAATTTAAAAGCAAGGCCCACAGCTAAATTTTGCATTGCTGTTTATTTTAATCTTAGCCATTATTTTATTTTAGGAGCACGGAACTTATGGATTCTGCCTTAATTCCTAAAGGGGTTAAACGCTGTCCCATCTGGCAATTTGGCCTGTGGATTGGCGCAAATGGTGCGGTCCTGGCCTGGGGCGTTTTTGCGATGCTGCTGGTGTATATTAAAGGGCTTAACCAGACCAATATGAACAATGCTTATGGTTTTGCGTTGTGGATTTGGGCCGACCTTGCCGTAATCGCACTGGGCGGCGGTGCGTTTTTCACCGGTTTTTTACGATATATTGTCGGTAAAGATGAACTGAAGAATATCATCAATTATGCCGTGCTGATTGGATTTGTTTGTTACAGTGCGGCGCTGATGATCCTGGGTTTTGACATCGGGCAGCCTTTGAGAGGGTGGTTTATTTTCTGGCATGCCAACGTGCATTCCATGCTGACTGAAGTGGCTTTTTGTCTGACGGCTTACTTCGGGGTACTGACGATCGAATATATTCCCTTGGCGCTGGAAAACCGCAAACTCGACAAGGTACCGTTTTTTCATAATCTGGGTCATAACATGCATGAAATCATGGCGGTGTTTGCCGCCACCGGCGCCTTTCTGTCCTTTTTTCACCAGGGCTCTCTGGGGGGCGTGCCCGGCGTTCTGTTTGGCCGTCCCTTCGGTTTTCGGGAAGGGGTATTGGTCTGGCCCTGGACATTTTTTCTGTTCACCTGGTCCGCGGCTGCCTTTGGGCCGTGCTTTACCATATTTATTACCAAAATAACCGAAACCATAACCCGTAAAAAACTGGTTAAGGACAATGTGATTGATCTGCTGGCTAAAATATCGGGCTGGATGATCTTTTCCTATATGATTGCCAAAATTGCAGACACCCTTTACTGGGCCAATGTCACGGCTCCGTCTAAAGGGTTCACGTTTATGGATTTTTACACCAACAACCCGGGTTCGGCCTATGGTCTCTGGATTTTCGTTCTCGAAGTCGGCATCTGCGGGGTCCTGCCGGCCCTGATTTTGATTACACCCAAACTTCGCAAAACACCGGCGACGCTGTGGCTGGCCGTCATTCTGGGAGTGATCGGCGTGTGTCTCAATCGCTGGGTGCTGGTAGTGCAGGTCCTGGCCATCCCGGTGCTGCCGTTTGAAAGCTGGTTTCCCTATTTGCCGAGCTGGCAGGAAATCGCCACCACCGTACTGACGGTGGCTTACGGTGTTATTATGATTTCAATATCGTATCGTTATCTGCCGATTTTCCCCCAGGAAGCGGAACTTAATCCGATCGATGAACCGGCAGCTCCGGCTGAAGTTACCGAATCCGAGCCGGAATTGAGTCCGGCAGAATCATAGTGAGGGTAAACGTTAGATCGGGTGGTATATCACTTACGTTTTTAAGAAACAGTATGGAGGAAGTGTATGTTTCCGTTTAGCTTCGAATGGATTTGGGATGCAGGACATATGGTGTTTCACGGGGGGCTCTGGTACGCATTAACCATACTCGGTTTAGGGATGACCTATTGTATCATTAAAGCAGCTCTTGATTGCGCTAAAGGTAAAGGCAGTCATCACCACTGATTCCAAAATCGATAAATGTTAAAAAGCGCTTCCCCAACCACAACCGGGCAGCGCTTTTTTGTTTTGATATACTCCAGCTAAAATTATATCGGTTGGTCGCAATCCGGCGAAGCGTGAAATGTTCACCACAAAGGCACAGAGGTCACAAAGGAAACAAGGCGTTTTTAAGATGAATTAAAAATTATACTTCTTTGTGTTCTTTGTGCGCTTTGTGGTTATATAATGAGATCTTCATTATAACCAGATAAGGAGTTTGGATGGATAAGATTTTAGTCGAAGGCGGACGTACGTTGAAAGGGCAGGTGCGCATCAGTGGTGCTAAAAATGCGGCCTTGCCCATTTTAGTCTCTTCTCTGTTAGCCGAAGGATCCAATACCTATTCAAATGTCCCTGATTTAAAAGATGTCGAGAGCATTAAACTGCTGCTTTCTAACTTGGGCGCCCGCGCCGAGGCTTATGGCGATACGGTTCACGTCGACACTGGCCGTATCCTCAGCTATGAGACGCCTTATGACCTGGTGCGAAAGATGCGGGCGTCCATTCTGGTTCTGGGACCTATGATTGCCCGCCTTCAAAAGGCCAGAATATCCCTTCCGGGCGGCTGTGCGATCGGCGCGCGTCCGATTAACCTCCATCTGAAAGGGCTGGCTCAGCTTGGCGCCAACATCATACTGGAACACGGCTATGTCCAGGCGGAAGCCAAAAAGTTAAAAGGCGCTGACATTTACTTCGATACCGTAACGGTGACCGGCACTGAAAATCTGATGATGGCTGCCGTTTTAGCCGAAGGCACCACCATTTTGCGCAATGCGGCCCGGGAGCCCGAAGTCACGGCCCTGGCCGATGTGCTTAATGAAATGGGGGCTGATGTTCAGGGGGCCGGAACGGCGGTTATTACCATAAACGGCGTAACGTCGTTAAGGCCGGTATCCGTGAAGATCATTCCGGATCGAATTGAAACCGGTACATTTATGATTGCTGCGGCCCTGACTCACGGTGACGTCACTCTAGTGGATTGCGAGCCGGATCATGTGGGGGCCTGTGTCGATAAGTTGAAGCGCGCAGGTGTCAGGATCAGCGTCCATGAAAAAAGCATCCATGTTCACGGGAATGATGATATTATCAGCGTTGATGTTAAAACCCAGCCATATCCGGGCTTCCCGACGGATATGCAGGCCCAATTCATGGTCCTGATGACCGTCGCCAAGGGCACCAGCATCATTTCTGAAACGATATTTGAAAACCGTTTTATTCATGTCAGCGAATTAAAGCGCATGGGCGCGGATATTAAAATTTCAGGCAATACCGCCATGGTTAAAGGTGTACCCGGCTTATCTGCTGCCCCGGTGATGGCCAGTGACCTTAGGGCCAGCGCTTCTTTGATCTTGGCGGGCCTGGTGGCTGAAGGCCAGACCGAAGTGAATCGCGTCTATCATCTGGACCGGGGCTATGAAGCCATCGAAAAGAAGTTCTCCGAACTGGGAGCAGCCATCCGGCGTGTAAAATAGGGCTTCTGACAAATGGTTAGCGATTTCTACTCACGCCCCATTGCGGCGCTTCTGATATCGCTTATGGGCGGCATCGTTTTGGGGTGTCAATTTCCCGGCCATACCATCGCCGCGCTGAGCATCGGATTATTAGGCGCCGGTTTTATGGGGATCTACCTCATTCGTAAAAAGGCTACCGGCCAGATTCCAATTATTTTATTTGTTGCCCTGGGTTATGCTTCCGTCCAGCCCTGGGTATCACCCCATTTTTCCGCCAATCACATCCAAAATTTTTCAGATGAAACCCGCTGGCAGATTACCGGTGTGGTGGACTCCCACCCGTTTGAATTCAAATATCTAAAAAAGTTTGTTTTGCGTGCGGATACCCTCAAGCATAAAAAGGCGTCATACCCGGTCACCGGAAAGATTCGGGTGACCGTACGCGGTCAGGGCCCGGTTTTTGCCAGAGGTGATCGGGTGGTGTTTCGCAGCCGCCTGCGGCAGATCCGCAACTTCAACAACCCGGGAGGATTTAACTACCGTCGCTATATGATATTTAAAGGCATATGGCGCACCGCTTATACCAAAGGCAGCCGGCTGCAAGTGGTGCAAAGAGAATCATCAAACGATCTGGCGCAACAGCTCAACGATGCCCGGCGGGCCCTGGCTGCATTGATCGAAAGGGCCGGCAAGGGGCCTTCCGCCGCTGTTCTTAAAGCGCTGATTATCGGTGATCGTGCGGCAATATCCTCAGAGGTCCGTGATAGGTTCAATCGGGCCGGCGTGGGCCATGTCCTGGCGATTTCGGGACTTCATATCGGTATCGTTGCAACGGTGGCATTTTTCTTTTTTCATAAATTGTTGAGCTTTGTGCGGCCATTGCTCTGGCGGGCCTGGACGCGGAAGGGGGCGGCCATCTTCTCCCTGGTTCCGGTCTGCATCTATGGACTGGTTTCCGGAATGTCGCCTTCAACCCAGCGGGCGGTTATCATGGTTGGCGCGTTTTTAATGACGTTTTTGTTCGAGCGCGAGCGCGATACGCTTAATACCCTGGCTCTGGCCGCTTTTATCATCCTGATTTTATTTCCACATTCACTTTTTTCAATTTCTTTTCAACTTTCATTCCTGGCGGTTTTGTCGATTCTTTACGGATTGTCCCGCATCCAGAAGGTGCCGCCGAACGACAGGCAAAACGTCAAAAGCGGGTTCGGTATTCAACTGCGCCGAAAACTGGTCGCATTTTTCCTGGTATCTTTGTTGGCGATTTGCGGGACGTTGCCGCTGGTGATGTTTTATTTTAATCAGATATCGCTCATCGGGCTCTTTGCCAATTTTGTGGTTGTACCGCCGGTGGGCTTTGTCGTCATTCCCTGCGGGCTCCTGGCCCTTTTCATATATCCCGTCAGCAGCCAGATGGCCTACGGCTGTGTTCAAATCTGCATATTTGTGCTGGATTACGTGCTGCTTGCCGTAAAATATTTTGCAGATCTGCCCTTTGCGGCGGTCAAAACCATTACCCCCAGTCTGTTTGAGATGGTGTGCTATTATGTGCTGGGCTGGGTGGTGCTTAATTGGTTAAACAAGAGACAGATCCCGGCTGATTATCGCGATCTTTCAAACGCTCGATCGGATCACGCCCCGGGACCGCAGGGGTACTTAATAAAGCTTTGCGGCAGATTCGGCCTGAACCGTTTTTTGGCCGGGGTAGCCGCCGTACACAGAATGCTGACTGCGGGATCTGCCGCAAAAAGGGGCGCTATTATCGGGCTGGTGGTCGGTTTGGCGCTGCTGGCGGATGCGGGGTACTGGATTGCCCGGCGCCACTGGAATGCCGATCTGCGGGTGACCTACATTGACGTGGGGCAGGGCAACTCGGCGCTTCTGGAATTACCCGGCGGCCACACGGCGTTGATTGATGGCGGCGGTTTTTCAGATAATAATACCTTTGACATGGGCGCCCGGGTGATCGCACCATTTTTGTGGCGTAAAAAGATCCGAACCGTTGATACGCTGGTGCTTTCACATCCCAACAGCGATCATCTCAATGGTCTTATTTTTATTGCCCAGCATTTCAATGTAAAAACGATCTGGACGAACAGCGAGGCCAGATCGACTTTGGGTTATAGACGCTTTAAAAAGATTATTGCCCAAAAACATATCAACCTGCCGGATTTTCAATACATGCCCCGCCAACAGTTGATCAACGGGGTAGAATTTTGTTTCTTGTACCCCGCTGCCGATTTTTTGGCTAAAAAAGCGAGTCAAAAATGGCGTACCAGCAATAATAATTCTGTGGTTCTCAAGGTATCTTTTGGTGATATTTCATTTTTGTTTCCCGGGGACATCATGGCTGAAGCCGAAAAGGAGCTGGTGGGTCTTGCCGGTGCGGATTTGGCCTGCGATGTCCTGCTGGTCCCGCATCACGGTAGTCGGAGTTCAAGCAGTCAACCTTTTTTATCTAAAGTTCAGCCGGATGTCGCTGTGATCTCTGCGGGTTGGAGAAACAGATTTCGATTTCCGCACGCAACGGTATTGGATGCCTATAAAAGGAGCGGATGCCGGATATTTCGCACCGACCGCAACGGCGCCATAGTGATAAAGACCGATGGGAATCGTCTGATCGTACAACCATTCATTTCAGCAGTTGATCACCCTTAGTTTCCCTATCGTCAACTTCTAATAACGAATAACCAATAACCATTTACACTGATAGAGTGCTTTAAGCTCAACCGGCTTGGCTTGTTCTAAGTATTTGGATATAATAAAAAATATAAAGCTTTTCGTCTATTTGCCGATATAGATATCAGGCCGTCTACCTAGCCGGTCTGACAGTCCCGTTAGGTCGGGGACATATATGGAGGAATTTTTGCCATGGGTACGAAAGCAGTTGAAATCCTTACAGATGCTATAAAAGAATATTACGGCAATTATGAACTCGAGGAGCTTTGCAACCAGTTCAATGTCGATGTGGACTATCTGGGGGTCAATCTCAATCATGTAAAGCTGGCGAGCAACCTGGTCAGTCATAACGATTACGCACATCAACAGTTGCTGATGAAATTGCTTCAGGATCTAATGCAGCGCTGTGACCAGCGGATTTTAAATTCAACCTGGGAAAGTAATGTTTTTGACGAGCAGTTGAAACCCCAGTTAAAAAAGCTGCAACTTCTGTTGTCTAAAGATAAAAAGCCGGTTCAAATTGCCGAGGCCAAAAACTATCGTTTCAAAGCCATATCCGACGCCATAAAATTTTTCAGCAATGCCCAGACTGCAGTTACCCTGGTGGATACCCGGTTTGGCAGCACGGCATTTGAATGTCTTAAAAATGTTCAGCATCCCCTGCGATTACTGACCAACCGGGAGCCTAAGGCGTTAGCCGCCGGATTCGATGCGATTTTAAAACGTTTTTGTTCCAGCTGCCAGGATGTTGAAATTCGGCGTCATGTCATGGTTCATGACCGCTACATTTTCTTTAATGGACGCTGCTGGATGGCCAGTTCATCGTTGGATACGATCCAAAGCAAGCCGATGGGCGTTATCGAATGCATCGACGTCAAAGCAGCAATTGCCCGAGAAATCGAGCGCAAATGGCGTGAGGCCGAAAAATATATCATTTGACCTAATCCATTGCCGCTAAAACATTGAAGCGTTCTTTTTCCAACGCTTTTTTAATGACATCGGTTTTGCAGGCGGACAGACGGAAATAATAAACCCGTTTGTCTTTTTGCTGGGGCGTCATGCTGACACTTATGATATCACCGCCATTGTCATTAATAATTTGCATGGCCTTTTTGAAGGCGGCGGGCTGTCCTCCCAAAACCACGTCAATGCGCGAGGTCGATGATAAAATACCCATCATGTCGATAAATGTACGCAACATATCCGTAGCGGTAACAATACCGACAAGCCGGCCTTTTTTCACCACCGGCATCCCGCCGATTTTGTGATTGTAAATCAGCTGAGCCGCAAATTCGATATCATCATCGGGACTCACCGTGATCGGGTTTTTAATTATCAAATCATCAAGGGAGACATCACCCAGCATGGAGGGAATCAGACCCTGTTTTAGATCTGCCAGAGTCAGGAATCCTTTCAGCCTCTTTTCGCTGGTGACTACGGGAAGATGTCGAATAGAATTGGCTTTCATCAATTCGATGGCTTCCCCAACCGACGCATTGGGTCCAATGGTGATGGGGTTTTCGATCATCAGTGCTTGGATTTTCATATCATCTCCCCTTTAAGGTAAGGTACTAGAAGTGGTTTTAAAATCTCAAATTAGGCCAAAGGGCAAGGCGTAAACCGATGAATAAGCGCAGCATACACAGTAGTATGTGAGCATTTTAAAGAGGTTTGCAACGCAGCCATTGGGTCTTAGATGGGGTTTTAAAATCACTTCTAAAATGATATCAGCATTGGGGAAAAAGTAAAGGGTTTCGTAACATTTTGAGATAGCAAAATGGTATTTCTGAGGTTGGTTTTCCGAATGATTATTAATTAAGAGGTAGTTATTTTTTTGAACGGGGCTGGTAACTGCAAAGGGGTTCTTCGCTCATAAAATCACCGGTGGCCTCGTAAGCCCGTGCCCGGCAGCCCCCGCAGACCCTTTTAAATTCACAGGGCCCGCACTTTCCCTTCAGCTTGTCGTAATTGCGCAACTCCGAAAATATATCTGAACCGTTCCAAATTTCGGCAAAAGTCGATTGCCGAACATCACCGCAATTTAAATCCAGGTAGCCGCAGGGTTGCACGATGCCCCGGTGGGATATGAAACAGAAGCCGATACCGCCCAAACAACCGCGGGTGACCGCATCGAGTCCGTGGGTTTTGAAGGTAACGGATATGCCGTCTTTTTTGGCGCGCTGCCTGAGGATGCGGTAATAGTGGGGGGCGCAGGTTGCTTTCAACTGCAATGGCGTTTTTTCCCTCTGGTCATAGAACCAGTTAAGGGTACTTTCATATTCGGCCGCATCAATTTCCTGATCGACAATGAATTTGCCGCGTCCGGTGGGTACCAGAAGAAAGATATGATGCGCCACTGCACCCAGATCGACGGTTAGTTCCTGTATTTTGGGGATTTGATCCAGATTGGTTTTGGTGATGGTTGTGTTGATCTGAAATTCCATGCCAACCTTTTTTAGCAAATCGATGCCCCGCAGTGTGCCCTCAAAGGCCCCTTGCACCTGTCGAAAGCGGTCGTGGGTTTCAGGGCTCGAACCGTCGAGGCTGACGCTGATGCGCTGAATACCGGCATCGACCAGCTGCTGGGCCACGGTTTCGGTAATGAGGGTGCCGTTCACGGCCATGACCATGCGCATGCCAAGGTCCGTTCCATAGCGGGCAATATCGAATATATCTGAGCGCAGCAGGGGCTCGCCGCCGGTGAGAATGATAATCGGCTTGCCAACTTCTGCAATTTGATCCAAAAGGCGCAACGCTTCCGGAGTGCTCAGCTCATCTTCATGAGGCCCCATGGTTGCTGAAGCCCGGCAATGCACGCAGGCCAGGTTGCAATTGCGTGTAGTCTCCCAGGCAACCAGGCGCAGTTCGTTTTTTATATTCTGGGTGTGGGAATGAGGATGCTTTACGTTCATGTTATGTTATGAAGTCCTTAGCTCTTTAGCCGCTTCTATGGCAAAATAGGTGAGAATCATGTCGGCCCCGGCGCGCTTGATGGCCGTCAGCGTTTCCAGCATCACTTTTTTACCGTCGATCCAGCCCATTTTTTCGGCTGCTTTTATCATCGAAAATTCGCCGCTGACATTATAGGCAGCCACCGGCAGGTCGATTTCTTCGCGCACCCGGCAAATGATATCCAGATAGGCCAGGGCCGGTTTAACCATGATGATATCGGCCCCTTCTTCAATGTCCATCGAAACTTCGCGGATGGCCTCCAGGGCATTTGCCGGATCCATTTGATAGGTTCGCCGATCGCCAAACTGTGGGGCCGAGTCTGCGGCACTGCGAAACGGTCCGTAATACGCCGAGCAGTATTTGGCCGCATAGGACATGATCGGCACCTGACTCAAGTTGTTTTCATCGAGGATATCCCGGATTTCGGCGACGCGGCCGTCCATCATGTCCGAGGGGGCCACCATGTCGGCGCCGGCTTTGGCATGCGAAAGGGCCGTGCGGGCCAAAAGATCCAGGGTGGCATCGTTGTCAATCGTTTGTCCCGCCACGACACCGCAATGGCCGTGGTCGGTATACTGGCACAGACACACATCGGTGATGACAACCAGATCCGGCAGTTTGTCTTTTAAGGCCCGGGTTGCTTTCTGAACGATCCCGTCAGCGGCGTAAGCGCGGGTACCCAGGGGGTCTTTGGCTTGCGGTATCCCAAACAGCATCACGGCCGGAATGCCAAGATCCACAGCGGAAGCGGCTGTTTTTATCAAATGGTCGACCGATAATTGAAAGTGTCCGGGCATGGACGGAATCGGATTTTGCACGTCGCTGCCGTTAATCGCAAACAGCGGTAAAATAAAATCATCGACAGACAGGTGGGTTTCACGGATCATGCGGCGGAAGGCTTCATTTTGCCGCAGTCGTCTGGGCCTGTAATCCGGAAATAACATTTAGTCTCCTTTTGTTTTAGAAGTGACTAAAGTGAACTAAAGTTTGAAGTGACTAAAGTTACGGAGTCGCTCCGCTCCGTCTTTTATAATAAAATGGACAGGATTCCTTAACTTTAGGCATTTTAGATCACTTTAGTCACTTTAGCTCACTCGGATTTTTAAGCAAATTTAAACGATGCTCTACCTATCCATCGGATAAGAAGATTGGGAGATTAACACCATTCCTACGAAATTTCTTCATCCGTTAAATAACATGCCGGATCCGGGGCCCACAAGTCGCCGGTGGTGGCTTCAGCGCGGACTCTGAAATTGCCGGCGCAAATATCCAGCCAGCGGCAGGTGGCACATCGGCCTTTAACATACTTTTTTTTCTCTTTGAGTTTTTCCAGTAGCGGATTTGATAGGTCGGCCCAGATCTCGGAAAACGGCTGCTGGCGCACGTTGCCGAGACTGCAGTGGCGCCAGAATTGATCCGGATGAACCTCGCCATCCCAGCTGACACAGCCGATACCGCGTCCGGAGCTGTTGCCTTCATTCCACTGCAGCAGTTGCAACACCTCTTTGGCCCGTTGCGGGTCTTCTTTGCGCAGCCTTAAATAAAGGTAGGGCCCATCGGCATGGTTATCGACCGTCAAAACTTCTTTGGGCTTGTCGATGTCATGCAGCCGTTTGGTCTCATCGATAATCAGGTCCACAGCCGAGCGGGCACCCTCATGGGTTAAATCTTCTTTGACCAGATCCGTTCCGCGGCCGGCGTAAACCAGATGGTAGAAGCACACCCGCGGGATATCCATTTCTTCGATGAGGTTAAAAATGTGGGGGATCTCATCAACGTTAAATTTATTTATCGTAAAGCGCAGTCCCACTTTTATACCGGCATCCTGGCAATTTTTGATGCCCTGCAGTGCGGACTGAAAGGCACCTTTGATGCCTCTGAAGCGATCATTGATTTCCTGCATGCCGTCCAGACTGATGCCGACATAAGACAGTCCGATGCGTTTCAGATTTCGAGCCATTTTGGCGCTGATCAGGGTGCCATTGGTGGAAATCACCGCCCGCATGCCTTTATCGACGGCATATTCTGCCAGTTCAGGGAGGTCTTTGCGTACCATCGGTTCGCCGCCCGAAAAAAGGATCACCGGCGCACCAAAGCCGGCAAGGTCATCAATCAGTTCTTTGCCCTCTCGGGTGCTCAATTCGTTGTCGCCGGCCATATCTTTCGCATGCGCATAGCAGTGCACGCATTTGAGGTTGCAGCGCCGGGTCGCATTCCAGACGACCACCGGGCGCTTATCTTTGGAAAATTGCAACAGGTGCGACGGCAGTTTACCCGAGTCACGCCCGTAACGCAGGGCGTCGGATGGCTCAACGGTCCCGCAGTAAAGTTTGGATATTCCGATCATGTTATATCCAGTAAATCCTGTTAATCCTGTCTAATAAAAAATAAATCAGAAATTTTTTCGATTTTAACGGGCTCAGCTGCCTCAGGCGGAAGCAGGGAGCGTCATTTGGGGTCTTGGGTTGATGCGGCTCCCAATTCACTTTGGATCAGCTGGCTGATGTATGCTTCCGGATCCAGCAATGCCTGGCGGGTAATAAAATAGCGGCTGCGTCCGGTCTTTTCACGAGCCAGTTTAAGGCCGTGTTCAAAATCCATATTCAGCTTTTTAAATATGTCTTCCAGTTGGATCGGGGTTTCGATCAATTGTTCCATGATAAAATCGATCGCATCTTCTTCCAGGACAACGTTAATATCATGATTCTTAAAAAAGTACAGTTCTATCTTCTTGATTTCATCAAAATTGGATTTGATGTGTTTAACCACATTTTCAATATCCATGACGTTTTTGGCATAAAACTGGGCCACAATCTTCATTCTGGAAGGCGTCATGGTGAGGTTGTATTTTGCTGACAGATGCTTCTGGTTCAATTCCAGGTACTGTATGATCCCGCGCCGTTCCTCCTGGGCCAATTTTTCAAAAACGTCGGCGGTTTTGGCGTCCTTGGGAGCGGCGGCCAGTCCTTGAATAGATTTTTGCGGGTCCCTTATGAGGTCTGTGGTGGCCGGAAATTTCTTAATTTGCGTGGAAGGCAGTTGTTTTTCAAACTCAATAAATGTTTTTTCAACGGCGCTGACCAATCCTCTGGCACCGGTGTTTTCAGCAGCTGCTTGGCTGGCCAGCATTTGCAGTACCGAGTCCTCAAATTTGATTTCGATACCGTAAGCCGCGAAATCCAGTTTCTTGCCGAGAATAATGGGGTTGTTGGGATTCTTTAAGATTTTGTATAAATCGTTTTCGGTTAAATATTCAAATACCGCGCGCACCGGCAGCCGCCCGACGAATTCCGATTCAAACCCAAATTGGATTAAATCTTCGGATTTGGCATGCTTGAGAATGTCAATTTGTTCCTGGGAGCTTTTAATCTTGGCGCCGAAACCAATTCCCTGCCGTGATAGCCGTTTTTGAATGATCGGCGTCAGATCCGTGAAGGCCCCACTCATGATAAAGAGAATGTTGGCGGTATTCACCGATTGTTTTTCGCGTTTTCCGGTTTTGCGAAATTTTTCGATTTCCTGGATCATGGAGATGGGGTCATGGGGCACCTTGAGATCCACCTCAGTTTCTTCCAGGGGTTTCAGCAGCGCACGCTGCACGCCGGTTCGCGATACATCGGCCCCAATGATGTTGCGGCTGGAAGCGATTTTATCAATTTCATCAATATAGATAATACCGTATTCTGCCAGTTCGATATCATCGTCCGCTTCCCGGACCAGATCCCGCACCAGGTCTTCGACATCCCCGCCCACATAGCCGGTTTCGCTGAATTTGGTGGCATCGCCTTTGACAAACGGTACACCGATTTTATTGGCGATCAGTTTGATAATATAGGTTTTGCCCACGCCGGTCGGCCCGATCATCAGGACGTTGTTTTTAATATGGCCGACCATTGACGGTGGGCCCAATTTTTCCTGCCCTTCTTGCGCGCGTTTAAGGCGATTGAAATGGGTACAGATTTTTGTGGCCAAAATCGCCTTGGCGCCGTCTTGTTTCACGACGAATTGATCCAGGTAGGCGATTAGCTCTTCGGGTTTGAGATCAAACTTGATTTTTTTCTTTTGCCGGGGCGCTGCTTTGACCTTATCGACGACACCTTCCTGGGGCAAAACCATGGGCGTTACAATTTTGACATTATCACCGAATTTTTTGGACAAAAACTCACCGATTTCTTTCTCCAGTTCTTTGGGGTCCGGTATTTTTTCGATATTTGAGCTCATAATGTTAAATTATAACCATGCCCGTTAACAAATGCAAGAAAGGCAGACCGACGCCGATCCCAAAAATTATATAAATGAACGAAAATCATATTGACAAACACATACAAAGGGATGTAAAGAACTAAAAATTTTATAACCAACTACACGATTTCAAAAAGAGAACAATTTTTATAATACATTGAAGTAGTTTTAATAATATGCAATAAATAAATTTCATTCATTAGTGTATGCTTGCTTTCGTCCGCTACGTAAATCCAAAACTTTTGAATACCTTTTAAATTATTGCCTATCAGCAAATTATCTAAGAAAGGGGGATATTATGGCAGAAAAAGAGGTTGTCGAAACTTCTGAAGCTGAAATTGCGGTACACTGGGGTGAAGAAAGTTTATACTATCCTTCCACTCAATTTATTGCCCAGGCCAATATGACCGATCCCGGCATTTATGAACGGTTCAGCCTGGACAACTTTCCTAATTGCTTCAAAGAATACGCCGATCTTCTCGACTGGTATGAATACTGGGACACGATCCTGGATACCAGCGATGCGCCCTGCTGGCTATGGTTTAAGGGCGGCAAAATAAATGCCAGTTATAATTGCATCGATCGGCATCTGGCCAAAAACAAAAATAAGACCGCCATTCATTTTGTCCCGGAGCCCGAGGACGAAAAAGTCGAACATATCACCTACCAGGAGCTTTTCGTCCGGGTAAACGAATTTTCGGCCCTTTTGCGGGATTTTGCCGGGCTTAAGGCCGGCGATCGGGTGACCCTGCACATGCCCATGGTTGCCGAACTGCCCATCACCATGCTGGCCTGTGCGCGACTGGGTGTGATTCATTCCGAAGTCTTCGGCGGTTTTAGCGGCCGGGCCTGTGCCGACCGGATTGTCGATTCCGGCAGCAATGTTCTCATTACGGTGGATGGTTACTACCGGGCCGGCAACCTGCTAAACCACAAGCAAAACGCCGACATTGCCGTTGATCTGGCTGAAAAAGACGGCCAGAAGGTGGACAAGGTGCTCGTCTGGCAGCGCTACCCGGGGAAAGAATCAAGCCCGACGCCCATGGTGGAAGGGCGTGATTATTTTGTCAATGACGTCTTAAAAGACTACTACGGTCAACGCGTTGATCCGGTGCCCATGCCGGCCGAAGCGCCGCTGTTTCTGATGTATACCAGCGGAACCACCGGCAAGCCCAAGGGCTGTCAGCACGGCACCGGTGGGTATCTTGCCTACGTTGCCGGCACCTCTAAATATGTGCAGGACATTCACCCGGAAGATGTTTACTGGTGCATGGCCGATATCGGCTGGATCACCGGTCATTCTTACATCGTTTACGGTCCGCTGTCGCTGTGCGCGTCCACGGTGGTTTTCGAAGGCGTTCCCAACTATCCGGATCCCGGACGCCCCTGGCGCATTGCCCAGAACCTGGATGTCAACATCTTTCATACCGCCCCGACCGCCATCCGGGCGCTGCGCAAGATCGGCCCGGACGAGCCCGCCAAATACAATTACCACTTCAAGCACATGACCACTGTCGGCGAACCCATCGAACCCGAAGTCTGGAAATGGTACTACGAGGTCGTCGGCAAGGGCGAAGCGGCCATCGTGGATACCTGGTGGCAGACTGAAACCGGCGGATTTCTGTGCAGCACCCTTCCGGCCCTTACACCCATGAAGCCGGGCAGTGCCGGACCGGGTGTGCCGGGTATCCATGCGATCATCTACGATGATGAAGGCAAAATCATTCCGTCGGGCGCCGGCAAAGCCGGCAACATCTGTATCCAGAATCCCTGGCCCGGCGGATTCCAGACCATCTGGGGCGACCGTGACCGCTTTGTCGATACCTATTATACCCGCTACTGCAAGGATCCCAAAAGCAAAGACTGGCGCGATTGGCCCTATATGACCGGTGATGCGGCCGTGGAAGCCGCAGACGGCAATTACCGGATCCTGGGCCGTATTGACGACGTGATCAACGTTTCCGGTCACCGCCTGGGAACCAAGGAAATCGAATCGGCCGCCCTGGTGTGTGAGGAAGTGGCCGAGGCGGCGGTGGTACCGGTGGCCCATGAAATTAAAGGCAAAGAGCCGGACCTCTATATTGCCTTAAAACCCGGCCTGGAAGCGTCCGATGAACTGGCCCAGAAAATATTGGATACGGTTTGCGAAGAAATCGGCAAGATCGCCAAACCGCGCAAAGTCTGGATTGTTTCCGACATGCCCAAAACCCGCTCGGGCAAGATCATGCGCCGGGTGCTGGGTGCGATCTCAAACGATCAGGATGTCGGGGATGTGACGACCCTGGCCAATCCTGAAATCGTTGACGAAATTAAAGAGATGGCCAAAAAATAGCCGTCTTTGTGTTTGTATATGGAAAGTCTGATCGTCATTTTGCAGAAAATTTAGCGGGAGCTCAACTGAATCGATATCTGAGTCGGATGCGGAAAATGGAAATGGAACAAGAAGCGAATGACATCGATCAAATGCGATCAGGCCATCTGTTCTAACGTACCAAGAAAAGGAGGTGATGCCGGCCTACAAGCGTTGTATACGGAAATGAATCGGAAGTTATCTATTAATTAGCGAAAGGAGAAGAACATGGGGTCACATGTATACTGGCTGTTCTTTTTTGTTCTCCTTTACTGGGGATACTGTATTACCATCGGCGTTACCGGTTACCTGAGGGCCAAGAAAGGGACCGATTACTTCATTGCCGGCCGTCAGCTCAACATCTGGGTGTTTGTGCTGGCAGCCACGGCAACCTCATTTAGCGGTTGGACCTTTGTCGGCCACCCGGCTTTAATCTGGCGCGACGGGCTGCCTTACGGATATGCGTCTTTTTATGTGCTGACGATTCCGTTTACAGGCGTGCTTTTTCTCAAACGCCAGTGGCTGATCGGCAAACGCTATGGGTTTGTCACCCCGGGGGAGATGTACAATGGATATTTTAACTCTGAGGCCATGCGGATTCTGACCGTCCTCGTAGCGCTGTTTTTCAGCATTCCCTACCTGGGAATTCAGCTGCGGGCCTCGGGCATTTTGTTTAACATCTTAACCGACGGGTTATTTTCGGTTAACATCGGCATGTGGATGCTGGCCATTATCGTGTTGCTGTATGTGGGCCTGGGCGGTTTGCGCTCGGTGGCTTACGTGGACACGGCCCAGTGTGTTTTGCTCTGGAGCGGGATTGTCGCTCTGGGCATTATTTCCATGAAATTTGCCGGGGGCTTTGATTCGCTGATGTCCAAGTTCGGCGATATCGTGGCCTGGATCAACAGTGGAGGTACGGCTGTGCCCGCCTGGGCGGATCCGGAGGCCGTCAAGGTATTTTTGGCCAACAAGAAGTCCATCTTCAAAATTACACCGGATGGCTACAGTCATTTCGTGGCGGTGCCCGGAGTGCTTCAGTTTGTCGCGCACGGCCCCAATGCCGTCGGCGGCACCTGGACCGGCCTGATGATCCTGAGTTATATGTTCGCTCTGATGGGAATTCACGCCTCGCCGGCGTTTTCGATGTGGGCCTTTGCCAACAAAAACCCCAAACCCTTTCCGCTGCAGCAGGTGTGGGCCTCCACCCTGGGTATCGGATTTGCCCTGTTTATTTTTACCGCTATGCAGGGCATGGGTGGCTGGGTTCTGGCCCTGTTGCCCGGCGGTACTGGCGGTGAGACGACGGTACTCCCGCTGGCCAATCTGGTGGGTGGCAAACAGGGCAATCTGGTGCCATATCTGATCCATCTGATGAAGGATACGGCGCCGTTTGCCGTGGGTCTTCTGGCCATCTGTGCGCTGGCGGCCATGCAGTCCACCGGCGCGGCTTACATGTCTACTGCCAGCGGTATGCTGACGCGCGACATCGTCAAACGTTTTATCAAAAAAGACATGACTGAAACTCAGCAAACCTACTGGGGACGTATTACCGTAACATTTGTGGTCGGCTCGGCGCTGATCTTCGCCACCATTGTACCGGGCGCCATCGTGATGCTCGGGGCCTTTGCGACCTCTTACGGGTTTATGATGTACCCGGCGCTGATTGCGGTCTGTTACTGGCGGTTCCTTACGCGTCAGGGAGTGGTCACCGGCCTGATCTGCGGTATGCTAGCGGTGCTCGTTACCTTTAGATTTGATTTCGGCCTTCCCTGGGGCAACAGCCCCTTGACGTTTCATGCGGCTGGATGGGGCATTTTGTTCAATCTGCCGATTGCCATTCTGGTGAGTCTGTTCACCCAACCGCAGGGTAAGGAAAAAGAAGACCGTGCGACGTGGCACGATTTTATCAAAGAACATGCCGGTCTGCCGGAGGATAGGCGGCCGCTGATCAAATGGGGTTGGATCATTACGCTGGTCTGGTTCATGTTTGCCATCGGCCCGGGCTGTGTGATCGGCAACACGCTCTTCGGTGATCCGCTGAAACCGGCTACCTGGCCCATGGGCATGTCTTCCATCTGGATCTGGCAGATTATCTGGTGGATCCTGGGTATCGGCATGATGTGGTTTCTGGCTTACAAGCTGCGGATGTCAACCAACATCACGACCGATTTTGAGGCCTTGAAGCACGATATTTACGAAGAAGAACCGGCTGTCGCTGAGGAATCTTCCCGGGGAATGACATCACCCTAGAAGCAAGCGATTACATGCAACTGGCGATTAAACCGGATTAAAAGAGGACGGGGGGGCGCTTGCGCCTCCTCGTCCCAACCCAAACAGTGACGAGCCGAAGTCAAAAGGGCACGTTTTTTATTAATGAACTCTCCCTGCAGCAAGCTGCAGGGTATCAGGTCGGCTTCGCTATGCTTCGCCGATGAAAAGGAGATTGTCAAATTTTGATTCATCCCTCCTGCAAGCAGCAGGGAATTCAAATTTAAATTAAAGAAATCAGTACTCGGAAATTATGCAACGACTCATAATCGTTTTAACAGCATCTTTGCTTCTGGTTGCCGGCTGCGGTCTGGGGGTGCCTGATTATCAAGACGCCGTTTTAGACGGCCTTTCCAGTCTCAATCTTAACAAGCCGGAGAAAGCCCTTGAAAGCTTCAACCGGGCCATCTCAATTGATCCCGCGCATCCCGATGGCTACCTGGGGAGGGCTAACACCCTCAATACCCTTGGGCGTTACCAGGAGGCTCTCAAAGATTATGACCGGGTCATTGAAATCGATCCCGACCTGGCCAACGCCTATGTCAACCGGGCGATTGCCTACAGTCATCTGAAAGAGTATGAAAAGGCCATTGCGGATTATGAAAAGGGATTGGAGCTGGATCCCGAAATCGATGATCCCCCGGGGTTCATCGATCAAATTTTTAGCAACAAGCCAAATGCCGACCATGGCATCCGCGAACACTTGGAGTTTTTAAAGCAGAAAGTGAAGGATTCATGATCGGGAATTCTAACCCGGATCCGGTTTAAAGGGGAGAACCCATTTCAGGTGTCAGGTGTCAGGTGTCAGGTTTCAGGGATGGCGCATTAAGCGCTGATTTGAAACCCGAAATCTGAACCCTAACGCCTAACAATTCGAGCGAAGGAGGATACGCATGGCAAACCCTTATGAAATCGCACACAACCAATCCATTGAAGACCCGAACGGTTTCTGGGGGACGGCAGCCGAAGACTGCCACTGGTACAAGAAATGGGACAAGGTTTTAGATGACTCCGGAAAACCATTTTATCGCTGGTTTAGCGGTGGGGAGATGAACACCTGTTTCAATGCGCTGGACTACCATATCGAAAACGGCCGCGGCGAGCAAAATGCGATGATCTATGATTCCCCGGTAACCGATACGATTAAAAAATACACCTATACGCAACTGCGCGACGAGGTAGCCCGCTTTGCCGGAGCCCTTGCTGCCCAGGGTGTGGGCAAGGGCGATCGGGTCCTGATCTACATGCCCATGATCCCCGAAGCGGTTATTGCCATGCTGGCCTGCGCGCGGCTCGGGGCCGTGCATTCAGTGGTCTTCGGCGGATTTGCCGCCAATGAACTGGCGGTGCGCATCAATGATGCCAAACCCAAAGCGATCGTGTCCGCTTCCTGCGGTATCGAAGTAGCACGAATCATTGTCTACAAGCCGCTTCTTGACGAGGCTATCGACATGGCCGATTTCAAACCGGATTGCTGTATTATCAAGCAGCGGCCCATGGAAAAAGCCGCCATGATAGAAGGGCGGGATCTGGATTGGGATGACGTCCTGGCAAAAGCCGAACCCCATGACTGTGTGCCGGTGGCTGCCACCGACCCTTTGTATATTCTGTATACCTCCGGGACCACCGGTGTGCCCAAAGGAGTGGTGCGCGACAACGGCGGACACATGGTGGCTTTAAAATGGACCATGAAAGCCATATACAATGTAGATGCCGGCGATGTCTATTGGGCGGCCTCGGACGTCGGCTGGGTGGTCGGTCATTCTTACATCGTCTACGGCCCACTGCTCAAAGGATGTACCACCATTTTATTCGAAGGCAAACCGGTGGGCACCCCGGATGCCGGGGTCTTCTGGCGGGTCATATCCGAACATAACGTCAAAGTCATGTTTACCGCCCCCACTGCATTTCGGGCCATTAAACGCGAAGATCCCAAGGCTGAACTGATGCAAAATTACGATCTGTCCAATTTTAAAACCCTTTTTCTGGCTGGTGAGCGCCTGGATCCGGACACTTTGAAATGGGCTGAAAACAACCTGAAGGTTCCGGTGATCGATCACTGGTGGCAGACCGAAACCGGCTGGACCATTGCCGGTAACTGTTTGGGACTGCATCATTTTCCGGTCAAAGAAGGCTCGCCCACCAAAGCGGCGCCGGGCTGGACCCTGCAGGCCGTCGATGAAAACAGCAACCCGCTTGCGACCGGCGAAATCGGTGCGCTGGTGGCCAAACTTCCGCTGCCGCCGGGCACGCTTCCCACCCTGTGGAACAATGATCAGGGTTTTTTGGCAGCCTATCTGGAAGAATTTCCGGGATATTACAAAACCGCGGATGCCGGGTTTATCGATGATGAGGGGTATGTTTTTGTGATGAGCCGCACCGATGATATTATTAATGTCGCCGGTCATCGCCTTTCAACCGGCGCTATGGAAGAGATTTTATGCGACCACCCGGATGTGGCGGAATGCGCGGTGCTGGGGGTTGCGGACAAGCTGAAAGGGCAGGTGCCGGTCGGTTTTATTGTGCTCAATGCCGGCGTCAGTCGAGATTCGAATGAAATCACCGCGGAAACCGTCCAGATGGTCAGAGAGCGTATCGGTCCGGTAGCCTCATTTAAGACCGCCACGGTGGTCAAGCGGTTGCCGAAAACCCGCTCCGGTAAAATATTGCGGGGCACGATCCAAAAGATTGCCGACAATACACCGTATAAAGTGCCGGCAACCATTGATGATCCCGGAATTTTAGATGAGATGGAAGAAGCCTTGATCGGCATCGGGTATGCCAAGGCCAAAAAAGAATAAGGCAATATCAGGGTCATTGAAAATTGGAATAAAATCGAGATTAGAATTTATACCGCTCCAGAATGTAGGTGCCGCTTCATGCCAAAAGAAATTCTCATCGTAGATGATGAGCTCAGCATTGTCGTTCCGATCCAGTTTTTGATGGAGCAACAGGGCTTTAATGTCCTTGTTGCTAAAAACGGCGAAGATGCGCTGGATATTATTCTAAAATACAAGCCGGACCTCATCCTGCTGGATATCATGCTTCCTGGAATTGATGGGTATGAGGTCTGTGAAATTGTGCGCTTGAATCCCGAATTTAGAAATGTTAAAATTATTTTTCTGACGGCCAAAGGCCGTGAAGTTGAAATTGCCAAGGGTATGGCACTCGGGGCCGACGCCTATATCATCAAGCCATTTTCGAATGCAGAAGTTGTCGCCAAGGTCAACGAGCTTTTAGAAAATACGCATGAAAAGACGGAGACATAAATTTTGGCAGGCGATTGCATTATCATTTGGAGCTTGGTTAATCGTATGCATTGGTTTTGCAGTCTGGTTTAAAACTCAACTCACCTCTCAAGAACACACCTTTTTACTGGGCCTCTTCAAAGATAATTTCGGACCGATTCTCATCCTTGCCGTGTTATTGCTGCTGGTTGGCGTGATGTTTTTGGATATTGTTTTACGCAAATACATCCGACCCTTGCGTAAAATTGCCGAACAAATTTCATTAGTTAATCCCACCAATCCCTCGCACCGCTTTCATATTGAGGGCGCGCAAGAAATTCATCGACTATGCGATCGTTTGAATGCAGGCGCGGCGCATTATGAATCCCTGCTAAATGGTATTGAGGGTCGTGTTAACACTGCCAGAGCTCAATCTGAAGAAGAGAAGAATATCCTGGCCTCTATTATGTCGGAGCTGCCCGAGGGCGTGATTGTATGCAACCCCGAAGGTCAAATTCTTTTATACAACAACCGTGCAAAACTGCTGTTGTCGGTAACCGGCAATGACAGCGTTGATAAACCCGTGCGATATATCGGCCTTGGACGCTCAATTTACGAGGCTTTTAACGAAAATCTTATCCGGCACACCATTGATCAAATAACGGATAAATTAAAGCGTGACGAACCGGATGTGGTTTCGTATTTTGTTTCCCCGGGGGCCGCGGATACACTGCTGCGGGTCGAGGCGGTTCCGGTTTTGACCCACACAAGGCAATATTCCGGATTTATTCTGGTCCTATATGATATCACCCAGCAGCTCGAATCTCAAAATCATTTAAACCTGACCTTGCAATCCTTTACCCGCGGAATTCGTGCGTCCTTTGCCGGGATTCGTTCGGCTATTGAAACCATTTTGGACTATCCGGATATGGATGCGACTCGCCTCGAAACGCTTAAAAAGATTATCCACAAAGAGTCTTTGAATATCGGCGACATTTTAGAACAGGACCCCACACTGTCCTCGCATCCCATGCTTAATCAGTGGCCGCTGGTTCGGATTTCGGTTCACGACCTGTTTGAAATATTGCAGGCCAGGTGTCGCGATAGTTTAAACCTGAATATCCGAATGCAGGATTTGACATCCGAGCATTACCTCAACGTCGACCGTTCTTCATTTTTACTGGCCTTATTATATGTCATTCAACAGATTAAAACAGCCACCGGTGTGAATGAATTAAACTGCCGTTTGACCCAATTGAGGCGTTTTGTGAGTCTGGATTTGCTCTGGTGCGGTCACCCGCTTAAGGCAGATTCTTTGCGTGTCTGGGAAACTCAGCCGCTGGTGTTTGAAAATGAAGGCCTTTCGTTAACGCTTAGAGAAGTGATTGATCGTCACAATGGTGAAATCGGTCTGTATACATCCAGAAGCTTGAAGGATACGTCTTATGTACGCTTTTTCCTTCCGGTGGTCTACATGGTTAAACCCGAAAAATCACGATCTTTGACAATTTTGCCGAAAAGTCGCCCCGAGTTTTATGATTTTGATATGTTTCTGCAAGCCGGTCAAAATCCAGAGCTTGAGAACCGGAAACTATCGGAACTGACCTACACCGTTTTTGATCTTGAAACCACCGGTTTGAATCCGAAGGAGGGAGACGAAATCATTGCCTTCGGGGCGATTCGAATGGTCAATGGACGGTTGCTGCAGGATGAACGATTTGAACAGCTGGTAGACCCGCAGCGATCGGTACCCTGGACATCGGTGAAAATACACGGAATTCATCCCGAGATGTTGCAAGGAAAACCGAAGATCCATGAGGTTCTACCGATGTTCCATGAGTTTGCAAAAGACACCATCCTGGTGGCTCACAACGCTGCTTTTGATATGCGCTTTTTGCAATTAAAAGAAGAACAAACTGGGGTGCGGTTTGCAACTCCGGTGCTGGACACCCTATTATTGTCAGCCGTGGTGCATCCCTCCCATGAAGACCATAATCTGGAAGCCATCGCTAAACGACTGGGGGTCCAGATCCTGGCACGGCATACCGCCATGGGAGATGCCATGGCTACCGCTGAAATGTATCTCAGATTTTTACCGCTTTTGGCCCAGCAACAAATTTTTACCTTGAAAGAGGCTCTGGCAGCTTCCCAGAAAACATTTTATGCCAGACAAAAATTCTAGCGGGTGAGGGCGGCTTCCCGGGTGGCCGGCAGCGAAAATGAAAACGTGGACCCATGGCCGGGTTTACTTTCAACCCATATTCTTCCATGATGAAAATCAATGATGCGTTTGCTGATGGTCAGGCCGATGCCGGTGCCGTAAGGCCGGCCTCTGGTGGGATCGCTAACTTGCTGAAATTTATCGAATATTTTGCTTTGATATTCGGTTTTTATTCCAATGCCGTTGTCCTGGACATCAATCTGCACCTGTTTGTGCGATGATGTCAGCCGAATGACAATTTTTCCGCGATCTGAATCGCAAAATTTGGTGGCATTTGAAATCAGATTCACCATGACCTGAACCAGGCGATCACGATCGCCGGATATCGGCGGTGGAAGATCGTTCAGCTCATAATCAATGGTGATGTTTTTATCTTCGACCAGCTGCCGGGTACTGGCGACAGCGTCCTGGATAATTTCTTTGATATCGACTGAAGTAATTACCCAGTTCATCTGGGCGGATTCGATTTTCTCATAATCCAGTACCTGGTTGATCAGACGGGTTAATCGTTCGCTTTCTTTAATGATTATTCCTGTAAAACTCTTATGCTGATCTTCATCGATGTCCGGATTGGTATGTAAAATTTCAGCCAGCGAGCGTACAGATGTCAGCGGGGTGCGCAATTCATGGGTGACGGTTGAGATAAATTCGTCTTTGAGACGATCGAGATCCTGCAGGCGGCGATTGGCTTCCTGAAGTTCGGCGGTGGCTTTCTCCAGCTCGCGGCTATAGGCAATCACCTGCTGGGTTTCATCGAGAATGTTCAAAACTTCTTCGATGCCCAGAGATTCTTCTTTGACAACCGATGCAACCATGACGCGGGCTGATGCTGAACCGATGGCACCGGCGAGCAATCTTTCGGCATGGCTGACCAGGTCGGCATCGGCTGTTACCAGGTAATTCCAGCTGAGTTTGCGCTTATCGGCGTAGTCGGAAAGGGCCGCATCTGTGCGGCGCTTGCCTAAAAACCGTATTAACAGAGATTTAAGGTCCGGCAGGTTGGCTGTGCCGCGCCAGAAATGGGATTCGCTGGCTGCACCGGAAAATCTGAAAACATCAACAAACAGGGCGGCCTGGGTATGTTCGATGGCTCGTGGACCGCTTACAATAGATGCACCGATATAAAAGCCGATATTGGCCAGCATACTCCAGAAAACCGAATGGGATATACGGTTGAAGTGCTGCAATCCAAATAATTGAAACGGTTTCAGCAGCTCGATGCCGAATGGTCCCTGGGTAACAAAATTCTGGGAGATGATGCCGGCCTGCACCAGTGACGGCAGAAAAAGGGTGTAAGTCCAGATCACAAATCCGGCCAACAGACCGCAGATTGCGCCGGTGCGGGTGCCGCCCTTCCAGAAAATGCCGCCCAGCATGGCCGGGGCAAACTGAGCCACCAGTGCAAAGGACATCAGCCCGATTGACACCAGGGCATAGAATTCACCAATAGTGCGGAAATAGGCGTAACCCAGCAGCAAGACAAAAACGATACTGCATCTGCGGATGGTCAGCAGCAGCCCGCTGTAATCCCGCAGGCGGCCCAGCGTTTCAATGGGCAACCGCAGCAATACCGGCATGACCAGATCGTTGCATATCATCGTGCTCAGGGCAATGGTTTCAACGATGACCATGCCGGTTGCGGCCGACACGCCGCCGAGATAAACAAACAAAGCGATCAACTGCTGGCGCTCGACCATCGGGAGCACGAGGACAAATGTATCGGCATCGATACTGCCGTCCGGGAATTGCAACACGCCGCTGAATGCCACCGGTAAGACAAAAATATTGATGGCCAGAAGATAGAGTGGGAAAAGCCAGATCGCTTTGTTGAGGTGCTCTTCATTGACGTTTTCCACAACCGCTACCTGGAATTGACGGGGCAGAAAAATAATGGCCAGCATGGAAATAAACACATAAATGCTCCAGTCCATATAACTGTTTCCCGGGCCTTTTATTGTCAGGTATTTGTCAAAAATTACAGAGCTGACGCTGCCGGATTCCCAGCTAAGGGGATTTTTTAGATCGGCATATTCGGCGGCTTTTTGAAAAAGATCGCCAAATCCGTTATGGATGACATAGGTGACAAAAATCCCTACGGTCAGGGTAGCGGCCAGCTTGACGATCGATTCAAAGGCGATGGCCGCCACCAGCCCCTCGTGCCGTTCGGTTGCGTCCAGGTGCCGGGTACCGAAAAGAATGGCAAATAAAGCCAGCAGCAGGGCGATATAAAAAGCGCTGTCGCCTAATATGGGAATTTCTGAAAAGTGAAATGAAACCGATATTTCGGGATATTGGCTGATCAGCAAAAATCCGGTTGAAATCGCTTTAAGCTGCAGCGCAATGTAAGGGATGATGCCGATCACCGCAATGATGGTAACGATTCCGCCCAGGGTGGTGCTTTTGCCGTAACGGGAGGCAATAAAATCGGCGATGGAGGTGATGCGATGAATCTTGCTGATGCGGATTATTTTTTGCCAGATTGACCAGCCTAACAGTGCCATGAGGGTCGGGCCGATGTAAATGGTTAAAAAACCCAATCCGCCGCGGACCGCCAGGCCGACACTGCCGTAGAAGGTCCAGGCCGTGCAATACACGGCCAGGGAAAGTGCATAGATATAAGGGTTGCTGATGATGCTGCGGCCGGCATCGGCGCGCTTATCGCCGTAATAGGCGATGGCGAAAAGCAGGCTGATGTAGCCAAATGAAACAAAAAGTATGCCCCCGGTCTCTAACATCGGCTATCGCCCTGTTTTATTGGCGGGTTTTGGTCGCAATTGCCGCCAGCAGAATTAAAAGCGCCCATCCGGTGAAGATATATAAAAAAAGCAGCGGCATGCCGAATATCATGGTTTCGAGATTAAACAGTGACAGCAGAGGGTAATTGAAAAGAACGCAACCCAGCAGAAATAAACCGACCAAACGTTTGTTTTTTCTAGCCTTGGGAGTCACTGACCACCTCTCGTTTGCCGGAAAAGAAAGGAAAGGATCATTTATTTCATGGCACGCCACTATAAATTAATTGGATCGCAGTGTCAATTGAGTCTTGGGGTTATCATGCCGTTGCTTTTTTGCAAATAACCATTTGAATTGGCACATTGAGCAAGTTATGTTACGGTAGAATAGATAATTTCCTTCATTCCCTGTCCGCTTTGACGGCTGGCTATTTGCCGTTGGTTAAGATTTGCGATCCATCAGTCTGCATCCATCAGGAGAATTTATGCCCGACCCGGTACTTACCTTTCTATCGAAGCAGGCACCGTTTTCAAAACTCCCTCAACCTGAACTCAAGCGAATCAGTGAATCGGTATCCGCTGAGAATTTTCCCAGCGGGCACAACCTGTCCGTACAGGGTCAAACGAAACTGGATCACATATACATTATAAAGGACGGGTTGCTCGAGCTTTTTTATGAAAGCGACGTCGAAAAAGAACTGAGCGGCACTTTGGGGCAGGGCGAAATTTTTGGCGGTATTTCGATATTAATGAATGCCGCCATTTCGGTTCGATCGGTCAAAATTGTCGAGGATGCTACCTTATATTTAGTGCCCCAAAAGGTGTTTCTGGATATCTGTACTCTTCATACTGATTTTTATGAGTATTTCGCCGAGAAGTTTCGCAATCGAATGATGAACAAATCTTACGCATCTGTAGTGGCTGCCGGACAGGTGCTCCATTTTCTGCACGAGCTGGCGCCCTTTTCGTTTCTACCCGAGGCGAATGTGGAAAAAATGGCGGCCGCGATCTCTATTATCAACTATCCCAAGGATACCGTTTTGTTTGCCCAGGGACGCTCCAAAATAGAGTACCTCTATATAATCCAAAAAGGGGCGGCCGAGCGCTATTTTGAGGAAAATGACCAAAAAACTCTGCGCGGAATGATCGGCGAGGGCGATATGTACGGCGGTATTTCCATGCTGATGAACAATGGAACCGCCATCCGCACATTAAGGGTTACCGAGGATTCCTATTTCTATATTTTACCCAAAGAGATGTTTTTAGATGCCTGTAATCGGTTTGAGGTTTTTTCCGACTTTTTCACCGACATTTTCGGCAAAAGGATGCTGGACCGGTCCTACGCCGAAATAATAGCCGGCAACCTCAAACCCACCGAACAGGCGACCGAGTTTTTTAATTTGCCGGTTGAAACGATTTACACCAAGGACCTGATCTTCTGTGATCAAAATATGCCCATCCAAGCGGCAGCGGCGGTTATGAGCGAACACAACACCAGTTCGATTTTTATTCGCGAACCCAGAGGAGAATTTGTCGGGGTCGTAACCGATAATGATTTAAGAAAAAAAGTTACGGCGACCGGCTTCGATATTTTAAAGCCGGTTTGCGATATCATGACTTCACCCCTGTACATGATTTCCAAACAGGCCCTTATATTTGAGGCTTTAATGGATATGATGCAAAAAAACATCAAGCACCTTGCGGTAACCGGCAATGACGACAAGGTCATTGGTGTGGTCACCAACCGGGATCTGCTGAAGGCTCAGGGGCAGTCACCTTTTTTCGTCATTCGTGAGATTGCCCAGGCCAGATTTATCAACCAGATTGTGCAGATTCAAAAGCAGGTTCCGCACTTGATTCAGACCTTGATCAACACCGGTGCAAAAGCCAGAAATGTGACCCGCTTTTTGACAACTGTTTCAGATGCCATCCTGCAAAAAATCATTGGATTCGCCCTCGCCGAATTTGGACCGCCGCCGGTTAAATTTGTGTTTATGATATTGGGCAGCGAGGGCAGAATGGAGCAGACCCTCAAAACCGACCAGGACAACGCCATTGTGTTTGAAGATGTACCCGCTAATTCGCTTAAAGAAGTGACAAAATATTTTTTAAAATTCAGCGATCGGGTTTGTACCTGGCTGGATGAAGCCGGTTATGCCTTTTGCAAAGGCGGGGTCATGGCAAAAAATGCCAACTGGTGCCAGCCGATCTCAACCTGGAAAAGCTACTTTAAACGCTGGCTTCACACGGCTGAGCCGGAAGCGTTGCTGCAAGCCAGCATTTTCTTTGATTTCAGGGCGGGATACGGTGATGGGGATCTTATTGCTCAGTTGCGCCAATACCTGTTTGATGCGCTGGTGGGATGGCCGGGGTTTTTACGCCACCTGGCCGAAAATGCGCTGTATTTTACACCGCCGATCGGTTTTTTCCGTAATTTTGTTGTGGAATCCAAAGGCGAGCACCGGGATGCTTTTCACATCAAAGCCGCCATGCAGCCGATTGTCGATTACGCCAGAATATACGCTCTTCAAAACCGAATCGATGAAACCAATACCCATGAGCGGCTGAATCAATTGCTGCTAAAGAAAAAGATCAGTCAGGAGGAGCACAATGAGCTGGAAACGGCCTACAGCTATTTGATGCAGCAACGATTGGTGCGCCAGGTAAAAGCCATCGTTGAGGAAAACGTCGCGCCGGACAATTACATTAAACCAAAAAAATTGTCCCGAATCGAACAGACCATGCTGAAAGAGATTTTTAAACGCATCGAAAAATTCCAGAACAAATTAAGTTTTGATTTCACCGGAATGACCTAACAAAAATCCGTAACCCTACTATTCAAGCGCTCTGGCAATCAGAGGTATCTTTTTTCAATAAAGCGCCCATTTTACCCTTAAAATGGAGGCGCTAAGCTTAAAAATCGACCCCATTTTTAGCTCTTTTTCCAAATTATCGATTACCTACGGTGGACCCCTTTTCCCCCTTTAGCGCAGTTATGACGCGTCCGGGCGACACAGTTGTTCGATGCTCTCTACGATTTTGCAAACTCCAGAAGGGGAATGTAGTTTCCATTGTCCGCCTCTTGAAGAGCATTGATGTATCTGCTTCTAGACTCGCTTGGACTTGACAAATCCCGTTTGCCCCAAGTGAACGGTGACCCGTGCAGGACGTTCTCTAAGAAAATGTCTGCCATGAGACGTGCGTGGCGTCCGTTGCCATTAGGAAAGGGATGAATCCACACCAGTCTATGATGAAAACGCACAGCCATTTCCTCAGGGGATTCATCTTGAGTTTGTATCCATACGGGGACATCATCGCACATGTTTTTGAGACTTGTCGGAACCTGATGCCATGATACACCGATGTTCTTGTCTGACCGACGAAATTGCCCTGCCCATTTCCAGACATTATCAAACATTCTTTTGTGCAACTGTTTGATGAACTGCTCATTGAGAATATTCGTTGGTTTTGTCTTGTCTATCCAAGCCAGCGCCTCAACTATGTTGTCTTGTTCCCATCGATTCAGTTCACCTTGCGTCGTTATGTGGGTGAGCAGCAAGCCTTCCGCCTCATCCGGATCAATGGGGGTAGCTCCTTCAGGATATTTGAAGTCAATCATGATTTGTTCCACAAAGTTGAAGGAAGCGTGCGTATGAGTTCATCAACCAGGTTCGATAAGGCTTGCTCGTTCTCACTCCTGCTGAGTGCTTGATTCTCCAAGCTCATGGTTTGAGAAGCTTGGGCGAGGCGTTGGGTCGCGACTTGTTTCGCTTGACGGGCGACAGTCTCTTCCAGACTTGTACGTGGCACGAATCCATAGACAAATACGCAATCGAGACACTCTGCGATTCGGCGCATGGTCTTGATGGTGACCGAGCCCGCTAGCTCTTCTTTCTCGATACGCGCCACAGCTTGCTGAGCGACACCGAGTCGATTGGCCAATTGCTTGGCAGTCATCCCAAGTGCGTCACGGATAGCCCGAATCCATCCCTTCGGAGGTGCTGTGACGTTAAGCAGAGGGCTAAGACGTTGGAGCGAAGCATCAAGTTGTTCTCTTATCAGTTTTTTCTTGTTCATGATCTTACTTCTTTCAGTTCAGGTGACTATTCATTTTTCCCAATACTGGATAATACAACATATATATTGTACTATTGTCAAGTAAAAACAATATTTATATTGTATAATAATTATTTTTTACAATATTTATATTGTATTACTCTCTTTGGGTCAAGTATCGAAAAGGTATTAGACTAAAAGAATCTCTGCCAGCTTAAGCCGGAAAACGACCATTCATGGCTCCAGGAGGACGATTCAGGCCGGAAAACGACAAGTCATTTTTAAAGGCATAAGGCACATCAGCCGTCAGGCGTTCGGAAAAGGGAATAGCAATAAAAACGAAAGGTACATGATGTGTGAAAGCGTTTACGGCAATTGCATATAGATCAGGCAATGGCTTTGGCGATACCTTCTTTGTTAGCTCCCATGGCCAGCAACGATTTGACAAGAAGGTCCACTGATACGCTCGGATCTCCCTTTTCCATTTTGGCGACCCTTGACTGACTGGATTTCAGCATCTTGGCCAGTTGTGCCTGTGTCAATTTGCTTCGCCTGCGGCGTTTTGCCAGAGCCTGACTGAGTGCCAGTTTCAGCTCGATGTATTCCGATTCTTGCGGACTCAGTCCAAGAAACTCTTCCACAGGTCCAACCCTATAATCTTTAGATTCTAAATCTTTCTTTTTTCTCTTATCCATATCCATACCAGCGGTTTGTCTTGTGAGCTCATGTAATTGACAATATGTCATATCTGACATATTGTCAACACATCTATTCTAACAGTATTTTCTTTTCATTGACAAAGGGAATGGGGATTGATTTTAAATACGTGAAATCATAAAAGTTATAACAATTAATGACTTCTAACGGGATATATTAGAGGCTGTTTTGAAGAACCAAAAAATTATCAATCAATTAACCCAAAGGCTAAGCAGCGCGAGCCGAAAAGGAGGTAATTTCATGAAAAAAGGATTTCTGTTAATCATCATTATTTCTGTGGTCGTTTATGGTAGCTTCGGAGCGGCTGATTTATCAGAAGCAAAAGATAAATTGAGTCAATACGATAGACAGATTTTGGAGGAATTTAATCTTTCATTTAAAAATAGCTCAGAGGGTAGATTTCAAACGGCAAAAATAGACGATACTTCCATATTGATAATTGATACCAAGCTAGGTCATTTATGGCTGTTTCGTACTTCACCGGAAGCGTTAATCAAATATGCAGGCAAAGTTTTTCCCGGTAAAAATTTTTGGAAAACAATCTACAGAACAAAATAAGATTGAATGCAAATTTGAATGAAAATGAGCCCATGCCGGAGGCAGGTAAACCGTGCCAGCTCCCCGGTTGAATACGCCAGAGGCGCATAAATCTCACCTCCGGTGAGTCCCGTATAACGGGAATTCGATTGTGAAAATGGGGTCCGATCTTTGAAATTGACAAATTGATCATCTGCTCCTTTTCAATCAACTTGTTTATTGGTGGGTATCCCAGACAGCGTTTTGAATGTTTTTGAGATCGGACCAAGACCACTAATTGATGTGGGGAGGGTACGCGCCCGGATTAAGCCGGAAAACGACCATTCATGGCTCCAAGAGGACCCCCCTTCGCTGAAGCTTCGGCGCGGCAGGCGGTTCGTGGCGTAGAACGACGGTTCATGGGGGAGCTAAAAAGCGGGCATCAGGCGTTAGGCATCAGGCAAAAAAGATAAAAACCGGCACCGGCGTTTGTGCGCTGCCATAAAATTGCATAAAAACATGGCCGTCCCTCTCTTCGTCCTCTCTTCGCAAGTCAGGGAATGGCGCTTTCTCCTACCAGCTCATGGCTGAAAACGACAGCTCATGGTCCCAGGAGGGCGATTCATGACGGAAAACGACAGGTCATGGGGCAGTTAGACGGATTTACGAAAGAGAAAAAACGGGCAAAACATTTCATAAAAAAAACGGATTCAGTAAGTTACTGAATCCGTGAGTAAAAATATATGATTGGTGCCGAAGCCCGGACTTGAACCGGGACGGCTTTTGGCCACTACCCCCTCAAGATAGCGTGTCTACCAAGTTCCACCACTTCGGCTTAGGCTACAAAATTTAATTCCGCACAGTTTATTCTGCTTGCGCCGGTTTAGCCGGCGCGTTGCTTTCCTGCGGAGCGGTCTGCCCTTGGGTTGCCGGTGCCGGCTGCTCAACCGGTGCCGGGGTTCCCTGCATGATCGAATCCGCCGCTCGATGGGTGGACAGGTACGCCAGTGCCAGGGACGTAAGCATAAAGATAATTGCCGCGCCGGTAGTGGCCTTACTTAAAAAGGTTGAGGCTCCCGTGCTGCCGAACAGCGTTTGACTGGATCCTCCGCCAAAGGCGGCCCCCATATCGGCGCCCTTGCCGGTTTGCAGCAATACAATCATGATCAGAGCGATACATACGCTAACATGAACGACGATCAGTATGATGGACATAATCTTTCTTACCCTTCAAAATGTATCTAACGCCTAATGGCAGTGTTGCAAACCAATTTAAAATGCTCGAATTCTACAGGTTGAGCCCGTTGCCGGTTAGCCCGTTTGCCGGAGAAAAAAATAAAATCAGATATCTTTCCTATTTTAACGGGCTCAACTGGCTAACCGGCTCAACCGGTCAACCAAAAAGGTGATCAGCTATTTTTAAGACAGCTTTTTGTTTAGTTTTTATATTTTACAATCTTGCTGAATGATTCGGCGTCAAGACTTGCGCCGCCAACTAGGCCGCCGTCAATATCCGGCATAGACATTAAGCCCGCAATATTGTCCGGTTTGGCACTGCCGCCGTATAAAATCCTGATGGAATCGGACAGCGCATTGCCAAAATTTTTCTCCACCAGAGATCGGATAAACTGATGGACCTCCTGGGCTTGGGCATCATTGGCGGTTTTGCCGGTTCCGATGGCCCAAACCGGTTCATAGGCAATAACCAGCATATCCAACTGGTCTGAAACCAATCCTTCTAACCCTTTTTTAACCTGTTTGTCAAGTACGGATAACGTCTGCTCGGACTCACGCTCTTTTTCAGTTTCACCCACACAGAAGACCGGTTTAAGGCCAACCTGGATTGCGGCCTGAATCTTTTTGTTTACGGTTTCATCGGTCTCGCCGAAATATTGCCGGCGTTCAGAATGGCCGATGATGCAATACCGGCAACCCACGGATTTAAGCATGGCAGCGGAGATCTCTCCGGTATATGCACCTTCATTTTCCCAGAAAAGATTCTGGGCGCCTAAGGCAACCGGGCTGTTTTGGATCACCTTAAATACCGGCGCAAGGGCGGTAAAGGTGGGGGCGATCATGATATCGACATCGGTAACCCCGGCTACGCGTTCAACCAGCTGGCGCGCGGTTTCAGCGGCTTCATCCGGTGTTTTATACATTTTCCAGTTCCCCGCGATTAGCGGCCTGCGATGTTCCATTGTAAGCTCCTTGTTTTAAAAACAGGTTTCAAGGTTCAGGGTTCAGGGTTCAAAGGTTTCGAGGTTGAATTAAATTTAGGTTTCAGTGTTCAGGTGTCAGAATAGATAGAGCCGAAATCCACACGGGTGTCAGATGCTGAACACTGAACACTGACACCTGA
>Ga0255055_10000200_pt1 | contig 45701 bp, 56 predicted proteins | sample JV7_2_27_MG_FD_188633 | JGI IMG/M metagenome (GOLD analysis project Ga0255055, IMG submission 188633) | Seawater microbial communities from Jervis Inlet, British Columbia, Canada - JV7_2_27 | ecosystem: Environmental > Aquatic > Marine > Inlet | place: Canada: British Columbia | collected... | reverse complement strand
TGCGCTGGGGAAGGATAATCAGGCGCTTGCCATATCCCGGGCCGATGTTCTTCTAAAGTCTGGCGCTGAGTCGGCGGCTATTTATCTACTTAACCTCGTGGCCGGTGTTTATGTGTTCGCGTCGCATGCCGAGCGCCGGAAAGCGGCTGAGCTGGTACTGGGGGCCGCTGATGTTCGTTTGATTGCATCACCAGAGGCCCGAGGCCGTGACGGGCGCTTGCTCTCTGAGCTATCACTCGATGAGCTTGACCAGTTAATCAAAGTCACAGAGAAGAAGGTCAGCGAGGCCAAGGGCAAGGCCGAGGCCATAGTTGGTGAGGTGATCAATGATGAAGAGGCCCAGCCATTGCGCCTATTAGAATGACGGGCCACTGCCTACAGCGGGCAGCGCCCCAAATATAAATGAGTCGGCCGCGATGGTCGCGATCCCCTCCCCCCGGGGGGGTCGATGAATTTTTTTTCCTACTTACCTGCCAGCTAACGAAAATTTCACTTTCAAAATAAATGTTGCATTCCTAGCGTGCACTGCTACACTTCACTCTTATCGTTCCACGTGAAACCTTTGGAGAGATATGACAGTCCTTGAGAGATTAGAAAACCATTTTGGCAACGCCAATCGTCTGGCCAAGGCGCTGGGGTTGGATAGGAGCACCGTGACAAGGTGGTTTGATGTGGGGCACATTCCCCCTGCACGGGCCCTTGAGATTGAAGAATTAACCCGGGACTGGACATTACCCATCACGTCCAAAGAGGTACTCGAAAGCGCACAGCGAGCCGCCTTGTGAGCAGGCGTAATTTCCTGCCCTTTTATGTCGGTGATTATTTGCGTGACACCCAGAGATTGGGCTCTGCAACCGACCATGGAATTTACCTTTTATTGTTGTTCAATTATTGGGCAGAGGGAGAGGCTTTGCCTGATGATCTGCTGCTTTTGAAGCGAATAACAGGTGGAAATGAGGGTAAAATAAAGGCCATTTTGGAGCGTTACTTCGTACTTGACGGAGAGGTGTGGCGTAACGCCAGAATGGATAAAGAACTTGATAAAAGCCTTGTTTATCATGAACGTGCAAAAAAAGGAGCTGCTGGTAGATGGAAAGACAAGGATGATGATAAGGATGCTTCAAGCACATGCTTGGACGATGCACCCATAACCATAACCACAAACCATAACCAAAACCATAACCATTCCATTACCAAAACCAGTCCACAGGATTATGACGTCCCTCCCTCCACTGCTGACAATAAAAAAGATGACTCAGGGTTAAGAAAGTACACTGACTCCGCCATCAAGATTTTGAGTTATTTGAATGCCATGGCCGGGACGAATTACCAGCCGGTTGCTGGGACTTTGAAATATATCGTGGCCCGTCTCAAGGAAAAAGCCACCGAAGAGGAATGCTTTGCCGTGGTCAGGATGAAGGTTGCTGAGTGGCAGGGTACGCACATGCACAGCAATCTGAAACCGTCGACCTTGTTCAATTCTGTGAAATATCCGGAATATGTCGGGCAGCTTGGGACTCAGGCAACGAGCTCGGCTGGGTTATCCACGGCGGCCTCCGCGGCTGAGCTCAAGGAAGAGATAAAACAAGGTAACCTAATTGAGCATAAACCATGACGTGGCTTGAGCTCAAACGCCTGATGGTGGAGGTAGATTCGCATATCGACGATAAGGACGAGATTGCTGTAAATATTGGCTATAAGGCTGATAATATCAACGTGCACTGTGCCGCCAGACCGGCCAGCAAACAATTAATCGAGGGCTGGATTAAGCACGACCAACCCGCTCACACTTCCGAGGAGGATTTATCATGAGTGAACCAACCACAAGAAAAATGACGCTGACCGCCGCAGATATCTGCAAGGCAGTGGAATTCTGGATGAACCAAACCCTATTGCGCGAAAAATCGACGGTTTTGAATGTCGAAAAGTCCAATGATGGGTTTGACGTGCACTGGCAGATCACACGGCCAGAGACGGTTGACGAGGCGATTGACCTGTCAAATTCCGACGCACTTGATGCTGGCTGAATCAGGGTCTATGCTATAGCAACGACACCGGGGGTAAAAATGGCAGACGATAAATACGATGCACCGGCTAAGCCAAGCACATCGGAGCGGGCCGCAGAAGAGGCGGCAAGGCATAAGAAACGCATGCAGGACAAGCCAAAACCGAGCTTACAGGCACATGACGGGAAACAGCCTGCCTTGAGAAATATGGCCTGATCATGTGCACCGGGAATCCAAACGACCCAAGGTTTATACCGAACCAGTCAGTCGCGGCAACGAGAGGCGACGTGCCGGTGCTGGGCAAAGAGCCCGAAGATCCCAAGCTGAACCTGATCCGGGGCAAGACGCGCCGGGGCAATACCTATATCAGCCAAGGACGAGCCACGGAGCACGCCCGAAAGGCGGCCGAGGTTGCCTACAACAAGGCCGTCGATGAATATAACCGCATCAACAGCGCCCCTCGCGCACAGCCCAGAACCGTGCCAATTACGGGCGCCCCCTTGCCATTCGGGCCAGTAAACCGCGGCATGATGGGCGGCCCCGGGGCTGGGAACCTTGCGCCAAAAACGGCGAGCCCTCGAACAGTGATACCGAATTTCAAGCCGATCAGTCGTATCACCCGGTCTCCGTCAGCGGCCTCGAAGGCCATTGCCGATGCTGCCAGCCTGAAAGGCACCCGCGTCTACCAGCGCAATCGGGACACCGGCCAGACCCAAGGCGTACAAGTCGCAACTGCACCCTAAACTCGTTATAAATAAAGCATGAGAGACATAATCGAATTTCCAGAAGAAACAGATGAATATAGTTGCGATACCTGCAAAAAAGTGTACACCCTCCAATCAGAAGAAGGGTATTTATTTTCAGAAGAAGATGCTTGCAGTATGTGGACAGTAATGAGGAGGCTTTGCAAAGTTTGTTACGACAAGGAATTCCCCAAAGGACATGAAGATGAGGAAAAATAAACCTTCTGTAAACGTCATGGAAGCTCTCTGATGCCCGCTCCACTTTTAGGGCTGGCGCCCACCGTCATACGCGCACTGATGACGCGACTTATTCCCATGCTCAGATCCGGGGCCCAAGGGCTGGGTCGCGTGCCCGGCAACCTGAAACGGGCGTCCGATGCGAAAATAGGCAGAATGAACGCCGACCCCATGAAGATCACCAACATGGATGTGGCTGAAACGGCCGCCATTGCCGCAGGGGCCGGGACGGCTTATGCCGGGGCCCGCCCACACTTGCAAGAAGAGGCGAAACGTAGCATGGCCGAGCGTGCCCTCAAGGAAAAAAATCAGGGACAAATCGCCCAACAAATACTCATGCAGGATCAGATCAGTGCCCGCTGAAAAATTACAACCCTGCCCGTGGTGCAACTCTCCGCCGGTGTCGACAATAACGTCCTCCGGGGTGTCTGTTTTTTGCCGCTATACCGAGTGTCCGCAAAACCCGTCAACCGAGATCCACCCAACCGTCCATGAAGCGAATGAGGAATGGCGGAGATTCAAAAATGGCGGATAAATTCGACGAATTCGCACTGGAGATATCCAAGCTCGCGGAATACTACGAGAAACCACAGGGCAAGTGGTCGGTCGGGATCTACTGGGCCAACCTGCAATTTTACAGCATCGACGAGGTGCGCGAGGCCATCCGTCTGCATATCCGCGAGGAAGGCGTTGGCCGCTTCATGCCCAAGGTCAGCGAGCTCCTGCCATTGCTGAAAATGGTACACAATCAAACCCTGATGAGAGAACAATTACGCCTCCCGTCCAAGGTGAGCGTGATATCACCCGAACAACGCGAGAAAAATAAAGAACACATACAAAATCTAGTCGAGAGGATTGGAGATGGCAAAAAGCAACAGGATCGGTAATTTTCATGATCTGCCTGCCGGCATTACGCCCGGGGAGATGCAGGCCAAGGCCGCGGCGCTGTATGACGAATTTCTCCTCGATATGGAGTCCCATGAGGCCAGTATCTTCGTCACAGAATTAGCGCTGACCATGGCCATTGGTGCGCTGCTTGGCACCCACACGACGACCGATCGCGACTATGAGATCGCGGTCAAGCGGATTATTAGCAATTCCGAGCTGTATACCGAGATCACCCGAAAGAGCATGGATATGAGAGAAAACCAAGGCAGTGCAATCATCATGCCCACAAAACATTGAATGAGCAGAGTAAAATTAATAATTGTTCTGATAATCATCTGGCTTGCCACCGCGATCTGGCTGGCGTCTGGCGCCCGGGCGGTAGAAACAGTCTCGTTGACCTTCGATGTTGAAGGAGAAAACATGGCCTACCCAGAGGACAAGATCGCGGGCGCCTTACAGGGCACTTCCAATGGCGTTTTTATTTGGCTCCTTGGTCGTATGTTTAGCAATGATGATGGTTCTTTTTTTGTTCATGCTTGGTGGGATTACCGACTGCGGTCACTGGTTGCGGAGGCAGCGTGCCCGGATGATGTGCCTTGTCCGCAAGGCCAATACCGGCTAAGGATCATTGATAAACCGCTCCCGAAAGGTTATTACCGAGTCGGATATTTTGTTTGTCTGCAAGGCGTACCTTGCATATCACCCCAAGGTCAGGTTTGCTTTCCGGATAAATTCAGGGACGGCGCGGCGGGGCCAGTACCGTGTGTTTCTGGCGCCGAAGGGCACCAGTGATATTATCGGCATGCTGAGTGATGGCAGATTTTTGGCAGTGGAAACAAAGAAACCCGGGGAAAAAATGACTGAAGAACAAATTAAATTCCAAGCCAGCGTCGCGGACTGCGGCGGGTTCGCGGTTTGCGTGGACGATCTGGATCAGCTCAGGGAGGCCATGGATGCACTTTGATATCGCCCTGCAACGCTTTGCCCTCACGCCCTATGGCAGTTATGGCCTTGTCACGGTGCCCGAGCTCAAATTTCAATGCTACAGCGTCGAGCAGCCATGGGCGCTCAATAAGCCATTCAAATCCTGCGTGCCGTTTGGCGAGTATGAACTGATCCCGCATGCCGGCGCCCCGCGCAAGGGCCACTGGGTTATGATCAACGAGGATCTGAACGTCTATGACAATCAGGCGGATATCCCGGCATTGCCGAAAGATCGCGGCCGCTTCAAGTGTTTGTTTGGAGATATTGCCAATGCGCCGTCCGACGTGCAGGGTTGTGTTGGCTTGGGAGACGGCCTTGGCTATACTAAAAAACAGTGGTCGGTAATGAATTCAGGCAGGACAAAAGCTGAGTTTGATGCACTTTTTGCGGCAGATGCTACACTAATGATTTTAATCACACGATTCGATTCACACTGGAAGGAGCAGAGGGATGACGGTTCGATCTAAAACCAACGGGATAAAATCCTCAGAATTTTGGGTAACAGTGATCGTTAGTAACATCATGTTATTTGCTAACGCGCTGGGACTGGAGATATCACAGGAAACCGTGATGAGTGTCACAGGCATAGTTGTGACCTATATCGGCGGGCGGAGCTACTTCAAGGGCAAGAAGGCAGAATAGTCTCCCGTGGGTTTCTGGGGGGCGTTGGCGCTTGTTGTCACACTGGTATTGGGCGGGATTGCAGCTCGCAAGCTCATCCATGATGCCGCCGTACGCAAGACCGCTGACGCCGTGAATAAACAAACGGTGGAAAAGGCGAAAAAACTTGCAGATAATGCAGAGAAAATCAGCAACGAGATGGATGACGCTGATGATGATACCATTGATAAATGGACTTAGTGGCTGCGTCCCGCTTGAAGCGATAGCGATCCCGGTCAACGCGGTCAGTGGCTATTTTTCTTACAAGGCCGCGACCCGCGAGGTGGTCGAAGTGACCACCATCGCCCCGGAATGCCACCTCATCCGCACCACGAACCTCACTTGCGAAGAAAAGAAAACCCTGCCAAAATCCGTGCGCCGAGAGTTTGCGAAAAAGAACCGGGCTTTAGCTGAGAATTGTCCTAATATAGAATTTGTACCGACCGACTGCGGAGACAACTGATGAGTGACAAGACTACGATTGGCCGGATTGCCAAAAAGGCTGCAAGCGAGATGCAGCCGCCGACAGCCCCAGACAGTAACGGGAAAAGCATCATGTCGAGACGCGAGGCGTCATTGCTTGTTGTCATACTTTCGGCCCTCGGTGGCGGTGGCACCTACATGGCGACCGACGCCAAGGTGGCCAAGGCGCAGGGCGTCAACGAGCAAAAGGTCGAGGCCATGGAGGAAGATATCTACGATCTCAAAAACGGCAAGGCCGACAACCTACTGGTCAATGAGCGCTTTAATAATTATCAAAATCAGATGAACAATATCGAGGTTGATGTCGATGATCTGAAAGGCGACGTTAAGGACATCAAGGCACAAACCTCAGAAACGTACACCGCAGTGCAAGTGCTGCTCGAACGGATCCCAGTGAAATGACCCAACCCACCGCCTACAAAAAACTCACAGATTATAGCAGTAGCCTCGGCACCGCCCACGGGCAGGACTTGGATGACGACTTAGAGGCCATCGCCCTGACCCTGCAAGAAATTTTATCGAATCTGGCCCTGATCCAGCGTGATGACACCAAGATCGCCAATAGTTCCGTGCATGCCGATGCACTGGATACCAGCGCCCAGACGCTCGTGTCCGGGGACTGGGCGCCCCGCGGGGACTGGGTGACAGCCACGGTCTATGCCATTGGCGATGTCATCGAGAATGGCGGCATAAGTTACGTGGCCAATACCGCACACACGGCAGCCGCGGCCTTTGCCACCGACATCGCCTCCGGTTTCTGGAATATTATCACCAACGTGCTGCAATTCCTTGACGGCACGCTGGTTTGGGATCCGGGCCCCCTTGTCGATGGTGCCGGTGAGACTTCCCCGGCCATCACCGTGACAGGCGCCATACTGGGTGATTTTGTGGTGGTGGCAGCGCCTTACGACCTACAGGGGATCGTGGCCAGCGCCTACGTGTCAGCGGCGGATACGGTCAGGATAAGGCTACAGAATGAAACGGCGGGGCCGATTGATCTGGCGTCCGGCACTTGGAAAGCGAGGGCGATTCAATGACCCAGCCGACCGCCTACGTCAAGAGCACGAATTTCACCTCCTACGCCAACAACAATCCGGCGGCGCCTTACAACGCCGCGGATCATGATGCTGAATTTGATAATCTGGCGACCACCATTGGCGAGACACTGACCAATCTTGGGCTGATCCAGCGAGACGACACCAAGATAGCCAATGCCGCGGTGCACGCCGAGGCGTTCGATACCAGCGCCCTAGCGCTGATCGCCAGCACGTGGACACCGCAGGGGTTTTGGCTGACGGCCACCAATTACGTCATCGGCGACTTGATTGAGGAATCAGCCATCACCTTTGTTGCAAGCGAGGATCACACATCCGGGGTATTTGCCACGGACAAGGCGGCCGGGCGCTGGATAGCGCTGGGCTCCTCGGTGCTCGGATTTCTGGCGGCAGCCAATAACCTGTCAGACTTGGCTAGTGCTGCCACGGCCAGAGGCAATCTGGGCCTTGGCGCGATGGCGCTAGAGGCCGCCCCGCTTGGTATCTCCAAGGGCGGCACCGGCGGCACGACCGCCATCACAGCCCAGACAGCGCTCGGCCTACTGGTCGGCACGGACGTGCTGGCCTTCATCAAAAACAAGGACAACGCAGTGGTCGCGCCGGGGGCCAGCGATGACAGCTCCGAGGGTTATTCAGTCGGCTCCCGCATCACCGACATCGCGGCGAACAAGGTTTATTTCGCCCTTGATGTGACGGTGGACAATGCTATCTGGCAAGAGGTCGGTTCGGGCGGTAGCGGCGGGGGCAATCCAATGCAGTCAATACATTTTGCGAATTTATTTTGAGGTAATAGAAAAATGCCAGACAATCGAATTAATGGTGTGCTCGGGGCGGTCAGACTAAGCGCAGCCTTTCAAGATTTATACACGCCCGACGACACCGGCGACGGCAAACAGGCCGCCGGCGTGGTCATGATCTCTTCTTGGGATAAACTCAATACCCGTTATTTCGATATCACGGCCAGTGATGTTGCCGGCGGCGCCGAGGATGATGATTTTTTCTATAATGTCCACCAGCCCGTCGTCTACGGCAACACTGAGCTGCGGCCCCTGAGCCTCAAGGATGGGCAAAGGGTCAAGGTAAGAATGGACGCCCTGCCTGCGGCAATGACCATCTCCGGCGCGACCACGGCCACGCCGGTCGTTGTTACCGTCGATGACACCAGCACATTGCATGCCAATGACTTGGTGGCTATCTCCGGCGTCGTGGCCATGACCGATATCAATCGACGATTCAAGTGCACCGTGATTGATGCGACCACTTTCAGCCTACAGGATTTATCCGGGGTCGATTTTGGCAGCGCCCAGACGTATGGCTCCGCCGGCACCGCACAAAAACAGGTCGGCGATGCGATTTTCGTTGCTTACGAAGAGACTATCCCACAGGAGACAGCCTGATATATGAATATTTTTAGCGCATTTTCTCAGGGGATCAGCAATCTGGCCAATCCTACGAGGATAGAGAAGTTCGAGTCGGCATTACAGACAGTTACTTTTGATTCGCTACTTGTAGTTCCTCATGGTTTTGGGGTAAAGCCTGATCTTGTTCAAGTCTATCTTGTTTGCGTAGTTAACGATGCTGCTCTTGTCGCTCATAACGGAAGTGGTAGTGCTGCAAATATGCACATCACCAGACAGGCAACGGGTGGGGCAGGGGCAGGGGAAAACCTTAGTTTCACAACGAATATTTACAGTCCAAAAGAAACAGGATTGCATCACCATATAGATTCAAAGTTCACTCACCAAATAGCAGCAGGAACAATGTCATCGGGTTTCTCAGGTGGCACTGTTAAAACAACAACGGAGCAAACGCATGAACATATTTAACGCAGAACCAGTCACCATGATGCCAAACCCGGACTTTGTGCATGCAGAGGTTACGCCCAAGGAGCCGGAACTAATCGCCCATGACGCATCGCACTACTTACTCCCCGACGGCACCACAAAAGCGAGCGTCACCCTGCCGGTTGCCGGCAAGGTAGACTATGACCCATTCGGCAAGACCGGGCCACAGCTTATAAATTTCAAAGACGGCAAGGAAGATCAGGCCAGACAGGACGGCTCGGATGCAATTTGGGACGCGACCCCGGCAAAAATCAAGGCGCAGGACATTGCGGCCGCTAAAGAAGAGGCCAGAATCGAGGTCGAAGATGCGGCCATCGAGGCAGCAACCGGCGAAAAGGCCGCGGCCTACAAAACATTGAGGAATTCATAATGCCACTCGGCGGATCACAAGGGGTAGATGTCGATAGTAATCCCACAAAGATTGAAGAGTATGTGAGTCCAGAGTTAGCAATAACGTCAGCAGGAGCTATTGACTTTAATCATGGGTTGAGCAAGAAACCACAGTTAGTGCAAACATATCTTCGTTGTAAAACTGCTGAACTTGGTTGGGCTGTCGGGGATATGGTTGACTTTAGTTATGGGGATCATTCAAGCACTGCATCTCCGCAGAATTGGGGATTAACTTATGCTGCAACTGACACAACAATTACAGGAGTGATTGGTGGGTACAGTACTGGCATACAAGTAATGAATAAATCGACAGGTGTCTTGGGGACAGGGGTGACCCCCGATAACTGGAGGATAGTTATTGTAGCCTACGCATTAACCATTGGTGATGTACCAGATATTAAAACGGTTGGGTTAGTGCCGTTGGAAAAGAAATTAGTTGTTGCGGGTGATGCAGATTTAGAATTTAATCTTGCACAATATTTTAATGAATATGAAGATTTTGAAATAGATATAAAAGGGTTTCAGTGCACTACAGATGATCAAGATTTAGCATGGCAATCTGCACCAGATGGTGTGACTTATGATGCGACAGCAAGTGATTATGTTAGGCAGCAAGATTGGGGGACTGGAGCTTCGTCTGCTTCTGCTTCTGATAATACTGCTACAAGCGCAATACTCACAACATTTTCAACAGGCACGGCCTCCGCTAGAGAACACCATACTCATCACTTAAAATTATCTTCTTTTGAAGATCCCAATGAACATTCAAGGATATTTTCAGTAACAAACGGATTCTCTGCCTTTCCTGCACAGTTCATAGCTATATGTGGAACGGCTAATGCAAATGTGCAGCAAGACAAGGCTATCAGATTCATCGCTACTTCTGGCAATTTGGGACAAGGCATATTTATTCTATACGGTAAACGAAAGGTGGTTTAATGAGCCATGTTGAATTGACAGAGGCCGAGCAGGAGCTCCGTGCACTGGAACGGGCCAAGGCGGCTATTGTGGCCCGGGATTCGCTCTTGGCCTATACAAAATACACCATGCCACACCCGGAGGATCCGGATGATGTCAATCGCAGTCTCTACGAAGAGGCAGCCCACCATCAACTGATTGCAGACGCACTGGAAAAGGTTGAACGCGGCGAAATACTGCGGCTCATCATCATGATGCCGCCGAGGCACGGCAAGTCCGAGCTGGCGTCGCGCCGGTTCCCTGCGTGGTTCATGGGCCGAGGTAATTATCGACAACTTATTTTGGCCACTTATGCTCAGGATTTTGCCGAGGATTTTGGCCGTGATGTGCGTGAGATCATCGAGTCCCCACAATCCCAGCAGGTTTTCCCGCACCTCAGTCTGAAAAGTGATACCAAGTCGGCCTCACGCATGCGGACTGAGAACAGGGGCATATTGCATTTTGTCGGCACGAGAGGACAGGCCACCGGCCGCGGCGCTGACGTGTTTCTGATTGACGACCCATTCAAGGATCGTGAGGATGCTGGATCAATCGCTATTCGCAACAAGGTCTGGAATTTCTTTAAGACCACGGCCTACACCCGACTCATGCCGGGCGGCGCTATCGTGATCATCATGACGAGCTGGGACGAGGACGATATTGTCAGGCGCATATTTAATCCTGAATATATCCCCGAGGAGATTGCTAAGACGTGGACGGTGTTGTCGCTGAAAGGCATTGCCAACGAGAACACGCCGCGGGAAAAGGCCCTCTGGCCAGAGCGCTATCCATTGAAGGTGCTGTATAATATTCGCAGTGTGCTGGGCCCCATAGACTGGTCGGCCCTGTACCAGCAAAACCCGACACCGCCGGAAGGTGCGTATTTCAAGCGCAAGATGATCATTCCTTACCTGTATCACAGCGCCAAGGAGCTGCCGAATAACCTGCGGCCTTATGGCGCCATGGACTTGGCCGTCAGTATTGAGAAAGACCGTGACGCCACATGCGTCGGCGGAGGTGGGGTTGATGAGAATGGAGAACTCTGGATCTATCCGGATATTATCTGGGACAAGCTGCCGCCTGATCAGCTCATCGAGCAGATCGTGCAATACATCAAGTTTCATAATTTTTTCCTGATGTGGGGCGAAAAAGGGCAGCTCACCAAGGCCATCAAGCCATTTTTAACCAAGGCCATGAAAGCGGCCAAGGTCTATAACTACATCGAGGAATTCCCGACCACCAAGCAGAAAGGGGCGCGTGCCACAAATATTCGCGGCTTTATGTCCATGGGCATGGTGCATTTCCCGGCGTTTGCATCATGGTGGCCGGCTGCTCTGGATGAAATGCTGAAATTCACAGGCTCAGGCGATGACGCTAATGATGATTTTGTCGATATGATCGCGTTGCTCGGTCAGGGCCTCCACAAGCAGATCGGGGCAACAGCCGCGGCGCCAAAACTGACACTGGTTCCGGAAGTCGGGACGATGGCATGGGTAAAATATGCCCATGACCAAAGAAGAAAACAACTCAAGCTGAGTAAGGCTAACGACGGATTCTAATGGTCGAAGAAACTACAATCTCTCGCGAGCCAGATCCGGACATATCACCGTCCCGAAAGGCGCTGGTCGGAAACTGGTTGCAGGATATCAAGGCCGCCAAGGATACCAAGTTTAAGCACGTATTCAGGCGCATGCGCCGTGATATGAAATTTGCCGCGGGCAGTCAATGGCCGGCCCTTAATGAGAATTTTGGCGACGGCAATGATGCCTATGGCATGATCGCTGCCGACGAGGACAAGTATGTTGCCAACATCGTCCAGCGGCATATCAAACAGCGAGTGGCGGCCCTGTATGCGAAGAACCCAAAGGCCGTGTCCAGACGCCGACCGCGCCTAGATTTTGCCTTTTGGGATGAAAAGCCGGAATCATTAATGATGGCCATGCAGGCTGCAACCATAGCGAACGAGGCCGGGGCAGAGCCCGATCCAATGGCCATTCAAATCGTGCAGGATGCAGCACAGGGGAAGGCCCACCGGGATATGTTGGACAGGCTGGGCAAGACGCTGGAGGTGCTTTTTCACTACTACATGGCCGAGGGCATTCCGACGTTCAAACAACAGGCCAAGCAGGTCGTCAGGCGCGTCATGACCTGCGGCATTGCCTATGTCAAGCTGGGGTTTCAGCGGATCATGGGCATGAGCCCGGACACCGTGCAGAAGATATCGGATTTTCAGCGGCAGATTGAGCACATACAACGGCTGGCCGCGGACGTGGCCGATGACGAGATCAGCGAGACTGATCCCGAGATGGAGGCCATGCGTATCGCCATCGCCAGCTTACAGTCTCAGGCAGAGGTGATATTGCGTGAGGGCCTGATATTCGATTTTCCACTGGCCACGGCGATCATACCGTCACCGGACACCCGTCAGGTCAAGGGCTTTGTCGGCTCCAGATGGATAGCCGAGGAATATTTCTGGACGCCAAACGATATCAAGGAAAAATTTAAGATCGACGTCGGCAAGCGGTTCACTACCTACCAGCAAAACCACAAGAAAAACCCGCTGATGCGTATGGGCCACACGATGGAATATGCCCTGTGCTACCAAGTCCACGATCTGGAGGCCATGACCGAGTTTTTTGTTTGTGATGGTTATCCGGATTTTCTACAGGAGCCGGGAGCACCTGACGTCTGGATGGAGCAGGGCCACCCTTATTTCGCCCTGTCATTCAACGACCTTGAGAACGAGGAGGATCCGTTTCCGCCCTCTGATGTGCACCTGTTACGTCACATGCAGCTTGAATATAACCGCGCAAGGCAGGGCATACGGGAGCACCGGATCGCCAATAAACCGGGCTATATTTCTGCCAAGGGCGTGCTGGAGGGGGAGGACAAGACCAACCTTGAAAATCATGTCAGTAATGAGCTTATCGAATTGAATTTTACACAGGGCATTGATATCAAGACCCTGATCCAAAATAAGCCGGTCGTGCCTATCGATCCGGCAGTTTACGACGTCGAGTATGTGTTCACAGACATCATGCGTGTCGGCGGGGCGCAGGAGGCAAATCTGGGCGGTACAGCCGGAGACACGGCCACGGAGACCAGCATCGCAGAATCATCGCGCATGACGGACATCGCCTCCAATGTTGATGACACCGATGACTTTTTGACCGATATAGCGCGAGCCTCCGGGCAGATAATGCTCAATGAGGTCAGCGAGCAAACCGCCAAGCGTGTCGCTGGCGCTGGCGCCGTCTGGCCAGAACATAGCCGCACCGAAGTGGCCGAGGAGATATTCCTTGAGATAGAGGCCGGATCCAGTGGCCGTCCAAACAAGTCGGCCGAGATTGCTAATGCCGAGCGTCTGGCGCCATTTATTATTCAGATCCCCGGCGTCAATCCGCGCTGGTTCGGCGAGGAATTATTGAAGCGCATGGATGATCGTCTGGATCTGACAGACGCCTTTCTGGAGGGCCTGCCATCTATCGTGGCACAGAATGCCATGTCGAAAATGTCGGCCAATCCACAGCAGGGAGAGCCACGTAAAAATCCCGATTCACAAGGCGGCGAAGGGCAGGAAAATGCCGAGGCTGCCGATGAGACACAAGCCGGCGCTCAGCCAGCATTTCCACAGCCAGAGAGGTGATTGTTATGCCGAAAACAGAGTCCACCGTTAAGAAGAAAAGGCGCGGGCGACCGCGTAAAATTATTCTGCCCATCGTCGATAAAATTGATGAGCCGATCGAACAAGTTGCTGCCGTTGAAACAATGCCGGCAGGAAGGTTTACACCGGAGACACACCCGAATCTTTTTGATGATTTTGGGAATCCGCTGTAATTTGTGCTATTTTAATATGAACCATTAAGAGGACGCTAAAGATGGCAGACCCAGAACAAGCCCCGGCCTCGTCCGCCGAGGAGGTAGTGCAAGAAGAATTAGGGGATTGGCGAAACAGCGACGACTTATCGTTTGTCGATGTGCCAATGATCCAAGATGAGGGCGCTAAACCTGCCGAGGCATCGCCCGCCGAGGAGACAACTGACGCTAAACCTGCGGAATCGTCACCCGTGGAAGGCGACACAAAGCCCAAGTCGGCTCTGGAGGCAGTAGAGAACGCATTAAAGCCAGAGGCAGCAAAGGAACCGGGGGAATCGCCAGCTCCCGAGGTTGATCAGGATAAACCACTTGAAACAAAAACAGGCGAGGACGCTGATGATGATGGCAAAAAAGATGAAGATCCGCCATTTCATGAGCACCCACGCTGGCAGGAGATGATCGCAGAACGCGACGGCCTAAAAGCTGATGTTGAACGGCTGGAAGTTGATGCCGGGCATTTTCAAAACCTGCAAAGTTTCGCCCGAGACGCAAATCTGTCACAAGAGGATATGACCAACGGCCTCAATATCATGAGGCTAATGAGAAATGATCCGGTAAGGTGTTACAGTGCTTTACAGCCTTACATGACCGCGTTGGAGGGTGCGATTGGCGTTACTATCCCGGCCGATCTGCAAGAGCAGGTCGATAGGGGCATGATGACACTGGAGGCAGCACAATTATCCTCCCGGGATCGCGCAGCAGCCAGACTCGCAGACGGGCGCACAGTCCAAAGTGAGCGCACCATCGCCAATAATACTGCCATACAACGGCAGGAGGCAGACGACAAGGCGGTTGATGACTATAAGCTAGACGTCGGCAATTCGATGACGTCGTGGGAAGAAAAGTGGAAAAGCAGTGATCCTGATTATGAAAAACTCCAGCCTTTCGTGCAGGATAAGATCGTGGCCAAAATCAATGCCGCAACAACGCAGCTCAGTGTCGATGATATCGTCAAAATTGCAGACGATGCCAGAGTCGAGGTCAAAAAGACCATGAGTGCATTGGTGCCTACGAAAAAGCCCGTCGAACCAGTACGAGCAGGCAAAACCGTGACCGATCCAGCGACGGCACCAAAAGACGCCCTTGATGTAGTTAATCAGGTTTTAGACGGGACTTACGTCAACCAGCACCAAGCCTGATCGGGACACAGGAGAAAGGATATGCCTTTTACAGCACAAGAGCTGAGTAACATAGCGAATGCCTTGCTAGATTACCATGTGAAGGGGCCCGCGTGGTCTCAGGTAATTCAGGACAGGCCGTTTTTCGATTATGTTATGGCGAATCAAAAGAAATTCCCCGGCGGCAAGGAATTCATCACCGAGCCGGTCAAGGGTGTGTATACGACCAGAGTTCAGGGATTTTCTCACGATGACACCGTGACCTATGCTAACCCAGCAAACATCAAACGTACCCAAGTCAAGTGGTACGAAATCCACGCTGGTATCAGTCTGACGCTCACCGAGCTAAAGATCGATGGTATCTCCGTGGTCGATTCACTCAACTCATCTGACACGTCCAATCACTCGCGCCGGGAGGCAGTAGTCCTGACCGGGCTGATGGAAGATAAGATCGAGGACATGATGGAGGGCTTTGCCCGCGACTTTACCGAAATGCTCTGGCGTGACGGTACACAGGACGCAAAGGCAGTGCCCGGCATCCAGTCCTTTATTTTGGATGACCCAACCGCGGCGGGATCCACGTTTGGGATTGATCGGATCGCCAATACATGGTGGCGCAACCGCGCATCACTCTTAATCGACAGTTCAACGCCAAGCAATCAAAACTTGGTGCAAGACCTGCAAAAAGAATTCAGGCAACTGAGACGTTTTCGCGGGCGCCCGGGCATGATGTGTGCCGGGTCGGACTACATGGATGCTTTCGAGCGAGAGTTACGCTCCAAGGGTAATTACACCTTGGAAGGTTGGTCGAAACAGGGGCGCATTGACGCATCGGTCGCCGATCTGGCCTTCAAAGGCATCATGATCGAATACGAGCCTGTACTTGATGACTTGGGGAAGTCCAAATACAACTACGTTTTCGATATGAAGCATCTGTATTTGAAGTGCATGGACGGCGAAGATCGAAAGATCCATACCCCGGCTCGTCCGCCGGAAAAGTATGTGATGTTCCGCGCAATGACTTGGACTGGTGCCCTGTGCTCCAACCAACTCAACGCGCAGCTCGTTCATAGCGTCTTGTAATCAATAGGCGGGTTCGGGCTCAGGCCCGGCCCGCCATTTATGAGAGGTGTGCAATGCAGTTATATAAATGCCTAGTCCGTTGTGGCGGCTTAATAACCCACGAAGTACCGAAATACAATATTCCGCGTGAGGAGATAATGCTCCTGCGCCATATTCATGGCTCTGACGCCATTGTCAGGATATACAAGACAAAGGTCGTGCCTGATGTTTCGCACGATGCAATCGTCCGAGGGATGGCCAAGTATTACGCGCTCATTTTTATTGCCGCAACATTCCCGTCGGCCGATCTGGCCGGGCTGGAGATGGGCCTAGATGACATTCAAGACGAGGAAATTGAGCTGGGCATTGAGGCTGTGCTTGAAGAAACACGCAGCACCGATATATCCGCGCCAGTTAAGGAAAATGCCCTGTCTGGAATGGCCAGCGGGGAGCCCGGAGAATACCGGCCAGAATAATGCTCAATCAGACGCTAGGCAAGGTGGTGGAGATGGTGCGGAACGAGGCCAAGCTCTCCAGCAAATCCTCCCGCGGAGTCGACCACCGAGATCATATCGTCCAGATCATCAAGCGCACCCACGAGCAGCTTTATGATGATTATGACTGGGAGTACATGCTGATCCACAAGGAAGATGCCGGCAAAATCTTGCAGGCCGGCGAGCGTTATTATGATTATCCAGCGGGCCTGAACGTGGAGCGGGCCTTTGACTTGTGGCACAAATACGGCAACGTCTGGGTGCCACTGGAGTACGGGATCAGCCAGCACCATTATAGCCAGCACGACTCAGACACCGACGAGCGTGCCGATCCTGCCTTGGCATGGCAGGTCAGGGATGAGAAACAATTTGAAATATGGCCCATTCCAACGCAATCAATCGAGGAAGTAAGATTTTCAGGACATAAAGCCCTCAATATTTTAGATGGAGACGATGCACGTCTGAACATGGACGATATCCTTATTTCCCTGATGTGTGCCTCGGAGATACTGACTGACAATAACCAGCCCGGGGCGCCCCTAAAGACTTCACTGGCAACGGCCCGACTCCAGAAAATGAGAGCCAGACACGGCTCAAAAGGCAGAGTCCGTGTCGGCATGGGCGGCGGCGAGCGATCCCAGCTCGGGTTCCCAAGGATCAGGGCCGTCTACAACGCCAACAGGTAGCCGATGAATGCCATATATCCTGATAGAGAATTTTGCCTCTGGCGTAGATAGGAGACGCCCGATTTCAGTGGGGCAGTCCGGTTCTCTCTGGGAGGGCATCAACGGCCATATCACCCGCGGCGGTGATTTTGAAAAGGCCAAGGCATTTTTTGCCAAGTATACGATCCCCGCCAATACATTCGGCTTGGAATCTGCCTCCGGCACGCTGCACATATTTGGCAGTGTCGCAACTCCAATCGGGGTGCCGGCCGAAATTACCTATCACCGTCTCCAGCATCCAGACGGGCTGGCCATGACAAAAATACTATCAACCGACCTTTTTGACGGCCTGATTTACGTCATTGCCCAGTACAGCGACAACTCTATTTTCCATTTTTATAACGATGCGCTGATAACGGACTGGGGGGCCGGAGTGGTCAGGGCAAACATGACCGGCCTGCCCGGCATCGCCACGGAATTGGCCTCAATTATCAATGCTGATCCGTTGTATACGGCCTCAAACGTGGGGGAAGTGATTACAATCACTGAGACTGCGATCGGCGCCGGGTTCACCATTGTCAGGGAGACGGAGAATGTCAGCGGCGGCACCGATGATCAGGATATTCTACTGGCCACCCCCACACCAAACATACCGAACGTCAGTGAAGCCTTGGCCGTGGGCTCGTTCGATATCACCGGCGGAACATTCTCGGCCGGCGTCAATGAGGTCTCAGGCATCAAGATAGACGGCATAGAGATCATGAGCGGGGGCGTGGACTGGACGACCAGCAACTCCGGAACGGCGACGCTGGTGGCAGCAAACATCACTGCCAATACCTCATCGCCAAACTATAACGCCACGGCCGTCGGCTCTACCGTGAATATCTCTGCCGTGGCAGGATCCGGGGCTAGTCCAAACGGCTTCACCGTGGCCGTCACCGTGGCCGGGAACGTCACCATTGCGTCTATCGTTGATATGGGCGGCGGCGTTACGGCTGCCACTGGGCAAGCGCAAATATCCACGGCGACTGTAATTGGCTCATTCGAGGTCGGTGATAAATATAATATAGAGCTGTCCGGCGTCCAGTTTGGCTATAAGTTTATGCCTGATGGTAAGGGCGACTTTGCCAAAACGTATCGATCTAAGGTTTACTCGCTGAATGGAAGCCTGTTTGAATTCTGCGAGATTAACACCCCGTCAAGATGGAATTCTAATGATGATATCGGCGCCGGATTTATCAATATGGCCAATCAGGATGCCGGCTCCGAGGATCTGACCAGCATCGAGGTCTATCAGGGCAACCTCGCTGTATTCTCACAAAACGTGATCCAGATATGGTCGATCCGGGAAGATGATGCCAACAACACCCACCTCCAGACGCTTAGGAGAACCGGCACAGATTCACCAAAGTCCGTGGTGTCTTTTGGTGATGTCGACGTTTTTTACCTGCATTCAACGGGTGTCCGCAGCCTCCGGGCTAGGGACTCATCAAACTCGGCCTCGGTCAATGATGTGGGCACGCTTATTGATCCGCTCATTATCGAGGATTTCCTGACGCTTACCACACAACAGATCGAGGACGCGGTGGCCGATATCGAGCTGAGTGAGGGACGTTTCTGGCTGGTGCTGGGCGGCAAAGTTTATGTTTTTTCATATTTCCCAGCATCAAAAATCAGTGCGTGGACGTGGTACGAGCCGGGCTTTGAAATTTCCGATCTGGCCCTGATAGGCAAGCGCATTTATGCCCGTTCGGAGGATACGGTTTATCTTTACGGCGGTGATGATAACAACACGTTTGACAGCTCCAAGGCAACATGCTGGCTACCTTTTGCCACGGCTGAAAAGCCGGGCCATGGCAAATTCATCACCGGCGTTGATATTGCCGCCGAGAATATATGGGACTGCACACTACTGCTTGATCCTAACGATCTGGCTCAGGTGTCGCACGTGGGCGAGCTGGAGGATACGACCTTCAACGATCAAAATTCGGCCGGGGTTGGCCTGAGTTCGCATGTCAGTGTAAAACTGGAATGTACCCAGCCCGGCAAAGCCACCGTTTCACAGGCGGCGCTTTACTATAATGAGGGGGTCGGTGAGTCATGAAGGGGGCGGCTAATATAGACACGGTGCTGGCTGTGCCGTTGATGGCGGGGGACGTGGAATATATTTTTAAGCATATATGGGAGCGGGGCGAGCTGGAAATAAAGGTTTTTGATATCTCGATGGAAAGGGCAATGGAAATGGTGAAGTGTTATATTGGCATGCGCCATGCCTACACGGTGCTGGATAAATATTTGCCGGTGGCGATCTTCGGTTGCTATGAGACCGAGCCGGGCTATTGGCGGACATGGTTTTTGGCGACCGATGAATTCAAAGGGCGTCTCGGGATCAAGGTGACAAGGATCTCACATGCGCTGATCATGGAGGCTTCAAAGGCAGACAAAATGAAGCAGATGGAGAGTATTTCAGCGCTGACACACCCGCTCGCCGAGCGCTGGTTTCGGAGTTTGGGATTTTCTAAAGATAGCGACTATAATGTGACGGTATGTGGTAAACCGTTATATAGATTTTATATAAATTTTAACACGGGGGCTGAATTATGTGCATAGGTGGCGGCGGTGGTGGCGACGGCGGAGCTGCCGCGGCAAGAGCAGACGCAGAAAACGCCGAGAGAAAGGCCGAGGCGAAAGAGGCCGAGAGAATAGCGGCAATCAGCGACGAGCATAGAGCGATTGATTTGTCGTTTTTGAATTTCGATGAAAACTATTATGGCGGGTTAAGTGATGATTACCGTCAGTTTTATTTCCCTGATCTTGATCGACAATTTGAGGACTCGAACCGCGAACAACTGCTCGCCCTGTCCGATCAGGGCATACTTGAATCAAGCGCAGGCGCCAGAGCAAGGCGGGACTTGGGCCGTGAATATGATAAGTTTGGGCGTCAGATCAACACGGGCGCCATAGAATTTGCCAACGAGGGGAAACGTCAGGTTGAATCCGACAGGGCCGCCCTGAAAGGCACGGCAACAGCCTCCGGCGGGTTTGGAGATGCTGCGGTCGCCGCAGTAAACCGGGCGAATATTCTTAAATCCCCAAAATCATTCGAGCCACTGGAATCCAATCTATTTGATGCCTTTGCCGCTGACGTTGCCAATGCGGCTATCGCCCAGCGTGGTGGGTCAGCGTCAGCACAGTCATTCCGCCGGCCACTTACTTTCTCCAAACCATTGGCCAGCACTGGGTCTGGCGTGGTAGTCAGCTAATGTGTTTCGGCCCTGAATTACTCTTAGGCGTCGCGCTACAGGTCGGCAGCTCTATCCTGCAAAACAAGGCCGAGAATAAGCGGCGTGATGCAGTGACAGAGGCCAACCGCGTCGCGGCGGAGGGCCGCAGAGCGGCGGCTGAACGCGCCGACGCGGTGCGAAAGGAGAACCAAGACAAGTCACTTTCCCTTGTCAGGGATAATGCCGAGGGGGCCGGGTTTGAGGGCCGCGAAGAGAAACGCATTGGCTCAATAGAGAATATCAATCAACAACTCCAGCCCGACTTGTCTCCGGGGCTGGGGTATGTGCCAACATCGTCAGGCGCCCCGGGCAGGGTCAAAAGCGAGTTTGCCAATCGCATCGTGCAGACGCTAGATGAAGGCAAGGAAAATGCAAAAAATGCCGCAACCCTGTTATCTCATGGCGACGTCCAGACCGGGATCAATGCAGATATTACGCAGCTCGGCTCAGAGACCACAAGGCTGGCCGACATCACCAGCGGTTATGGCTCGAACGTGCTGCCTATCAGTTTGGCCAAAACAGACGCGGCACAGGCCGAGGATCTGAATCTGGCCAGTCAGGAGGGCCGTAACCTTGATATTTTTGGGGACATCGCAGGCGCCGCCGGGCAGGCCGTCTTTCTGAATAGCTTATACCCGGGAGGTTCCGCCGCCCCTGCCGGCACCACGGCCAAGGGCCCGGGCGGGACATTTAACAAAACCCCCAATCCGGGCTACAAAGGGAGTTATGGGTATTATGGCGGATCGGCGTACCCAGTCTGATGCCTATTAAAGTCCAAAATAGCTTTGCCCCCAGAACGAATTACGGTTATTCGCTGAATAATCTCGTCAATGCCATTTATCAAGGGGCCCCGACGCCCAATGAGATGGCCGAGACAGAGGCAAATATCGCCTATCGTGGGGCGCAGATGGACAACCTTTACGCTGGGGCTGACTACGACCGGGCCAGAACCAATGAGCTAACCAAGCGTGACGCCACGCGGACGCCTGAGAATATCGCCAATGTTGCGGCTTACAGTAGCGGCAGGCCCGTCTCGGACGTCAATCTCGTCAACGAATATCTGACCGGCGTCAACAATCCCGATGCTGGCCAGATCATGGGCCGCACGTCTATAGGGCGTCCGGAGGTCGATGAATATGAGGCCATCACCGCGGCACTGTCAGCCCTGAATATGATGCCGATGGCCACTGGAGATACCAACGTCAATCAACTGGTACAGGGAATCACCGGGCTTGAGGGCAATGCCCGCGCACGAGGCGCCTACGGAGATCCAGAAAAAACGCAATCCCTTGCCGCCCTGACCGGGGCCATGGCCGGCGATCCAACGGTGAATATGGCCGAGGGTCAGCTCTATGATCCTTATGGTGATGTTAATCAGCAGGTCGGCGTCACGCCACTTGGGCAGGCCAATATCACGGACAAGACGCAGCTCTCAGAGAGTGAGATGAAAGCGCTCATTTTGGGCGAGATGAACACACTCGATCAACAGAAAATATACGCACCGACAGAATCTCAGGTCAAAGGCGGGTATCTGGAGAACCTATTGCCTGATGAGCTGGCGGCAGCGATCAGTGGAGTTAGTGAGGTTGTCGGTGCTGATGGGCTGCCAATCAATTTACCTACAACGCAGGCGATCGGAATGGAGCCTTATACCGCGCCAACGGCCAGAACCGGGGCGCCTGTCAAGGTGGTCAGGGGCGGTGTGCCTACTTTCGAGTCGCAGGGCGATGCAGTCGGGCAGGAGGCTTATGTCACACCACCGGCAGAGAGCACAAAGAACCAGACTATATTGCAGCCTGACAAGAATGACATTGAATTGATGGCCGGATCTATCCAGCGAATTGCTGGCGCTGAACTGGGAAACCCAGAACATGACTCACAGCTCATGGCCCGGGCCACAGAATACTGGCAGACCCCGGGATCCCCGGCCTACGGCAACCATGACAAGGCAGTGATGATGGCCAGAAATGATATCGCGCCACAGGGATTCGAGACCTACGATCCATCAAACTGGCCATTCTCCACAGATAAGGCCCGGGTCGTGGGTGATCCGCGCACCGATTTGCCAGCCGTTACACCATTGGCACCACCGGCAGCCCCGGCAGACTTTGCCCCGGAACCAACGTCAAGCCCGGGATCTGTATCACTTGAGGACTGGGAATTTACAAAGAAAAAATACAATCTCACCGATGAACAGATGATCAGGACTTTCGGCTCGCCGATTGAATCATAATGCCGGTTGATCTGTTTGAAGCGAATGGCATGGAGGCCCCGCTGTTAAGAAAAGGCGAATACGTGACTCCGCCGCTGACGAAAAATCAGCCGGTTGATCTGTTTCAGGAATTCGGCTTTGCCCCACCAAAAGAAAAGGTCGGCGCCGGAGAGGCGTTTGTCCGTGGTGCTGGCAATATCAATGCCGGCATGGGCGATATCTTTGCCAAGATCCCCGGCGGGGCTGCCTCACTGGCAGACACCGTGGCAAGCGCCATCACAGGGAATGAGACCAATGCCTTGCGAGATGCTGTATTCAGCATGACCCAGCCGGCGATCGACGTCACCGAGAACGCCAAGGATTATTACAGTCTGGATCCGGCCACCGAGGAATTTACCGGCACCCCGGCAGAATTCAGCTATGTCGGCGGACAACTGGCCGGCGCCCTGCCTGCCATGATGGCCACCGGCGGCAGTGCCGGGCCGGCAGGATCTATCCCCGGCGTCATGGCCCGTGGTGCGACCGCCATGTCACCACTCTCCTTTCCCATGGGCGCCGAGCGACGTGAGACCTTGATCGAGGGCGGCGTTGATGAAGCGACGGCCAACAAGACGGCGGCGATTGATACGATTATGCTCAATTCCATGGGCGTTATCCCGGTCTCTCTTCCCGGCGGTTTGGCAACACGTGCCATCACTGGTGCTGGCGTTAATGTCCCGCTTGGCATGGGCTTTCGCGGCGTAGAAGAGCAGGTTTTGGGCCCTGAATACGCCGAGCATGCAGCACCTATCATGGGTGGCAAACAAACGGCCTTTGATGCCTCTCTAGGCGCCGTGATGGCGGCTATTTTCGGGCCCCGCGGCATGGGCTTTCAGAGACTCAATACGATTCCATGGCAGGGGAAACTCCCCGGCCCACAGGCGGAGGCGCCATTATCACCACTCGCTTTACCTCCTCCAAAAGAGGCGCCACTGGGCCTGCCAGTACCATCACAAAGAGCCACTGGGGAGCCATTGCCGCCGTCTGTGCGGACTGACGTGATCAGCGAGCAGCCAGTGACGGTGACAGGCAAAGAGCTGGCCGTGACGCCAGAGCAGAGGGCCGAGGTGTTTGCCCCAGACCTTGCCAAAAACATTCCAGAGGGCACCATTCCACAGCGTTCCGAGGCCATGGGTATGCGCGAACAAGGCACACCAGTGGCCCGTGACCTGATAGAACAGGCCGCCACCAGTGAGGGTAGGACTGTCAAGGAAATTGTCGAGCGTGTCACCGGCGTCAGCCGTCCGCCTACCGATATCAAGGCCGCCGATGTTGATGCCGCACTGGCCGAACCAACGGGCCGACGTCTCTCCGAACAACCAACACAGCAAGAACGTCCAGAAACCGCCGGCGATCAGCTTACCCGAGACCTGCGCGATCTGGGTATCAGCGAACCTGTCAAGGTAGAAGAGCCTGCGGCACCAAAAGAGCAGGAAATGACTGAGCTTAGCGATGTTGATATGCCGCCAGAGTCAGAGGCCAGCAAGATATTGGACACCATCCCTGAAAAGCCGATCGAAACTGCCCTGCCACCAAGCAAGAAACCGCTGGGCACAGAGGTCAGCGGCACGCGACAGGAGGGTGAAACCTTCGCGCTGAATCCAAAGGGGAAAGACAAGTTTGGCGATGAAGAATATACGAGCCCGGAAACAGGACGGACGGCAGACATAAAGCCATGGGTGAGCAATAAAGGGCATCAAGTAATCATCACCGATCCGAGGGCTGATTTAGCCGGGGATGGCGTGCACGTTGAGAGTATCGCCGGGCCACGATCAAAGGCCGAGGAATACCTCCTTGGTGTCACTGAAAAAGAGCCAGAATCGACCTTTTCTGACAACCGCCTGAAACGGGAGTCATTCCGGGCCAACCTGACAAACATGGCCAGCGAGCTGACCGAGGGCGGTGGCATTGTCCTGACAGGCGGGCGATTTAGTGAGGGCACAGAGAATGTTGCCACTGACCAACTGGCCCCGGTAACACGCACCAAAAGCCAGAATCCGCAATGGTTCCAAGAGATGAATACCGATCCATCGCATAAGGTATCGGTCAAAAAACTCAATGCCTTGGTGGCCAAGGCCGTGGCTGGGGAGAAACTGGGGGCTCGTGAGCAGCGCGTAGTCGAGTACATGCTGAATCATGTGACCGGCGAGCGCACAGAGCCGAAGATACTGGCAGAGGCTCAGGAACGCCGGACAGACAAAGCTCAGGATCGTGTGGAATCCGCCAGAGAACGCACGGCCATACAGGAAGAAAAACCCTTAGAACAAAATAATCTAAAAAATGTTGACGACGACGCCGTGCTGGAGGCTAGAAAGAACTATGAAGCAGCCGAGGAAAGGTATCAGACAGCAAAAAGAGCGCATGCCGCTGACCCTGAGCAAGTCACAATGAAGGACGTCGAGCGCGAAATGTTTTTTGCGGAACACGAGCACGCATTATGGGAGAAAGCCAGTGGTGAGCGCCCAAAACTGGAGCTGGTACAGGAACCCGAGGCCGGGATCCGAGAGCGTGAAGCGTCACAGGCCGAGGCTAAAAGGGCCGAGTCCGAGTCCCAGCGGGCAGAAGATGAAAAGATACAGGCCGACATCGATCGCGAGACCTTCAAGCTGACAGGTAGCGAGCGTAAGTCAGACGCCGATTCTGATCAGGTGGATATTATTGAATCCCAAAGACGGGGGACTGAATTCTTCTCTAACCCGGTATTTGATCCGCGTCTGGCCAAGGACTTCATTAACAGCATGGCCAAGATATTCGGCGTTTCAAACGAGCACATTGCCGACATGAAAGTCGAGATGGAGGAGTTTTACGCCACTGTCAGGAACGAGCTCAACGCTGACGAACGATACAAAGGCAACATACTGGCCGACATGGGGCGGGTGCTCTTTTTCTCAGATAGCAGCGTATTGCAATCACTCGGCAAGCGTCACAACAGCAAGGCCATTGCCAAGCTGCATGACAAATTCGAGCCGAGACGTGGGGCTGGAGAGTCTCGCGAGCGCGGTTACAGCTCAGAGCTGACGACCCGGGCCACGGCCAATGAAAATGGATTTTTGAAAGCCCTGACAGATAACGACCTGTATCACGACGCCGCGGCCCATAAACAGATCATTGCCCTGCTTGAACACCGCGACAATATACGTCCCGGGACGCCGGTACATGATGCGGCCAAGGGCCTTGGCAAGTTACTTGATGACGAGCTGGCCCATCAAAGGGAGAGCGGTCTGGAGGTCGGTGAGACTAAAAATTATTATCCGGTTGTTTTTGACAATGCCCAGATCCTCAATGACAAGCCCGGGTTTTTGGCCGGGGCAAAAAAAGCCTATATGGAGGTCGGCCTGACAGACTCAGAGGCCACACAGGCGGCTGATAACTGGTTTGCCGCCGAGATATATAAGGACATGGGTATGGTTGAGCATCCCTTTGCTGACGTGGGCAATATCGCGCCCAATGCCAATTTCACCAAGTCGCGGAAGTTTACCCCGGCGGCATTGAAGCATCTTGATAAATTCAGATCCAAGCATCTCATTGAGACCTTGCAGCATTATTTCCGGAAATCTGCCAGACGCTCAGCTTGGGAATCACGTCTCGGCGGCGTGAGGAAAGAGATGAGAAACGGCAAGGAAGTGATTGTCGAGCGAAATGTCAAATATAACGAATTCAAAAAAGAGCTAATGGCCGAAGGCAATGGCCACCTTGAGCAGCGCGTCCTTAACGTCCTGCGGACAATGACAGGCGAGGCCAAAAACGATATGGGCCTGCAATCACGCAAAGCAGTCTCATGGCTCAAGACCTTGGGCGTCATCGAGTATTTGAAATGGGCCACTTACACATCGCTGGTTGAGCCTGCGATCGCGGCCACGCAGACTAGGAACCTCGCAGATATTCCGCGCAGCTACTTTTATACCGCGCAGTCCATGACCAACCGCCTCAAGGACTACATGAAAAGCGACTGGAGCCGCAACATGACTGAGGTTGAGGCCCGGGCGGCACTGGATATGATGGGCATCACCACCAGCGACTTTGCCCAGATGAGCACCACCACGGCCCGGCTTGAGGGCGGCTATGATGCCAAGATCCCACAATGGATAGCCAATAAAGGCATGCGCCTGACCGCGTTGCATTCATTTACAGAATCCACGCGCACGTCCATGGGCAGGATTGGGGCCCGTTACATCAAAAGCATCTCTGAGAGTTTATTGAGCGACAATCCGCCGGCTTATATCAGGGAGGAGCTGAATGATCTCGGTATCCCAGAGAACAAACACCACGAGTTTGCCAACTGGATAGCCAACATGGATGACGCTGACTGGGGCGGCGCACCTATATCCCAGATAGAGGCTGGTGGGGATATGATGAACCATTACATCACGGCCATGAATACCATTGTCGACGGCGTTATCATGCGTCCCAAGGCCGAGGCCCGACCACGTTTCGCCAAGCATCCGGGCGGTGGGTTGGCCTACCAGCTATTGAGCTTTCAATATCAATTCCACAAGGACGTCCTGACACGTGTGGCCAGAACCACGACCCGGGCAGCCGATCCGAAAAAGCCTTACACCGCCCGCGACCGTGCCAAGCTATTGACGCCTTTGGTCGCCTTGGCAACGCTGCCTATCATTGCCTATGGGCTATTGCCATTCCGCGAAAAGATGCGTGAGCGCGAAGAGCAGACGGCAAAGAAAACACCGCTCAAGAGAATTGGCGAGTCTATTTCTCGATCAGGCATCTTCGGTGCGCCACTGGATCCATTGATCAACCTGTTTACCAGTGTCAAATATAGCCGCGAGCTGGCCACCTCGGCCACCGGCCCTGTCATCTCCGGACAGCTCAAGACCATTCAGGACACGTTGAAATTATTTGGCGATCGCAACAGCCCGAACACGAGGAATCAGGAGCGCCAAGTCCTGCGCGATATATACATGCACTTCCTTGATCCCGCGATGTCGATGGCCGCGGCTATACAACCAATCAAGCCACTGGGGGCCGCCGCGATACAGGCCGTCGGCAGCAAGCAATTCCGCGAGGGGTTTGTCGACTTTATCTATCCAGAGCTTGAGGATGGCGGGCGCACTAAATCACGCACTAAATCACGCACCGCCTCTCGGACGGCTGCACGTTGACTGAGCTTGCCCGGGTGCTACACTGTTCCATGACCGTATCGTTAAACACTTAACCGAAGGAGGATTATTATCATGACCCATTCGATTGTTAAAGGCTCATTATCCGGGGCCGTCGCTGATGACGGCACATTCACAGTAAACTACCCATCCGGCAAGGACAAAGGCGACTTCTACGGCGCCCACGGCCACAAGATTGATATTGCTGGAAACGACACTTATTCATGGCCGGCAGATTTTAATCTGACCTTTGGTACTGCCAATATTACTGTCACCAACAAGTCCGAAGGGGCTTGGGCTGATGGTGCTAACTTTGTCTTGCAGATTGAAGAGCAGGGCGACAGGCAACACCGTACCGAAGTCGGCAGGAATGATCCAATCTCCCGGGAGCTGGTGGCTTCGACCATCAAGGGAGCCATTGTACTGATCAACCTCGGAGCGCCTGACGTGCTCGATGTTGACGGGATCTGTGTAGCGCAAGCGGTTGCTGCCCCGGGCAATATGTTGATCAATGGCGCTCTTGCTACTGGTGGCGTCGCTACCATGGACAAGCCGCGGGCCGTTGAGATCGATTCATCCGGCGTTGGCGACACAACCCAGACCGCAACCATTACCGGCACCGACGTCTATGGCAAGACCATGACCGAGGATATCGCCTTCAATGGCACCACCGCCGTCGCTGGCGTAAAGGCATTTAAGACAGTTACTCAGGTAGCCGTTGATATTGCCCTCGCTGGTAACGGGAACGTCGGCACCACTGACGTCCTCGGACTGCCGGTGTATCTGCCTGACGTTGCTTTTGTCCTGCAAGAGATTGAGGACGGGGCAGTGGCGACCGCTGGCACACTGGTGGCCGGTGTTAATACCGTGGACGGTGAGACCGCGACGTCGGGAGACGTGCGTGGCACCTATGTCCCGAACGGCGCCGCAAACGGAGCCAAGGTCAATCAGCTTTTGGTAATGCTGCCTGATCCGGGGTTTGTCGGCGAAACACAAGCCTAATAGCACAGAGTAGGGGCGGGAAACCGCCCCGATTCTAATGCCGGAGGCTCAATTTGAAATGCCGTCAGATGTGCATGGTCGACATGCTCAGGCTTTGGCTATTCCCGTTGGCAATACCGTCAATGTCTCGACCAGCGTCACCTCCAATGGCGCTTACCTATCCGGGGATCGAACCACTAATAAAGAGCAGATCGTCCTTGTTCGGCTGTCAGCAACCAAGGACTGTTTTATTCGATTTACTGATGGCCCCGGCGTTGCAACCAACGCTGATCAACTATTCCTTGCCGGCACTGAGGTGCAAAAAGTCCCTCTCGGGACAAATTATCTATCCGCCATCCGTGACACAGAAGATGGCAAAATATCGGCGTCCATAGTCACATGAGAAATATCGAGGCGAAAAAACAATTAGAGACTTATCGGAAATTTTTTGCCGATGCGCCTAAGCTCAAGGGCTATGCAGATATCAGTCTCCAGCTCGTTATCGAGGTGACACGCAAAGGCGGGAACCGTGAAGCCTTGGGCGTCGTCTCAGAGGCCCCCTTATTTTTTACCAATCACGCGGGCCTTGCACGCTGCATGCGCTACCTGATGGCCTGTGACTGGTTCCATGCCATTGGCTCTGGCTCGACACCGGCCACGCCACATGATGAAAAGATGGAAAAAATTGTCTCGGACAATACTTACGGGGCAAACGATATGCTTGTCGACAGCAGGATCCTTATGCAGAATTCGACATGGTTTTCGGTGAATTATGATATTTGTGTGTGCGAACATGGGCTATTCTCTTCTTACGTTGATGGTTTTATGCTGGCTCGCCATACTTTCCCAGAGATAAAACTGGGCCCGGGCGACTTACTGGAGTGCACAGTGAAAGCGACAATGACAAAACTACACGCAAGGCAATAGGGGGCTAAACCATGCCGAATCCAACAACTGTACTTGATCCACATTCGATCAGTTAGGGCAATATACAGAATACCTCTGACCTTGTTCTCGGCAAACAAAATGATCTTCTCTCGTCAGTGAAGAGAGAGATGGAAACATTAAACCTTCAGATGGCAACTAAGCCTGATGAATTTCGTTTTGAAATTGAACGTGATGAAGATCAGCGAATGAGTGCTGTCGAAGTCAAGTCCAAAGATAAAACATTAAACTAGGAGAAGTATAATGGCAATGGTAAGCGCAGACTGGAGCATTGATCGTGCGACAGGAAATATTCGATATATAGGTGATGACCACACCTTATCAGGTGGCACACCAACTTATGCAACTGTTATTCAGTTTCATAGATGGTTACAGGCTTTCGCAGATGATCCAGAATTCACTGGTGATGATGAGTTGGATATCATCGATAAGAATCCATCGAACAGATCGACTGATAACATTATTACTCTGATTAACGGTTTTAATGTGGCCGCAACAGAAATTGAGCATTTGTATGATGGCACAATTATCCAAGGGTCGAATAAGACGGAAGAAAAGTGGGATGGCATTGTAAACTTTGGTAATGCTTCCGCGCACATTCAGGTGCTTCAAGACGGGGCAGTTCTTACTGATGATTTCTGGAACTACGGAAAGGAGGCTGGAACGCATACGGGTGCATTAGGGGCAGCAGTAATGACTGATTCAACTTTAGGTGCAACTGTCAATGAATTTGTTGGTTATACAATCAAGAATATAACAGATGGTTCACAAGCAATCATAACAGCAAATACCGCAACTACGGTTACTGGTGTTTTGTATGGTGGTACAGATAATGATTGGGATACTTCTGACGTTCACCATATTGCTAAACCACTGAACGCTGATGCAACTCAAGGTATATCGCACCGATTTATGATCAAGACACGAGATCTTGGTGTTGACATAGATCGCAGACGTTTGATTGGAACGACTCGCAGGTATGGCAATTCTTACAAAGAATTTAAAATCAATGGCACAAGCCAAGGAAATAATGTACTTGCGTTGGAAGACACAACTGATCTTAATAACTCGACAGCGTGGGCAACTATCAACGCCCTTGCAGATATCTCAAACACGGAAGGCTTGAGGTTAATTGATATTTCAGGGGATGGTGTAAACGAAGAATATTATTCAGAGTGGGATCGTGGTGCGAACAGTATTAACACCCTTTATGAGTATTTGAAATTACAACAAGCTGATGGCAGCGTTGATACGCTCAATGGATTGAATGGTGAAAATTTCAGAGGTATAACTCATTCATATGTTTATGATGGAGAGTCTGGTACGCAAGGCGCAACCAACGATAATTACTGTTACGGCACTAATGTCGTTTTCTCTAGTGGATCTGGTACGGCACTGTTAGGTGAAGAAATCTATGAAGATACAGCAACACCCGTCTGGTATGGTCGTGTTGTTGGTATAGATGATAACACAGGCACAGGTTCTATTATTGTGGATGTTAGTTCTGGAACAGTCACTAACGCTGATACTTTCGCAACCACAAATGGATTCGCTGGAACTGTTAACGGCACACCAACAGCGCAAACAACCGCAGGTCGCATAAAGCTCTTTGCTATTGATGATGACGGCCTTACGGGCAATATGTATGGGCAAGTATTGTCTGGTGTTGCGCCTGACAACAACACAACACTATATCATGGTGATGCAACGTGTGATGTAGCCAGACTTCATCTTGTTAATGTAACCATTACTGAGAGAACAATAGCAACACCATTTGTGGGTGTATCTACGGGGTCTGCTTTGATCGGTAGTTACGGGCTTGGTCTGCAAGCAGCCGATACTGCTGCTGCTGATACATTTTTCGATTTATCTAATACGGCTATTAATCCGCCTAATACCGTTACATTTACGGCATCTGGTTTTATTAGCGGTGACTATGTGTTGTGTACTGAGGATAATGCGGGTGATATAAACTTCACTCAAATGGTTTCTGATACGTCAGCAACGTCAGCTACGCAAACAGCAATCTCCGTAGTAGCAATACCATCGGACACTCCGCTTGTTGCTGGCTCTAAAGGTGGTATAAGAGTTGAACGTGATGATGGCTTGTATTCATTGCATCGATACACTTCGTTTTCATTAGTAACAAATGATTTCACTATTCCTAGCTCGAACTTCAGCGTGAACAGTGCAACAACACCGTTTAATGTGTTTGTTTGTTATCTCGATCTAACAACAACATTAACGTCTGAAACTTTTAACTATGTTTATAGTTCGGATAGAACTCACTTTTTAAGAGTCCGTGACGGTGGTGCAACACCGATTAAAACAGCAGAGGCTACAGGCACAATGGGAACTAATGGTGGCACAGCCTCGATAAATAGAATCTCTGATACATAATATGCCAACATACACGATAGACGGTTGTGTGCATCGTAGATGGTCAGCCCACGTTACATCAGAGGCCGCTGTGTTCAGAGTGCGAGATCATGCGGGAGTGATTGTCTGTCAGTATTTGATACCGATTGACTGCTTCAATCAAATGACCGACATACAAGTTACTGTTGCGTTGGAATTATCGACAGAGAAATATTTGGCAGGGAACTCCATACCAGAGGTTGATGCAGCCATCGCTGCGCGATGTGATAACTTTGTCGATGACACATTCGAGGTCGCGTAAATGGCGATGGTAGACGATCAAGTGCTGCTCAACACTCAAGACTCTGGACAAGAGTCACAGTGGACTGTTGCTAATCACAATGGCGTGGGGCTGAATGATTCATCATCACAGACTCCAATATATCGTGAGGGTTCAGCTTGCGGTGACGGTCAACTTCAAGGAAGCACAGCAGGTACATACACAGACAATTTATCCGTCACCGCGATTAATAACGGTATTCGTGCCGATAAGTTGTATGTGATTTGGCTCTGGATGACATCTAACGTCACCATTGATGCCACTACGGATATTATGGTCGGCATTGCAGATGCCACCAATTTTGGTGGTGATTCAGCTTTGTGGAATATGAAGCCACTGTTTCAAGCAGTAGATCGAGGTGGCTGGCAACCGTGTGCGGTTTACCCAACACAACCAGATCAGACAAGCGGCATTTTTGCCAATCTTAATAAATCTGCTATACGCTCTCAGCGTGTAGATATTGACAATAGCAGTGGGGCTGAAGTCAGACTATTCGGCATTGAGCAATCTTTTTTAATCTCATATATTGGTGGTCATAGTCAGACCGTGACGCTTGACAATTTAGTGACACATTCACGCGACAAAACAAATCATCGAGACAGTGGCATGATCAATAGCAATGGTGATGCCTACCGTTCTCAGGTTGTAATTCGTCTAGGCCACGCTACCGCTACCACTGCGACTACTTTTAACGAGTCAGCGAAAGTATTACATTTTGATAACTTCAATACCGATCACGAAATTGGTTTCGACTTCATTGGTGACTTGGGGGCAGATACTAATAACTTCACGCTGACGGGCTGCTTTTTGTTTTGGAACAATGGGGCTAGTGACGCATTTGTTGGCGTAGCTAACCTAGATGTGTGGAGTGTGACAGGAAACACGTTCCTTCGGAGTGGCCCTATAGAACTTCCAGCTAACGCAACAGGTTTTGTTACTAATAATAACGTGATGGACGCTTGCGGTGAAATTGATATAGGTGATGCAGTTTTTGAAAGTAACACGGTTAAGAACGCTGCGTCAGGAACTATTTATGTCGGCACAGGTACTCGTAGATCAAAGGACAATAATTATCTAAATAACACTGATGCAATTCATTTTGATACAGCACAGACAATTACGCTAGACGGGGATCAGTTCTCTGGAAATACGAGCGACATTCACTTTAGCGGAACAGGAACACTAACAATCAATTTAACAAACGGGGCAAATCCTGTTAGTTCCAGAGTTTCAGGCGGTGGCACAGTTGTTATTAATCAACCATCAGTAACTATATTAATTAACGTAAAAAACGAATCAGGGACTAATTTACAGAACGCTAGAGTATTTATAGAGACAGCAGCAACTATTGCGTCTGGTGAGATATTTGAAGCAGCAGTTACATCTATAACGCAGACTGCTGGAACAGCAACTGTAACTATGTCTGCCGTACACGGATTAGACACAGGAGATGCAGTAGTTATTAGAGGGTCGCAGCCAGATGACTATAACAAAGTTGCAGTGATCACTGTGACAAGCACGACTGCGTTCACATACACAGTGGGTGCTGCGGTATCTTCCCCAGCGACAGGCACTCCGCTTGTATCATATGTTGCCCTACACGCACTTACAGATGTTAATGGTAACGCATCTTTAGTTAAACCTTGGACGGCAGCGCAACCGCTACAAGGATGGGCAAGGTTAAAGAATACTTCAACACCTTTTTACAAAGATGCCGACTTTGCATTTTCGGTTGACACAACATCAGGCAATACAATCAACAAAGTTCTGCTTGATGACGAATAGGAACAGAAAATGACGATTGGGACAACAGTAGGGAAAGAACCAGACCACGTTCAAGATGAGGACTTAAAGACACTTGACGAACTTCGTGGGGTAATGAAGGACATCGACAAGGCTAAATTATCGATGGGTGAAAAAGCGACAGTGCATGGTCTTGCTACAGAAATTGAAGTTTTGAAACAGCAACTTGAAATGACGCATGAACAAATGCGGAGACTGATTGGGATGTATTCCAACCTGACTAATGAATTTCAGCAATTCAAGACACAGAGAGTAACTGAACTTCAGTCTTGGGTAGCTGGCGGCAGCACAACACCAGAGGATTGTGATGGCGATCACCCTTGATCCAGCAACAAGAGTTTTCAGTGTTCCACAATCTGATTTAACCCTTGTTTCAGGAACATTATACGATGCCGACACCGATCAGATTCGTAAGGATATGTTCACCTTGTTGGCGAGCGAGTCTTATATATGGCTTCCAGACGCATTTGTTCATAATGCAGAGGTAACTGTAGCTGGCACGACATACGCGAGGCTGATTGAAATGATCAATAATTTTTCAATCCAGTTTACACCTAACACACAATGGACAGTAAGGTTAGTTGGATCGAATAACAATATGTTTGACGCACAGAATGGGATACTTATACAGAATCAAGTTCAGGTTATTCCCACCAACTCTGCTGGTTTGATTACGAATCCAGAGATACTGGATATATATAAAGTTATGGGATTGGATATTAACGATCAGCCTATACTCTCTGGCAATGGTGAAACAACCAAGACATTGACATTGGGTAATTTCAGTGTGACCTACACGCCAACCTCGATAAGCAGAGACTAATGTACGCACTTGGTTTAGCAACCAACGGCATGATTGGTTGTGATGGTTCTCCCGCATTAGGTATGGCAACATTCGGTAAGTTATGTATTGGTGGGCTTATCAGACGGGAGCGCCGCCGAATGTTTATCAGCCCGGGGCGTCGTGGAATGCAGCTACGGTGATTATTTTAATGGGGGGATAAAGTTAATCGCGTCTCTGAGGTAGTCCGGGGCGTGGTGAGCATAAACCCGCGTCACCGTTTCAATCGTATCTCCCAGTATCGCAGCGACATCGTATAACGGCACCCCGGCCATCACAGCCCACGTTGCCCACGTGTGCCTGAGCGTGTGACGGGTGACGCCCTCCAGTCCAGCTCTCCTGACTGCGCCCTCAAAGCCTCGACGGTTACTGCCAGAATGGCCCAGCACCCACTCATTTCGCTGCTTGATTAGACGCAGCTCTTCCAATAGGTCGTCTGCTATGGGCACGATCGGGCGTTTCTTGTTGGTCTGTATACGGCCCTGCGGATTGAAATTTATTAAAGCCCGGTCAAGATCAACCTGAAACCATGTCAACGTCTCGATGGCGCCAGCCCGGGCGCCGGTACGCAAAGCGATCTTGGTAAATAGCCACGTCCTTGAAAAATAGCTCGCCGCCGTGAGTAAATCTTCGGCCTCATTCGGGGACAGCCACCTATCTTTCGGAGGCGGGGCTGGGGGGAGGTGTATTTTGGGGGCGCCAGCAATCATTCTATTCGCGTGTGCGTAGTTCATTGCCGAGACAAGCACTAAGAGCTCTCGACGCTGGGTGCCCGTAGACGTCGATTTTGAGCGTCTGACGATGTATTTGTTAATCTCGACCTGAGTCAGTGATTCTGGCTTGTAATTCCCCAGTATTCTCTCAAGCGGTTTATTCGCATGCAGCACGCGCTCCGGACAGGCCAAGTGCACCAGCGCATGGTTGATATAGTAATAATCGAGGACGTCGGCGATGTTCATACAGCCATCCGGTAAAGCCAGAGGTTGCCTTCGCGCTTTCGTTCGATGTTATAGCCGCCAAAGCGGGGTTTGCGGAGGTGCCTGATCTGGGCCGAGATGGAGGTGAGAGGATCTTTGGTGTTGAAACGGTGCTCGATAGCCCATTGAATACCGTCGAGGGGACGCCAGCTCCCATCTTTCATGATGTCGTATACCCGGCCGATCTGTTTGGTCAGTCTCTCGTCGTCGAGCGCCGGGTTGTAGTCCGGGCCATCGAATCTGGCCACCAGTGGAGCGTCGACGGTTACTGCCAGAATGGCCCAGCACCCACTCATTTCGCTACGCTTAGTAAAATCTAGTTCGGTTTGCTGCATCACTTTTTTCTGTACCCGAAGTCCTCCGCGTTACTGATGCAATCAATGCGCCGGCTGTAGCCCTGCGAGCTGCCGTTGGCTATCTTGCCATTGGACACATACGTGGCCCGCCACCACCATTTTTTATCCCGGCCTTTGTAGAATTTCCACTTGAGTTTATTTTTCATATCATTCTCCTAACCATATTAGCTGTGTCTTGGGCAGCGCCTCCGGGGACGGTGCGCCCTTGAGCGTTGAAAACATGATTGTCTGATAACCATCTGGGCCGAGGACGTCTGTGGCCCAGTCAATCATTGCCGGTCGCTTGGCTGGCTCCAGTACATCGAGCCGGTCAAGCATCATGAATTTTTCTCCAGAGACCTCGGCTATCATCTGGCACAGCATCGCGTCAGCCTGCCATTGTTCTGACTCGCTGATCATGCGATACGGCCGACCGCCGAAAGTGATCTTGGTGGTGGTGGTGGTTTCGATCTGTGTCTCTGGCCAGCCCATTACCTTGGCGGAGGTGCTTAAAATTTCGTTCAGTGGCATGAAAGCCGTCTCAAGCATCTCCTGCATGATGCCATCCGGGGCCAGCATGTCCCTGATTTTCAGCCATGCCTCGCACTGGAAATGATACTGGCTGGCTTGCTCTGTCAGATCCTTGGCCTTTTTCTCGGCGGCCTTCGTGTCCGCTTTGTTCAATCCATTGAGGCAGCCTTGAGCCATGATCGATGTCTCAACACCGTCCGCCCAATTTGTTTTTGCCTCAACCAGCGCCTCCAGTGCTTTTTTATATTCTGGCAAAATCTCGTCAATCTCTTTTACTCGTTTGGGATCGCCGGGATCTAATTCTTTGTGGTTCCATGGGCCGAGCTTGTAGCCGACCAGCATCTTGAGGGCTGCCCCGCATTCGGGGCACGCGAGCTGGGGACGTTCCCCGGTCTGATCTTCTTTCTCTGGCAGGCATTTGCGGCGCTCCTCTTCCATGTCCGAGACCTGTTTCTTAAAATCACTGACTGACTTTTCAGCAACCTTTAGGGCCTTGCGTCGTTCATCGAGCCTGTTGGCCTCTTGCTCCCATTCCTTGATCGCTTCATCTGTGGTGTCGTCATCGCGGACGGCCTTGGCCTTCCACATGGCGGCCTTGTCCTTGCCGTAAGGGCTGCCGGTGATCGCACGCCAGCTCCCGCGGGCCTCCTTGGCCTTATCGTCGGCGCCGGTGCACGCGGCTGGAAAACCGCTCTTCAAGAATGGGATTATTTCATCGACAAGATTTTCCTGACATTCCTCACGCTCGACGAGAATTTGCTTAACCTCGTCCGGCTTGACCTTGAGCCCGGACAGGCCGAACAGGTATTGCCGGCGGCGGTTGTTGTCGTCCGTGGCAAAAAGGTGGGCGTCGATTAAATATTGCCGTGACAGCGGGGCGTTGACCCCGGATTGCAGGCCGCTGGTCTGGCCTGTGTTCTTGATGCGAAACATATTAGTTTCGTCACCAACGCCAATCTGCACGATGGCCTCGTCAGCATCCTCGTGCACCAGCGCCCCGAGCTCTTTTTTAAGGTCTACTCGCGGGAACGTGCCAGTCAGGCTCAACGCGATGGCTTGGCGAACAGACGTCTTGCCAGAGGCGTTGGGCCCGCAGACTAATACCGACGGCCCGAGATCCGTCTCCAGATCCTTGACGCCGAGAAAATTTTTAATTGACAGTGAGCTTAGCTGCATTACTCCAGACCTTCGCCAAGTTTATCCCACTTTTTTGCACGTTTATTGTCAGCCATTTCGGTCAGGGCATTGCGCTGTGGATCCTCCAGCACAGCATCCTTGATCAGCGCGTGTACCACGTCATAATCTTCCAGCGTTTTCATGGATGAAATGTTGGCCACGATGTCAGTAAACCCCGGGCCACTGGCAGGCGTCTCGTCGACTGTTTCCTCCGGCTCTGGCTTGGCCTTTTTCTCGGCCTTGGGTTTCTTCTTGTCTGGCTTGGTAGGGGGCGGTATCACCTCTTCGACAATGATAGGCGCCTGCACCTGTCCCTCGATAATGGTGCCGTCAAACTCATTTTCCTCGGCCGCTGATGTCATGCCCATGAGCACCTCTGGGCAATAGGCCCGGATCAGCATCATGGCAGCGCGGTAGCTGAGCATTTGCTCTGGCATCGACTTGTATTTTTTATTACTCGTCCAGCCCTCGGCCTCGGCCATCGCCATGGAGGCGGTTTTGAATACCTCTTTACCGTCTCGCTTCAACACACCGAAGGCGCCGACCACGAGCTCCCTGCCCTCGCCCTGTGTACGAAACACGATAGGCCCGTCGAACGGGCCGCGGGTGTTGGCCAGACCAATAGCAAACTTGGCTGAAAAGCCCGGGGTGCCCTTGATGATGAAAAGGTTTTGCAGTACCAGCAATGGGTCGGCACGTAGCCTGATGGCCATGGCCGCGGCGATCGCACAGTCCTCCGGGTGGTTCTGGAAGATGGTCGGGATAAGCTGGGACTTGGCCAGCATGACGCCGACCTTTTGAATGTGGTCGAATTTATCCGGATCTAAAATATTCACGTAGTCGTCGAGCGTCATGGCCCGGGACTGCGATGTCTCGACGGCAATTTCCTTGCCTTCTTTCAGGGTTTCTAAACTGGTCGTGTTCATGTTTGTTCACCTCGTTTGTGTACTTTGGGATTAATATTACGTTTGAAGTCTTTGGCTTTTGGGCACGTTGCCCAGTGCGGGCCACCGTCAGGATCAACGGGCATATTTTTGCGGGCTGGGGTTTTCACCCAGTAAATAATTGAATGACAGCCACGGCACCGGGATTTTGGCGTATTCTCTGGGATATCATAGGGGATCTGTTCGGCCATTAGAATGGTACGTCGCCGTCGAATTTGTCCGGGGCAGCTTTATTGCCGTCAGGCGCCTTGGTGTCGTCCGCGGTTGTGAGTCCGTATTTGTCAATGAGCCACTGCTTGGTCGCTATCCTGATTCTGTCACCGCGCTGGTATTTCCCCCAGTTCATTGGCGCACAGCATTTTTTTGCAAACCAGCAATCATTGCCGTTCTCGTCCTTGCAGCACAGCCCGGCGTCCGTGGTGCACTGGAATATCATGTCAACAAAATGGAATGATTCGCCGCCGCTCATTCGTGATACCTGCATTTATTCCAATAAGGGCAATAGCGCTCACTGCACAGCATGCTCTTGGGGTTCGGGGGAAATAGTCCGTTTTTGAACATTTTTGCAGCCAACTCTATCATGCCCGGGGTCTCTTCGTCGCCCACCAGTACGCGCTTGGCGTTCTTGATGGTGGCCACGCCGACCCGTGCCTTGTCGGTGGTCTGGAGGCCGATGATGTCAGCATCCTCGTCAATAGGTTTCTCGCTCTGGGCCGCTGCCATGAGCTGGTAGACGCCGAGCTGTGGCGAGTGTCCCTTGACCACGGCCACGTCATTGGCATTGACTGCCATCTTGCCTGTCTTAACGTCGGCTATCCGGTTCTTGTCCCCGGCATCAACCAGCCGGGCCCGGTCAAGCGTGCCGGTCAACCTGATTTTATAAACTTCACCGTCCGCCATGTTAACCTCGACGTTGAGCGGATCGGTCTGCATCTCAACGCCGACATATTCATAGTCCGGGGCCACGTTGCGGCAATAATTCCCATGGACTTTAATACCAATCTGCTCGGCCTTGGAATAGGCCAGATCAGTATCCCGCCAGTCAACCTCAAAGCCCGGCTCATACAAGGTGTCGACGTAGACGCCGGCGCCGTCACTGATTGATATCGGCTGGCCCTCCATGTTGGCTTGGTCATATACGGCCGTGGCCTTGTGTAAGGCGGTGCCCATGACAGCCGGGGGCCCGACCGGCATCTTGTATCCTAATTCGTTCTTGGCATACCAGCGCAGGCCGCAGTCAAATAATTCCCACCACGAGCTGGCCCGGACGGTGGCGATGGTCATGTCAGTCATTGAGCTTTCCTGTAAGTTTTGATTGTTTCTTCGAGAATTTTCAGGGCGGTGCGTTGCTGCATGCGGCCCCCTGTCCCATACTTGTTGGAGATTCGGAGGAAATACTTAACCCACTCAGGCGGCGGCCCGCTCCAGCCTGTGAAGTCATCCTCAAAGACAGCGCCCTCTCTGGCATGGGCATACATTTGCACGGTGGTGACGCTGATCTGTCTGTTGATTCTGGCCTGTAGGAATTGTGCGATTGGATTGGAGGACGGTTCGTTGTAGGCGCCGACTAATTCCTGTGGCTCGAAACGGCAGAGCAGCCACTTGCGGAAATAACGCCACGGGTGCCGGTTACGTGTAGGCATCAATTTTTTCCAAGGCGTCGGTCGCCAGCTTGACCGCCTCATCTGCTCTGTTGTTAAGGCTCAGCCCACGCCTTCCCGCCAAGCTAATCAGAGCACAGGCGACAAACAGCTCCAATTTAGTAACACCATTTTGGGGGCAATCCAAGGGTGTGCTCGGGTTCGTGGACGCGGGCCGAGGCAAAGCGGGTTCCAGCCACGTAGGATTGATTTTTGGCATGTTGCAAAGATAGGCGATAAGATTACCGCCGTCAAGTATTGATTTTGATATTCCCGCCAGCTATACTCTTTATTAGATTCCCGGGTTCCTACAAAGTTACCCGGATCTGTCGGGATTTGTCCTCCCAAACTGGCCGCCAGCGCTCCAACGCCGGCGGCCTTTCTATATCAGGCCAGCTTTTTATCGTAGTATCTTTTCTGGGCCCTGAGTTTCCTGATGGCAGTCGTCGCCCTTTTCTGTTTTGTTTCCCACGCCTTGAGACGTTTGTCAACGCGCTCGGCCCGGACGATCACGACGTCCTTTTTCTTCCTTGGCGCACGCCTGAGCGAGCCGGTGAGAAAGCCTTTTTCCAGACAGTAGTTAGTCAGGTCACACTCGATCGCGAGCTGCTTTTCACCATGGGCGTTGTGGGCGAGATGCGATATGAGATGGACGATGGATGGCCAGCCGCCGCGGACGTGTCCATGTGGCCTGTCCGGGTTGACTCGCAGCTCCCCCCGGTATGTCCATGTGTATCGGTTGCCCCGGGTGATCTTGACCTTGCCCTTGAAGGCGCGGCCGGTGGCGCGGCGGTATAATAGTTTCGCTCCTGCTATCGCCTCTTGATCCGACGGGATATCCATTTCCGCCGGCCACTTCTTATTTACTAATCGGTTGTACTCTTTTCTGCTGGGCATATTTATGTCCTCCAAAATGTAGGGCGAAATTGCACCTACTCATTCAAGTATAGCATTTGCGATTTTGATGAAAGCCAGATACAGCAAGGTTTTCAGGCTGATAGCCAGTATCGGCGTCAGTGAAAAATAAATCTTGACAGGAATATCGACTTTTCCCGCCAGTTACTTTTCCCCGCCAGTTAAATCGGGAAAATAGGCATTATTCCGATGTTGGTAAATCCGTGGTAAAGAAGTGGTATATCAGTGGTCAGTCAGGCGGCCTCTTCTTCCTCGGTCTCGAATAAATGATCGTTGGCCTCTTTCCACTCAGACCAGCCGGGCGTCAGGTAATCCATGTGCCGCTTAACCTGTTCATTGATCCACGCAAAGGCGTCGCGATAGTGCTTGGCCTGTTCGTAGTTGTGTATCCACAGCTCGGCCATGTCATCATCGTCATAGCCGTGCTCGGCGATGTCGAAGGGCGGCAACAAGTCCCACTCGTCCGGGTCGCGCATGGCCGCGTTGGCGTTCCGCCAGTCAAAGCAGGCGTCTCGGATAGCCTGCAACGGTTCGCAGGCGTTGAGCGAGTAATCCGAGCCCCCGGCCGGCTCGTTCGGGTAGAACGTCGCACCACTGCGGCCGGTCTGGAAAAATTCCCAGTGCTCGTTGAATTCGTCTTTCAGATATTCGGTGATGTCCGTTTTCATATTGAGATAGGCGTCCCCGATATACCAGTCCCACTGCTTGAGCTCGTCGTCCTCGTAAGGAAAATCGCGCAGTGAAATGTTGTGATAAAAATCCCGCCAGTTGTTTTCCGCCTCAAGCATGAGGCCCGGCAACAATCGCCGGGCCACAATGGCATCGAGCGGGAGCTTGTGAGCGGCGCCGGTCATGCGAACACCTCGGCCGGGACGAGGCCGCCGGGGCTTGGATCTAAAATTTGTGCCAGCCTGAACCCGCCGGCCCAGTCATCCGGGCCGCCGTTGCTGGATATCTCAAAGCAATCGGCATGGTGCCAACTGAGATAGCAAAGCAGGGCCACGCAGATCAGATCGTATGGATATCGGTTTGTCTTGCACCAACACGCGACGCCCTCCTTTTTTTCTATGGCCGTGACGGCCGGCAACTCCTCGCCGGGGGGGTAGGCCCACGGCGTTGGCTTGCGCTCGATCACAAAGGTCTCGCAGCCATCATCGCCTATGCCATTGAAAATAATCTCGTCCTTGTTTATCTCGGGCGGCTCGTATGGCCGATCATACTCCCGGGCAATAGGCACGCCGCGCAACGCGGCCGACACGAAAACGCTGGTCGCGAATCTAGTAAAATCCCGCCAGTCGTTGACCGGGATCGCCTTTTTGTGTTTCCAACTGTGACAATATCCCATCAGGTTTTCCCGCCAGTTACTTTCCCGCCAGTTAAGACGGATTTTTTTCTATCGTCTGTCATGATATGTCCTCGTTAAAATACCGGCAAAATTGCCAGCCATCAAGGCCCGGGAATTGCCGGGCCCTGTGGGCTGATAACTGGGATCAGTCGTCGATGTAAATTGACTCGCCGAACGGGGCCGGCTTTTGATAGCTGGGATCATTAGTCACGGCCCAGATCACCGGGTAATCAGGCGCCGCGGGATACCGCGAGCACTCGCCGTCCGTGAAATATACGGCCACGTCAGGCACGATCCCGGCATCCTCAAGCCGCTTGAATGGCGGCCGGAAGTCTGTGCCGCCACGGCCCTTAATTTCGAGCGTGGCCGGCCAGTCACCGGCATCGTGAAACGTCGGCTCGCATGCGATCTGCGTGTCACATTGAATGATGATTAATTGATTGATCGGAATCTCGTCACCGATGGCTTGAGCCTCGGCCCAGACTGCGGCCAAGCGCCCGCGGTTCATGCTCGCGCTGGTGTCAATGATAAAGGCCATGGTTCCCAGTTCAAGATTGTGCATTGAAGGCACCACGATCCCGCGCTGCAAGTAATTGCGATCGGCTTGGAGCCAGTCGTAATCGTTCGCGGCCTCGGTCTCGAGATATTGGCGCAAGATTGATCGCCAGTCCTCTTTTGCCTCGGTCAGATCATCAACCAGCTCGGACAAATTGCCGGGCATCTTGCCGGCGGCCTTGGCCATGGTCGCGGCCTGAACTAGCCGGCGTTTCATCTTGCCGGCGGCCTCATCCTTGGCGGCCTTGTCCATGGGTTGACCGTCTTTCGTGGGCTCCCTCATTTGACAGGTACAGCCGCCATGATCGTGCGATGGCTTGCCATCTTGGCCCTGCTCTGGCTTTTTCTTCTCGGCCTGTTTTTCAGAATCAAGAATATTATAAACTTGATCGGTATTCATGCCGGTGAAGCGACGATCCGCGAGGGCATGCGCCGGCGGCGTCAGGCCCGAATCAATCAATATCAAATTGATAACATGATCGGCGGCCTGATTATAAAGATCATGATCGCGTGCACCACAGCGCCCGAGATGATCGAGCGCGCCGTGCATGGTCTCGTGAGCCATTAAAAAAATGGTCTCATCCTTATTACATTGATCAACGAAATCGGCATCATAAAATAACTTCTCGCCATCCGTGGCCGTGGTGCCAAGCCCGGGCTCCTCGACTAGCTCCAGATATAGCAAGAGCTGGGCGAAGAATGGGTGATTGATCAAGAGCGAAGTTTGCGCCCGGCTGATCTGGGTTAATGTTTGAGCGCTCATGCTGGGCCCATTATCCCGGCCATTTTAGAGACTATCTGATCAACGTCTCGCGTGACTGCTTGGCGCTTTCCGTTGTCATAGTCCTTGTTGTTGGCCCTGAGCTGATCAGGTTGAACGTCGGCCAGCATGGCGCCGGCGGCCTTGGCCAGCGCGTCAAGCGTGGTGTCCCCGGTCAGATTAAGCGCTGGAATTAATCGCGTTAAATCTTCCACGTTGCTGATCAACGTGTTACGAAATACCTTGTCTTTGCCCTTGCCATCGACGCCGGTGAGGCGCTCTTGCATACTCTGCAATGACTCGAAAAGCCGCTCATATAAATCATGGACGGCGGCCTTTGTTGCTCGCTCCGTGTCGCTGGTTATCTGCTCGCGGATCGTGTCGACGCTGCCGCCTGTAAGATTGCAGCGGAAATCGTCGGCGCCCGTGATATTGTCAAACTTAATCTCACAAGTGAAACGCGCTGAGAGCTCCCAAGCCTCCGGGTAGTCGGCCTCGTTAAAATAGCCGTTTAACCTGATCTTGGCCTCTTCCCTGTATTGCTGATACTGGGGAATGAAGGCGTCGACCTCGGCCCTGAATGCGTCGGTCAATGTGCCGATCTCTTGCATAAAATCCGTGTAATGCGCGGCGGTTAAAATGCGCCATCCGTCATCCTGCCATGGCAGCGTATTGTCCCGCACATAATCGCCAATTTTATCGGCGGCTTGGCGGATCGGTTTGAGCGCCTCCTTGGCGATCGTGTACTTGGTCGAGCTGATGCTATCGGCCTCGGCGCCCTTGGCCATGGCGGCCTCTTTTGACGCCTCGGCGCTGTACTTTCTAAAGGTGCATTGATGAACAGAAACGCGCACGCGCATGGCCCGCTCATTCAATGCCCCTTGGTTCGTTTTAATGTCTGTCATGTTATTTGTCCTCGTTATATTGCTGATGAAATTACCAGCCATCTGGGCCCATGGTCGCAGGCCCAGCGGGCTGAAAACTTAGCCTATAAGATCACCTCCTGATGAGCGACGCCCCAGTCAATGGCGGCCTTTGTGCTCTCGCACTCTGGCTTATTGGTCATGATGTCATTCATCGCCATAATTGAAAAATCGCCGCGGCCGGTCTCGGCCTCAATGCGATCAAAATAAGTCACGAT
>Ga0255055_10000199_pt1 | contig 45726 bp, 37 predicted proteins | sample JV7_2_27_MG_FD_188633 | JGI IMG/M metagenome (GOLD analysis project Ga0255055, IMG submission 188633) | Seawater microbial communities from Jervis Inlet, British Columbia, Canada - JV7_2_27 | ecosystem: Environmental > Aquatic > Marine > Inlet | place: Canada: British Columbia | collected... | reverse complement strand
GGCGGAACGTCGTGCGGGAATCCTGTTCGTGATCGCGGCGCCCTCGGGGACCGGCAAATCCACCGTGGCCCGAAGGGTTCTGGGGAAGGTACCCGATCTGGAGTTTTCGATATCGTACACGACGCGCCCCCCCAGACGGGGCGAGCAGAACGGGAAGCACTATCATTTCGTAGACTCGGAGCGGTTCGAGGAGATGCGAGCCGAAGACTCGTTTCTGGAATCGGCGACGGTATACGGAAACCTATACGGTACGGGGCTGAAGGCGACGCGGCACGCCCTCGACGAGGGCCGGGATCTGTTGCTGGACATTGACGTCCAGGGGGCGAGACAGGTGAGTCGGGGACCCATCGACGCGGCTTCGATCATGATCCTGCCCCCCAACTTCGCGACGCTGGCTTCCAGGCTGTCCGATCGTGGGAGCGAGGACGAGACCCAGCGCGCTCGGCGACTGGAGCAGGCCCGCGAGGAGGTGGAGGAGTACGGCGAGTTCAACTATCTCGTGGTCAACGAGGATCTGGACACCACGGTGGACGATGTGTGTGCGATCGTACGGGCCGAGCGCAGATCGACGAAGCGCTGCGCCGGCGAAGCCCGCCGTATTCTGGCCACTTTTCCGACTTGATAACGACCGCGAGGAGCGCGATGTTCCTCCGGACGCGAAGGTAAACAGGAGACAGGAAAGGATGTTCAAATTGCCCGAAGAGATCGACAACAAGTACCGATTCGTCACTTTGGCCTCCAAACGCGCGGAGCAATTGCAGATCGGCGCCCTGCCGCGGGTTCCCGACGGCGAGCGCAAGGCGACCGTCGTCGCGCAGGAAGAGGTAGCCGCCGGCCTCGTCGAGCCCTGGGATCCCGCAGAGGATGAGCTCGACCAGGCGATGTTGGTCGAAGAAGAGGAAGAATAGCCGCGGTCGAGAGAGACCGGCGGCGGGGGAGCGTCCCGTGTTGATCGCGCTGGGAGTGACCGGGGGGATCGCGGCCTACAAGGCACCCGAGCTCGTGCGCGGATTCGACCAGGCCGGGGCCGAGGTCCAGGTGATCCTGACCTCGCACGCCCAGCAGTTCGTCGCGCCGCTCACGCTGCAGACGCTTTCCCGGCGCAAGGTTCTGATCGATCAGTACGACCTGGACGCGGAGCAGACGATCCAGCACATCGAGCTGACGCGCGGCATCCACGCCCTGCTCGTCGCTCCGGCGACGGCCAACATCCTGGCCAAGCTGGCCCGCGGCGTTGCCGACGATCTTCTGTCGACCTTTTACACCGCCGTCACGGCTCCGGTCGTCGTGGCACCCGCGATGAATACGCGGATGTGGATGCACCCCGCCACGCAGGCCAACCTGGCCGCGCTCAAGGCCCGCGGCGTCACGGTGATCGACCCCGAGAGCGGCTGGCTGGCCGAGGGCGAGACGGGCCAAGGTCGCATGGCCGAGCCCGGCCGGATCGTCGAGGTCACCCTCGCCGCGGCCGCTCGCTCGACCCAGCTCGAGGGCAACACGATCGTCGTCACGGCCGGACCGACACGCGAGGCGATCGACCCGGTGCGCTTCGTCTCCAACCGCTCGTCGGGCAAGATGGGCTACGCGCTCGCCGCGGCCGCCGCTCGCCGCGGCGCCCGGGTGATCCTGATCAGCGGACCGGTCGATCTGCCGGTGCCCTTCGGCGTCGAGCGGATCGCGGTCGAGACCTCGGCCCAGATGCGCGACGCGGTTCTGGAGTCCAGATCGGGCGCGGAGGCGGTCTTCATGGCAGCGGCGGTCTCCGACTACGTCCCGCGCTTCTCCTCCGCCAAGATCAAGAAGACCGGAGGCGAACTGACCCTGTCGCTCGAGGAGGGTCCTGACATCCTTTCCGAGCTCGGTCGGGACCGGCGGGAGCGCCTGCTGATCGGCTTCGCCGCGGAGACCGAAGAGTTGCTGGCCAACGCACGTTCCAAGCTCGAGCGCAAGCGCGTCGACTTCATCGTGGCCAACGACGTCTCGCGCCCCGACATCGGCATGGACTCCGACGACAACGCGGTTACGATCCTCGCGGGCACGGGCGAGAGCTGGGAAGTGCCCAAGGCGTCCAAGGCGGAGATCGCCGAGCAGATTCTGGATCGAGTGCTGGGCGGCGTGCCCGCCGGGGGACGGGCATGAGCCCCGACGAGCGAGCCGCGCTGGCCGAGTGGGTGGCCTATCTGCAGGAGATCGGGGTGCGCGACTTGCGTTTGACGCAGACGAGGCCGGCCGAGCGCCGGGCCCCGCGACCGGCGCAGACCGCGCCGCCGAGGAAGGCGTCACCGGTCGCCCCGGATCCGCCACCGCCCACCGCTCAGGCCACGCTCGGTATCGCGGACGAGCTGGACGGTTTCCGCTCGCCGCCTCCGGCCGATCCGGCCGAGCGTCTGGCGGAGATCCGCGAAGAGCTCGGGGACTGCACGCGTTGCAAGCTCCACCAGGATCGAGCCAACATCGTCTTCGGCGTGGGTGACCCGCAAGCGAAGCTGATGTTCATCGGCGAGGGCCCGGGCGCCGAAGAGGACGCACGCGGCGAGCCGTTCGTCGGGCGGGCGGGAAATAAGTTGGACCAGATGATCGAGGCCATCGGTCTCGAGCGAGGGGCGGTCTACATCGCCAACATCGTGAAGTGCCGTCCGCCGAACAACCGCGACCCCGAGCGAGACGAGATCGAGACCTGCTCGCCGTTTCTCGAAAAGCAGATCGAGGCCATCCGCCCCAAGGTCATCGTCACGCTCGGAGCTCCCGCGGCGCGGACGCTGCTGGGGACGAAGATCGGCATCACCAAGCTGCGCGGCACGTGGAAGAGCTTTCGAGGCATCCCGGTCATGCCCACCTACCATCCTGCCTATCTGCTTCGCGTCTACACGGCGGAAAACCGCCGCAAGGTCTTCGACGATCTCAAGGCCGCGCGGGCGCGGATCGACGAGTAGCCGCGGCCGTGGCCCGGTCCGGAGCACGGCACGCCGCCGTCGCCGTTCCGGTTCCAGTGCGCCGTCTGTTCACCTACACCGCGGACGAGGAGATCGCCTCGTCTCTCGAGCGCGGCGTGCGTGTGCGTGTGCCCTTCGGCGGGCGCCGCGTCGTGGGTACCGTCGTCGAGTGGCCGGCGCCCCCTCCGGATGAAGACGTAGAGCTCAAGGCGATCGACTCGGTCATCGCCGGGGGACGCCGCCTGAGCCCGGATTTGCTCGATCTGACCCGTTTCGTGGCCGACTACTACTTGTGCTCGTGGGGCGACGCGATCGAGGCCGCTCTGCCTCCGGAGTCGGGATCGAAACCGGTGCGCCGGCTGGTCAGGCTGAGCGCCGGGGCCGATCCGGCCACCCTGCCGGGCCGCGCTCCCGCGCGACGGCGATTGCTGGAAAAGCTACGGGGGCGGGGGGGAAGCATCCCGCTCACCGGCCTGAGCCGTTCCGAGCGTCGCCTCGTGGCACCGTTGCGGGAGCTGGGTCAGGTCGAGGTTGTCGAACAACCGACGCTACCGCGTGAGCCGCGCGAGGCGAAGCACGAACCGGCCGACCCCGCGCGCCGGCCCACCCCCGCCCAGGCGGCCGCGCTCGGCCGCCTCGAGCCCGCGATCGCTTCCGGGGGCTACCACCCGTTTCTGCTCTTCGGCGCCACGGGGTCCGGCAAGACCGAGGTCTACCTGCAGGCCGCACAGCGAATGCTCGATCGTGGGCGCGGCGTGCTCTATCTCGTGCCCGAGATCGGGTTGACACCGCTGTTGCTGACGACGATTCGCCGGCGCTTCCCCGGTCGCGCCGTCGTGCTGCACAGCGCCCTGGCGCGCCGCGACCGCAACGAGGCCTGGGAGAGTGTCCGTAGCGGCCGTCGCCGATTCGTCGTCGGCACACGCTCGGCGGTCTTCGCACCGCTCGAAGATCCGGGGCTGATCATCGTCGACGAGGAACAGGACGGCTCCTACAAGCAGAGCGATGCACCGCGTTACAACGGGAGGGACATGGCGATCGTGCGCGCCCGCCACGGCGGCGCGGTGATCGTTCTGGGCTCGGCGACGCCATCGATGGAGTCCTTCCGGCACGCCCGCGCGGGCCGCTACGAGTTGCTGCGTCTCGGTGGGCGGATCGAGGAGCGACCGTTGCCCGAGGTCCGCGTCGTCGACATGCGCGAGGAATACGGGGGTGTGGGCGAGGTGAGCGCGCTCTCGCGAACCCTGACCGAAGAGCTGCGGGCCTGTCTCGAGCGCGGGGACCAGGCCCTGATCCTGCGCAACCGCAGGGGCTGGGCCGCAGCACTCCATTGCCCGACCTGCGGAGAACGGATCCAGTGCACGCGCTGCAGCATCGCGATGACCTGGCACCGTTCGGCGCGCCGGCTGCGCTGCCATTACTGCGGCTTCGAACAGAGCTACCCGGACTGTTGCCCGCATTGCGGGGCGGGGGAGTTGAACCAGCTCGGCGAAGGGACCGAGCGTATCGAGGACGTGCTGCGCGGAGCCCTGCCCGGGGCTACGATCGAGCGGATGGACCGCGATACCATTCGCCGTCGAGGCGCGCACGAGAGAATGCTGCGGCGTTTCGAGAGCGGTGAGATCGACGTTCTCGTCGGCACCCAGATGATCGCCAAGGGGCACGACTTTCCACGTGTGACGCTGGTCGGCGTCCTCTCCGCCGACCAGGCGCTGGGCCTTCCCGATTTCCGCTCCGCCGAACGGGCGTTCCAGCTGCTGACCCAGGTCGCCGGGCGTGCCGGGCGCGGGGAGCGCCCCGGAGCGGTCGTCGTGCAGGCCTTCGATGCCGAGCACCCGGTGTTGAGACTCGCCGCAACCCAGGACTACGAGGCGTTCTACGATCGCGAGATTCGCTACCGGCGGGCCCTGCGCTACCCGCCGCTGTCGGCCCTGGTGCAGATCCTGATTCAGGACAAGGACCCCGTGCAGGCCCGCAAGTGGGCGGCGATCATGGCCGATACGCTGCGCGAGGCGGAGCCTCGCCGGCTGCTGCTCGCAGGTCCGGGTCCGGCGCCGATCGAACGGCTCAAGGGCCGCTACCGCGAGCAGATTCTCGTGCGCGCCGCCGGCAGACGGCGGCTCGTGCAAACCGTCGATCGTGCGCTGTCCGCGGTGGAGGGTAAGATCCCTCGCCGTGGACTCACGGTCGACGTCGATCCGTTGTCCCTGTTGTGAGGTGATCGTGCCCGTGGTCGAGATCCGCGAAATCGACGGTCCGCTGGTCGTCTGCTCCGTCGCGGCAGCGGACGCCGCGGAGGCGACGAGAGCCCTGAACGCCGCCCCGGCGGGTTGCTCGCTGGTCGAGTTGCGCGCCGATCGTCTGAGACCGGACGAAACCGCGTCGCTGGTTCGCGGGGCGGGTCGACCGCTGATCGTCACGATCCGCCGCAGGGAAAACGGAGGCGGGTTCGACGGCTCGGAGGAAGAACGGCGGCAGGCACTCTGCGGGGCGCTCGAGGCCGGCGCGCGCTTCGTCGACGTCGAGTGGGACGGAGCGCTGGCAAGTCTGGCCGACGACCGCGCCTATCGGTCACGCGTGATCCTTTCCCAGCACGGTGTGGCCTGCCGTGCGGACGAGCTGCTGTCGCTCTACCGGCGCATGCGCGATCGGCCCGGCATTCCGCTCAAGATCGTAGCCTCGGCCGCCTCGGCGTCGCAGCTGCCCGCTCTGCGCCGCCTTCTGGGCCAGGCGGTGTCCGAGAGTAGGAGACTCTCCGCCTTCGCGTTGGGCCGCGCGGGTGCGTTGAGCCGGCTGATGGCGCCGGCATGGGGGTCGTGGGCCACCTACGGTGCGCTGGAGCGCGGCGCCGAAACCGCCCCGGGGCAGTACGCCGCGAAGGAAATGCTCGAGCTGTACGACGTGCTGCGAGTCACTCCGGACACCCGACGTTTCGCGCTGGCCGGCACGGGCGTTGGCGGCAGCCCTTCCCCGGCGATGCACGCCGCGGGCTATCGCGAGGCGGGAATCGACGCGCGCTACTTCGCCGTCGAGGTCGACACGCTGGACGAGCTGATGCCGCTGCTCGATCCGAAGGACGGCGTCGGCTTCGACGGCCTCGCGGTCACGATGCCGTTCAAGGAGGACGCCGCCTCGCGATGCGCCGAGCGCGACGAGCTGAGCACGGCTTGCGGCGCCGTGAACACGGTCGTTGTCGAGAGTGGCCGATGGAGGGGCTACAACACGGACGGGCCGGGAGCGCTCGCGCGCATTCGCAAGCGGCTCGACCCCGCGGGCCGGCGCGCCGCGGTGCTGGGTGCCGGCGGCACGGCACGAGCCATGGCCGCCGCACTGGTCGGTGCAGGTGCCGGGGTCACTCTCTTCAACCGCACCGTCGATCGCGCGCGCAGGGCTGCGGCTCTGACGGGAGCCGACTGGGCGCCTCTCGAGAATCTAGCCGGCTTCCCCTGGGATATCCTGCTCCACGCCACACCCCGGGGCCGCGACGGCGAACGCTTCTTCGATCCCGGTTGGTTGCGGGGAGGGCTCGTGCTCGACGCGGTTTACGGGCCGCGTCCTACCGCCCTGGTGGATGACGCGAGGCACAGAGGACTCGAGGTGATCGACGGGCTGGAGCTGCAGGCCGCGCCGCAATTTCGCCTGATGACCGGTCAGGACGCGGCATTCGACCTGCTGCACGCTGCAGGGATACAGTGGATCTCGCCTCGCTCGTCTTGACGGCGCCGGCGGGGCGGCCTACCCTCGAAGGACCTCGATCAGCAGGAAAGGAAGCGAAATGACGCGACAGCTCACCGCCGTGTTGCTGGCTGCGGCCCTGGGTCTGACCCTGGTCGCCTGTGCCTCCCGTCAGTCGGTCGAGGGACAACCGACCACGGGACTCGACCGAAAGCTGTCCACCTTCGCCTGGATCGAGCAGGGCGATCTGGTGACGTTCATCGTCGGCACCCGCGCCGCGCGTTATCGCGACAAGAGCGAGTTCATGCCGATCGAGATCGCCATCGCCAACACGGGTGTGAAGACGCTCGTCCTGACGCGCGAGTCGTTCACCTTGATCGACGAGCAGGGAACGCGCTACCCCGCGGCCTCTCCACGCGAGTTGATAGAGGGGTACGAATTCCTCGATCTCGATCGCGAGCAGCTCTCCGAGCTGGCGCTGATCATCGACGCGAAGTTCGCCGCCTACACACGCTACTCCAGCATGTTCAGCCCGACGCGTTCCAGCGTTTTCGACACGGTACCCACGGCGTCGACGATCGTCCGGGACATGGTTTCGTTGCCCAAGTTCGGCTACATCATCGACTACATCTACTTTCCCAAGCCGGAGACCGGAATCAAGGATCACCGTTTCGAGCTGTTCATGGAGTCGCAGAACCTGGCCGATCCGGTCTTCGTCAAGTTCGAAGTCAAGTAGCATGGCGCGGCTGCTGCTCCTGGACAACTACGACTCGTTCACCTGGAACCTGGCGCAGTACCTGGCCGAGCTGGGAGCGGAGCTCGAAGTCAAGCTGAACGACCGGGTCGAGGTGAGCTGGTGCGTCGAGCAGGGCTTCGACGCCGTCGTGATCTCTCCGGGACCGGGCCGGCCCGAGCGTGCGGGCATCGCGCTCGAGCTGATCCGCGCAATCGCCGGCGAGTTGCCGTTGCTGGGAGTATGCCTGGGACACCAGGCCCTCGCACAGGTCTACGGAGCACGAATCGTCCACGCGCCGACGCTGATGCACGGAAAGACATCCTCGATCGTCCACAACGGCAAAGGCATCTTCGCCGGGCTAGAACAGTCGTTCGAGGCCACGCGTTACCACTCGCTGGTCGTGGACGAGAGCACACTCAACGGCGACTTCGAGATCACCGCGCGCACCCCCGAGGGTGTGATCATGGGCATCGAGCACCGCCGGGTGCCGCTGTTCGGTGTGCAGTTCCATCCGGAATCGGTGCTCACACACGAGGGCAAGCGCCTGCTGGGCAATTTCCTCGCGCTGGTCGACGGCAATGACGAGTAGTCTGAACGGAGGGTCCCCAGATGACACGACTGTCACCCTACAATCTCAAAGCCTGGATCGAGGAGAACCGCGACCAGCTCGAGCCGCCGGTCGGCAACAAGATGGTGTGGAAGGACACCGAGTTCCTCGTCATGGTCGTCGGCGGTCCGAATCGTCGCAAGGATTTCCACGTCGAGGAGGGGGAGGAGTTCTTCTACCAGATCGAGGGAGATATCACGCTGCGGGTCATGGAGGACGGTAAGACCCGCGACATATCGATTCGCGAGGGAGAGATCTTCCTGCTGCCTCCGCGAGTACCCCACTCGCCGCAGCGTCCCGAGAACACCGTGGGAATGGTCGTCGAGCGAGTGCGCAAGCCGGGCGAGCTCGACCACCTGGTCTGGTTCTGCGAGGGCTGTGGCGACACACTCCACGACGCGGCGTTCGAGCTCGAGGACCTGGGGCAACAGCTCAAGCCGATCATCGAGAACTTCCACGCCGACGAGGCGCTGCGCACCTGTGACCAGTGCGGCGCCGTGATGCAGGTGCCCGGCAAGTAACGCGACACCGACGCCCGGAGAGACGATGAGCTCGCGATCGCTGAAGATCGACGTTCACACGCACGTCCTGCCCGAGTCTTGGCCCGATCTGAGGCAGCGCTACGGTTACGGCGGCTGGGTGCAGCTCGAGCCCGAGTCCGCCGACCGCGCGCGCATGGTGCGCGACGGTACGTGTTTCCGCGTCGTCGAGGCCAACTGCTGGTCGGCCGAGCGGCGACTGGAGGAGTGCGAGCGGGACGGCGTCGACGTCCAGGTCCTGTCGACGGTTCCGGTGATGTTTGGCTACTGGGCCAAGCCGGAGCACGCGCTCGATCTCTCGCGTTATCTCAACGATCACATCGCGGAAATGGTCGCCGCGCACCCCGCGCGGTTCGTCGGTCTGGGCACGCTGCCGATGCAGGATCCCGGCCTGGCCGTGGAGGAGCTCGAGCGCTGCACCGCGCAGCTCGGGCTCGCCGGCGTGCAGATCGGCACGCATGTCAACGAGTGGAACCTCGATCAGGCCGAGCTGTTTCCCGTCTTCGAGCGCGCCCAGGAGCTGGGCGCGGCGGTCTTCGTCCACCCCTGGGACATGCTCGCCGCCGAACGCATGCCCCGTTACTGGTTGCGCTGGCTGGTGGGAATGCCGACCGAGACGACGCTGGCCATCTGCTCGCTGATCTTCAGCGGGGTGCTCGAGCGGCTCCCGCGTCTGCGCATCGCCTTTGCGCACGGCGGCGGCTCCTTTCCGGGCACGCTGGGGCGGATCGAGCACGGCTTCATCGTGCGGCCCGATCTGTGCGCGGCGGACAACGACGTCAATCCCCGCGCCTACCTGCGGCGGCTCTACTTCGACTCGCTGGTCCACGACGCCGACGCCCTTCGCTTTCTGATCGGCCTCGTCGGCTCGGAACGGATCTGTCTGGGCTCGGACTATCCGTTTCCCCTCGGCGAGCATCGGCCGGGGGCGTTGATCGAATCGTTGGCCGATCTGACCGAGCAGTCCCGGAATCGCATGCTCGGCGGCACGGCGCTCGAGTTTCTCGGTCTCGACGAGGCGAGATTCCGATAACATGGGCGACGTGAGCCAGGGTTCCCGACAAGAGCCGTCGCGGGCCGCCGAGTTCAGCACCGACGAGAAGTTCGCGATCGCGCTGGACCGGGAGGACCGGCTGGCCACGTTCCGCGGCCGGTTCCACATCCCGACGCGTTCGGACGGACGCGACGCAGCCTATCTGTGCGGCAACTCGCTCGGCCTGCAGCCCTGCGCTGCGTCCGGAATCGTCGAGCAGGAGCTGGACGACTGGGCGCATCTCGCCGTCGACGCCCACTTCGAGGGGGCCACGCCGTGGTACACCTACCAGGAGGTCTTTCGCGAGCCAACCGCGCGCCTGGTCGGTGCCGAACCCGAAGAAGTCGTGGTGATGAACGCTCTGACGGTGAACCTGCACCTGATGCTGATCTCGTTCTACCGGCCCACCGCGGGGCGATTCAAGATCCTGATGGAGGAGAACGCCTTTCCCTCCGACACCTACGCGGTCAAATCCCAGATCCGCAATCACGGGCTCGATCCCGACGCGGCATTGCTGATCGCCCGGGGGCGGCCGGGTGAGGCGATCTTGCGCACCGAAGACGTCGAGGAGCTGATCGAGCAGGAAGGCGACCGAATCGCCCTGGTCATGATGGGCGGTGTCAACTACTTCAGCGGGCAGCTGTTCGAAATGCGGCGCATCACCGAGTGCGCCCGGCGTAGAGGCGCCGTGGTGGGATTCGATCTGGCGCACGCCGCCGGAAACGTTCCGCTCGAGATGAGCGATTGGAACGTCGACTTCGCGGTCTGGTGCTCCTACAAGTATCTCAACGCGGGGCCGGGCGCCGTGGCCGGCTGTTTCGTCCACCGCCGCCACCTCGGCGACCGCGATCTGCCGCGGCTGGCCGGCTGGTGGGGCAACGATCCCCAGACCCGCTTCCGCATGCACCTGGAACCGGAGTTCGTCCCGGTGGCTCGGGCCGACGGCTGGCAACTGAGCAACCCGCCGATCCTGGCCCTGGCGCCGCTGCAAGCTTCGCTGGCGCTGTTCGACGAGGCCGGAGCGCCGGCCCTGCGCGCGAAGTCGCAACGTCTGACCGCCTATCTCGAAGCGTGGATCGACGAGGTCGACGACGCTCGTGTGCGCGTGCTGACCCCGCGAGACCCGGACGCTCGCGGCTGCCAGTTGTCTCTCCAGCTTCGCGACGGCGCGCCGGAGATGTTCCGCGTGCTCGTCGATCACGGTGTGATCGGGGATTACCGCGAGCCCGACACCGTACGCGTCGCGCCCGTCCCGCTCTACAACACCTTCCACGACGTGTGGCGTTTCGGCCAGGGGCTGCGACGCTGGTCGAGCGGCGACTGACGGCCGGAGCGATTCGTCAATGAGGGAGAACGGCGCCACGGATCCGAAGCAGACCGTCCTCGTAGCCGGCGCGGGTCTGGGCGGTGCGTTGATGGCGGTCTATCTCGCCCGCGCGGGCTACGACGTGCAGCTCTACGAACGGCGCGGGGACCCTCGTGCGGCCGAGGGGGTGCGCGGAAGGTCGATCAACCTGGCGATCTCCACACGCGGGCTCGCCGCGCTGCGCGGCGTGGGACTCGAAGATCGAATCCTGGAGATGGCCGTGCCCATGCGGGGCCGCATGATCCACGGGCTCGACCGGAGCCTGACCTTTCAGCCTTACGGCACCCAGGCCGGCCAGGCGATCAACTCGGTCTCCCGCCTCGGGCTCAACATCGCGTTGATCGACGAGGCCGAACGCGAGGCGGGCGTGACGATCTTCTTCGGCAAGCGCTGCGTCGACGTCGATCTCGACGCTCCGGCGCTCGTGGTCGAGGATGCACGCACGGGAGAGCGCAGCGAGGTCCGGGGCGACCGCGTGATCGGAGCCGACGGCGCCTTCTCGGTCGTGCGCGGCCGGATGCAGCGGCTCGATCGTTTCGACTACTCGCAGAGCTATCTCGATCACGGCTACAAAGAGCTGACCATCCCGCCGGCACCCGGCGGCGGCTTCCGCCTGGAGAAGAACGCGCTGCATATCTGGCCCCGCGGGGGTTTCATGATGATCGCGCTGCCCAACTTCGACGGCTCGTTCACCTGCACGCTGTTTTGGCCCTTCGAGGGGCCCAACCGTTTCGACGCGCTGCAAACGAAAGAGGACGTGCTGCGCCATTTCGAGAGTTTCTTCCCCGATGCCGTACCGCAGATTCCGACACTCGCCGAGGATTACCTCGCGAGCCCGACGAACTCGCTGGTGACGGTGCGCTGCCGTCCGTGGCATTATCGCGACCGTGTGGCGCTGGTCGGGGACGCCTGCCACGCGGTCGTTCCGTTTTACGGCCAGGGCGCCAATGCGGCGTTCGAGGACTGTCTGGTCCTCGACGAGTGCATCCGGGGGCAAGGCCACGATTGGGGCGCGGCCCTCGCCGAGTACGACCGGTTGCGCAAGGATCACGTCGACGTTCTCGCCGACCTGGCGATCGCCAACTTCCTAGAGATGCGCGATCACGTCGCCTCGCGGGTGTTCCTGATGAAGAAGGGCACCGAGAAGCTACTCCACCGGATCTTCCCGAAGCGATTCGTCCCGTTGTACAGCATGGTGACCTTTTCGCGGGTGCCCTATGGCGACGCCGTGGCCCGTTCGCGGCGGCAGTGGAGATCGATCCGGCGCTACGTGGGCACGATCGGCGGAATCGCGCTGATCCTGCTCCTTTTCGCGTTGTGGAGGTTGCTGTAAGGGCGACCTTCAGGCGGGTGTGTCGATCATGAACTACTCGAGCTATCTCGAAATCGAACGGCTGCTCGGACTGCAGAAACCGAAGTCCGACCCCGAGGAGCACGACGAGCTGCTGTTCATCACCATCCACCAGGTCTACGAGCTGTGGTTCAAGCAGCTGCTGCACGAGATCGACAAGGTCAAGCGGGACTTCTCCTCGAACGAGCTGTTCGGCGCCATCGCCACGTTTAAGCGCATGCGCACGATCATGAAGACGCTCGTGGGGCAGCTCGACATCCTGGAGACGATGACGCCGCTGTCGTTCTCGGCTTTCCGGTCGCGGCTCGAGACCGCGTCGGGTTTCCAGTCGCTGCAGTTCCGCGAGGTCGAATTCGTGCTCGGCTACAAACGACCGCACGTCATGCAATACATCGATCCGCAGTGGCCGGGCGTCGAGCGCGTGCAACGGCGACTGCTCGAGCCGTCGTTGATCGATCACTTCTACGAGTTCCTGGAATACCGCGGAGTGGTGATCCCGGAGGCCGTGAGGGAGCACCGGGGGAAGCCCTCGGCGACCCAGCCCGACGCTTCGATCCAGGAGGGCCTGCTCGAGTTGTACAAGAGCGCTCCCGACGTGGCGATCCTGCTGGAGCTGATGATCGATTTCGACGAGGGGATGCAGGAGTGGCGCTACCGCCACGTCAAGGTCGTCGAGCGGACGATCGGCAAGAAGCGCGGAACGGGGGGCAGCCCCGGCGTCGAGTTTCTGAAGAAGTCTCTTTTCCTGGCGGTCTTTCCCGATCTCTGGGCCATCCGTCAGGAGTTCTAGTGGCGATATTCGACATCACGCCGACGGTCTCACCGGCTCTGGCCGTGTGGCCGGGAGACACGCCGCCTCGGAGAGAAGTCCTGCTGGAGATGAAACGGGGCGACAACCTGACGCTGTCCACGTTTCGCTCCACGGTGCACATCGGAGCCCACGTCGACGCGCCAAGCCACTACGGCGCCGAGGCCGATTCGATCGAGCGTCGTCCGCTCGACCTCTATCTCGGACCCTGTCAGGTCGTCCGTGTGACGGTCGGTCGGGGGAGGCGAATCCCGACCGAGGCCGTGCCGGTCGAGCCGTTGGCCGAGCGTCTGCTTTTGGCGACCGGCACCTACCCCGACCCGACGCGGTTCAACGAGGACTTCGCCGCCCTCGCGCCCGAGGCGATCGACGTGCTCCACGAGCGCGGCGTGCGACTCGTCGGCATCGACACGCCGAGCATCGACCTGTGCGATTCCAAGGATCTGCCGTCGCACCTGGCCTGCCTGCGGCACGACATGGCGATCCTGGAGGGCATCGTCCTCAACGGCGTGCCGGAAGGTCTCTACGAGTTGATCGCTCTGCCGCTCAAGCTGCAGGACTTCGACGCGAGCCCGGTTCGCGCCGTGCTTCGCACCGTGGCCGGAAGCTAGGCCTTCTCCAGCGCTTGCTCGAGGGCCTCGATCAGATCTTCTGAGTCCTCGAGACCGACCGAAAGCCGCACCAGGCCGTCGGTGATGCCGACTCGCTTCCTCTCGGCCTCGTCGACGTCGGCGTGGGTCATCGTCACGGGGTGCGTGACCAACGACTCGATCGAGCCCAGGTTCTCGGCCAGGCTCCACAGCTTCACGGCGTCCATCAGACGCTTTCCGGCGGCGACCCCTCCGCGGACCTCGAACCAGACCATCGCGCCGAAGCCGGTGGACTGGCTACGGGCCAGAGCGTGCTGGGGGAAGGACTCGAGCCCCGGGTAGCGGACGCGCTCGACCTTGGAATGAGCCTCGAGGAACTTGGCGATCGCCATCGCGTTGTCCGACTGGCGCTCCATTCGCACGGAGAGCGTCTTGCAGCCCTGCAGGGTCAGCCAGGCCACCTGGGGCGAGAGGATCGTTCCCGAGGCGATCTGGATGAAGCGAAGCTGCTCGTCCAGCTCCGTCGTCTTGCCGACCACGGCGCCTCCCACGGTGGCGTTGTGGCCGTCGATGTACTTGGTCGTGCTGTGAACCGCGAGATCCGCTCCGAGATCGAGCGGTCGCTGGAAGTACGGAGTCAGGAAGGTGTTGTCGACCGCGTGCAGGATCCCGCGTTCGCGCGCGATTTCCGAGATCGCGGCGATGTCGGTCAGTTTGAGCGTCGGGTTGGCCGGGGTCTCGGTCAGGATCAGCCGCGTGTTCTCGCGCAGGCTCTCTCGGACGTTCTCGGGCGAGGAGGTGTCGGCGAAGGTGAACTCGATCCCGAAACGCGAGAAGACCTTGGTGCACAGACGATAGGTGCCGCCGTAGGCCACGTCCGATACCACGGCGTGATCGCCGGCGTTGAGAAAGGCCTGCAGCACGGCCTGGATCGCGGCCATCCCGGTGCTGAAACAGGTGCAATCGGCTCCACCCTCGAGTGTCGTCAGCTTCATCTCCAATGCGCGCACGGTGGGATTGCCCGCGCGCGAGTACGAGTAGCCCTTGGCCAGGTATTCGTCCACCGAGGGCTGGACGTAGGTCGTCGTCTGATAGATCGGGGTGAGGATCGAACCGGTCACCGGGTCAGGCTCGACGCCGGCGTGGATCTGTTTCGTGGTGAAGCGCATTTCTGATCTCTCCTGATTGTCGGACGGATGACGGAAGATAATAGCGCAACTCGACGAACGAGCCTCTTGCGGCGAGAATTGAACGTGGCCCGAAAGTAGAACCGACGGACCCGCGGGGTACGCTCGCCCGGCCCGCGCGCCGCTCAGATCGCCGATCGGAGGATCCCGGATGCGGACGAGAATCTCGACATTCCTTGGCCTGCTGTGCGTCGCGCTGGCGGCCGGAACCGCCGTAGCCTCCCGCCACGAGATCAGGTTCGACCGACCGGCCAAGCCGGGGGAGCGTCTACGGCTCTCGGCGAAGGGCTCGAGCACCATCCGCAACTCGATGGTCCTAGGCGGGCAAACCCTGCGAGAAGAGTCGGAGGGAGTCCGAATCGATCTGGAAGCGGTGGTCGAGGTTCTCGAGGTCAACGAGCGTGGGGGAGTCGAAAAGAAGACGTTGAAGATCGCGCGTCTCGTCTACGGGGCGAGCGGGGAGCCGGACCGGACGATCCCGCCCGGCAGCGTCATCACCGCCGAGGCGACGGAGACCGGGACCGAATTCGAGCTCGAGGGGGGCGAACTGTCCGAGCTGGCAGTCGAGGCCCTGGGAATCGTCGTGGAGACCGATTCGAAGAATCTGCCGCGCGACGACGAGACCTTCGGCTCCGTCGATCCTCGCGTCGTCGGCGAGAGCTGGTCCGTCGACCGGGAAGTCTCGGCCCGAGCACTCGGCGCGGTCGGCGTGCCGATCGAGCCCGATCAAATCGACGGTACCATCACCCTCGTGGGAGTCGAACAGTCCGAGGGCCTCGAATGCCTTCGCATAAGAGGGGACGTGAAGTTCGCCGAGTTTCCGCTGGGCGCGTCCGAGCCCGGAGGGCAGCTCGAAGCATCCCGAGCGCAGGCGACCTTTTCCAGATTGTTGCCGACCGACCTCGGGATCGGCATGCTCTACGAGCTCTCGTCCTTCAGAGTCGAATCCTCGGTGAATGTCAACGAGGGCCCGATGACCGGCGCGCTCGTCGAGATCTCGTTCGTCAAGAACCGCGAGGCGAGGACGGTTCCCGTGCGGGAGTAAGTTAAGCCTCGCCGAACTCTTCCTCGTACCTCGCCGTTCCGCTCACGCCCGCAAAGGTGCCCGGCCGGAGCTCCAGCGCCATGAAGACGTCGTCGGGAACCCCGAACTCGCTGCGGATCCCGAAGCGGCTCGCGGGCACGAATCCGAAGCGTGGGTAGTAGTCGGGATGGCCCAGCACCACCATCCGTTCGTGATCGGCCCTGCGGCACTGCTCCAGGCCTTGCCGGACCAGCAGCGAACCGATCCCCCGCCGCTGCAGTTCCGGGAGCACCGCCATCGGTGCCAGACCGACCGCCGCGACCGTCCGCGTCGGCGTCTCGATCGTCACGGGGCTGAACAGGATGTGCCCGACGACACGGCCCTCCAGCTCTGCGACGAGCGAAAGCGTGACCTTCCCGCTCGCGCGCAGAGCGTCGACGATGTCGGCCTCTTCCGCGCTGCCGAACGCTTCCTCGTTCAGAAGCCGCACGGCCGCCTCGTCCCGCGGCTCCTCCCCGCGTATCTCCAGGTCGTTCTCCGGGATTGATGACGACATCGGCTTTCCTCCCTTGCTCGAGCGTGTGCCGAGTCTACGAGACTCACACGACGTTGCCAACTCCCGACAAGTCTCGAATCGATGCTGGAATGCGGCATCGGTGCAGCACGAAGGGGGCTCGAAACGTGGCGACAAGATCCGTGCCGGAGCGAGGCGGGAGAGCTGCCGATGCTCGCTGTCGCAGACTCGAGATCGCCGTAGCGGCTTAACCTGGCGGGGCTTGCGTCGCGGGCCGATTGCAGCGAATTCGCGCGACCTCGCACCCGACACTCTCACGCGGAATCACGGTCCGCAACCGTCGCGGATCAGCCTCCGCGACGTCGTCCGACGCGTGAGAGTCCGACTCTGAATCGGAGTTAGAACAGACAGACACGACGACATTCCGACAAAGGGGAGGGCACGCCATGAACAGCCGCCACATTCTTCCGATGATCCTGGCCAGCCTTTTGGTCCTGTCCGCCGCCGAGAGATCGACGTGCGCGGGCGAGCCGTCGACCCCCGGCTCGCTCCAGGTCCAGCTCGAAAACGGAGAGGTCTTCGAGCTGCCGCTGCAGCACACCGACGTGCAGGTCGAGATCTCCGGCTTCGTTGCCCGCACCACGGTCGAGCAGCATTTCCGCAACCCGTTCGTCTACCCGATCGAGGCGGTCTACACCTTCCCGCTGTCGGACGAGGCGGCTGTCGATGACTTCGAGCTGCGCTCGGGAGAGCGCGTCATTCGCGGCGAGATCCATCGCCGAAGGGAAGCGCGCCGGATCTACGAGACGGCGCGCCGGGAGGGCTACCAGGCGGCGTTGCTCGAGCAGGAACGGCCCAACATCTTCGTCCAGTCGATCGCCAACTTGATGCCCGGCGACGAGATCCGCGTGCGCATCCGCACCGTCGAGCTGCTGGACTACACGGACGGTCTCTACGAGTACGTCTTTCCCACGGTCGTCGGTCCGCGCTACATCCCGGGTGGCGGGCCGGGAGCAGCGGAAGGGCCCAGCCGGCCCGATCCTCCGCTGCTGGGGAAGGACGAGCGCTCGGGGCACGACATCGACATTCACGTCGAGTTGAGCGCGGGCGTCCCGATCAACGAGGTCTACAGCCCGAACCAGACCATCTACGTCCGGCACACGAGCCCCTCGGAGGCCGAGATCGACCTCGGCGAAGCCTCGCGCATTCCGAACCGGGACTTCATCCTGCGCTGGAACGTTGCCTCCGAGGAGCCCGCTCTCGGCGTTCTGACCCATCGCCGGGACGATGACGGGTTCTTCACGCTTCTCGTTCAGCCCAAGGGTCTCGTAGGGGTCGAGGAGGCTGCGCCGAAGGAGCTGGTGATCGTCATGGACACCTCCGGCAGCATGAACGGAGTGCCGATCGAGATGTCCAAGCGCTTCGTGGGGGACGCCCTGCGCACACTCGGGGAGCGAGACCGATTCAATCTGGTCCAGTTCGCCGGCGGCTCCTCGATCTTCTCGGCCCGGTCCCGGCCCAACACCCGCGACGACGTCGGGGAGGCCATGCGATGGATCCGGAAGCTTCGGAGCCGTGGCGGCACGGAGATGCTGGGGGGCTTGCGCAGGGCGGTCGAACAGGAGAGCGAGCCCGGAGAGTTTCGCCAGATCGTCTTCCTCACCGACGGCCACATCGGCAACGAGGATCAGATCATCGGCGCCGTGGCGAAGCTGCCCCGGCACTACCGCGTCTTCACCGTCGGCATCGGCAGCAGCGTGAATCACTACCTGCTGAAGCGAATGGCCGAGGTCGGAGGAGGGGCCTACACCTTCATCGCGATCGACGGCGACCACGAGCACGCGCTCCGACGTTTCCGAACGTGGGTCACCCGTCCCTACCTGACCGACATCGAGATCGACTGGGGAGCCCTTCCGATCGGAGATCTGGTGCCCGAACAGCCACGCGACTTATTCTCCGGTCAGAATCTCTACCTGATCGGTCGCTACACCGACGCCGCGGAGGGTACGGTCACCGTGCGCGGCTATCTCGGGGGCGCTTACTGGGAGCAGGAGGTGCCGGTGGCCTTCCCCGAGAATCGGCCGGCCAACGAGGCTCTGGCGTCGATCTGGGCCCGACATCGCATCAAGGAACTGATGCTGTCGTCACCCGACGGCGTGACGGACCGGATACGAGAGCAAGTGACCGAGTTGGCGCTGAGGCACCGCCTGATGAGCCGGTTCACCTCCTTCGTCGCGGTCGATTACTCGGTGCGCGTCAATCCGACCGCCGAGTTCATGACCGTCGAGCAGGCCGTGCCCCTTCCGCACAACGTCACGTTGGAGACGTCCCGGGCTCCGGTCGTCCACCCAGACCTGCTTCCGGCGCTTTTGACTTCGCGCTCGAGCGTCGTGGAGAGGGTCATGGTCGCCGCCGCGACCGACGTGGTGGACCTCGAGGGCGCGGCGCACTCGACGCGTTTCAGCGACGAGTTCATCCAGGACCTCCCCGTCCCAGGTCGTTTCTATCAAAACGTTCTGACACTGGCCCCCGGCGTGCAGGACGCCGACGGCGACGGCAATCCCAACGTGCACGGCTCGCGCTCGAGGGACTTCAAGACCGAGGTCTCCGGTGTGAGCAACGTCGACCCGCTGACGGGTCAGCTCATGAGCCGGATCTCGCCGAGCTCGATCGAAGAGATGGAGGTCATCACTGCCGGCGCCGGTGTCGAGTTCTCCCGTGCTCAGGGAGGCTTCGCCCGGATCATTCAGAAGCAGGGCGGCAACGAATTCGAAGCGCAGCTCGAGCTTGGCTACGGCTCACACGTGCTCGACGGCGGCGGAGCATCGGCCGATACCGACTACGACGCTCACCGGGGCGGATTTCTGCTGTCGGGGCCGATCATCAAGGATCGGCTCTGGTACCGGCTGGCCCACGATTGGGTCGACCGGGAGGATCCGCTGGATACGACCGTCGGCGTCGGGCTCGTACCGATGAGCGCCTCGGTCCACGCCGACCGTCTGACGTGGCAAGTCTCGCCCCGGAACAAGCTCGGCTTCGAGATTTCGGCGGACCGTCTGGAGCTGGACAACGTGGGACTCAGCTCCTGGGTCGGACCCGACGCGACCAATTCGCTGCGCAACGAGGGTCCGACCTACTCTCTGAGCTGGATCGTTCCCTACTCGCCCCAGATCCTGTTCGAAACGGTCGTGGCCTATCAGCACCGCGATTACGAGCTCCAGGCGCACGAGCTGGATGGCGCCAACCGATGCGTCGAGGACGGATCGATCCTGGGGCACGCCCAGTGTCTCGATCTGATCGCGAACCGGACCAGCGGAACGGCCTATCGACTTCTCGAGCAGGACCGGCGCAGGCTGTCGCTGACCAGCGACGCGACGGTCTATGCCGGCATTCACCTGGGTGCGTCGCACCAGCTCAGGATCGGAGCCTCGGTCGAGGACGAGCGTTACGACCGTCGTCTGACACGTAACCCGACGCTGATCCGAACGATCGACGACACGACAGGCGAGGAGCTGCTCGTGGCGCGTGTCGCGCCCGACGCGACGAACGCGGCGAGCTCCGACGTTCTACGCTGGGGCGTCTACGTCGAGGACCAGATCAAGCCCGCGCAGAACGTCAGCGTGACGTTCGGTCTGCGCGTGGACCGAACGGAGCTCGACGGGGAAGGTTATCCACGAACCGGGCCCGGTGAGCCCCCCGGCGAGACGATCCGCGGAGACCCTGAGGATCTGCGGATTGCCGAGACCGCGATCTCGCCGTTTCTCAGCGCGAGCTGGGATCCCTGGAGCAACGGGAAGACCAAATTCTCGCTCTCGGCACGGCGATACCTCGGCGAGCTGCACCCGGGCATCGCGTTGATCGAGCTCGAGCCGTTCACGGTCGATCTCGACGTCGCCGACACCTCCTCCGGCGGGCTGGGGGATCTCGTCGCGCGTGCCCGGCCCAACGTCCAGCTCCTCGACCGCGAGTTGGGCACGCCCTATCAGGACGAGTGGACCGTGGGATTCGAACGGGAAATCTTCGTCGAGACCGTGCTCGGTCTGACTTACATCGACCGGAGCTACCGCGATCAGCTCGGACACGTCGACGTGAGTCAATCCGCGGACGGCGCGCCCTGGCTCTCACTGCGGGATCCGAGGTTCGGCGAGGTCCTGTTCATCGGGAATCTCCGCTCGATGAGCTACCGCGGCCTCGCGCTCGAGTACATTCGACGGCAGTACCGCAGCTGGGAGCTGCAGGGTTTCTATACCTATTCGATCTTCGAGGGTGACGCACACGAGTTCGATCTGCTGGAGGGCGACGAGCGTTCCCGCATCGAGGTGAGACGAGGAAACCAGTCGACCGATCGGCAGCACGTGCTGCGCGTCAGCGCGACGTCGATCACACCCTGGGGCTTCAGGCTGGGTGGAGTGGTTCGGTGGGAGTCCGGTCTTCCGTACTCGTTATTGGAGTCGACGCTGATTCGTCAGGGCCCGATAGACGACTCGGTCGCCATCCCTCGATTCGATTACCCGACCTCGCGACGCAACGACCATCGCAATCCGTCGACGTGGACGCTGGACGTCAGGATTGCCAAAGAGCTGAGCCCGTCCCCGAGCGTCGTCCTGCAGCTGTCGTTCGAGATCATCAACCTGCTGAACGACCAACACTACCTCGTGTACAACGAAGCCCGCAGCGTCGGGATGCGGATCGACGGCGTCGACGAGGCGATGCGGCGCTCGGGCCGCCGCGTGCAGCTGGGGGTGAGATTGCAGTTCTAGCCGATGGTGGCGATGACCTTGAGCTCGATGGCGATCGGCGTGGGCAAGCGGTTGACCTCGATCGTGGTGCGCGTGGGCTGGTTCTCGGCGAAGTGCTCGGCGTAGAGCCGGTTGAAGGTGGCGAAGTCCCGTTTCATGTCGGTCAGGAACACGGTGACATCGACGATGCGGTCCCAGCCCGATCCCGCATCCTCCAGGACCGTCCGCACGTTGCGAAAGACGGACAGGCACTGCTGTTCGATGTCGTGGTCGACGACTTCGCCGCCCTCGTCGAGCGTGACGCCCGGAATTTTCTTGCTGTCGCGCACGCGGGGCCCGATACCGGAGAGGAACAATAGGTCGCCCACGCGTTTGGCGTGCGGGAAGGCGCCCACCGGCTCCGGCGCGCGCCCGCTGATCACGTTGCCCGTCTCGTCAGCCATCGACTCCGATCTCCTAAACCGGGGCGATCCCCGTGTCAATCCGGGGACGCTGCATCGGGGATTCGAATGCAGACGTTCTTCGGCTCGGTGAAGAAACGCAACGCCTCCTCGCCGCCCTCGCGCCCGACGCCGCTGGCCTTCATTCCGCCGAAAGGGACGCGCAGGTCGCGCAGCATCCAGCAGTTAACCCAGATCGTTCCCGAGGCGATCCGGTCGGCCACGCGGTGGGCGCGGCCGAGGTTCTCGGTCCAAATCGAGGCGGCCAGACCGTAAGCCGTGCCGTTGGCGTAGTCGACGACGGAGCTCTCGTCGTCGAAGGGCATCACCGTGACGACCGGCCCGAAGATCTCTTCCTGATTGACGCGGCAGTGCGGCTCGAGATCGGTGATCACCGTCGGCTGGAGAAAAAAACCGTTCCTGCAGCGCTCCGGTAGGTCGTCGGGCGACGCGCCCCCGCACCGGATCGTACCGCCCTCCTCGCGCGCCAGCTCGATGTAGGAGGCGACCTTCTCGAGGTGATTCCGTGACACGAGCGAGCCCTGATCGGTGCCCTCGTCGAGCGGGTCGCCGATGCGCAGTTTTTCCGCTCCGGCAACGAGGCGATCGACGAATTGGGCGTAGGCCGGGCGCTCGACGAACATGCGCGAGCCGCAGAGGCAGATCTGTCCCTGATTCGAGAAGGCCGCGCGAAGGCTCGTCGCCACGGCCTCGTCCATGGGCGCATCGGCGAAGACGATGTTCGGGTTCTTGCCTCCCATCTCCAGGGCGACCTTCTTGAACAGCGGTCCGGTCGTGCGGGCGATCTCACGTCCCGTCGCCGTGCCGCCCGTGAACGAGATCGTGCCCACCCCGGGATGGGTCGTGATCGCCGTGCCGGCGCGCGGCCCCGAACCGTGAACGATGTTCAAGACACCCGGCGGCAGGCCCGCGTCACGACAGACCTCGGCCAGCAGGTGCGCCGTCATCGGCGTGACCTCGGATGGCTTGGCCACCGCGGTGTTTCCGGTGGCAATCGCCGGCGCGATCTTCCAGCTCAACAGATAGAGCGGCAGGTTCCAGGGCGAGATCAGACCGGCGATCCCGCGCGGACGGCGCAAGGTGTAGTTGAGCGCCAGGCGGTCCGTCGAGTGGGACTCGGAGCTCCAGTGCAGGATCGCCGTACCGAAGAAGCGGAAGTTGTTCACCGCACGCGGAATGTCCACTGTGCGGGCCAGGCGCAGGGGCTTGCCGGTGTCGATCGACTCCGCGCGCGCGAAGCGCTCCAGATCGGTCTCGATCCGCGCTGCGATGTCGAGCAGCAGACGCGAGCGCTCGGCGGCCGGCGTCGCCGCCCAACCGTCGAACGCATCGCTCGCGGCACGCACCGCGCTCTCGACGTCGGTCTCGTCGCTGTCCGCCACGCGCGAGTAGACCGTACCGGCCGCGGGCTCGACGTTGTCGAGCCAACGCTCCGCGCGCGGCGTGACGTGCTCGCCGGCGATGAAGTTGGGAATGTCCTGCATGCTTCGCACTCTACCCGGCGGCGCCGGGAAGCGACCTGCGATTCTACCGCAAGTGTAGCGACCAGCTATTATCGGGCGGGCTAAGCGGAGTTAGCATTTCCGAGCTGTGCCGGTAGTAGGGCGGCTCACCAAGGTCCGATATAGATACGACGTATCTACTGTGCCCCCGCCGCTCAGCCGCCTCCCCGCCCAGCCTAGTCCCTCTTGCACCGACAGAGACAGGGAATTCCGCGCGCGCTCCGGCACGCGCTCGGATCAGCCCGGGGGCCGACCAGCTCACTGAATGATGCGAAAGCCGGTGTACCAGCTCGTGGCGTCCTCGCACAGGAGAGTTGTGAGCACCCGCTGCCTGTCGACATCGACGTTCAACGTGAAGGACCGGCTCCAGCACTTCTTGGCCTTGTAAGGCTCGGTCGGAGACGGCGGCTTGCCCGTCGTGATGAGCTCTTCCTCGGCGGTCTTCTGGTAGCCGTTCGCTTCCGCAATTACGTACATGCGTTCCCGAATCTCCGCGTGAGATAGATCGTCGGTCTTCGGGAACATGTACCAGACGAAGGAGTCCTTGATGTTCAGGAACTGGATCGCGACGTCGGGATTCTCTTGGTTCCACGTGGAGATCGCGTCGTCGAGCCAGGCCGGGATCGACGCGGCCATGGCCAGGCCGGCAAAGAGCAATACGACGGCCAGGGTGCCAACCGAGTCCTTCATTCCAGTCCTCCTGCATTTCAGGTTGTGTACCGTATCTATAACCTCTGCTCCCTCCCGGTGCAACCGGATGAATCTCAATCAGAAAGAGGTGTGCTGGTTCGCCGATTCTTCGGGTCGCCGCCGGCCTTGCTAAACCCCGGCTCACCGTGTGGTTATCCTAGCGCCCCTGGGAGATCGCCCAGATTCCCTTCCAGAGGTGTGCTGGTTCAACGAAACTATGCGCTCGATGCGAATCGAATTTGACGCGTTGAGGAGCCGAAGACGGCGTTACACACATTGGGTGGGCGGCGCAGATGTTGGAGATCGAGTTGTTCACGCCGCGGAAAACGTCGATCTGCAGCGAGCAGATAGACCCGTGCTTCACCGACCGCGCAGTGTAGGAAGCCGCGAACGATGCTAAGCGGCTCGCTTCAACTCGATGGTCGGAAGGTGTTTGCGTCCCGCGAGGTGGTTGATCTGGAGTTCGAGTCGCGCACCGCGCCGACCGCGAACCTCCGCCTGTGGCTGAGCGCAAGGCGAACCTCTCGACCAACGTTTCCTCGGCTCGAACCACGGTGCGAGGCAGGCGGGTGGCCACCCGAAGTAGATCTCGTCGGGTGTCCGCACCTCGAGCCAAGTGTGTGGCCGATAGCCGTTAAACCACTCAACGACAAACGTCAGTTCACGCCGGAACGCGTCGCGACGGTACGGAATGATCAACCGACCTGTGCACTCGTCTTTGATTGACGGGATGAGTCGTTCGATGACTGCAACACTCCCGTACTTACCGATGGCTCCGAAACGCTGATGGATGCCCTTCCGACGACACGATCGTCGAAACACCCGGTCGTGTAGTGGCTCAGCGAAAGTAGTGCGACCAGGCAAGGCTGGGCGGGTAGGAGGGATTAGCCACGTTTCCGACCCACCGTGCAAGTATCAGTCAGTCAGTGTCCGATAAAACCACCCTATGTCAACCAAACCCCAGTCGTCGGGGCGCATCCCCACCCATTTTACCCGCTCTCGTACCGGCCGAGACACGGGATTCGGCACGGGCTTCGACATGCGCTCACACTCCAACAGCCGCGAGCCGACGTGGGCCGGTTGGCCCGGACTCCACTAGGACGCGGGAACTGACGCTCCGATAGTTGTTACAGGGTAAGCCAACTATGCCTGAAGCGTGACCGTCGATCGAGGTGACCGCCAACAGACCGAGCGGTGAGGGAGCGAACATCTCCGCCTGACCGATGACCAGCGACGAAGGCTTGCGGCGAAGGCGACGAGTCTTCAATTGCAGACTCCAACCTCGAATCCGTAATCGAGGCTGTAGTGCTCGGAGATTCTGTCCAGGCACAGCAGCTGGCGGGCCTCCCAACCTCTCTGGCTCTGTCAGCCACGAGAGAGCAAGAGAGCCGCCGTGCCCGAGTGGAAGGGGTATAACCGAATGTTGTGTATGAGCTCTTGAGCAGGCGACGTACCCTGGGTGTTGATGAGACGTCCAAATCGCCCACATGGGCAAAGGAGTGCGGCACCATGCCGAAGGCTACACAGTCGTGTTACTCTCCTACGCTCAAAATGGCACGGCGATGGATCCGGGCGAAGGTCAAATGGGAAATGTCGGTTGAGAGCATGATCCCCGTGTGGCAAGGCAACACGCTGGAGGGAATCCAATGAAGAAGAAGCGACTCAAGCTCTTTTTGCTCGGGTTCGCGAGCTGCATCGGGTCGATTGCAGTCATCGGGTTTCTGTCGGACGATTCGGCATCCGCAGCCGAGGACACGCCAACGAGGCTGCCTAATGGTCGGCAGTCGAGCCCGATCGCGAAAGGCGTCTATCCGCAGGACTACTTCCCCAACACCGAGACGCTGGGTTCCACCGAGATGCGCATCGTGGCGCTGGGAACTGGAATGCCCCAGGTCATCCAGAAGAAAACCAAGGCGTCCGGCTGGTACGTGGAGCTGGGCAACGGGGACAAGTTCCTCTTCGACCTGGGAACCGGATCGATGGAGAACCTGGCGGCGCTGCGGCCCGACTGGAGCCAGGTCGACAAGGTGTTTCTGAGCCACTTGCACTCCGATCACGCCGGTGACTTCGCACCGCTCTACATCGGAGGCTGGATGAACGGGCGATACACGCCCCTGTACCTCTACGGGCCGACCGGCGCCCGGCCCGAGCTGGGGACGAAGGCCTTCGTCGAGAATCAGATCAAGGCCTGGGCCTGGGATATCGAGGGCCGAAAGGGCACATTCCCGGACGGCGGCGGGAAGGCCGAGGTCAAGGAGTTCGACTACACGAAGGTGCAGGTGATCTATGACGAGGACGGAGTCAAGATCACCCAATTCCCCGCCATCCATGCGCTGGACGGCTCGGTGAGCTTCCGCATGGACTGGGGCAAGCGCAGCTTCGTGTTCGGCGGCGACTCGGCGCCCAACCGTTGGTACATCGAGCACGCCAAGGGCGCTGAAGTGGCCGTCCACGAGTGCTTCTTCCCGGCCGAGGCGCTGGCCAAGGCGATGGACATCGGCATGTACCAGGCGACCTACATCACCAACTACGTCCACACGCCGCCGACCGGGTTCGGCAAGATCATGTCCCAAGTAAAGCCACGTTTGGCCGTCGGCTACCACATCTGGCCCAACCCCGAGTTCTTCAACCAAACCCAGGATCAGGTGCGCGCGACCTACGACGGCCCGTACGTCCAGGCCACCGATCTGACGGTCATCAACGTCACCGACGAGCAAATTGTGGTCCGAGAGGCAGTGGTGTCCGAGTTGGCCCTACCCACGGGGACGACGAAGGGATACCTCGAGGCCTATCGGTCGAAGGTAGACGCGAACACCAAGATCTCCGAGTTCATCGCCAACGGGAGATGGGAGGGCTTCAAGCCGCGTCCGCTGCCCGAGAAGCGGCAGTGACGTAGCCGCGCCGAACAACCGGGCAAAGGAGTACGCGTAATGCCGAAACCGGATCGTCGGATATCTAGCTGGATGTCAGCACCTTGAGGACGCGCCGCGGGGCCGGATCTTGAGCCGTTGCGTGAAGATGCACGCCGCGATCGCGCACGACCCCCTCGAGGGTCCGCGCCAGCCTGCTAAAGGCCAGGAGTCTCCTGCGACACAGACGATGTCACCAGCAAAGCACTTGCCGGAAACGAACCAACTCAGCGGCGACCTCCGCGCGTGGTGCTCAGATCTGCCAGAGGCCGTGGTGGATGCCGCCTTGGATGAAGACGGCGAAGGTGCCGTGGCCGGGGATCTCCATGGGCGGGTGCGCGATCTCGCCGCCGACCTCGGCGGCCGCCTTGGCTGCGGCCTCAATGTCGTCCACCAGCAGGTAGGGCCGCACCACCGGATCTTCGGTTTCATGCATCGGTGCGCGCACGCCGACCATCCCGCCGTCGGGCAGGGGCGCCGTTCGCGCACCGCCCAAGCCGGCGTCGCCTTCGGCGAACGTCACGTCGTGCAACTGCGCGTAGGTCGCGCAGACCGCGTCAACGTTCTTCGTCACGATCTCGAGATAATGGATGTGCATGGCTCTATCCCTCCCATCGAGGCCCGCGTCTCGCGGAGCTCCCTTCCCCGACCCCAACACGGCGCGGCGGTCGCGGCCGAATATCCGATAACTTCCAGATATGCCAACGCCAGTTTCCAGTCGACAACGCGAAGGATTGTATGTCGATTGATCGGCAGCACGACTCACCGTACACAATCTTCATGACCCGCGAAGCGCCAGAACTGCTCGAGAAGGCGCTGAGACTTCATCCGAAGGCTCGCGCCGCGCGCTGGTACCGCGAATGTAATCCCGATGCGGCCGAAGCGTTCCTGACCGAGCTCGAGCGGGCTTTGCTTCGCATCGCGGAGGCTCCCGAGAGTTGGCCCGTCGTTGAGGCAGGTCGGCGTCGGCCCGGATACTGGCTCGATCGTCAGCCCCGTCCTTGATGCCTTCAGCGCTTCTGAAACAGGTGTCCATCTGGATATTCAACCGTCGGACTGTAGCGCACTCCTCGTAATCCTCGCAAAGGGAAAAGGGCAACGAATCAAAAAAAGCCTGACCCGCCGCCCTTGCCATTCCGACTTGAAATCCCCTGGGAGAAACCCCGTCCGAGTTCGAGTCTCGGCTCCGGCACCATCAACTCAAGGCCAGGTCGACCAGGGCGCGTCGTCACGCCTTAGCTACCGATCGCCCCAACCCATTCGCGATCTCGAAGCCCCACGCTCAGAAGTACTTGACAATACAGAGCTAATCGTGCGACGTGGCACGCATGAACAAGTCTCTTTCGTTGCTGGGTGGCATCGCTGCGGTCGTATTGCTGCTCGTCGTCGGCGTGGCGATCTACGTGTGGGCCACGATCCCGCCCGGGCCCGATCCGAATTCGTTGCCGTCGAGTGTGCTCGAGCCGCCCTCGGCCGCCTACCGGGACGCGGTCGAGGAGGGACGATCTCTCGCTCGTTCGCTCCTCGCCGAGGAGAAGCTGCCGGGCCTGTCGCTGGCGGTGGCGGTAAATGGAGAGATCGTCTGGGCGGAGGGGTTCCGCTGGGCGGACAAGGAGAACCAAACGCCGGTGACGCCCGCGACGCTGTTCCGGATCGGTAGTGTCTCCGAGACCCTAACCGCCGCCGCCGTCGGGCTGCTGTCCGAGCGCGCCCGCCTCGACCTCGACGCACCCGTGCAGCGCTACGTGCCGAGCTTCCCCGAAAAGGAATGGCCCATCAGCACGCGCCAGCTCATGGCCCACACGGCCGGCATCCGCCACCACCGCGGCGAGGAGGAGATCTTGCGGAAGGCCAGCTGCGCGGACGACGCCGAGCGCCTGGCGATCTTCGCCGTTGATCCGCTGCGGTTCCGTCCCGGCACGGAGTATTCCTACTCGACCTACGGCTGGGTGCTGGTAGGCGCCGTGGTCGCCGCGGCGGCAAACGAGCCCTATCTCGAATTCATGCAACGCGAGATTCTCACGCCGCTGGGCATGGAAAACACCGTTCCCGACACTGCCGGGCAGACCGACCCCGGCAGTGCCCACTTCTACTATCCGCGCATGATGCTCGACCCGCGCTACGGCCTGCACGACGCGCCGAAGGTGGATCTGTCCTGCATCCTGCCTGCCGGCGGTTTCCTGTCTACTCCATCGGATCTCGTGCGCTTCGGCTCCGCCATGATGGGTGACGCGCTGCTCGATCCGGCGACCGTAGAGGAGCTGCAGACACCGGTACGCCTCGCATCGGGAGAGTCCACTGGACAGGCGCTCGGCTGGGTCGTGCGACGCGTCCCGATGGGCGCTGACGGAACACCCACGCGGATCGTGGGCCAAGGCCTCGGAGACGCTGTAAGGCGGAACCTCCTCTCGGCCACGACCGTCGGCGGGCACGTATCCGGCGGGACCGCGTTGCTCATTACCGTTCCTGAGCACCGCATCGCCATCGCGGTGGTGACCAACGTGTCCGGCGCAGAGAACGTGTCGTTGCTCTCGGCCCGACTCGCCGACGCCTTCATCCGCCTTCACCCATCGAACGGCACGCCCACGTGATCCCGAGACGACAGAACCACGCAACCAGTTGCTATCAATAAGTAATCATCGCCTGTCGCCCGCTGCCACAGGCGACGCCGCTGCCATGTCGCGCGATCCGCTCGGCGGTGTTATCATCGCGACGCCGCGTGAGCCGCAGGGCCCGCAGAAGGGTTCGGCTGGTGCGGATCGCTTGAGGCACACCCGACGGGCCGCTTCGGAACGTCAACACCGGACCAGGAGTCGATTCAGTGTCCACCCGTCTTGACCTATCCAAGCTCAGCCTCATGGACGCCCTCGATCTCGCGAAGCTGATCGAGCTGGAGGCGCACCACCGCTACCAGATGTTCGCCTCCCAGCTCGGCCGCCGCGGCGGTTACGATCCTGGAGCCTTCTTCGCCACGATGGCCGAGAACGAGGCCAAGCACGGCCGTGAGCTGGAGGCCCGGCGCAAGGCCCTGTTCGGTGATGCCCCCGCGCGGGTGACGCTGGACGACCTGTTCGACGTCGAGGCCCCGAATATGGGGGCGCCGCGCCGCGGCATGTCCACCGTCCAGGCGTTCGAGGTCGGGCTCGCTGCTGAGAAGAAGGCCCACGACTTCTTCGACATGGCCTTGCCCGGCATCACCGATCCCGAGGTCCGGGCACTGTTCACCGAGCTTCGAGACGAGGAGACCGAGCACGTCGAGCTGCTGCGAGAGGCAATGGCCGAGCTGCCCCCGAGCGCTAGCGTCGAGGTCGAGTTCGACCTCGACGAGTCCCCCTTTCTGTAGGGCATGGCCCCGCGCCGGATTCTTCGCCCGTTGGGCAGGCCCCGGCCGCGGTGCTCGCGCCGACAGCGCAAATGATTGTCATCGTCTGGGCGAAGCGGGTAGGAGGGATTAGCCACGTTTCCGACCCACCGTGCAAGTATCGAACGTCCGGTAAGATGCGATATGTCTACCAAGCCCCCGCCGCTCGTCCGGCGCCCAGCCAGCTTACTCCCTCTTGCAGGGTTCGGAGCAAGGCATGGCCAAGGTCTTCATCTTTGTCGTCTTGTCCGCTCCGCTAGCTTACGTCTCGAGAGCTTCCCTAAAGGCCCCACGTTCTCACGGCTTCTACCGATTCTTTGCGTGGGAATTCATCCTCGCCCTTGTCCTCCTCAACATCGAGCAGTGGTTTCGTGATTCTCTCTCCATTCACCAACTCGCTTCATGGTTTCTGTTGGCTGCCACGCTTGTCCCCGGCGTACCAGGGATACATCTACTGATCACCCAGGGCAGACCGGACACCCAACGACGCGATGACGTTCTCCTGGTCGGGATTGAGAAGACGACCCGGTTGGTGACGACGGGCGTTTTCAAATACATCCGACATCCACTCTACTGTTCGCTGTTTCTCCTCGCATGGGGTGTGTTCTTCAAAGACCCATCTTGGGTGGGAGGCGGTCTGGCGCTAGGCGCCACTGCCTTCTTGCTGACGACGGCAAAGGTTGAAGAGGCGGAGAATGTTCGTTATTTCGGGGCAGCCTATCGAGCCTACATGCAGAAGACGAAAGTATTCATACCGTTCCTGTTCTGACCGGAAAACGAGGGAGACGAGGGGCGTCCTGGTTCACCGAAATTGAACGCCGGATCTGAAGCTGACTTCGGCGAGCTGCGCACGCAAGATGGCACCATCGACAACACACGACCGACGCGGACGTGTCGAATTCGAGTCTGGAGTACAATCGGTGCGTAGGTGCTGCTGACGGCCCGCGGGGGAGGGGGGGGGTGATATGCGAAGGTCATTGGTCGGAGCCGAAACGCACGAAAGTTTGATAGGCGCACGCCGTTGCGAGGCAAGGAGGAGGCGGTATGTCTGTTATTGCAAAGGTGCTGATTGGATTGGCGAGTCTCGCGTTTCTGTCAGCAGTGTTTACTGCTTTGCTATGGCCGATCTTCAACATTCCGGCTGAGTCGTTCTCACGGGCCTGCAGTAACTTGGCGCTCATTGCGATTGCGCTGTTGCTTTGCGCCAAGGGGAACTTGAGGAGCGCCTAGGATTGTGCCGTGAGTCCCCCGGCACGGCCCGCGGGTGAGGCGCACAGACAAAGGGGAGCCGACCGATGGAATCCTGGGGTAAGGCAATAGGTCTCGGCGTTCTGGTCTGGTTCGTGCCGTTCGTTGTTGCAGTCATGATCTTCCCCCTCCATGAACCTTCGCGGCGGGTAGACTTCGGGATACGAAAAGGATCGCGGCCGGTGTAGTGGTTCAACGATTCTTTGGTTCCCGCCCGAGCACCGCCAACTTGCTGTCATTGTTGAATTTGCCGTAGCCTCCGGTTTCTTCTCGGCCGGAGGCTTTCCTGCATGCCATTCCAGCGGATCTCAGACTGCCCTTGTCCAAGGGCTGGCCGAATCGTATTCGCTCCGCCGTCATCCACGTGATCTCGTTGGCCCACTTCTCCCTCACCTTCGCCCGCAGCGTGGCCGCCAACAGCATCAACGCCAGAATCCGCCTGAGCGGGACCCAGAACACCCGATCCCGCATCTTCAGCCGTGGCCGCTTGGAGGACCGTTGAAGGACCACGATCTGGTGCCGCAACGTGAGGTTCTCCAAGACCAGGGAATGGCGGGTCCTGAACGCCAGTAGGAGACCTTCAGGTATCATGGACATCATGCTGGCCATGGTGGATCGGCCTGAGCACAAGTTCAATGTTGACATGGCGGACGGAGTAAGTAGAAGGCACAGCTCGGGCGGGAACCAAAGAATCGCTTGAACCACTACACCTGAACCACTACACCCTCCTGAAAAGTCCATCCGCGGCTGGAGACCGATTTCAGTTCCCATCGGCGACGGCGAAACTGATCAGCCGTTCCAGCGCCGTAGATGGCTGGCGGTTGCCAGTCTTGCGCTGACCGGTCCTTCGAGACCCAGAACGACGCAGCCGCGCCTCGCACCGGTTTCCTCGGCGGCCCGGGTGCGTGGAAAGAACGTGGCGAAGCGCTCGCGTATCACGGGCTTCAGATACTCGAGGCACAGCGCCCTGCCCTCGCCGTAATCGTCGAAGCGATATTCCGAATCGTCGGGCACCTTGAAGTCGTCGACCATGATCACCGGCTCGTTCCAGTTCTCCGCAATGAAGGCAATCTCCTCGCGCAGTGGCAGATCTTCGTGCCAGTGTGAGTCGAGGTAGAAGAATAGTCGCGCATCCCGTGGGGCGTGGTCTCGAGAGAGCTGTTTCAGGAACTGACGCGAATCGCCGAGGTGCAAGATGACCTCCGGGCGATGGCGAAAGCGCATCTGGCAGAAGCCGAAGTAGCGCGGGTTCGACTCGACGGTGTACACGGGAAGCTTGGAAGCGTCGTGCAGGAACTCGGTGGAGCTCCCGCGATAGGTCCCGGTCTCGACCAAGGAATCGAACGCGAACAACTGCAACAGCTCGCCAACGATCTGCTGCCGACCCGCCTGCCCGTTGAATGCCCCGCCCCACTGCTCACCGAGTTTGGCCCGCCGCAGGTATTCGAGGAAGCCGATCAGGCGGAAGTCGACGGCCTTGCGTCTCTTGATTCTCAAGGTCTCTGCCTCTGGGAGATCGGTCCTTCGCCAAGCCCCATCCTCTCAGGAAATGGAGTCTTCGACAAGCCCACTCTTTGCCGGGCCGGTCACGGCCCGACGGGCAACGGAAACGGTAGGTCGGCGCGCTTGAAGGCGCTCGCTGCAGCTCCATTCGGAGCCTGTGCTGCGAAGGTAGTGCCCGTCTTCAACAGGGGACTTTCCGGCCGTCTCGCTCTGCCGTGTCCGCATGCGGTCGATCGACGGACGGAACGTGACCGGATACGGGCACTCTTGTCGGGCAGGCCGACCAGCTGGCATGCTTCGCGCTCTATCCGGTGGACCGCTCAGTCGGTGGCGGTGGCCAGCCTGGCCTGTAGGGCAGGGGATCTGGATTTCGGTGCAGCCGGCCGTCGCCTGGCGCCCAGCCAGTCCCCCGCGGCGTCCCCGACGTAGTGTAACGAGACGACCGTTGCCACGATCGCCAGTCCCGGAAGTGTGGAGATCCACCACGCCCCCAGCAGATCGGCACGTCCGTCGGCGATCAGGTTGCCCCACGACGGCATTGGCGGCCGGACGCCCAGGTCCAGGAAGGACAGCGCGGCCTCGAGCAGGATCGCGTCGCCGACGCGCAGCGTGCCCTCGACGATGACCGGCACCAGGGCCGCCGGCAGCAGGTGCAACAGCCCCAGCCGCAGCGGGCGCGCGCCCGCCGCCCGCGCCGCCTGCACGAAGTCCCGCTCGCGCAGGGAGAGGATCTCGCCGCGTACCAGACGCGCCGCCGCCATCCACGTCGTTCCGCCAAGCACGAGGATCGTCGTCAGCAGCGACGGCCGGTAGAGCGCCACCAGAAGTAGGGCCAGAAAGAGCCGGGGCACCGAGAGCACGACGTCGGTAAAACGCATCAGCAGCGAGTCGAGCCATCCTCCCGCCAGTCCGGCGAGTGTGCCGACCAACGAGCCGACGACCAGCGCCATCACCGCCGCGATAATTCCGATCATCAGCGAGACGCGGCTGCCGTAGACCAGCCGGCTCAGCAGGTCGCGGCCGAATCCGTCGGTTCCCAGCAGGTAAACCGGCCGGACGTGCCAAGCAGAGGCCACCCCGGATCGCTCGATGCGTTCCCAGCGCTCACCGCGGCGGTACTCGACGGCGCCCTCGCCGGCCTCTCGCACCTCGTGCGCGTACTGGAGATCTCCGTCGGCCAGTCGAATCGCGTGCGGTCTCGACAGCGGCGGCAGGTCGCGCAAGACCAGCGTGTCGGGTTGGGCCACCGGATCGCGCAACCCCATCCAGGGCGCTGCCAACGCCACCAACGCCAGCGCGAGCAGGAAGCCGCCACCGAGACGCAGACGCCGGTCGCTCATCGCGCGCGCCTCTCGGCGGCCAACCGGATCCTCGGATCGACGGCGGCCATCGCAAGGTCGGCGGCGAGGCTGCCGACGACGACGAGCAACGAGGCCAGCAGCGTGGTGACCAGCACGACCGAGAGGTCCTTGGCCATGATGGCGTCGTAGGTCAGGCGCCCCACTCCCGGCCAGGCGAAGACCACCTCGACGATCAGCGACCCGGAGACCAGGATCGGCAGCGACAGACCGACGAGGTTGATCACCGGGCCGAGCGAGTTGCGCAGGGCGTGGACGAGCATGACCCGGCCGCCGCCGAGACCTCGCGCGCGCGCGGCGCGGATGAACTCCTGGCCCAGCGCCTCGAGCAGGCCCGCGCGCACGAAACGTGTCATGGCGGCCGCCGACGACAGACCGAGTACCGCGGCGGGCAGGGCCAGGTGCCACAGAGCGTCGAGCAGCCGCCTCCCCAGGGACCAATCCTCTGCCCCGACCGCGTTCATCGAGGAGGCCGGGAAGAGCGGCACGAGATAGCTCAGTCCGAGGATCGCCATCAGACCCAGCCAGAAGGTCGGCATCGCGTAAAGCGAGAGGCTGGCCAGTGTCAACGCGCGGTCCGGCCATCGCCCGCGTCGCGCCGCGGAGACGACACCGAGTCCGAGACCCAGCAGGACGTGAAGCGTCAGCGCCGCACCGGCGAGCAGCAACGTGGGCGGCAGGGTCTCGGCGAGCAATCGCGCCACGGGGCGCGAGCGCGACACGGACCAGCCCAGATCGCCACGGAAGATCAGCGCCGTCATCCAGCGCGCGTAGCGTTCGAGCGGCGGAGCGTCGAAGCCGTAGGCGCGCTCGATCCGCTCGCGAACCTCGGGCGGGACGGGCCGGTCGCCCAGGATCAGATCGGCCGGATCGCCGGGTGTCGTCTCCAACAGGACGAAAACGAGCGTGAGCACCCCCAGCACGAGGGGTACGGCGATGGCCAGACGTTTGAGTACGAAGCCGAGCAAGCGCGCCTCACGGCGTGGCGACCCGGTACCGTTCGAGACGGCCGAGCGGGTCGGAGGGTACGTCGATGACGACGTCGCGCAGTCGCGGCCCGTGCGCCGCGATTCGTTGCGCTTCGTAGAGTAGGGTGTAGGGTTGATCCTCGTGGAACTGCCGCTGGATCTCGCGGAGCGGAGACTCCATCTCCGAGGCGTCGGCGGCACGGCCCAACTCGTCGAGCAGGCCGTCGAACTCGGACGAACGGTAATGGACGACGTTCAGTCCGTTCGGCGGCGCGTACTCGCTCCCCAGCAGCGATCGCAGATCGACCTTGCCCACGAAGACCCACCCTCCGAGAAAGGCGTCGAAATCGCCGGAGACGACCTGTTGACGCATCGCCTTCGGCTCGAGCGGCCGAACGTCGACCTCGACGCCGACCCGTCCGAGTTGCTCCTGGATCTTGACCAGCATGTCGCGGCGTAATCGATTGCCGTTGTTGGTCAGCAGCTCGATCTCGAGCGTCTGACCGGAACTGCGTTCGCCGTTCTCGTCGACCGTGGCGTAGCCCAGACCGACCAGGATCCGCCTGGCCGCCGCGGGGTCGTAGGGCCAGGGCTCGATCGTCGGGTCGGCGCCCCACCAGGAAGAGGGAACGGGTGCGCGGCTCACCTGGCCGTAGCCGAAGAGCAGATCCTCGACCAGCGCGCTGCGGTCGATGGCCAGTGTCAGGGCCCGCCGCAACTCCGCCGAATCGAACGGGGGACGCCGTTCGTTCCAACCGAGGAAGTCGTAGTTCGGGTAGTCGAAGGGCACGATCGACAGAGAAGACCCGGAGCGGTTCGCGACACGGTGCGCGTCGCGCGGCGGTATCCCTTCGACGTAGTCGAGCTCGCCGGTTTCGAGCTGCGTCAGCAGGCTGAGCACGTCGGGCACGATGCGCACGACGACGCGGTCGAGCATCGGCGAGCCTTCGTCGTAGTAAAGCGGGTTGCGCGCCAGCACGATCTCCTGCTGCGGCCGGTGTCGTTCGAGCACGAACGGTCCCGAGCCGATCCGGTACTGCGACCAGTCGTGCGTCACCCACTCCTCGAAGGGCACGTCGCCGAACAGATGCGAGGGCAGGATGCCGCCCTCGACGGCATCGGCGAAGCGGTACGGGTAGTGCCCGTCGAAGCGGAAGCGCACCCGCCTGGAATCGATCACCTCGACGTCGGTGATGCGCCGCTTGCTCGCCGCGCCGATCCACGGCACCGCCTCGCTGGTCTGGGCCAGCCAGGTGAAGCGCACGTCCTCGGCGGTTACCGGCCGGCCGTCGCTCCACACCGCCTCGCGCAACGTGAAGGTCAGCGACAACCCATCGTCGGAGAACTCCCACGACTCGGCGAGCAGCGGCTCGAAATCGTCCGGGTTCTCGATGCCCCGCCCGGTCTCGCCGGCGAGGCGCAGATAGATCCGTCGCAAGACGTTGCCGGCGAACGATTGCTGCGAGACGTACTCGTTCCAGGAATCGACGTCGGAGATGCTCCCTAGCACCGCGGTGCCGCCCCGGGCCGGCTTGTCGCCGGCCGTTTCGGCCGGATCGAGAGCCGGAGAGGCGCAGGCCGCGAACAGGGCCAGCGCGAGAATCGAAACCGTGCTCCGGAGAGCAGCGACCGGGCGCAAAGCGAGCTTTTTCAGGATCATCGATCCCTCTCCAGATTAAGTAGGAACTGACGCTCTAGAACTTGGTGGCTCGGGGCCGCCGAGGCAAGGATCAGGAGTCGGTCAGCTTGCGCTCCGCCAAACTGGCCCGGATCACCTTCAGACTGTGACGCGAGCCCTGATCGATTCCGGGGCAAAACTCGAGCAATTTGACCCAGTTACGTTTGGATTCCAGGGTCTCGCGCCAGAACGGGAAAGTCCGGCACTGCGTGGGGCGCGCGGGGTAGACCGAGCAGCGCTTGCCGTCGAGAAACGGGCAGTCCGGCGAGTCCATGCGGAGGACGAGGTAGCACTCGTCGAGTTCGGTGTAGCGCGCGAAGAACTCCTCCTCGTCCATGCCGAGATACTCGACCAAGCGGTCGACGTCGTCGCCCTCGAGATAGACGTAGGCGTAGTCCGCGTGGTCCGTGCAGCAGGCACCGCAGTCCGGCTTGCACTCGAAGCAAAGCCCCGCCGCGTACCACGGCTTTCCGTTGGAATCCTCCGGCCGCTTCTCGTCGGACATGCCCAACAGTATAGCCGCTCGTCGTACGCCCGAGATCAGGCCACGCGCGGAAGATGGATTCGAAAAACCGTACCCCTGTCGGGGCCGCTGTCGACCTCGATGCGGCCCCGATGCGCCTCGACGGCGCGCCTCGCGATGGCGAGCCCCAGGCCGGTGCCCGACGACTTGGTCGAGAAGTAGGGTTCGAACAGGCGTCGGCGTACCTCCGGCGACAGCCCCACGCCGGTGTCCGCGACCGACAGCACGACCTCGTCGTGCTCTTCGTCCGGTCTCACGCCGAAGGTCAGCGTTCCTCCGTCCTGCATCGCCTGTAGGGCGTTTTCGACCAGGTTGACCACGGCGCGGCCGAGCACCTTGCCGTCGACGGCCACGCGACCGGCCGGCTCGTAGTGTTCCTCCACCGTAACGCCCGGCGGGCTGGCCGCCCGGTACGGACCGATGGCGGCGCGCATGAAGGCGACCGCGTCGGTCGGCTCGGGCTTGAGCGAGGGCAATTTGGCGTAGGCGGAAAACTCGCCCGCGATGTCGTAGAGCGTGCGGACCTGTTTGATCACCGTGTCCAGACAAGCGTCGAGGCTGGGTTCGGGCAAGACCTTGCGATCGCGGAGCAGACGCTTCAGGTGCTCGGTCGAGAGCTGGATCGGGGTCAAGGGGTTCTTGATCTCGTGCGCGATCGCGCGGGCCATCTCGGCCCACGCCGCGAGCTGGTTGCTGCGCATCAATTCGGTCACGTCGTCGAGCAGCACGAGGCGGCCGACGCTGCCGCCCGCCGGGTCGGGCAGGTCGATCCTCACCACGCGCAGGCGTCTGGGCTCGCCCTCCCGCACCAGATCGACCTCGTCCGGCTCGCCGGGATGTTTCAGCGGAGCAGACAGCAAGGCGGCCAGCGGTTCGAGCTCCGCGGAACGCGAGAGGGACGAGACGAGCTCCTCTCCGATGGTGGGGCGGCCCTGGCTCGTGAAGAGCAGCGCGCGGGCGGCCGGGTTGAGCGTCACGACGCGTCCTTCCGGGTCGACGGAGACCACGCCCGTCGTCGCGTGTTGCAGCAGGCGTTCCATGTAGTCGCGGCGGCGTTCGAGGTCGGCGCGCTGCGCCGCGAGCGACGACGCCATGCTGTTGAAGCCGCTCACCAGCTCGGCGACCTCGTCGTGTGTCCGTGCTTCGAGTCGAGCGCCGTAGTCCCCGGCGGCGATCCTGCCGGTCGCTCCGACTAGCTCACGCACCGGGCGTGCGACCGTTCGAGCGACGATCGCGGCAACCACCGCGAGCAGAGCGCCGATCAACACGGTGGACAACAAGATCATCTCACCGACCCGATCGGTGGCCCGGGCGATCTCCTGCTGCTGGGCGATCATCGGCACGGCCACGACCAGCTCTCGCAGCGGATCGGCGCCCTGGACCGGCGCATAGGCCACGGGTATCGAGGTCGGCCCGAGCTGGGACTGCACGACGAGGTAGGGCAGACCCTCCCGCCCCAGACGTTGATGCACCTCGCCGTCCAGACGAGCCAGCAGGAGGCCCGAAGAGAACAGCTCGCGCTTGGAAGTGGCCTGCAGCAGCCCGTTCTCGTAGACCAGGATCTCCTGTCCCACGACGGTGCGCAGCCAGTCGACGATGTCGTCGTTCAACATGGTGACGTAGTCGATCTCGGTCTCGAGCAGCGTGGCGGCGTAGTCGTCCAGCACGCGCTGTGCCGCCCCCGCGTACTGCGTAGCCGCCGTCTCCAGCGCTTGGCGCCCGCGCTGATCGATGTAGCCGCGCAGGAAGAGCGCCAGTCCGACCAGCGGCACCATCGACGCCAGTAGCAGGGCGACCAGCAGCTTGCGGTAAAACGATCCTCGCACCGAGCGCGCGAGATCGAGCAACGTTCGCCCGCGAGCGATCTTGGGGACCAGAGAGATCAGGACGAGCAGCGAGACGCCGATCAGAAACAACCTCACGGCGGCCGCCAATCTCTGCAGCGCTCGGGGTGCGGGAATCAGCATCAGGTGCAGCCGGTGAAGATCATCTTGAGCGGCGAGCCCGATGAATCGATCCTCGCCCGCCGCTATCTCGACCGATCCCTGCTTGTCGAAGGCCTGAACGAGCGCGTCGGCCATGGCCGGCGGCTGGTTCAGTGTCGAGAGCAGGACCGTCCCGCCGGACTCGTAGAGCACGTACTGCGGGTTGCCGAACGGCAGATCGACCGACCCGTGGGGTGCGCCCGGCCCGAGCGCGGCGAGATAGGGCTGCGTGCTGGGGAGAAACGGCAGGTTGTCCGGTTCGTCCACCACGTGACCCACGACCGTACCCAGAAGCCTTCCGTCCTCGATGACCGGCAGCTCCGCATGCAGCAGCTTGCGCTGGACCGAGGCGACCGGTTCGAAGGTCTCCTCCCAGATGCGGATCACGCCCGGTTCGTCGGCCGTCGGCTCGATCGTCTCGCCGAGTGAGGGCAGCTCGAATCCGAAGTGACTGACCAGCTCTCCGCTGGGGTTGTAGAAGGCCAGCGACGACTTGTAGCCGCTGAAGAACAGCTCGCCCGTGACCCAAGAGTAGTAGGCCATGAAATCGGGCCGCGAGCTGAGCGGCAGCGCACGCGGCTCGCCGCCGGAGAACGACTCGGCCACGCGGCGCACCGCAGCGGACAGCGCGACGGACCGGCGCGCGTTCTGCTCGAGGACGAGAGGCTCGAACTCCGTCCGCAACCGTTCGAGTGCCAGTCGTTGGCTCATCTGCTGCAGGCCGAGGCTACCGATCAGCAGAACGATCGACAGGAAAACGCCGACCGAGATCCTCGACGCCCTCCTCTTGTCGACAAGTCGCTTGCGGCGGAGCATGCTCCACAGCAGGGCGAGCAGCTCGGCGGCGCCGATCATCGTCAGCACGATCGCGCTGGCCAGAACGCTGCGAACGCCCCACTTCCAGATTCCCGAGGGAGCCAGCAGCGGGACGCTCGAGTTGCGCGCGACACAGACGAGCATCCAGGCCACCGTGGCAAGAGCCGCCGCCGCGCCGGCGACGCCGACGATGCCGGAAAGGATCGGGCGTCGCGGTTGCAGGCGGGAGGCGTAGTCGCGAACGATCACACAGAGAACGGCGACCGTGATCGAGCTCAACAGAAGATCGGCGGGAGAGCCGGCGAGTCCGATCAACCCGGAGGTGCCGAAGACGCTGGCCGAGCCGAGCTCTCGTGGCAGCAGGATCGCCGGTACCCGGGACAGCAACAGTGCGATGCGACCCAGCGAGACGGCACCAGCCGCCAGTGCCAGCCCCCGGCTCGTCGTCACCAGACGATCCCAGCGGAACAGCACGACGACGAGCACCAGCAGGACCACGATCGACCACGCCAGCGCCGTCTGGCGGAGACGGCTCTCGGCGTGTCGTCGAGAGATGCCGACGACGGTTGCGCGGCCCAGAAGCGTTCCCGCGGGCGAGCGCAGCTCCACTCGGACGGCACCGTCGTCTGTGGTCTCGCCGGCATCGACGGGACGGCTCGACGCTTCCGTGTCGAAGAGCTCGGTCTCGACATACACGCCGTCGTGAAACCTCTCGGGGATGAACGATTCGAAGGCGTGCTCCTCGAGAAGCGAATCGATGATGAAAGAGGCCAGTGTCATCTGGCCCTGTTCGTCGGGGCCGGCCTTGACGAGCAGGCGAGTGTGCGCGCCGTCCTGACGGACGCGCCAGGGTGCCGCTTGCGGATCGAGGAATCGCGGGTTGGGCTCGGGAGGAACCCCGTGCCAGGAGAGGTAGTGGTACTCCGCGTCCAGGCGCCCGACACCCTCGAAGCGGTGGGCGATGGCAGAGCTCGAGCCTTTCGGCGGCGAGCGGTCTGCGGCACCTTCGAGCGAACCCGCAGTGATGGAGAGCGCCTCTTTCATCTGCGTCTCGAACCACGCGGCGAGCGCCTCGCCCCTGGCGGCCAGCTGCGCGTCTTCGGGAGGAGAAAGCCAGCCCCCGTAGAAAGCGATGGCAAAAGCCGCCGCGACGAGGGCCGGCGCCACGAGCGCCACCGCGATCTTGAAACGAAGCGGGGTAAAAAGGGCGGGGCCGGAGCCCGGGCCAGCCGTCATCTTGGCGTTTCCCTGATCTCTCGGACGACCCAGCGCTCGCCCTCGGGCTGGAAGACCAGGTGCAGCTCGACCGAAGCCGGCCGGCCTTGCTTGTCCTTCAGATCCAGGCGAGAGGAAGCGATCGCCACACCGTGCGGGTCGTGCTCGACCCGGAGGGTCTTGAAGGTCTGCACGGAACCCTGCGCGAGAAAGTCCCGCAGCAGGGCCTCGACCTGGCTCGCACTGAAGGCGCCCTGCTCCGGACCCATCCGGACCAGCTTGAGCTGGACCTTGCCTTTCTGGGGCAGCAGCGCTCCGAGCGACGATACGTTGCCGCTGGTCAACGCGCGTCCGAATCGGTCCACGGCGTCGCGGGCGGCAGCCTCGCCCGGACTCTGGGCGGCGACGGCGACGGCGACGGCGACGGGAAACAGACCCGCGAGCAGCAGCACTGTGACGACGAATCGGCGCACTGACTCTTCTCCGTTGAGAGCATATGGCCGCTTCGCACCGGGTGTCAAACTTCCGCGCCGTCCGGGATAGACTGGAGCCGAGGGTGCCATGACGATCAGAGCACTGGGTCTTTTCGGCGGCGGTTTGGATAGCGTTCTCGCCCGCGAGTGGCTGAGAAGGCAGAGCGTCAGGGTCGAATGCGTTCACTTCCGGACCGGTTTCGTGAACGACGCCTACAGACCGGTCGCACGATCTCTCGACGACGCCGACGACGCGGCGGTCGTCGAAACGATCGACGTCTCGCGCGATTACCTGCGCCAGGTCGTTCTCGAGCCCAAGTACGGCTACGGTTCGGCGATGAACCCCTGCGTGGACTGTCGCATCTTCATGCTGCGCCGCGCGAACGAGCTCGCTCGCTCTCGCGGTAGCGATCTGCTGTTCACCGGCGAGGTCGTCGGCCAGAGGGCAATGGACCAGAGCCGTCACGCACTGGCCACGACCGAGCGTGAGGCCGGAGTGGAGGGGCGCGTGCTGCGTCCGTTGAGCGCCGGATTGCTCGGGCCGACCGACGCCGAGCGCGAGGGGCGCCTCGCCCTGCGCGAACGGCCGCGGCTGCACGGAAGCACGCGCCGCGGGCAGCTCGAGCTGGCACGGCGCCTCGGGATCGAGGACTTCCCCACGCCCTCGGGCCGTTGCTGCAAGCTGGCCGACCCGGCGTTCGCGCGGCGCCTACGCGATCTGCTCGAACACCGGGACGAGACCGCTCGGACGGAGGAAGACCTGGAGCGGCTCGACCGCGGGCGCCATTTTCGCCTGGCCTGGGATCTCAAAGTGATCGTGGGCCGGGACGAGGAGGAGAGCCGCTGGCTGGGGGAGCACGTCGGAGACGATTGGATCGCCCGAGCGGCCGACGGAAGGGGCGCCCTCGCGCTTGTCGAGGGCACGCCGCGGGACGAGCAGACCGAGGCCGTCGGCGCCGTCGTCGCTCGATACGCCGGGCAACGCGGCGAGGAGGAGGTCGAAGTTGAGCTCCGGCGCGGAGAGGAGCGTCGCCGACTTGTCGCCAAGCCGGCGAGCGAGGACGAACTCGCGCGCAGGAGGATTTGATGCTATAAAGCTCGCGCTTTCGGCCCGGTGCCCGGTAGGGCGTTCGCGGGTCGGGGTGGCGTGTTGGGGCGTTAACTCAGCGGTAGAGTGCCATCTTCACACGGTGGAAGTCGCTGGTTCAAATCCAGCACGCCCCACCAAGCAGCCGATTGTCACGGAGTGGGCGGCTAGCTCAGATGGGAGAGCGCGGCGTTCGCAATGCCGAGGTCGTGGGTTCGATCCCCATGCCGTCCACCATTCGACTCGCTCGCGCCGCGCTGGCGCGCGGCACTCACTCGCTCATGGCAGGCCCTTCGAATCGTGACTGCGGAGCGAGTCGAATGGCTGTACTTCCAATCGGCCCCACAGCCTCTCACTCCAGGACCTGGGAATGGCGGGTCCTGAACGCCAGTAGGGGACCTTCGGGTATCACGGACATCATGCTGGCCGTGGTGGACCGGCCTGAGCACAAGTTCAATGTTGACATGGGGGAGGGAGTAAGTAGAAGGCACAGCATCACAGTCGATGCACTTGATATCGCTCAACAGCGCAACGATAATTGCGCGTTTACGGCAACAGCCGACGACAGAATCGTACCCATCTGAGGCGTAACACGGAGGATCGAATGACGAAGCGATTGGTTCTTGCGGCGACGATTGTTTGCGGGCTGATCCTGCTCGCGCCGGCGCCGGCTCACGCGAAGATCTATGGCGGTCTCGGCATCGGCCAGTCGTCCACGAGCGATTTCAGCGCGAGCGATGTCGACGACGGCTCGTTCATCAGCAGCAGCACCGACGATTCCGACACGGGTTGGAAGGGCTTCGTTGGCTATCGTTTTCTGAAGTTCTTGTCTGTCGAGCTGGCGTACGTCGATCTCGGCGAGTTCAGTATCAACGCCCAGTCCGACGGCACGGGCATCTTCGCACCCGGTGACGTCAGGTTTAGCGCCGATTCGGATACCATCGCGCTGCAGGCGATGGGCATCCTGCCGCTCGGCGAGCGGTTCAGCATCTACGCCAAGTACGGCTACCACAAGTGGGACGCAAAGCTCCGGGCCTCGGACAGCCTCACGTCCGGCTCGGACTCGGAGGACGGCGAGGATCCAATGTACGGCCTGGGCGTCAACTTCGGTCTCAAGGGAGCGGGTTCGATCCGCCTGGAGTACGAGCTCTACGAGATCGACGATGTCGACGTCGACCTGATCTCCGTCGCATTCGCCTTCCGCTTCTAGTCAAAGACAGGCGGGGCGGTTCCGGCGTGCATCACCCATGGCTCCCTATCGGAGCCTCACTTGGGTCCGGAACGGCGGGATCTGTGCGGGGGCCCTGGGTAACCGGGGTCCCCACCGTGACCAGCCGGCTCAGAAAACTCCCCGACGCCGACTCGAGAGCGTCTAGACTCTGCGCACCGGAGGTGCCGATGCTCGCCTTTCTCGTCTACGTCCGCGACCCGCAGTTCTACGCCATTCCCTCCGAGACCGGCCCGACGAACGGCCGACTCCGGATCATGGGGTTCCCCCCGCTGGGGATCATGACGCTGTCGGCGGTGCTCAAGCGCGCCGGGCACGAGTGCGTCATGTTCGACCAAGCCAACCCCGAGACCCCCAACGAGGTGATCCTCGAGGAGATCCGGCGACGCAAGCCGGATCTCGTGGGGCTGAGCTTCCTGTCGACGACCAGCTATCCCTACGCCAAGTTGCTCGCGCGTCAGATCCGTGCGATGGACGCGAAGCAGAAGATCGCGTTCGGCGGCGTGTTCGCCTCGCTGAATCCGTCTGAGATCAAGCTGCAGTGCGCCGAGGTCGACTTCGTCTGTCGCGGCGACGGCGAGCAGTTGATCCTCGACCTGATGGACAACCTCGACAATCCCGAGGCGGTGGCAGGCGTGACCTGGGCGGAGCCCGGCGGCCTCGTCCGTCCGAATCCGCCCCGTCCGCTAGAGCGCGAGCTCGATCAGTGGCCCTTCCCGGATCGTGAGTCGCTGCCGCTCGAATTCATCGAGTCGATGCCGCTGGACGTGCCAGCCGTGCTGTCGCTCGGCCGCTATACGACGATGCAGTCCTCCCGCGGCTGTCCGTGGCCGTGCGTGTTCTGCGACATCCCGATCTTCAACGAGGGCAAGTGGCGCTGCCGCAGCTCCGCTCACGTCGTGGCCGAGCTCACGCATCTCGAGGAGAACGGTTACGACTCGGTGTTCTTCGTCGACGACCACTTCCTGCTGCGACCCAAGCGGATCGAGGAGATGTGCGCGGGAATCAACGAGAGCGGACTGAAGATCCAGTGGGGTTGCGAGGGGCGGGTGGACTCCAAGTGCATGGAGCTCTTCCCCGCGATGGCCAAGGCCAACTGCCAGACGCTGATGTTCGGGATCGAGAGCGGCAGTCAGAAGATCCTCGACCGCCTGAAGAAGGGCCAGACGCTGGAGGAGATCGATACCGCGGTAACCAGCGCCAAGAAAGCCGGGATCGAAATCGTCCACGGTTTCTTCGTCGTGGGAAGTCCCGACGAAACCGAAGAGGACATGCGCGCGACGTTCGACTTTGCGTCGCGCATCCGCATCGACAGTTTCGGCTTCAACCGCCTGTGCGTGTACCGCGGCACCCCGCTGTGGAACGAGTACAGGCAGCGCGGCCTCGTCGACGACAAGAAGGACTGGTACAAGTACTTCAAGTGCTCGTCGATCGACCCGACCGTGCTCCCCGGCGAGGAGATCCACCGCATCCGCTCCGAGGGCTTGCGACGGCTGATCATCTATAAGTTCACGCACTATCCGCTGCAGACGGCGCGCCTGCTGAGACGGTTCTTCCGCTACATGCCGCTCAAGGACGTGCTGCACCTGATCGTCAAACCGTTCCTCGGCAAGAAGAAG